>ENA-OQAN01001176-OQAN01001176.1-human-gut-metagenome-genome-assembly--contig:-NODE-1176-length-11971-cov-2.411179_pt1 | contig 11971 bp, 16 predicted proteins | sample MGYA00242735_ERZ504527 | MGnify/ENA primary metagenome ERZ504527 (study PRJEB26092, sample SAMD00036230) | human gut metagenome | host: Homo sapiens | study: EMG produced TPA metagenomics assembly of...
CACCTAAAAAAGCCGCACGTATTACCGAATCATTCCCATACCGTTTTCTGATCTGATCTATCGTTTCATCCATTTTTTCCAGTTTCTCATAATCATTCGTATCAAACAGATTTAGTTGTCTCATATTCACCTGATCCTTGATGCGGCTGGTATGGATTCCCAGATGCCGGATGGGTGTCCCATCCCAGAGCTGGTCAAATAACTGGCAAGCACACTGATGAATCTCTATCGTAATATTGGTTGCATTCTGAAGCGTCATCTGGTGACTGGCATAACTGAGATCATAATTCTTGATCCCTACTGCAATCACTTCTGCCTGACTCCTGCTCCACGAAGTCTGCTTCCTACTGTCTCTGCCAAAGCCAACAGCACCAATGCTGTAGATGCATCTGTCACATCAAAAGGAATCGTTGTAGAATTGCCGTATCCCTTATTAGCAGGCGGGGCCGACTGGACTACAGACACATCAATCCCATTTGCAAACCCCCAGACAACTTCCCCATGTTTCTTCAAATGTTGTTTTAAGTAACTCGGATCACTCTTTGCCAAATCTCCTATGGTCCGAATTCCCAACTTGAAAAGTGTCTTTGTTGTTGCCCGTCCTACAAAAACAAGTCGCTTACCGGCAATGGCCACATCTTTTTCTGTAACTCAGACTTCCATAGTGTGTGCACTCTGTCGGGCTTCTGAAAATCACTTGCCATCTTAGCTAACAGTTTATTCTCTGAAATACCGATATTCACTGTAAATCCAAGCCGTTCCTTAATCTGTCTCCGCATCTTCTCCGCCGCTTCCACTGGTGTCCCCCAAAGCAATTCCGTTCCAGTCATATCTACAAACGCCTCATCTATCGAGTATTGTTCCACTGTGGGAGAATACTCTTGCAAAATTCCCATAAAAGCTTTGGAACACCTCTCATACAATCCATAATTCGGAGGCACTAAGATAAGATTTGGACATTTCTGTTTTGCTTCCAAGATTGATTCACCTGTCTGTATCCGATATTTCTTTGCTGGAATGGATTTTGCCAAAATGATTCCATGACGCATCGCCATATCCCCACCTACCGCTGACACCTGTTCTCTTAAATCGCCTTTCCATCCCAAATGATGCAGCCGATATACCGCTTCCCAGGACAAAAAGGCAGAATTTACATCTATATGAAAAATCACTTTTTCCAAACTCACGTTCCCCTCCTTTATATCTCATTATATAGAACATACGTTCTGAAATCAAGAGATAATATTTTCCATATCCATGCTTCCTCTATATATAGTAATTTTCTTCTCAGGATAAACAATATATAGTGCTTTTACATTGACACATACTACATATAGTGTTATACTTACTATGTAATTATTATTTGTGTCATCCGGAAAGGATATACGCACGCAGTTTAGGTTTGTAAAAGTGTCAGAAGTATACCACGCTACCAGCAGGGACTTCTGGCTTTTTTATTTTGCAGGAAACTGCACGCATTAGAGAATGAACATCCGTGTCATTCTCTTTTTTATGCCTGAACGCAAAAAAAGGAGGAAGAAAAACCGGAACAAATAAGAATTACAACTATACCATAGAAAAGGAGACAAGAATAAAATGAACCACTCTAATGAATTATCAAACGTGGAAAAAATCAAACAACTGGTGGACCATCTGAATTTACAGCGTAACGCTTATTATAATGAGAACAGTCCGAATATCAGTGATGCGGAATATGACCGAATCTTCGATGAATTAGTGGAATTAGAAGAGCAGACAGGCTTTGTCTTATCCAATTCACCGACACAAACCGTAGGCTATACTCCCATCAGTGAACTTCCCAAAGTAAAGCATCCGGTCCCTTTGCTCTCTTTAGATAAGACAAAGCAGGTACAGGACTTGATAAGTTTTGCCGGTAAGCAGCCAGTTCTGTTTATGCTGAAGTTGGACGGATTAACGACTAAATTAGTCTACGAAAATGGAACACTTGTAGAGGCTTCCACGCGTGGCGACGGAGAAATTGGGGAACTTATCACCATAACATCCCTGCATACGTTGATGTCCCTCTCTCAATTCCATATAAAGCCGGCTGGTGATTGTTGGAGAATCCTTCATCCCAACCAATGACTTTGAGCGTTTAAAAGAAACCCTCCGAGATGGAAAAGGAGAACCTTACAAAAATGGGCGAAATCTGGCTTCTGGCTCTGTGCGAAGTCTTGATCCGGCAAATTGTGCAGGACGCTGTCTGCACTTTATGCCTTTTAATGTTCTGGAAGTCTGGACTCTCCATTTCTCTTTCCAGACAGCAGATCTATAAAGGTTTCCAGCCTGTTTGACTATGGCTTCCAGCCTTGTCCTTATATTATTGCAACCCAGCCTTTAACCTTGGATCTTGTAAACCAGTATATTGAAAATCTGACTGTTCTGGCAGGCAAAAAACATCTGCCTATTGACGGAATTGTAATGATTTTCGACAGTCTGGACTATTCCAAAAGCTGTGGGCGTACCGGACATCATTATAAAGATGGACTGGCTTTTAAGTTTGAAGACGAAACTTACGAAACCACTCTTCGCAATATAGAATGGACACCCACCCGTTTCGGAGAAATTGCACCTGTGGGAGTTTTTGACTCTGTGGAAATTGACGGATGCTCTGTTTCCAGAGCAACCCTTCACAATCTGACCTTTATCAAAGAATTAGAATTGGTGCCAGGTTGTAGAATTTCTGTATCGAAACGTAATATGATCATTCCTCATATTGAAGAAAATCTGGAACGTGGTCATTACGTAGATGCAGTTCCCCCAGTATGTCCATGCTGTGTTCTCAGACTCGTATCTATCAAAGAAAAGGAAATGATGGGCGTCTCATTGAAACAGTGCATTGTGACAATCCCAACTGTGATAGCCAGATCCGAAAACGCTTTACACATTTCGTTGGAAAAAAAGCAATGAACATCGAGGGACTCTCCGAAACTACCTTGGAAAAATTCCTAACTTTGGGTTATCTCCAGACATTTCCGGATATTTACCATCTAAATGAACATCAGGAAGAAATCTTACAGTTGGAAGGTTTCGGTAAAAAATCCTTTGAAAGATTATGGAATTCCATTACTTCCAGCCGTAATACTACCTTTGTCCGATTCCTGGTTTCCATGGATATTCCTATGGTCGGAGAACCAAAAGCAGGATTTTGGATACAGTATTCCACGGCAGTCTGCAGGAATTTTTTGACGCTGCCTCTGGTGACTATGATTTCACCCAGTTAGATGACTTTGGTGATACTCTGAATCAGAATATCCATGACTGGTTCTCTGATGAAAACAATCTAATTCTCTGGCACGAACTCCAAAAAGAACTTATATTTGAAGAAAGAAAGGAAATGAACACTATGATGAAAGAAAATGTATTTACAGGATGTACTATCGTTGCAACAGGAAAACTTGCTCATTTTACAAGGGATGAAATCAACTCCAAGATCATTGAGCTTGGAGCAAAAGCCGGCAGTTCTGTCACAAAAAAGACAGATTATCTGATTTGTGGGGAAAAAGCCGGAAGTAAATTAACAAAAGCTCAGGCTCTCGGTATTAAAATATTGTCTGAAGATGAGTTTCTTGAGATGATTGCATAAAGTAGAACTCCGATGAAAGATAAAATATATCTAAAATATAAAGGTCGGGATAGCTGGGACAGACCCGTATATCAGGATGAATCTGGAAAACTATGGAAGGATGTAGAACCCTACTCAGACCGCCCTGCACATTTATGCAGTGCCTGCGATAATGCCTTTGATGGGGAACCAGATATTCCAATGAATGCGATGGCACGCTATCAGAATATTACTGTCATCTATTACCCTACCAGAGATGTTTGGAGATAATACTTTAATCAATCAAAGATTCACAAAATGGGAAGGCCGAAAATGCTTTCCCATTTTCTTTTGTTGATAAGTGGATTTAGAAAGGAGCTGCTATTATGTATTTGCTTACATATTATGATGACCTTAAAACTCTTATTACCCCCATAGGACCTCCCTATTTGCAAGCAGACATGGCAAAAGATGCCATGAAGCGGGCTATCTTAGAATATTTAAAAGAACACGGGTGTGCTGAACCAGACGATTTTTATGCAAGTGCAAAAGAACAAGAGAAGTTTTATTTTGATGTGGAAAGTGAAATCGAACTATCCCTTTCTTCTTTTTACGCCTATCTGCGTACTCAAAATCAAGAACCTTTTTTGCGACTTTTCAGATTCTTAATTTGAATGAAGTAACCCCATATTTCATACACCATCGGGTATAGAAAAAAGAAATATGCAAATGGAAGCTCTTCTTGAAGTTTTAGAACCATTGTTATCAATTTTTGCTTCTACAGATGTTGTGTTTTCACCTAAAGCCGGATACACCGTTCTTTGTGTAACTCCCTACACCTCAGAAGTATTAGAATCTAAAAGCATCAATGAACCTAAAGAAATGGCTGCATATTTACTAGATTCAATTAAATATGATTACTGCTTTTCACTTGGTGTAAATACCCTTTTATCTACGGATTCATTCTGCAGTTTAGAAGAACTTGAATATGCTATGCCGCATTATCAAAAAGCTGTTTATTCTGCAGTATTTAAAGAAGTACAGGATAAAATATCTTCTATTCTAGCACAACCACCACTGCGAACTCCACGTTTTTCGCTGCAGGAAGATCCTTTGCTTACAGTTTTATATAACTTCCAGCGAAGCCTTTCCCTTCAGCAAAGACTTTTTTCTGTTCCTGATAAAAAAATTTATCAAAATTACAGAAAAGCATTGCTCGAAGCATATTGCCAAAAGTATGGTGCTGTGTATCTTGGAAAATTTCCTGCCGATGGCATAGGGAAAATGACTTACACAAAGTATAAAAAAACCGATGAATACGATGAATATGACTTTTGTATTCCTTACCCAGATACAGATTTATTAAATCTTGTAAATCAATGGGATACAACAAATTCAGCTAAAAAGATACCTTTGTATTATAAAATACAAGAACGTGTTTTGTCACAAAAAGGTCTATGGATAAACTGGGAAAAGCAAAGCCTCAGAATATTAAAAAAATAACTTACATCAAACAGGAGGACTCTATGAGCATAATTACTTCTATACTTCACTGCTATGGACTTCTTATATCCGAAGAATCCGTTACATTGATGCAACAGTATATACTCCCCTTATGGGAAAAGACAAAACCCGAATTATATGAAATGTTTTCTACGAAATCTGATAATGACGAATTTTTTGACTATCTTCTTGACCATTATGCTATATGCTACAACGCACTGCCGATTATTTGCGTTGTTGGCGCATCTGTGATGGAGAAGAAATCGAACCACAAATTGATGAACATTTTTATTTTATGGATTTATTAGAAAAACCTTCTCTTTTTAAAAAAGCCTATGAGTCTTTCGAAGATGTCATAAAAGAATGTCAACAACGGTTAGAGGGATTGCTCCCACCGGATTTTCCTTATGAAGATTATCTTTTAGAAATTACTGGAGAACTCTGGGGATAAAATTCCAAATGAAACATGATAAATACTATGAACACACTGTTAGAAAGGACATTCTGTTATGCAAAGAAATATTTCAATAAAAGATCCCGCTATTTTAGGTTTTCGTGGACGCTATGCGTTTCTCAGTAATTTTTATCCGGCATCTATTTCATACATGGGGCAACTCTATGCCAACAGCGAAGCTGCTTTTCAGGCACAAAAGACATACTCTGTAAAAGAACAGCAACGTTTTTGTAAATTCTGTATGCATAATCCCGCTGATGCAAAGAGGCTTGGACGCAACCTGATGCTACGACCAGATTGGGATAAAATCAAAATACGCTGTATGTATGAAATTTGTATGTGTAAATTCATGCAAAACCCTGAACTTTGTCGCCTCCTTCTTTCTACTGGAAACCGTAGGTTAGTAGAGGAAAATACATGGGGTGACACCTTTTGGGGAACTGTAAATGGATATGGTGAAAATCATTTAGGCAGAATTCTTATGGACATACGTGCGAAGCTTCAATTTGAATGTTAAAACAATAATTTATCCAATTTTGCACTGTATGAACTGCAAATATTTTGCTATAATGGAAGATAGATTTTAAAGAAAGGATTTGTGCTTATGTATCTGAAGCGTTTTGTCTATGACCGTCTTCTGGATTGGAAAAATGAAGGAGGTCATAGTACCCTGGAAGTCGGTGGAGCCCGTCAGGTTGGAAAAACCTACCTGATACAGAAATTTGCTGACGAAAACTACAAACACAAAATTTATATTAACCTGTTTGAATTAAGTGGTAAACAGTTTATGGAATGTTATAAACAGGCAACCAATTGGACACCTGGAACAAAACGGCGGGAGCATCCTCTCCATGATGCCTTCCAGTTATATGAGCCGGACTTTATTGATTCCGATGATACCGTCATCATTATTGATGAAATTCAGGAATCATCGGAAATTTATAACCGCATCCGGGAGTTCACCCGACAGTTTAAAGCCCATTTTATCGTTACAGGTAGTTATCTTGGAAGAATTTATGATCCGGAGTTTCGCTATTCCAGCGGTGATGTCACCAAACTCACCATCTATACGCTTTCTTTTGAAGAGTTTTTGATGGCCTATGATCAGAATCTGTATGACGATTACAAAAAAATATCTCTTGTTTCCTCTGAAGCAGAAGTCTATAATCGCTTAAAGGAAACCTATGATCTGTACTGTCAAATTGGTGGCTATCCCAAAGTGGTAGAAAACTATCTGGAGAACCGGAATATCGTAAAGGCACAGGGCGAACTCGTAAAAATCATTGATACCTTTACCAATGAGTCCATTCGCTATTTTACAGATATTTTGGATACCAAAGTGTTTACTCATATTTTCTTTTCCATCTGCCGTATTTTAAACCGTGAAAAGAAAGGATTTTCAGAAGACAGTATCAGCGAAGAATTGCAAAAGCTGGTAACCAAAGACTACTCCAGTAATATTTCAAAGGCTACCTGCAACCGTGCCATTAGCTGGTTATACTTTTCTGGAATCATTGGATTCTGTGCAAAAATAACAGAAATGGACATTCTGGATTTTAAGTCTGCAAGCCGCTGCTACTTCATGGATATGGGGCTGGCAAATTATTATCTGACACGTACCGGTACCGATTCCCGTGTACTTGCAGGCACATTAAATGAAAATTATGTCTATATCAACCTGAAGAAACGCCAGGATTTTCCACCGGAAATTTCCTTTGAAACCCCAGCTTTTGCTACTTACCGAGGCGGAGAAATTGATTTTGTGGCACAAAGCCTATCTTCTTCCACCCGATATTTAATAGAAGTAAAAGCCGGAAAAGGGACTGCTTCCACTGCCCAGAAAGCTCTGGCTCAGGGAAAAGCAGATAAGCTTCTTTATTTAAAAGGGGCAACCAAAGGAGGGATAGACGGAAAAACAGAAACACTGCCTATTTATTTATTGGAACAATACAAGTTTAATTAAATTTATGTTTACGAAGAGACTACTTGCGAGTGGTCTCTTTTATTTAGAAGGATCACGAAAAACACAGCACTGAATTAGTGAAAATTTATGAATTTATGAGAATTGGCATAGATGTGATGTTACGGACAAGGGGTATGGATTTATTCTATTCCCTCTTTTGTCAATGCCAATTCCCATCAAGAAAGGAAGAATTACATGAACAATACAACAACTGAATTATAATGGGGAGATGTCATCTTCAAACCTGGACAACGTGTGCGGACAACCGATGCCAGCGATTATGCAGGATTGGAAGGTGTTATTTTGGAAATTCATACCGGCGAAGATAAAGAAACCGACAATCTGACTCCTGATATTCACTGTTGCTTTGATTTTCCTGAGTCTGAAGCAGACATTCGGAAACTAGAGGAACGCTTTTCTTCTCTTTACAATATGCCAAAAAAACTGGATGAGCTTGCTTTGGATGAAGTGATTATGTCCCCGGATGAACTGATTTCTATTCCAGAAGAACCCTCTCGTCTTCTTCATTATATTGGTACAGACGAATGGGCTCGCCCGGTATACCAGGATCAATATGGGAAGTTGTGGAAAGATGTAGAACTTGGTGACTTTGAAATTCCTCATCTGCACTCTGCAGTCGGAAATGAATTTGATGGAGAACCGGATATGCCTATCCGGAAACCATTTAGAATTTTAACAGATAAACCGAAAAATCCTTATGAATTTCAGTACATGATGCTTAGTCGTTTACAAAGCGACTGTGAGTATTACTTGAATTACGGAAACCGTTGTACTGGACATCTGTACTATCACAATGAAAGCAAACAAATTGCCGCCATGAAAAAACTCTGGAATGAATTTCCGGATGATGGGAAACCAGAATGGTTGACATGGAAACAAATCCTAGAATACGAAAAAGCAATGTGTTCAGACACAAAATAATAGAACCGCCATAAAAATATTTTTTTTAAGGAGAATGATTATGAATTCAATAAAAGAACTAAAAGAACAATTAGGATATGAAGAAATCGGTCTCGATGATACATTTACATTTCACTGTACCCAATGCGGAAAGTGCTGCATCCACCGGGAGGATATTCTCTTATCCCCGAAAGATCTGTTTAACATAGCAAAAAAATTTCAAATTACACCAGCGGAAGCCTTGGAACAATATTGTGAAACTTATATTGGATGTAACTCCCGTTTCCCGATAGTCCGCCTGAGACCACAAGGAAGTGTCAAACGCTGCCCTTTATTAAAGGATCAGAAATGTTTGGTTCATGATGTAAAACCGACTGTCTGTGCCATGTTTCCGATTGGTCGGTATCTTACCCTTTCTGCGGATGATAGTTTTCCGAAAAATCCAGAAGAACTGTCTGTTGGATATATCTTTAATAATCCTGAGTGCGGAGACGAAATCGAAACACATACCGTCCGAGAATGGTTTCGTAGTTTTAACATTCCACTAAAAGATGACTATTTCTTTACATGGACAAGAACACAGGCAACACTCTGCAAACATCTACAATTTCTGGAAGAACACATATCAGAAAAGACCATGATTTCAATATGGAATGCTACTTTGATAACTCTGTATCTGAACTATGATATTACAGAAGATTTTCAAACGCAATTTCAGCAAAATTCAGATGCAATCCTATCCTTAATTGAAACACTAGGAACTGTTGACATTCCTAAGAAATCATAAACAACTATAAATACTTTGAGCCGACCAGTTTTGGACGGCTCTTTTTCATATCGCTTTACATTCTGGCAGCTCTTTTGTTTCCTGTTCTTATCACACGCAATCCATTCATCCAAAGTAAGCGGCTGATAATTTGAATACATACAAAAACGGTTAATCATATTACATGGAATATGCTGTGTTTCCCCCTGTGTATTCAGAAATGTTGTTTCAGATGTGATTCCTTGAAATCTTTCCAGCAATCTCTGATCCTGCGTATCGTGTACATGTCCATACAACATATAGGTTTTGGGTTTCCTTCTGCATTCAATTTATACTGTCCGTTATAACACATAATAGGATAATGACAAAGTATCACTTTTCTCTTATTATCGCTAAGTTCCTCATACATTTTAATCCACTCAAAGCGTGAACTGTCGAAGTTGGATCCTTGACATAGTGGTCATGGTTTCCCTGTATCAGATATAGACGTCCGTTCAATTTCTGAAGCAACTGGTTTGTTTCTTCAGATTTCCCCCATGATAAATCCCCTAAGATAACAACTTCATCCCTATTACGCACTTTACTATTCCACTGTTTCAGCATATAATCATTCATTGCATTTACATTTGCAAATCCACGTTTATCCATTTTTGTATTCAAATTTTCATGAAAGAAATGTAAATCTGCAATATAATATCTCATTTTATATCATTCCCTCAATCTTGTTTAAATTATCAATATTTACAACTGCCCAGAACACTCTTTTTAAATCTTTCCCTTTCAAAGTTGATGCCGGGATTACCGAATCTTTACCAAATTCCTGAATAAACTGATTTCTGAGTTTACGAATTTTTTGTCCTTTTTCTGGTCCCGATAAATGCTCCATACCTAATTTTTTTTCAATCTCTAATGCCTGTTTTACCTTATCCCAACCCATGCCTGAAATCATCAGTTCATACATCAAGCGAACCAGGGATGCTCCGCAGGCAACCGTTTTGGATCATACTGCACTTTCCTGTTTAAATATAACGAATGAAAATCATTAATAAACTTTTTCAATTCTGCATCTTCACCGCTATCGGCTTGTTGATAACGCAAAAGCTGTTTCTCAACATCTTTTACGATATATTTAGGTTCATAATCTCTTCCCTCCAGCGTGCTCCCCAGTGTAATCTTCCTTGTATTCCATTCTTGTTCTGCCCGTTTTAAATACTTTTCTTTCACAACAGAGCATTGCATCTCGGATATACAGTTTCTGGACAACATCATAATATCATAGAACTGCTTCACCTGTTCATCCAGCCTTTCATTTTGTACGCCAATCGTATTACAACCTAATGTGGTGAGCTTATCCGCAAATAAATAATTCAATGGAAGGATCTGATAGTTCCATGAACTGTTTACCGCAAATATGTTTTCTCCCGTTCTTCTTTCATATTCCCATTTTTCTGGCTGGAGAATAAATTCTATTTTTAATTCCTGATAGGGAATACTCTCTCTCTCCATATTACGTTCTGCATTGGATAGTACAGAAGGAACTTTCGTGTAATATGTATGTAATGGAAGATTTGTTTTCGGATTCTTAGGGCTATGTTTATGAAAGTAAAACAATTCGTCTTCTGTCCCCAAATATTCTTCGATTTTCCTCAATGTTTTCTTTATTTCCTCTTCTGTTCCAAAAAATAACATATCAATGTCTACACTTGTTCTTTGAGCATCCCTTGGCAGATAAAACTGCGTGGCTGCACCACCTTTCAATATTATTTTATCTCCTAGTATTTTCTGAATATGCAAGAATAATTCAAGATCCCATAAAAACAGTTCCATTCTCGCCATATTTTTAAACCCAAATTCTTCCATTCTCTTCTGAAAGGTTTCTCTCTGAAATGCTTCCTCTTTATGAAATAACTTTTTGTAATCCAAATTTTATTCTTCCCTTCTAAGTATTTTTCCAAACTCTATTGCCGAATCTGTAATAAACCGATTTTCAACGATAAAGCGAATATCATATTGTATATTCCTTCTTGATGCTACTGTTATCAGCTTCTTTTTATCTATATTTCCCAATCTGCTGAGATTCTGATAAATTCTTACCAATTCTTGCAATGATAGTGGATATCCGTTTCTCGTTATTGCAAAATAAAGATCTGCAAAAGCCTTCTCTATACTTGCCAGACCTTCACTACTGTACTGAAAATCCTCCGTTGTGTATAAAATCACCTGCATATTATGGCTACCTGAAAACATAGCATCTTCATACATTTTTTTCGTGTATTGTGGTTCTATCACCTCAAATCCTTCTGCTAATAAATTGTTATATATTTCCTCTTTTGCTGCTTTTTCAATAAATGCAATGACAGGATATTGTTCTGGTATGTGTAACATATATTTTGCCAAAATATCCAAACCGGATATATAATAATAAAATCCCAGCTCATCCATGTAATTTTTCAATTTTTGGGCTGTTTCACATAAAATAATTCCCTGTCTGCCTTTCAAATCATTGAAGGAAAATACACCGTTTCGCACTCTCTTAATGTAACCCGCCTCTACTAATTTAGAAAGATTCCAATATAAAGTAGACTTTTTTAACTCCGGGAAAAGGGGAATTACTTCATCTGTATAAAAGGTAGTTTGATTCCCAAGATTTTGTTTGATTATCTCGTATTTTTTTTCTAATGCTGTTTTGCTATTCATACTACACCTACTTCTTTTCGTAGTATATCACATAGCACCTATAAAATATAAAATAACGCAAAGTTTTATAATTTGCGTTTATTTTTATTGTTTTTATTTTAT
>ENA-OQAN01001177-OQAN01001177.1-human-gut-metagenome-genome-assembly--contig:-NODE-1177-length-11959-cov-2.683993_pt1 | contig 11959 bp, 12 predicted proteins | sample MGYA00242735_ERZ504527 | MGnify/ENA primary metagenome ERZ504527 (study PRJEB26092, sample SAMD00036230) | human gut metagenome | host: Homo sapiens | study: EMG produced TPA metagenomics assembly of...
ATTTCAATTGAACCTCTTTTAGGTTGTTTCCGAATCCAGCTTTTGCCGGTTCTATTGTTTAACTTTTAATCTTTCGGTAAAAATTTACCGAAGTATTGTAGATAGAATAAAAACAGAAAAAATATTCATTTTGTTCGAAAAGTACATAATAAAAATCGCCATCCAGCATGTATACCTTAAATATATACAATGCTGAATGGCGATTTCTGATTTATAAATATAACCGGATTTTTATTCCTGTCCAAAGCGTTTTGCCTGCTCTTCAATTAAAGCAGCATCATCAAAATAATTGATTTTCATAGCACGGCGGACTTCATCCATTGTCTGAGCAGCAGTTTCACGAGCAACTTCACATCCTTTTTTCAACATATCATAGACAGCCGGAATATCTTTCTCAAACATTTTACGACGTTCGCGTATCGGAGTCAGTTCTTCCTGCATAATAGCAGCCAGGAACTTCTTCACCTTCATATCTCCCAGTCCTCCACGAGTGTAATGAGCTTTCAGTTCATCCAAGTTCGGATAATCGGCAGGTAACGTTCAAAATGTTCAGGACGGCAAAAAGCATCCAGATAAGTAAATACGCAGTTTCCTTCGAGTTTTCCCGGATCGCTAACTTTAATATGAGTAGGATCTGTATACATACTTTTTACCTTCTTTTCTACTTCATCGGCCGAATCTGAAAGATAAATGCAGTTTCCTAATGATTTACTCATCTTAGCCTTACCATCCGTTCCCGGCAAACGCATACAAGCAGCATTATCCGGCAGAAGAATTTCCGGTTCAACCAATGTTTCTCCGTAAATATGATTGAATCGACGAACGATTTCTCTTGTTTGTTCAATCATCGGTTCCTGATCTTCACCAACAGGCACTGTAGTAGCCTTGAAAGCAGCAATATCAGCAGCCTGACTGATAGGATAAGTAAAGAAACCTACCGGAATGCTTGTTTCAAAATTACGCATCTGAATTTCAGTCTTTACTGTAGGATTACGCTGCAATCGAGAAACAGTTACCAAATCCATAAAATAGAAACTCAACTCATAAAGTTCCGGAATTTGCGACTGAATAAAAATAGTCGACTTAGCCGGATCAAGTCCCGCAGCAAGATAATCCAAAGCCACTTCGATTACATTCTGACGTACTTTTTCCGGATTATCAATATTATCAGTCAAAGCCTGTCCGTCAGCTTCGAAAACAAATATTTTATCGTAGAGTCCCGAATTCTGAAGTTCCACACGACGACGTAATGAACCTACATAATGTCCGATATGTAGTTTCCCGGTAGGACGGTCGCCGGTAAGTATAATTTTCTCCTTTTTCATCATTAAATTTTTTGATAATTATTAATTAGCAGCAAAGATAAGCAAATCCTTTGTTTTCTTCAAAATTAATTGTTTCTTTGCATATATAAGATATTGAGAGAACAACCAATAAATCTATTAATAAACACCATGAAGAAAGAATTAAAGAAAGTCCTGGTACTCGGATCAGGCGCACTTAAAATCGGCCAAGCCGGAGAATTCGACTATTCAGGCTCGCAGGCATTGAAAGCCTTGCGTGAAGAAGGCATCAGCTCTGTATTAGTAAATCCTAATATTGCTACTATCCAAACTTCGGAAGGCATTGCCGACCAAGTATATTTTCTACCGGTTACTCCCTACTTTGTAACTGAAATCATCAAAAAAGAACGTCCCGACGGTATTCTGCTTGCTTTTGGAGGTCAAACAGCCTTGAACTGCGGTACAGAATTATACCAGACAGGAGTATTGAAAGAATATGGCGTACAGGTACTGGGAACATCGGTAGAAGCTATCATGTATACCGAAGACCGTGATTTGTTCGTCAAAAAACTGGATGAAATAGAGATGAAAACTCCAGTCAGCCAGGCCGTAGAAAATATGAAAGATGCGCTGGCCGCAGCACGCAGAATCGGTTATCCGGTTATGATCCGTTCGGCATACGCATTGGGCGGACTGGGTAGCGGTATTTGCCCGGACGAAACTAAATTTATTGAATTAGCAGAAAGTGCTTTCACATTCTCTCCACAAATATTGGTAGAAGAATCGCTGAAGGGATGGAAAGAAATAGAATTTGAAGTAATCCGTGATGCAAACGACCACTGCTTTACAGTTGCAAGCATGGAAAACTTCGACCGCTGGGTATTCATACAGGCGAATCTATCGTAGTCGCTCCTACTTGTTCACTGACTCAAGATCAGGTAACTATGTTGCAGGATTTGTCTAAGCAATGTATCCGACACCTGGGAATTGTTGGAGAATGTAACATCCAATATGCTTTCAATGCCGATACAAACGACTACCGTGTAATTGAAGTAAATGCCCGCCTCAGCCGTTCTTCTGCTTTGGCATCAAAAGCTACAGGATATCCGCTGGCATTCGTCGCAGCTAAAATAGCATTGGGATATACACTCGACGAAATCGGTGAAATGGGCACTCCGAACTCAGCGTACGTAGCTCCTTCACTCGATTATTTAATCTGCAAGATTCCACGTTGGGATTTAACCAAATTTGTCGGTGTATCACGCCGCATCGGCTCCAGCATGAAATCTGTAGGTGAAATCATGTCAATCGGACGCTCATTCGAAGAAATCATCCAGAAAGGACTTCGCATGATCGGACAAGGCATGCATGGCTTTGTAGGCAACGACCACACACGTTTCGACAATCTGGACGACGAGCTTGCCAACCCGACCGATTTGAGAATCTTCGCCATTGCTCAGGCTTTGGAAGAAGGATATGATATCCAGCGTATTTACGACCTGACCAAAATAGATCCTTGGTTCATCGGAAAATTAAAAAACATTGTTGATTACAAAATTAAACTGCAATCATACAATTCATTGGAAGAACTTCCAGCAGAAGTCTTGAAAGGAGCAAAAGTGCTGGGATTCTCTGACTTCCAGATCGCACGTTTCGTATTGAAACCAACCAGCGGCAACATGGAAAAAGAAAACCTTGCCGTACGTGCATATCGTAAAAAACTAGGCATCCTGCCTGCCGTGAAACGCATCAATACTGTTGCATCCGAACATCCGGAACTGACAAACTACCTCTATATGACGTATGGAGCAGACGGATATGATGTAAACTATTACAAGAATGAAAAGTCAGTTGTAGTACTTGGCTCTGGTGCTTACCGCATCGGTTCATCTGTAGAATTCGACTGGTGTTCGGTCAATGCCATCCAGACAGCACGCAAGCTGGGATATAAGTCCATCATGATCAACTATAATCCGGAAACAGTTTCTACCGACTACGATATGTGCGACCGTCTATACTTCGATGAACTTTCGTTCGAACGTGTACTCGATGTAATAGATCTGGAACAGCCTCGTGGCGTTATTGTATCTGTAGGAGGACAAATTCCGAACAACCTTGCCATGAAGCTTTATCGCCAGTCTGTTCCTATCCTGGGAACTTCTCCGATTTCCATCGACCGTGCCGAAAACCGTAACAAATTCTCCGCTATGCTCGACCAGCTGGGTATTGACCAGCCTGCATGGCAGGAATTGACAAGCCTGGACGATGTTAAGACATTTGTTGCAAAAGTCGGTTATCCGGTATTGGTTCGTCCATCGTACGTACTGAGTGGAGCTGCCATGAATGTATGTTATGACGAAGAAGAACTGACTCGTTTCTTGCAAATGGCAAGTGAAGTATCGAAAGAATATCCTGTAGTTGTTTCACAGTTCATGCAGGAAACCAAAGAAATCGAATTCGATGCAGTTGCACAAAACGGTGAAGTTGTAGAATACGCCATTTCTGAACACATCGAATATGCCGGTGTACATTCTGGTGATGCTACACTTGTATTCCCTGCCCAGCAGATCTATTTCTCTACGGCACGACAAATCAAAAAGATAAGCCGTCGTATTGCCCAAGAACTTAATATATCCGGACCATTCAACATTCAGTTCCTGGCACGTAAGAACGAAGTGAAAGTAATCGAGTGTAACCTGCGTGCATCTCGTAGCTTCCCGTTTGTATCCAAGGTTCTGAAACGCAACTTCATCGAGACTGCTACCCGTATCATGCTGGATGCACCGTATACCCGTCCGGACAAATCGGCATTCGATATCGACCGCATCGGAGTTAAGGCTTCTCAATTCTCATTCGCACGCTTGCAAAATGCCGACCCTGTACTAGGAGTAGACATGTCGTCTACCGGAGAAGTGGGATGCTTGGGTGACGATTTCAACGAAGCATTGCTCAATTCTCTGATAGCAACCGGATACAAGATTCCAAAACAATCTATCCTGTTGTCTTCGGGAGCAACCAAATCGAAAGTAGATTTACTGGATGCAAGCCATATGTTAAGCAAAAACGGTTATCACATTTATGCTACAGCGGGAACTGCAACCTTCCTCAATTCACACGGAATCCCTACCACACCAGTATTCTGGCCAGATGAACGTCCGCATGCAGAAAACAACGTGATGAAAATGATAGCCGAACATAAGTTTGACCTGATAGTCAACATTCCGAAAATCACTCTAAACGTGAGCTGACAAACGGTTATCGTATCCGTCGTGGTGCAATAGACCACAATATTCCGTTGATGACCAATGCACGTCTTGCTAAGGCATTCATCGAAGCCTTCTGCCAGATGAAGCAGGAAGATATCCAGATAAAGAGCTGGCAAGAATACAAATAAAATTAAGTTGTGCAGCCATTGAATATGCTCTGAAAAGTTATATACACTATAACTGACAAATAAAAAACAGCCATATCAGACTCATAATTCCATTGAGTGATGACATGGCTGTTTTTATTGATTGTACTATTATTCTTTGCTATCCAATCTCCTCTTCACTATTGCCGGATTACCTACCGCTAAGCTATCAGATGGAACATCCTTTGTCACCACACTGCCAGCCCCGATGATACAGCGGTCTCCGATAGTTACTCCTGGAAGAATTATGGCTCCTCCACCTATCCAGCAATCCTTACCAATCGTAACCGGATATGAATACTCTTTCGAAGCACGACGCTCACGATAATCGATAGGATGATGCGGAGTGTATATTTGTACGTTAGGGGCAATCAGGGTATAGTCACCTATCGTAATATAAGCCCCGTCCAGAAAAGTACATCCGGCATTCACAAATACATGTTCGCCCAGCCGTATTCCATGCCCATGGTCGCAATGGAAAGGAGGCATAATGACAGATGTTTCAGGAATACCCGGTATTAAATCCTCCAAAACCGTACGATAATCATCGTCGTAAGTCGACATGGTACGGAACTTAGCCAACAGTTTCTTACAATGACGGAAGCTGTCTTGCACTTCGGGAGCACTGAAATCGGCAAGCAGGCCGCTACGCATTTTCTCTATCTCATTCATGGCATCTTGGCAAATAAATTATTTCAAAGCTTCTTCGATAGTATCCATCAGTTTCTGAAACTCTTCCGGAGTATACCCGGTAGAAGTATAAATCAGTTTACCATCCTTACCAAACAGATAAGCGCGGGGAATACTCTGGTCGGCAAACAGCGAGAATACTTCACGTTTCGGATCAGGATAAAGCGGGAAAGTAAACTTTTTACGCGCATTGTATTTGGTCAGGTCTGCATCTGTATGTTCACGTCCAATTACCAACAAACGGAAATTCTCGTTATCTTTATATTTCGGATAAAGCGTGCTTTGCACTTCTGCAAGCTCTTTCTGGCACGGTCCGCACCAAGTAGCAAACAGACTTACCAGCACCACCTTCCCTTTCAAATCGGAAGGAGTCACTTGTCCGTATACATCCGAGTTTAATGTAAACTGAGGCATTGTATCGCCTATCTTTACCTTTTCCACACTATTTTGAGCATGAGCTCCCACAAAAAACAGCATCAGAGCCATTATCAGGCCACCGATTTTCAACGATTTCATCATATATTATCAGAATTAAATAAAACAATCCTATCTATCGTCAACAAATATATGTCTTTTCCGAACAAAAACCCTTGCAGAAATGTATCTTTGTAATGAGATTTAACAAAAACAGCAACAGCTTATGATGATTTATATTTCGTGTGCCAAGACAATGACTGCACGCAGCCGCCAGCAAGTTCCCTATACCGAACTGTTCCCTATTTCGAAAAAGAAGCTCACGAAAATGCCATGCACATGGCACAGTTCAGTACCGAAGAGTTGACCGCCTTACTGCGCATAAACAATAAAGCTGGCAGCCGAAAACGTGCTCCGCTATCATGACTTTTATCTCCCGATGCCCCTTCGCTTCCGGCACTGCTGGCTTATACAGGGATTGTATTCAAACGCCTCAATCCAAAAGATTTCACAGAAGAAGACTGGAAGTATGCGCAGCAGCATCTGTTTATCACTTCTTTTCTCTATGGATTATTGCGACCACTGGATTTAATCAAGAATTACCGACTGGAAGGCGACGTACGCATGCCCGAACACGGAGATATCACGATGTTCGAATACTGGCGACCTTTGCTGACAGAATATTTCATAACCGAAATAAAAAAACAGGGAAATCTCCTGATAAATCTGGCAAGCGCCGAAATGAAGGATCTGTTCCATTGGAAAGAGGTTACTCGAGCTGTAGAAGTTGTAACACCGGAGTTCATGGTATACAAGAATGGCAAACCTACGACAGTAGTTATTTATGCTAAAATGTGCAGAGGAGAAATGACCCGTTTCATTCTAAAAAACCGCATAGAAGATATAGAATCACTGAAAAGTTTCGAATGGGAAGGCTTTACGTTCGACGAAGCGTTAAGTCAGGATAATCGTCTGATTTTCACTTTAAAATAAAGCAATAAAAAAACTTGCGCATATTTTATAAAAAACATGCGCAAGTTTTATCTAAAACATCCTGAAGTTTTTCAAAAACATCAGGTTATTTGAAAAGTTTCTCCAGATCATCTTCTTTCAATACAGAAAGTACCACTTTGCCATCAGGTGTATAGTTAGGTGTAGAAACAGCAAAAAGCTCATCTACCAGATTATTCATTTCTTCATTTGTCAATACCTGTCCCGGCACGATAGCCGCAGCTTTTGCCAGTGACAGAGCCAACATACTTTGTACTTCTTCCTTTACTTTACAACCTTTCTCGATTGCCGTTTGTACCATATTTGTTACCAATGTTTCCGGATTCAGTCCTTCAATACCAGCCGGAATTCCATTAATAGCATACGAACCTCCTCCAAGATTGCTAAGTTCAAAGCCCAATGCTGTCAGGTCATCCATAATCTCCTCCAATACAGGTATTTCTGCCGGAGAAAAATGTACCATATCTGGAAACAACATACGCTGTGATACGTTTCTCCGATTTGCGATCTGATTCATGTACTGATCGTACAAGATACGGATATGCGCACGCTGCTGATCAATGATCATCAGCCCGGATTTGACAGATGTCAGAATATAGCTTCCCTTATACTGATAGTGTTGCGCCGACTTTTCGGCTATCGCTCCCTCAGCATGTTCATCATACAGCATTGGTTCCGGCTGTTGTTCAGGTTCACTCCAAGTTTCATCAGGTATAGGAGAAGCAGGCATATCCCACGAAGATGAACCTTTTCTCCAGTCCTTGAAACAGAGGCTCCCATTCTACATGCTGCTTCTGATAAGAAGAAGGTGAATATTGTGAAGGAGGAACCGATGAAACATTAAACGGATTATACGACGGATCGTACGATGTAGAAGGAGGACGAACTCCCGAAACCGGAGCAGCATCGAAAGCCGGAATATCAGGCATACCTTCCGTATCAAAATCAATAGAAGGAACTGCATTAAACCGACCTAGGGTTTCCTTTACTGCCGCCGACAGGATCTGCCAGATAGGCTGCTCGTTCTCAAATTTTATTTCAGTTTTTGTAGGATGAATATTTACATCAATATTTGCCGGATCGACATCAAAATAAATGAAATAAGAAACTTGTTCCCCTACAGGAATAAGGTTTTCATAAGCATCGACTACCGCCTTATGGAAATAAGGATGACGCATGTATCGGCCGTTGACAAAAAAAGAACTGACGGGCTCCTTTCTTACGTGCCGTTTCTGGCTTTCCGATAAATCCATGTATCTTCACCATGCTGGTTTCGATATCAAGCGACAGCAAATCCTGATTCAGCTTCTTCCCGAATACTCCCATAATACGCTGGCGTAACTGAATAGCCGGAAGGTTTAACATCTCCGTATCATTATGATGAAGTGTAAACGATACTTCAGGATTGACTAAAGCAATACGTTCAAATTCCGTAATGATATTGCTCAGTTCTGTCTGATTGGATTTCAGGAACTTACGGCGGGCTGGAATATTGAAGAAAAGGTTTTTAACTGAAAAATTACTTCCGTGCGGACATGCCACCGCTTCCTGGCTCTCTACTTTGGAACCAGAAATGCAAATACGAGTACCCAGTTGCTCTCCTTCCTGACAGGTACGAAGTTCAACCTGAGCTACTGCTGCGATAGAAGCAAGCGCCTCTCCACGAAATCCCATGGTATGAAGAGCAAACAAATCGGCTGCCTGACGTATTTTTGACGTAGCATGACGCTCAAAAGCCAGACGTGCATCTGTTTCCGACATACCCTTTCCATCGTCTATCACCTGAATACAAGTCTTGCCTGCATCAGTTATCAAAACGTCTATGTGATGTGCTCCGGCGTCGATGGCATTTTCAACCAACTCCTTTACCACAGAAGCCGGGCGCTGTATCACTTCGCCCGCCGCAATCTGGTTGGCTACGGAATCGGGCAACAAACGGATTACATCGCTCATAACATGAAAAGTTTAAAAAGTAAATTCTCCAGTCACCAAATAGTGCAAAATATATGCAAGTACAGCTATTGCCACAAATATGGTAGCATAACTCAAAGGCTTACGTCCGCTTTCTTTACGGCGTTTCAGATAAGTTGTACCTTCGATAAACTTACCCCGTATATCTTCGGGAGAAAATTCCTTAGGGGGAAGCATACCCAGGTCACGCTTTGCGTTTTCCTCTATCTTCTGTAATTTTTCTTTTCGTTCGTCCACGTAAATATACTCATGGTGATATGCACGTGGTTTTCTCATCGTAAACATTCCCATAGCGCTACTCCTTTTTGGTTTCAAATAAATGCTGGTTTGGCAATTCTACCGGTCCACGTACGTTCTTCTTCAACTGGTCTTCCACTTTCTTGCTTCTCCAGTTGAATATATCTTCCTTGTTCAGCGGACGTATATAGTCGAACCATACAAAATTCTGCAACTTATCAGTTCCCGAAGGAATCTGAGTGATAGGATAAAGTGTACCGTTCGATTTTGGACTCATCACCATTTTCTCCAGTTTCTGATTCTCCAGATAGATATCCAGCTTACTTGTTTCGGATACATTCATACCAATCAGCGTACTGTCCGAGTCCATCGGATAATAAACCACACGTACCGATCCGATCACTTCTGTTTTGTACATCTGGCGGTCACGGAAATATGCCTTCATTTCCTTTCCTGTTACCTGATTGTATTTCGTCGTATCCAACTGTTCTACAGATAAAGCCTGATTGATGATATGTGCCCAGTCGATAGTACTGTCATTCATATAAATACATATTTTCTCTCCTACCAGCTGCTGACTTTCATTCCATAAAATCGGATCACGATACATTGTCAGACAACTGTCTTTTGACGAGAAGACCAATGAATCGGCCACTCCTTGTACATCGGTACGGTAAAAACGAACTTTATGGAAAGCACGCATTTCGCGGAACATTGAGTCAGTATCCAGATGGAAAGTTTCCATCAGCAGTGTATCTCCATGCAAGAACAAACTATCTCCCTGAGAATAGTCGATGGCAACGGCCTTATCGGTAGCAAACGCATATCCTCTTTTTTCATTATAAAAGCCGTATTCTCCCGTCATCATATTCTTGTTAATGGTATCGGTCAGTACCATATTACGGAATGCTTCACCCAATCCTTCGTTACGGTCATAAAACAAAGAGTCACCCGTCAGTTGTTTTCCCTCGTTTGTAAGAACTGAACGATCCAGCAGATATGCTTTTCCCGTCATCGTATTGTAAGTACCACGTTCTGAGTAGATATGGTTATTGTCACTCAGAATATCCGAAGGACCGACAATATTTGCCACCTTACTTGCCGTATTATATTCCAGTGTATCAGAAGTCAGTGTAAACTGAGGGTTTACCAGTTTCACATTATAATTGAAGACAGACTGCTTAGTACCGATTATACTCTCCCCACTCCGAAGTCAGCACATTTTGCTCATCCATCAAGGTTCCTCCGTCGAAGAAATATCCCAGATTATACACACGGTCATAATTCAAGCTATCTGTCAGCAAGGTCGTATTACGATTCTCCATACGCACATTCATACGTACTTCAGCTATCTGTGTATTACCATCGTAATACAAGCGGTCGCCATACAAGAAAAGCGTATCTCCCTGATTCATCTTCACATTGCTGAATGCCTCAAACGAACTGATCTTATCGTAATAATAAGCACTGTCGCAATACATATACACACTGTCGTGACGGAAAACAACATTTCCCACCACAACCTGAGCATCCGGATTTCGGGAATCCTTACGCAACAAATCGGAATGTATCAGATAAACTTTACTTTTCGCCGGCTGTTTTTGAGGAGTGGCCTCTCTCTTTCGTACTTTAGTCGTATCTTCCGAAGTCTTCTTCACACGACTCTGTACAGGTTTTTGTGCCAGCAAACAAAAGCCGAACAGGCATAGGATACCTGCTAAAAGCATCCTATGCCCGCCAAATATATTTCTTTTACTTTTCTGTTTCTGCATATATGAATGTAAGTATCAGTTCTTAATCCATCCCGAATATTTGAAATCACAGTTTCTCCAGTCAGGATTAATACGTACATAAGTATTCTTCTGTTTTTCAACGATCCATTTCTGAAGCTTTTCTTCACTCCGTTTGGCAGTTACCATAGCCTTCAGGCGCTGATAGTCTTCAGTTATAGTAGCCTTATGTCCGTCAATACGATTTTTCAGTTTTACGATTGCACAGACTTGTTTTCCTTTAGAATTGATCATAGTAAAAGGTTTCGAGATTTCACCAATCTGCATATTCTCTACCACCTTTGCCACATCCTGTGAAATCAAGCCGGCCAACTGCTGCATTTCGAAACGTGAAGTGCTGCTCTGCGGATTGGCCAGCAATCCATGGTTATTACGTGTATCTTTATCTTGAGAAATCCATGTTGCAGCATCATCAAAAGTAAATTTATTTTTACGGATATCATCTGCAATAGAATCCAGACGTGCCAGCGCAGCATCAATATCTTTCTGGTCTACCTTCGGACGCAACAAAATATGGCGATAGTTTACACGGTCACCTCGCTTTTCTATCAACTGAGCAATGTGATAACCAAATTCTGTTTCGAACACCTTCGATACTTTCTTTGTATCAGTCAAGTTAAAGACCACATTCGCAAACTCCGGCACCAATTCACCACGTCCGGTAAATCCACCTTCTCCTCCACGACGTGCTGTTCCAGGGTCTTCTGAATAAAAACGTGCCAATGTAGAAAATGAGGTTTCTCCCTTGTTCACACGGTCGGCATATTCACGCAACTGTGATTTTACACGTTCTATTTCTTCTTCTGAAATTTTAGGTTCCTGAGTAATAATCTGTACCTCTACCTGAGTAGGAATAAACGGAATACTATCTTGGGGCAACTTGCTGAAATAGTTGCGCACTTCAGCAGGAGTCAGCTTAATATCACCGACAATTTTCTGCTGCATCTGTACTACCGTCTTCTGACTTTTTACATTTTCGCGCAACATCTCGCGGATCTGAGTATACGATTTGTTATAATATTCCTCCATTTTTTCTTTCGATCCAATCTGGTCGGCCAGCCATGCTATACGCTGCTCTACCTCTTGAATCACTTCTTGATCGGAAACCATCACACTATCTATTTCTGCCTGATGCAAATATAGTTTCTGTA
>ENA-OQAN01001178-OQAN01001178.1-human-gut-metagenome-genome-assembly--contig:-NODE-1178-length-11959-cov-1.871450_pt1 | contig 11959 bp, 13 predicted proteins | sample MGYA00242735_ERZ504527 | MGnify/ENA primary metagenome ERZ504527 (study PRJEB26092, sample SAMD00036230) | human gut metagenome | host: Homo sapiens | study: EMG produced TPA metagenomics assembly of...
ACCCCAGTTCCTCCCGATTCAGCCAAGTTGCGTTTTCATGCTCCTTCAACACCAGAATGACCGGAACGGACAGGAGCATAAAAAGCAGTGCATCGTGAGGTGGAAAGCTGGGTAATTGAATCTTTCCGCCGGGAACTCCCAGTAAGTCCCTGAAACTCACCATAGCCGCGCTGGGTGGCAAAATACTTCCCTTCACGACAAATTATTGCCGCTACAACTTCTATCTGCTTCATCTCAATATGTAAATTATTTTCCCCTTCAAAATTCAATACTATCTCCTTCCCTACTGATGCACCAGAAAGGAATGTTTTTGGCATCTGTAAACTCTTTCATACGCCAGGCTGACTCGAATCCACTTGCCACAAAGTGCATGGGAACAAGCAGTCCTACCTGAAACGTGTCGATAAACTGACGGGCGCCACGGGTATATCCGTTACCGATACGGCCGTCTACCGGAAACATTACCACGCTGAAACTGTCCGTTATTTTTCGGATGTCTTTCAGTTCTCCCAAAAAGCGTTTTTCTTCTTTCTCGGGATTGACATCGATACCGAATTCGGCGCTGTAGACCAGCCCGCCCCGATAATCATCGGTCAGGAAACGGGCATACCAGTTATTCAGGTCGCTGCATGGAAGACACGCCTGCCATCAGTTTCCACTATCCACGACACACCGCTGTCGTTGCTTCCAGTTGCCGCTACACGAATCAGTCCGTCGCTCCATGTACCTCCTTTGGCAAGCCAGACATCGGCTTCTTCTTTCTGTGCCCGGCGATGTTTCAGGATATCTTTCGAGAGGATATAAATGATGTCGGACCTCGTTTGCCGCCACGAAAAGATTCCCGGTTGAAATGGTCTTCGTGAAAATGACTGGAGAACACGTACACCGGCTTCTCAGTTTTTAGCAACTGAGGTACAATGCCTCCGGTCCATCCAGTAGTCGAATATCAGGATGCACCGATCTGTTTCGATGGCAAAGCCACTGTGAAAAATATATGTAAGTCTCATTTTTTTACTATTGTATATCGAAATAATGCAAGGTTTATATCATCCTTGACTGAATGAGTGCGAATATAGTAATTTTCTCTCGATTCCGCCTCTGTGAAACAAAAGCAAACAGTCTTAAAAAAAACGCTTAAAAGAGCAAGGGGAAAGCTAAAACCTGTTACAACAAACCAATATTATTTTTAACTTTAAGGCAGTTTATACAAACAGACATAGGCAAGAACAAATAGGACACAAAAAATGAAAAAAGGAATAATTATTACTTGCTTTCCTGCTGGCTATATGCTGCGGAAGCGGACTATATGCCCAAAATGTATCGTGTAAAAGTTATTTTGAGGTAGTAGAGACAAACGATGAAAATCACCGGCTGGACGAAGTTGCAATTTATCCGCCCGTATTCGGAACGTTGCCTGAGGGAAAAAGACTGAAAATAAAAGTCTGCAACAACGACGAAAAGAAGCTCAAAAAAGCATTTTTTTATGTATATTACAAAAACAAGAGGGTAAGCAAGCTCCTCCTTCCTGACTTGAAAAAGGGTGAAACGTACGAATTTTGTGTAAATATTCACTCGAAAATGACCAGGAAAGACAGACAGGAATTACTCTTTAAAATAAGAAGAGGAAAAACGTATATAAGTTACCGGATAGCTCAGCCTCACAACAAGAAAGGATATTGATAAAAATATTTGCGTACACTTTCTGTCAGACAGCTATAATTTACATCATCCATATCAATTTACTTTTTGTCAAAATGACATTTCTGCCTTTTGAGAATCTCTTTTTCGGTTACTCCCCGGGGTGCTGGAATTTATTTCTGATTCTCATAAGGCAGATTTTTTCAGAAAGCAAGCAAAGCAGCTAAACTGGCAGATGTATTTTTCCGATAGTGCCTCAGCAGATTGCCTTCAAAGAGAATGGAGCTATAAAAACTGACTTTCTGCTAAAAGAAAAACAGTGCTTAAATGTCTTTAAGAGATAAAAAAAGATCTTTCCGGAGTGTCCATAATTAGGACCTTTTCACCGCAATATGGGAATAGAGAAAAAACATCAGGAAGTTTTTATTTTTTTCCGGCATCTTTTCATTAATCTTTCAGCATGTTTTCGCTGTTTTTTCACCGTCTTTCTTTGCCTCATTTACTGCCATAAAGCATCTTTCAAGAGTGAAAAACGAATAAAAATCTCCTTATATTACTGACGGAAGGGGAATTTTCTTCGGACAGCCTATTGAATAAATAGAAGGAATACTTACAAAAAGAAAGTAAAATATCGGAATCACAAAACAGCACTCTTTACGAAAGCCACAAAATCACCAGCCATATCAATAGAGAAACCACAGCTACAATGGTAATAAATATTAACTTTCCTCGGAAATAACTCTTTTGTTCCCACGCAGTCCGTACTTCTGTTTCGGCCTGAATCTGTTCTAGTTTTTCGGGGTGAAATGTCGGACGAACGACGCTTGCCGGTAAGTCCCAGCAAACGACCATGAGTTTCGCTCATACGTTTTTTGCCGACTTTTCGCAGTTCGCGGTTTTCCTTATCGCGCTGCATCATATCGTTTATACATCCTAAAGTTCCCATAGCAGCATACATTTAACCAACTGCCTGAAGATAAGGATTTTTCTCTTCATTCACAAGAAAAGAACGATAAAGGTGTATATCTGTTTTCAGTGTATCTTTTTCAGAATGTTCTTTCTGGCAACTCTCAGGGCGGGAGTTAACGGGGAGGTATCGTCCAGCATTTCGAGTGCGGAACTGAATTCTGCCAGAAGCTCGGGATATAATCTGCATAGAAGATAGGAAAGCTTCATGCTTAGCGCCCGGACTCCTACAGAGCTTCCGGAAGATATCATCTGGTTCATGCAGAAATCGAGAAAGTCGGTACGGAGATTGTCTTCACATAATGGCTGGGCTGCAAGCAGCGTAAGCAGTAACCGGCGTTTTGTTTCGCTGGATGTACTCATGGCTTCTTGCATCAGTTCGTCGCATTTAGGGTATAACCAGCCTTGATGGACTGCATCGAGATGAGTGAACAGCCAGGCTGCATTATCAGCAACTCTTTTCTCGCTGTCGAAGAGCAGAGTGTAAAGCTGTTCGAGTAAGGAATGATCTTCGCAGCACTGGATAACATGACACAACTCATGAATGTCGTTTTCGTGGATTCGCCCAAGAAGTCTGTTGCGAAGATTGTGGGAGTTGTCAGTCTCTGCCATATTCACATGCATTTTTTAATTGCTTTCCGGCAACGGTTCAGCACTTTCTCCCCTGCCGGATGCTGTCTGGTTCCACCAAGTTCAATAGCCGATACGACTTTGAAACCGCTCCATTTTAAGATCTCACGCATAGCTTTTATTGCGCCACGCTTTGCCCAAACAGGATATTGAAAGGGAAAGGCGTAGTGCTTGTACTTATTAATATGGCTTTTTTGCCTTTATGAAGCGGCAGAGGCAGCCCACGGGTATCTTCTCCTATCATGCCGTATACGATACGATCGAAGATGATTTTCAACTGCCCGGGCATATTTCCCCAATAGCAGGGTGCTCCTACAACCAGCACATCGCAGCTTTTTATGGCAGCAAGTACACACTGTGCATCGTCTTCGGGCAATACACAATGGTGAGTTTCACGGCAGGTCATACAGCCGGTACAGGGTTTTACCTGCAATCGGGAAGCTAAGACGGTAGTGACTTCTGCTCCTCTTTGTTCTGCTTCCTCGCGAATGGCATCCAGCATGGCAGAGATATTTCCGTGAATGCGCGGGCTTCCGTTGATAATCAAAATATTCATGAGAAGTGGAGATGTATTTATAATTGCAGATTGCTGTGTATTATGCTTTCATGGCACGCAATGCCTTGCATAACTGATCGGGGCAGGAAGTAGATTTGTTGCCGCAATGAATTCCTTCCAACCGGCTGATTACATCGTCTACTTTCATTCCTTTGACAAGAGAACTGATTCCTTTCAGATTTCCGTTGCAGCCTCCTGTGAAATGTACGTCTGTGATGATGTCATTTTCTACCTCTATCTCGATATTACTGCTGCATGTACCTTGTGTTCTATAATTTATTTTCATGATGTTGAAGTTTTTGCTGCTATAAAAAAACATTCCGGACAAAGCCGGGCATTCTTATAATGCTGTTTTCACTGCCTGCTCTGCCGCTTTATCCGGAATGAAATGATGGGTAATATTATTCTTCTACCTCTTCAGGTTTCATGTTTGTATATACAGTCTGAACGTCATCAAACTCTTCCAGACGTTCTATCATCTTGTCGATGGTTTCACGCTGTTCAGGAGTTACATCCTTCAAGTCGTTAGGAATGTATGTAAAGTCACCACCTACATCTTCGAAACCACATTCTTCCAGATGTTTCTGAATTGCTGCGTAGCTCTTCGGATCACCATAGATAGTAATTGTACCTTCTTCCGGATCTTCATCGAATTCGTCTTCTACGTTGTAGTCAATCAGATCGAGAATCAGTTCTTCCATGTCTACACCATCTTTCTTCTTGAATGTGAAGACACATTTGTGATCGAACAAGAAAGCCAAAGAACCAGTTGTTCCCAAGTTTCCGCCGAACTTGTTGAATACAGAACGTACATCGGCAACGGTACGTGTTGTATTGTCTGTCAGTGTATCAACAAATACAGCAACTCCGTGAGGACCGTATCCTTCGTATGTCATTCCTTTGTATTCGCTCTGGTCTTTACCCATTGCGTTCTTGATTGCGCGTTCGATATTATCCTTCGGCATGTTTTCGCGCTTACAAGTTGCGATAACTGAACGTAATGCCGGGTTGTTTTCCGGTTCCGGACCGCCAGCTTTTACAGCAATAGCAATTTGTTTACCCAGTCTTGTAAATGTTTTTGGCCATGTGACCCCATCTTTTCAGCTTAGTAGCTTTTCTATATTCAAACGCTCTTCCCATTGGATTTATGTTTTAATATGTTTTTTATAATTGTTGTTTTCTTAATTATCTCAGTTTGGCATCCAGCTTGTTCTGCAAGTTAGCAATCAGCTTCTGCATTACCTTGTCGATCTGCTTGTCGTTCAGTGTAGCATTTTCATCCTGAAGCATGAAGCTTACCGCATAACTCTTCTTGCCGGCTTCCAGATTCTTACCTTCGTAAACGTCGAACAGTTCTACGCTCTTCAGTAATTTCTTATCTGTTTCGTAAGCTATCTTTTCGATTTCGGCAAATTGTACCTTCTTGTCGATCAGCAAAGCAAGGTCACGTTTTACTGCCGGGAACTTAGAGATTTCTTTATAAGCTACCGTATTGTTCTTGATAGCTTTCATCAGTTCTTTCCAGTTCAGGTCGGCATAATAAACTTCGTTGTCGATATCGAAGGCTTTTTGTATTTTCTTATGCAGCACACCGAAAGTTGCCAGCAATTTACCTCCACGTGTATGTACTGATATAGCTACAGAATAAATATCGTCGGTCAGGTTTCCGAATACCAGTCCACCGAAGTTTACTCCCAGACGACGGAAGATATTCAATACGTATGCTTTCAACTCGTATACAGAAGTGTTTTCATCAGGATGTGCCCAAGAGTTGCTTACACGCTTACCGGTAATCCACAAGCCTAAATGCAGTTCTTCTGAATAAGCAGCAAGAACTTTTTCCGGATTCTTCTTTTCAGCATTGAAGTGATAGCAGTTACCGAATTCGAAGAACTTCAAGTCAGCATTCTTACGGTTGGCGTTGTGCTGGATACTTTCCAAACCACCGAACAACAGTGTAGCACGCATTACGTTAAGGTCGTTGCTCAATGGATTCATCAACTGTACCAGATTTTCAGGCTTGTAAGTTTCCAGACCTTCGTAGTAAGTAGCAGCAGTAAGAGAGTTGTTCATTATTTCATTGAATCCACAACCAACCAGCTGTTCTGAAACAAGATTCTGAAGTTTTACAGACTTGTCTACATCGCCTTTTACGCTTAAGCTTGACTTCACAGATGTAGGTATTTCTACATTGTTGTAGCCATAGATACGAAGAATGTCTTCTACTACATCGCACGGACGCTGAACATCTACACGATATGCCGGTACCAGCAATGACAGTCCTTCGGGTGTTTCACCAGTGATCTTCATTTCGAGGCTGGTTACAATGCTCTTGATTGTTTCTGCCGGAATAACTTTTCCGATTAAAGCGTTAGTATATTCATAAGAAAGCTCTACCGGGAAGTCTGCTATAGGTGCAGGATAGTTGTCTTTTATTTCGGATGCAATCTCACCGCCGGCAAGTTCTTTTACCAGCAGGGCTGCTTCTTTCAGTGCGTAAATAGTACCATTAGGATCGATACCACGTTCGAAGCGGAAAGAAGAGTCTGTGCTCAACCCGTGACGGCGTGCAGTCTTACGTACCCATGTAGGATGGAAATATGCACTTTCGAGGAATACATCTTTTGTTGTTTCTGTAGTTCCAGAATCGAGTCCACCGAATACTCCGGCGATACACATCGGTTCTTCTGCATTACAGATCATCAGGTCACGGTCGGAAAGCTTACGTTCTACTTCATCCAAAGTAACGAACTTAGTTCCTTCGGGACAAGTTTTTACTACAATCTTACCGCCTTTAATCTTGTCAGCATCGAAGCAGTGCATCGGCTGACCGTATGCATGAAGAATGTAATTGGTAATATCGACAATATTGTTGATAGGACGTACACCGATAAGACGCAGTTTGTTTTGCAGCCATTCGGGACTTTCCTTTACTGTTACGTTCTTGATAGCAACACCTGCATAACGGGGACAAGCTTCAGTGTTTTCTACCACAATATCAATGTTCATATCGTGATTGTCGACCTTGAATGCATCTACCGAAGGACGTTTCAATGTTGCCTGACGTCCGTTCTGAATCAACCATGCATACAAATCGCGTGCAACGCCATAGTGAGAGCAGGCATCCGAACGGTTAGGAGTAATATCTACCTCCAGCACGTAATCGCTCTTGATATTATAATAGTCTTTGGCAAGAGTTCCCGGTACAACATCTTCAGGAAGTACAATGATACCTTCGTGGCTTGTACCGATACCGATTTCGTCTTCAGCGCAAATCATACCGTTCGACTCAACGCCGCGAAGCTTTGACTTCTTGATGGTAAAGCACTCATCACCGTCGTACAGTTTGGTTCCGAGTGTTGCAACTACTACCTTTTGTCCGGCAGCTACATTTGCAGCTCCACAAACAATCTGAACAGGATCGCCCTGTCCCAAATTAACGGTAGTGATATGCATGTGATCTGAATTTGGATGCGGTTCGCAAGTCAGCACTTCGCCGATAACAAGCCCTTCCAATCCTCCTTTTATCGATTGAACTTCTTCTACATCGCCTGTTTCCAGACCAATGGAAGTAAGTGCGGCTGCCACTTCATCGGGTGTCAAATCGAAGTTGACATATTCTTTCAGCCAATTATACGAGATATTCATATATGTATAGTTTTATGTATTTCTTAAATTGTCGTGCAAATGTAATATAAATATTTGGGATAGAATATGAGTGCAGGGAGTTTTTTTACGTTCACTCAAAGACAGATATCCAAATAAATTACTTTATTTTTCCGCCTTCTTATCATACGGATGTACGCATCAGAACGCACATCCGGAACCGGAGCGCCAAACGGATTTTCGGGTTGCGGAGCCATCTCTACTGGAGGAGGAACAAACGATTGTCCGCCGCCGCTGTTTATTTTCGAACGGAGTACAGGAGCTGCACTTTCTTCACCCGGCATCGGCACGATCATTTCGTCATCCGGATTCTGGAAGCGGGCAAACTCGCCGCGGAAGCGTAACAGCACATCGCCTACCGCACCGTTACGATGCTTGGCAATAATGATTTCTGCCATACCGTGAAGGTCGTTTCCTTTTTCATCGGTATAAATCTTGTAATACTCCGGACGGTGGATGAAGCACACCATATCGGCATCCTGCTCGATGGCTCCCGATTCACGCAAGTCGCTCAACTGAGGACGCTTTCCGTCGATACCCTCACGACTTCTACACCACGGTTCAACTGACTCAAGGCTATGATAGGGATATTCAACTCTTTGGCAAGTCCTTTCAACGAACGTGAGATGGTACTACTTCTTCCTGACGGCTTCCGAATGACATACCGCTGGCATTCATCAACTGAAGGTAGTCGATAATGATAATCTTTACATCGTGTTCACGTACAAGTCGGCGTGCTTTGGTTCGCAATTCAAATACAGACAAGGAAGGTGTATCGTCAACATAAAGCGGAGCATCGTACAGTTCCTTTATCTTATAGTCGAGCTGTCCCCATTCGTAAGGAGCGAGCTGACCGCTCTTGATTTTCTCACCGGGGATCTCGCACACATTCACAATCAGACGGTTCACCAACTGCACGTTACTCATTTCCAAAGAGAACAATGCAACGGGAACTTTATTGTTTACGGCCATATTCTTCGCCATAGAGAGCACGAATGCTGTCTTACCCATCGCCGGACGGGCAGCAATAATAATAAGGTCGGAATTCTGCCAGCCGGAAGTCATCTTGTCGAGCTGATGGAAGCCACTCGACAAACCACTCAAACCGTCGGTTCTTGCCGCTGCTTTCTGAAGCATCTCATACGCTTCCTGAATGACAGGATTAATTTGCGTATAGTCTTTCTTCATGTTCTGCTGCGAGATTTCGAAGAGTTTTCCTTCGGCTTCCTGCATCAGATCGTCTACATCCTGAGTCTCGTCGAACGCCTTTGTCTGGATGTTGCTGGTAAAAGAGATCAGCTCGCGTGCCAGAAACTTTTGGGCGATGATACGAGCATGATATTCGATATGGGCAGAAGAAGCTACCTTACCACTTAACTGAGTGATATAAAAAGGTCCTCCCACTTCGTCCAGGTCACCACGCGAACGAAGCTGTTCTGTCACCGTCAGGATATCAATCGGTTTCTGCTGTATTGCCAGATCGGTAATCGCGGCGTAAATCAACTGATTGCGGTGTTCGTAAAAAGACTCAGGACGGAGGATTTCACTGACTAGCGAATATGCATCCTTTTCAATCATCAATGCACCCAGCACAGCCTCCTCCAGTTCAGGAGCCTGTGGCTGCAAATGTCCGTATTCATCAACCGGCTTCGTTTGGTAGCTTCGGGACACGGGTAGTTCTTCTCGTTTCTGCCATTTCTCTCTTTTAGATTTTAATTGTGCAAAGATAGAAAAAATGATTCTTATTTCCATAATGGCGGGCATGCCAAACTTTATTGTACATGGCACAGGCTATAATGTTTTACCCTCACCTGATGTATATTTCCGGAAATGGATGCAGATTTTAAAAACTTTACACTATCTTTGAAAAAACAAAATTTAACGATATGATTACTTTTCCTAATGCAAAAATAAATCTCGGACTAAACGTCGTAGAGAAGCGTCCGGACGGATACCATAATCTGGAAACTGTCTTTTATCCTATCAAACTGCAAGATGCGCTGGAAGTGAATCGTCTGGAAGGTTCTGATCTTCCTTATAAGATTCATACAAGCGGAACTGTTATCGAAGGAAACCTTGAGGATAATCTGGTTATTAAAGCATACAATCTGCTGAAAGCAGAAAATTACCAGATGCTTCCAGTAGACATTCATCTGTTTAAGCACATTCCGACTGGTGCCGGATTGGGTGGCGGATCGGCTGATGCTGCTTTTATGATAAAACTGCTGAATGAAAAATTCAAGCTTGGAATAAGCGAAGAGAAAATGGAAGAATATGCTGCACGTCTGGGAGCGGACTGCGCATTCTTTATTAAGAACAAACCGGTCTTTGCGTCTGGTATTGGAAATATATTCGAACCTATAGAGATTTCACTGAAAGGTTATTATCTCGTACTAAGTTAAAACCGAATATATTCGTTTCTACACGTGATGCTTTTGCATGTATCAAACCTCAACATCCGGAAGTTTCATTGAAAGAGATTATCAAACGCCCGATAGAAACATGGAAAGACTGTATGAAGAATGATTTTGAATACAGTGTATTCCAGAAATATCCGGAAATTGCAGCTATCAAAGATAAATTGTACGATCTGGGAGCAGTCTATGCTTCAATGAGCGGATCAGGATCGGCTGTTTATGGTATCTTCAAGGAAGCGATAGAAAACGTAGATGAAAAATTCGGCGAATGCTTCTGCCGTCAGCGTGAACTGGAATAATTTTTTGTATGACAGACTTCATAGACGATAAAATACATTATCTGAATATTGATTCCGACGGAATAGAGCTTCCGTCGGAATTTACTTTTCCTTTTCATTATACTCCTCACCCATTAACTGTCAAGGCTGCGCACGAGGTGCAGAATTATATCGCTTCACGAACAGACTGGACTGAAGAATTGTCAGCAGGAAAAATGTTCGGGGTGCTGATTGTACAGACTCCTGATGAAAAAGTCGGCTATCTGGCTGCATTCTCCGGGAATCTTGCAGGCAGTAACTTACACCAGTTTTTTGTACCTCCCGTATATGATCTGTTACAGCCAGACGGTTTCTTCCGCATCGAAGAAGCAAACATTTCTGCAATCAACAAACAGATTAAGGAACTGGAAGGTAGCCAGCAACTGAAGGACATGCGCTCAAGGCTGGCGGCATGTCAGGCTCAAGCTAGCCAGACATTGGCTGAACGCCAAACAGCAAATGAAAGAAGCTAAACTCGCGCGTGAACAACAGCGTGCTGAAGGTATCAGTGAAGAAGAGCAGAAAAACCTGATCCGTGAGAGTCAGTTTCAAAAGGCTGAATACAAACGACTGGAGAAAAAGCTGAAGGAAGAAACACAGCAGCAGGAGGAAGAGCTGAAACATATGGAGCATCTGATCTGTCAATTGAAACAGGAACGCAAAGTACGTTCTGCTGCCCTGCAACAAAAGCTGTTCGAACAATTTCGTATGCTGAATGCCAAAGGAGAAGTAAAAGACTTATGTGAGCTATTTAAAGATACACCACAAGGAGCTCCTCCAGCCGGAACAGGTGAATGTGCGTTACCCAAGCTGTTGCAATATGCTTATCTGCACCAACTAAAGCCACTTGCTATGGGAGAATTCTGGTGGGGGAAATCGCCAAAAGAAGAGATAAGGCATGCAGGGCACTTCTACCTTCTTGTAAGGGAAAGTGTGAACCCATTCTGAAACATATGCTTGTCGGCTTGCAAGTGGAAAAGAACCCATTGGCAGAAAACATACACCAGGACACAAAGCCTGAAATTGTTTATGAGGACGACTGGCTGGTTGTGGTCAACAAGCCTGCCGGTATGTTATCCGTACCCGGCAAAGAAGCACTGAACTCGGTATACCAGTTTCTGCACGAACGCTATCCGGAAGCAACAGGTCCTATGCTTGTACATCGGCTGGATATGGCAACATCCGGCTTACTGCTTGCAGCAAAAGACAAAGATACGCATCAAAAGCTACAGGCTTTATTTTGCGGAAGAGAGATTAAAAAGCGTTACACAGCTGTGCTGTCCGGCATAGTCAACACTGATGAAGGAACTATCAGCCTGCCGCTTTGTCTGAACTTTCACGACCGCCCGCGACAAATGGTAAGTTTCGAATATGGCAAACCAGCCATCACCCGCTACAAGGTGCTGGAACGGAAAAACAGGAAAACGCTGATTGCGTTCTATCCGCTTACCGGACGTACCCATCAACTGCGCGTACATGCTGCTCATCCACAAGGACTAGCCTGTCCCATTGTGGGCGACGAACTGTATGGGAAACGTGCAGACCGACTATATCTTCATGCCGCCGAACTAAGCTTTACCCACCCTGTGAACGGAGAAGATATTACAATCTGCCGCGAGGCTGACTTTTCTCTTGAATAAACAGGAAATACTAAAAATTTGTCATTCCCGATAAACCTTTCTGCTTTCTTTCTGTCATAACACCAGAAAGCGCGCTAAAATGATTTTAGTATAAACCCAAATTACAACAACAATGAAAACAAAAACGTT
>ENA-OQAN01001179-OQAN01001179.1-human-gut-metagenome-genome-assembly--contig:-NODE-1179-length-11958-cov-1.832389_pt1 | contig 11958 bp, 15 predicted proteins | sample MGYA00242735_ERZ504527 | MGnify/ENA primary metagenome ERZ504527 (study PRJEB26092, sample SAMD00036230) | human gut metagenome | host: Homo sapiens | study: EMG produced TPA metagenomics assembly of...
TGGAATACTTTTGTCCTTCAGAACAAATCTTAATCTGGTCATGCAATGTGTCACCGACGTAATATTCGCAGTGCCACCAACTGCTTTTACGACTGCCTCTGCAATCTGTCTGTTTTTCTCTGCCATAATTTTTTTCTCCTTATCGTTACTACGTTTTCTAAAATTATCTTCTCGATTCATGTGCACCTGCCCCGAGAAAACAAAAACCTCCCACAACAGAGCCGCTATACGCCATCTCTGCCATGGAAGGTAATGCCCAAATGGTTACAATCCTTCTCTCGTACATATCCTGTTAATATGCAGAATCAGATATAATTTTTCTTCTTTTGAAGTATAATACCACATTTTCTTTTAAAATATCGTTCCAGCAATTCGACACATACCGCAATCCCCGGAAACTCATCTTTCATGCTCTGATACATGATTCCATTGTCTGAATAAAGCATCTTGTTTCCTGCAATCCGGTCTAGCAGATACATCAGATGCGAGGAATAACGCGCAAAATTAAATGAATCTCTGTCAATCACAATTCCTATCTCATCTTCCACGATACTGATCGTGTCTTCCAGAATCTCCTGATATTGCTTCTTCAACTGATCAGCACATCCGTCTTAAGCCTTGTATCATATCGGGCATTTACAAAATTCATTGCAATTCCCGAAGCTTCATTCGGATCTAACCGAACATTGAATCTGCGTTCTATCTGCTTCACTGCATATTTTCCAATGCGTGCCTCCGCCGGAAATGTCTGCTCCACTTCATAAATCAATGGCATCTGTACATCGATATTTTTCTGTGCCCTCTGAATACTAAAGTGAATGTGATCGGACATCGTCACGACCAAATTCGGGTTCATCTCATACCCCAGCTCATTTTTTGCAATCTCCACAAGTTTCGCTGTAAATGAACCACTTTTTTCCGGAATATCCTTGAAAAGTTCAATATACTTTGGGTCAATATCGTAAAATGTCCGTGTGATCAAGTTCAGTCTTCAACCTCATATGGAGTTTTGGGAAATCCAATACCTTTACCGACACAATCAGTTCTTTCCCCTCACCATCGATACAAATGGCAAAATTATTGTTTAATTTGTTAATTACTTGCATCTCTCTCCAATAAAAAAAACTCCTCAAGAACACTAAACACCTCATTTTCACTAAACAGGTACTATTAGTAATGCCTCAAAGAGTAACAATCTAATTTACATGTATATATTAGCAAAATACATTAATTTTGTCCAGCGGCACATTACACAAATATTTCTTGCGATTTTTAGTGGTTTTCAAAATAATATTTTTCTTTTTAAATAATTCCATTATTTATTTTACATCTCTTCACTTTCCCCGAATATCGCTTTCAGCACCGTTGAGAATACTGCTGCGACAGGCCATATGATCCAACTTCTTCCCCAGTCAAATGTATACAAACTATATCCAAGATTACACTGCCGTCACCAGTGGCCAATAGATGGCAGCCCATTTTTCTGTTTTCCTGTCTATCTTTTTGGCTTTCGCCGTATATTCTCCTTCCTGCAGCAATCTGTCGTATGTCTCTCTGACCATGCACACCTGAATCAAAAGATAGACCGCAACAGCAACAATCATAAATAAAAAAACAATTCCTGTCACTAACAGGTGATCCGGAAGTCCAAACGCCCCCATCACAATAAGTGGAAGAATTGATATGATGCATAGACTGACACCAATTACAATTCCCATTGTATAACGTTCCGAATACCCTTGTTTTTTCTCTTTGATAATTCCGGTAACGCCGTATTCCAACTCAATGATTTCTGTATCAATATACTGGTATTTTCCATTTTCATTCCGGTTGTGATAAAAAGAGCGACTGCCGGAATCACCAACAAAATTAATGCAGCAATTCCTATGCCTCCTGCCACATCTTCACTGATTCCGATCTTTCCGTATTCCGCCATACTTGCCAAATAAATTAATATCACCGGACTCAAAATACACAAAACAACCCCCACTCCGATTCTCTTTGCCGCACACCGTCTATCCTTTATATATTCCTTCGACTCTTCCAGAGAAATTTTATAAATGGTTTCACCGCCTGCCGCTTTCTCCACCGTCTCCTCTACAAAAAATTTCTGCCTTTTGTGTTTTCTTCTATATCGTCTCTCAACAGATAATCCGTACTCACGCCAAACACTTGACTCAGCAGCAGAATTTTACTCAGGTCCGGAATAGAAGCGCTGCTCTCCCACTTCGACACAGACTGCCTCGACACGTGAATCTTCTCAGCAAGTTCCTCCTGAGACCAACCATTTTTCTTTCTCAGCTCCATAATCTTTTCCGCTAAAATCATATTATCTCTCCTCCTGTATTGAATTTATACCACAACTCTAATCCATTTTCCAGTTGCAATCTACCAACTCCCCTTGAAAATGTGTCAACCGGCAGTTGCAAATGCCGAAAACACGCCACTTCCTGCTGTCATACATTCCCCGCATCCCACATAAGATACTAAAAACGCTCTGGAGTCTTTTATGAAACAGAAAAAATATTACGTATCTCTTATTTCATTTTTTCTCGCTATCACCATCCTTCTCACCAGTTGTTCTTCTCCCTCCATTCCGACAAATGCGAATACTGCATTTCAAAATTTTACCCGAAATCTGTTTGAGCAAGATGTCGTTTCCACAACAATCGGTCTGCACTATACCTTGCAAAATCCAGAATCCTACGGTATCAAAGAAATTCCGATTACATATGGTTCCTTCGATATAGATGAAACCGCTTCCTACGCAGCTCTTGAAAACTGTAGTGCAGTACTCGATAAATTTTCCTATGATACTCTGTCGAAAGAAAATCAAATCACATACGATGTCCTTTCTTCTTATCTGGATACTGCAAAAAAAAGGGATTCCGTACAGTCTCTACGAAGAACCACTCAGTCCGGTCACCGGCATTCAGGCACAACTTCCAGTTCTGCTCGCTGAGTATCAATTTTTTTCTGCAAAAGATATCGAAACCTATTTAGCCCTCCTTAAGACGACACCGCAATACTTTGATTCCCTGATTCAGTTTGAACAGAAAAAATCGGATACCGGATTGTTCATGGCAGATTACACCGTCGACTCCATTTTGGAACAATGCAACGCATTTCTTGCTATGGCGATTCTAACTATCTACTATCCACGTTTGAAGAACGGCTCTCTGCACTGGAAATGTGACAGCGGAACAAAAACAAAGTTATATCAGCCAAAATCATGAACTTCTCTCTTCTTCGATTCTGCCCGCCTACGAGCACCTTGTGTCTGCACTCACTAGCTCAAAGGCTCTGGTAAAAATACGAAAGGTCTCTGCAATTTGCCAAATGGAAAAGATTACTATGCTTATCTTGTTTCCCGTGACACAGGTTCTCCGCATACGGTAGAAGAAATTCAAAAACGAATCTATGCTCAGATTAGCTCCGACCTCATTGATATGCAGACAGTTGCCGCCAAAAATCCAACTCTCTCTCGGGAAACTTCCGTCACTTACGACGTTCCGCCGTCTGCTATCATACAGGATTTGGAGCAAAATATTACTGATGCATTTCCAAAACCTGCAAATGTCACCACGCGGATTAAATATGTCCCAGACGCATTGGAACCATACTTAAGTCCGGCATTTTACATGATACCTTCCATCGACAATACTTCCGAAAATATCATCTATATCAATCAGCTCATACTATGGAAGATATTCGCCTGTTTACGACACTGGCACACGAAGCTATCCGGGACATCTCTATCAGACTACCTACTATGCCAATACCAATCCGGACCCACTCCGAAATCTTTTAAATTTCAGCGGTTACGTGGAAGGCTGGGCGACCTACGCTGAAATGTGCTCCTATTATCTGAGTTCTTTGGAAAAACCGTACGCCACGCTGCTACAGAAAAACAGCTCTGTCCTCCTCGGGCTTTATGCGGCTGCCGACATCGGTATTCACTACGACAATTGGAGTCTTGCGCAGACCACTCAGTTTTTTACTTCTTACGGAATCAAAGATGAGAAGCCAATTCGAGAAATTTATGAGTTGATTATCTCTGATCCTGCCAATTATTTAAAATATTATGTAGGATATTTGGAAATTTTAGATTTGAAAAAAAGCGTCACTCAAAAAGAAGAAAGAAAAGTTCTCACAAAAAAAAATTCCATAAGTCGATATTGGATATTGGTCCCGCTCCGTTTGATGTAGTGGAAAAATGGTTGTAATCTGCATACAATATAGCAATACCATTATGAAAGAAAGGGAATTTATGTATATCCTTTTTAGTATTTTCATCATCATATTACTGTTTTTCTTTGTAATCAATCACTCTCGAAAAAAATGTATTATACGTAAAATCTGCTGTATGACACTGGAAGAAAAATGTAATTTGCTAAATGCTATCATTGAACCGATGGGATTTTCCTATCTGGCTGATCAGGACATTTTTACTTCCACGCGTGATGCCTGGCAGCGCAAAATGGGATATCAGTCACTTTATAACCGAGGTGCTGTGCATTTTAATATGGTGTTCGACTATCTTCCGGTCTACTTTGACTACAACGATAAAACCTGGATGATTCAGCTCTGGAAAGGACAATACGGAGTCAACACCGGAGGGGAAATCGGCGTATACTATGCAGACCACATTGTCTCACAGGAACAGCTTGACACCACATTATTCCAGGCAGTCGACGATTCGGATATATTAAAAAATGTCAATGTATCTGATACGAGATGGGAAATGTGTTTTTCGGCTGACCTGCGTTCATTGGTGGCTCACCGGATTTTCTATGGGGTTATTTTCATGGCCAAAACAGCTCTCCCTGAATGCCTCCATCACCTTTCCAGACTGTGCAATGATGAATGCATTTATCGAAGGGCTCCTAAAACAGTCTTACTGTCGATGTGACCTCACCATCTGCGGACTGACATTGACTTTTGACATGAAACCTCTTTGCCGCCATAAAAATTGTCTGCAAAAATTAGCTGCCTGGTTCTCTCAATGGAAAAACCGCATGTTTTGTTGGCTCTTTTTATTTGCTACTCGACCATTTTGTCTTTCTTTAGATCGGCTTCTCTATCTTTACTATTTTCTTCCGTTTGCATTTCGAAAGACAATGTATGTTCGTGGCTACAAACGAAAATATATTCGCCGTTATGGCTGTAGGAGGCAATAATTATGGGATATGAAACAAGAATTTCAAAAGCATTTGAGGGGGCATTAAAGCTCCCTCTCAGTGACAATTCTAAGTATGTTCTGTTCAGTGACTGCCATCGGGGAGTTGGCACTTCCAATGATAATTTTCTAAAAAACCAGCATTTATATTTTGCAGCCTTACAACACTATTACCAAAATAATTTTACCTATATTGAATTGGGCGATGGGGATGAACTTTGGGAAAACCGATCCTTTAACCGGATCCTTGAAATACACAGCAATGTTTTTTGGCTTCTGTCCCAGTTCTACTATCAAAAACGGCTGTATTTGATCTACGGCAACCACGATATTGTAAAACAGAATTCCTCTTTTGCCACCTTGAAATGTAAGATTTATTATTGCGATGCAACCCAATGTTACCTTCCGTTATTTCCAGGTATTACGTTTCAATCTGGGATTATTCTCTGGGATAAAAATCATAAAAAAGACATTTATCTCACTCACGGACACCAAGCTGATTTTTTTAACAGCACCCTTTGGAAAACAGCTCGTTTTCTTGTACGTTATGTCTGGGGTCCACTGGAACAAATCGGTTTTTCCAATCCAACCAGTGCCGCACGCAATCACACAAGAAAGCAGAAAATCGAAGAACGACTTACCCGATGGGCAAAAAACGAAAATCGTATCCTCATTACAGGACATACCCACCGCCCGATGCTCGGCACAAAAGATTCCCCTTATTTTAATACCGGAAGCTGCGTGCACCCACGGTGTATCACCTGTATCGAAATCGAACACCGATGTCTGACGCTCGTGAAATGGTGCCTGGATATCCACGAAGATATGAGTCTGTATGTCTCACGAGAAGAATTAGCCGGACCAATTTGCGTGGATGAATATTAATTGGGGACGTAGTAAAGCTCAAAAAGGGACAGGGCAAAGTGCAAAAAAGGGACGTAGTAAAATTCAATTTTACTACGTCCCCAATTGTTATAAATTTATATTCCCGCTCTTACCGGATGCGCTCAATCTTGACATTGCACGTGCCAAGGATGCAGAAGAAATATGGTATTCCTGTATGCTTTGTTTCTGTCTGAGTTGTTCTTCTGCACGCTCTTTTGCTTCCTGTGCTCTTTTTACGTCAATCTCTTCCGGACGTTCTGCTGTATCTACAAGCACATAAACTCGTCCGTGAGATACTCGTGCGAACCCGCTTCCGACAATCGCAATCTGCCATGTCCCATCTGGCATCTTAATCTTCAATTCTCCGCAATCAATTGCCATGATCACACTCTCATGATGTGCCAGCACTTCCCGCTGTCCATCCAGTGCCGGAATAATCACTCCGGTACACGGACCATCATAAAAGAGATGGTCACTGGCAATTAATCTGATACTAAATGTAGTTTTCATAACACTCAGCTCCTTTTAATGTTCCATTGACTTTGCTTTTTCAATCACATCATCAATTGTACCGACATTAAAAAATGCAGCTTCCGGATACTGATCCATCTCACCATCAATGATTGCTTTAAATCCGCGGATTGTCTCTTTTAATGGAACATATCTTCCCGGAATTCCTGTAAAGTTTTCCGCTACAAAGAATGGCTGAGATAAAAATCTCTGTACCTTTCTTGCCCGGTAAACAGTTGTCTTATCTTCTTCTGATAACTCTTCCATACCTAAGATGGAAATGATATCCTGAAGTTCTTTATATTTCTGCAAGATAGCCTGTACATTTCTTGCTACTTCATAGTGTTCTTCTCCCACAACATCTGCTTCCAGAATACGAGAGTTTGATTCGAGCGGATCTACCGCCGGGTAAATTCCCTGTTCTACAATCTTTCTTGACAATACAGTTGTCGCATCCAAGTGGGCAAATGTTGTCGCCGGAGCCGGGTCAGTCAAGTCATCAGCCGGCACATAAACAGCCTGTACAGATGTTACAGAACCATTTTTTGTAGACGCGATTCTCTCCTGCAGTTCACCGACTTCATTTGCAAGAGTTGGCTGATATCCTACTGCTGAAGGCATACGTCCAAGAAGCGCGGAAACTTCTGAACCAGCTTGTACGAAACGGAAAATATTATCAATAAACAACAATACATTCTGATGTTGTTCATCACGGAAATATTCTGCCATGGTAAGCCCTGTCTCAGCCACACGCATACGCGATCCAGGCGGCTCGTTCATCTGACCGAACACCAAAGCAGTCTTGTCAAGAACCCCTGACTCTTTCATCTCCGACCACAAGTCATTTCCTTCTCTGGAACGTTCTCCTACTCCGGTAAAGATAGAATATCCTCCATGCTCTGTTGCGATATTACGAATCAATTCCTGAATCAACACGGTCTTACCTACACCGGCACCACCGAACAGACCAATCTTACCACCTTTTGCATATGGAGCCAAAAGATCGATAACTTTGATACCTGTCTCCAAAATTTCTACTACAGGACTTTGTTCTTCAAATGTAGGAGCATCTCTGTGAATTACCCAATGCTCTTCATTCTCCAAAGACTCACCGCCATCAATTGTATCTCCAAGAACGTTAAATAAACGCCCCAATGTCTTATCTCCTACAGGTACTTTAATCCCTGATCCGGTTGCAGTTACTTCCATATCTCTGCTCAATCCTTCACTGGCATTCAGCATGATACAACGTACTGTATTATTTCCAATGTGCTGTGCAACTTCCATCACGCAGCGTTTCCCATTGTTATCTACTTCCAACGCATCTTTGATATATGGAATATCATTATTTTCAAATTCCACGTCAACGACAGGTCCCATAACCTGTACGATTTTCCCTTTATTCATGCGTTTGCAACCTCCCTTCTGTTATTTTGCTTTCTTCTTTTTCTGTGCTTTTGCACCACTGATTACCTCTGTGATCTCCTGCGTAATGGCAGCCTGTCTCACTCGGTTAAATTCGATATTCAGATTACGCAAAATTTCTTTTGCACTCTTTGTGGCACCATCCATTGCCATCATTCTTGAATTCTGTTCACTACAGAACGACTCAACAAGTGATCCGTAAATAAATCCAGTCACATAATTCGGAATGATACAATCCAATACATCCTTTGGTGTCGGAAGCATCGGAATCTCATCCAGCTGAATTCCCGCCGGGACCTCACAAAATGCTCCTGACTGAAGTGGAAGCAGCTGCTTTGTCTCAGCCACCATCTCCACGGCATTCTCCATTCTCGTATAAATAATATGCACCTCATCCAATTCTTTTCGATTGAATAAATCTAACATCTTCTCAGCAATCACTCTTGCGCGGTGCATCGTTGGCTTTTGCACTGTGTATTTAAAAGAAGTATCTACATCCACATTTTTCTTTTCAAAATAACTTCTTCCAAGCTGTCCCAGCACAAACAACTCATTATGTCCCGGCTTATCCAAAAACTCCTGAGCCAGTTTGATAACATTATGGTTATATCCTCCTGCAAGACCTTTATCTGCCGTTACCACAATATAGCCTTTCTTTCTGTCAGCTTCTTTTATCTCCGGGCGCTCATCAAAATACTGATGTTCGATCCCACCCTGCATATGTCCAAGAATACCGGCAATCATGATTTGCAATGTATAAAAATACGGCTCTGTCTCTTCCAAATTCTTTTTCGCTTTCTGTAAATTAGAAGAGGCAATCATATGCATAGCACTTGTGATCTTCATCGTATCTTTTATACTTTTCATTCTGCTTTGCAGCTCTCTTGTATTTGCCATACTAACACCTGCTCTTGAATTCTTTTGCTAACTCTACAATTTTATCAATTAATTCGTCGGACAATACTTTCTTTTCTTCAATTTCATTTACAATCTCTGCATGTTCTATTTCAAAGAAATTCAGCATATCCTTCTGGAAATCTTTGATTTTTGAAATTTCTACATCAACCAATACTTTATGTGTTGCCACGCACAACGTGATAACCTGTTCATGTAAACTCATTGGATGGCACAGTGGCTGTTTTAACAGTTCCATCAAACCTTTACCATATTGCAACTGCTCTTTTGTCGCTGCATCCAAATCCGAACTAAACTGTGTAAATACTTCCATCTCACGGAACTGTGCAAGGTCGATACGGATACTTCCGGCAACTTTTTTTCATTGCCTTTGTCTGTGCTGCACCACCTACACGGGATACAGAAAGACCTACATTGACCGCCGGTCTCATACCTGCAAAAAACAGATCACTCTCAAGGAAAATCTGTCCGTCTGTAATAGAAATTACGTTAGTAGGAATATACGCAGAAACATCTCCTGCCTGTGTCTCAATAATCGGAAGTGCGGTAATCGAACCACCACCAAGCTCATCACTCAATCTGCTGGAACGTTCCAACAATCTTGAATGCAAGTAAAATACATCTCCAGGATATGCCTCACGTCCAGGAGAACGTTCCAATAACAACGATAATGCACGATATGCAACTGCATGTTTTGATAAATCATCGTACACAATCAGCACATCTTTCCCTTTGTGCATAAAATACTCTGCAAGCGCTGTTCCTGAGTACGGTGCAATATATTGTAACGGTGCAGAATCACTCGCTGTCGCAGATACAACAATCGAATAATCCATGGCATCATTTTTTGTAAGAGTTGATACAAATTTTTGCAATTGTAGATGCTTTCTGTCCGATTGCAACATAAATACAGATAACATCTTTTCCTTTTTGGTTGATGATCGTATCTGTTGCAATAGATGTCTTACCTGTCTGTCTGTCACCGATAATCAACTCTCTCTGTCCGCGTCCAATCGGGAACATAGAGTCAATTGCCAGGATTCCTGTCTCAAGCGGAACACTGACTGATTTACGATCAATAATTCCAGGTGCCTCTTGTTCAATCGGACGGTATCCGTCAGAAGGAATATCTCCTTTTCCATCAATTGGTGCTCCCAGAGCATCCACAACTCTTCCTAAGTATGCATCTCCAACCGGAATTCCGGCTTTCTTTCCTGTTCTTGTTACCTTTGTACCTTCTTTGATTCCTGTGTCTTTTCCAAGTAAAATGACACCGATCTCATTTCTTCTGATATCCTGAACCATACCTTTTACGCCTGTTTCAAAGATAACAATCTCTCCATACATTGCATGGTCAATTCCGTAAACAGTTGTAATTCCGTCACTGATCCAGATAACAGTTCCGACCTCCTGGTCTTTTGTTTCTAACTCATAATTTTCTATCTCGCTTTTCAAAATAGAAATAATTTCTTCTGAACTAATTGAGCTCACACTTTCACCTCCAGATCAATCTTAACTGGTTCATACGGCCACGCAGACTCCAGTCATATTCATAGTCTTTCACATGCAAAATAAATCCTCCGAGCAGCTTATCATCCTGTTCAAGCTGCCACTCTACGTCTTTTACATGATACTTTCTACATAAAAATGTTTTCATTTGCTCTAACTGCTGTTCACTAGGGCAATCCACATACGTAAGAACTGCCGGTAAAATCCCGTTCTGTTCGTTATAATACTCTTTGTATGCGGAAAATATATCTTCAATCACTTCTACACTATGGTAGTCGCATAAAATTTTCAGGAAATTTTTGATTTCCTTTTGAAATACTTTTTCTATAATGCTGTGTTTTACCTGAATTGGAATAATCGGACTCATCAGGGAGGTTCTAAGCTTTGGCACTTTCTTGAAAGCTTCTTCTGTCTCTTCTATGATCGTTTTGTCAATTCCTAACTCATAAAGAACTTTCGCATAATTAATTGCCGTTTGCGTCATTTTGCTCACCTACCTGGGATAAAAAATTGTCCGTATAGTGCCTGATTTGCCGCCGCATTTTTCTGCTCTCCAAGCATTTTTGAAACTGCCACAAGTGCAAGATTTGCAACTTCTTTTTCCATGCCGCGCACTGCTTTTTCTCTGTCTAATTCCACAGTCTTTCTCGCATTGTCAATGATTTTTCCAGCCTGCTCATCTGCCTCTTTGACAATTCTTGAATATTCTTCCTGTGCTCTTGCCTTTGAATTTTCCACAATTCTCAAAGATTCGTCATGTGCATCATTCAACGAATTCTCATACTGAGCTTTCAACTGCATAGCATCCTGTTCCGTCTTTTTTGCAGTTTCAAGCTGAGTTTTGATCATTTCATCTCTTTTCTCAATGATTCCCATAACCGGCTTGTACAAAAACTTTCTCAGCAGCAAATACAGTACCAATATGTTAATAATGGTGATAACAAGGTTTGAAACACTTAAACTAAGCATCCTGATAACCTGCCTTCCTGTATATTATTTGTTAATATTCACACCGTTGTCTGATACGTGAACTATAAAAATTATTTTAAGAATAAGATGATTAATAATGCGATAACGAAACCGTAAATAGCTGTTGCTTCGGCTAAGGCACATCCAAGTAAGAGTGATTTACTGATCTTGCTCTCTGCTTCCGGCTGTCTTGCGATTGCATCCACTGCTTTTGATGTTGCGATACCAATACCGATACCTGCTCCAATACCTGTTAAAACTGCAATACCTGCTCCAATTGCGATTAATGTTGTTGACATAATAATTTCTCCTTTTCTTCTCTTTTTGTAATTATTCTAGTGCTTTCTTTTATAAATAGTGATGTTAAAAATACAAACACATACGCCTGAATCAATCCATCGAAAATGTCGAAGTAAAAACTGAATGGAATCGGCAGTAAAGCCGGCATGATAATCTTGATCAATTCCATTACTACAAATGCTCCCAAAACATTTCCGAAAAGACGCATGCACAATGACAATGGCTTGATAAATATCTCAAGGACATTGATTGGTGCGATAATAGGC
>ENA-OQAN01001180-OQAN01001180.1-human-gut-metagenome-genome-assembly--contig:-NODE-1180-length-11950-cov-3.126533_pt1 | contig 11950 bp, 15 predicted proteins | sample MGYA00242735_ERZ504527 | MGnify/ENA primary metagenome ERZ504527 (study PRJEB26092, sample SAMD00036230) | human gut metagenome | host: Homo sapiens | study: EMG produced TPA metagenomics assembly of...
CGGCAGCAGCATATAACTTCAAAAGAGCGATGAAAGCTCTTTTGGGTATGCTTCAAAAAATATGCGAGATACTGTGCTTGAACAATATCCCGCAAAAATGGGCTTTTTAAGGGACGACTAAATAATCGTAAAATATCATTCTAATTCCCAGCTTCGCCCGTAGCTTAATTTTTTCTTTTTGGGGTTAAATACAATGGCATAGACCTCTCTTGTAGATGTGTCGCAGTTTCCCTGTATTATTTTCCATTCTCACTTCCTTCCCGATGCTGTCGCTTGCCAATAATATGGCATCACCAATTCCGCCTTGATAGACGGTAGCTCCCTGATATTTTTCATCCTTACATCCTGCGGATAAAAGGGCTGCCAGAAATGTTATGACAGTGATATATAAAACATTGTTCCTCATACTGCTGATATGATTATTCTATCCTGAACTCTGCCGACATATACCATTTTTTCCTGCTGCCGTCAAAACCTATTCTCTTATAGATCTTGTACGTGCCGGGCTTGTTGTCGTTTACAAGGTTGTACATCCAAGCCTTGAAATCGTAGTTACGCCCTTTTTCTACGCCGATGCCCAAACTATTAAAAACGGTTGATGTGTTCAGCGCTATCCATTCGTCTCCTTTCTTTCGGGCAATTCCATAGTCAACGCCGAAGAACAAAGTCCTGCTGTTATTATTGGATATTATTACTGTAATTTCTTTCGTACCTACAGGATAAACCGTCTTTTCTGTTTTCATGCTGATGCTCATAGTGTCCGATGTCGTGGTGAAAGGGAGTGGCTGGGGCGGCTCTATCTTCCCGAAATCAAGTGCGGAGTAGTTCAGTATTTTTCTTCTGAACATTTCCTGATACGGCATGGCGTTGTTTATCAGACCAACTTCTATCGTGTCACCGTCGTAACGCTGACATGCAGTTGAGATGTTTTCATGTATAGTGTCTGCCTTAGGATATTTCCTGATGATATCGACTAAAATATCCATTAACTTTCTTACACCCTTGTTATCCACCATTTCAAATTCCGCAAATGCTACTTCCGTATTATTGTTGAACGACTTGTATATGCGGTATTTCCCCGGGCGGTTTGGCGTAATGTCGGTATAGATATGTATAGTTTGCATTCTGTTGCTTTGGTACGAAGAAATTATCCAGAGCATATCCTCCCGAATCGGATTAACAGGCAGCGATTCCCATGACTTGTTTTTTTCGTTATAATAGGCTATACTGTACTCGTCCCCACAGGTGTATTCCTTGCTGGATTTATTGGTTACAAAGATGGTTATTTCATTTGTCGGGAGTGGATAGTAGTCGTATTCCGCATGTATACTCAAAAGGGCTGGGCTGATTTCCTTACCTGTTGGAATTTTATTGCAGTAAGGCACGATGACTGGTTTGAAAACTTCCCCAGTGTCCTGCCTGACGATAGTGGACTTGACGGTGTCTGCTGCCGTTTCTTTTTGTAAAGTAGCAGTATTCTCTTGTAACGCGGCAGCATTTACAGGATAAGTCTCTTTTTTCCTTTTTCCTCCATGACATCCGGTCAATATTATCATGAAGACTATAAGTAATAAAGTTGCTGTTTTCATCGTATTCTTAAATTCTTATCCATAAAAATAAGAAAAACAGACGATAAGAGCAAGAGTTGGGCTTATATTTCATCCCCAAAGAAACGAAAACTCTTCGAAAGGAATTACAGATACTTACAAACAAGATATGAAAAAGGGTGTAAATCTCGTAATAACTTGATTTACACCCTTTATTGCGGTGCGTACGGGACTCGAACCCGTGACCCCATGCGTGACAGGCATGTATTCTAACCAACTGAACTAACGCACCATTAAGTTTTTGTTTTGTTGCTTTCTCTCTCGATTGCGGTTGCAAAGGTACGACTATTTTTCAAATCTGCAAACATTCTGCGAACTTTTTTTTTCATTCTTTTTTTCGCAATTATTTTTCATCAGAAAGCTAAATACCTTATTATCAATAATAAAAAAGTACGGATAAAATCTCTCAAAATTGAGATTATTCTTATCCGTACTTGCAGAAACACCAAATATGACTTATTTACCCAATACTACTGTTTGATACGCTGATAACCATAAACAGCCAAACTACCCAATTCTTCCTCAATACGAAGAAGCTGGTTATATTTTGCCATACGGTCGGAACGGCTCAAAGAACCAGTCTTGATCTGTCCGCTGTTGGTAGCCACGGCAATATCAGCTATCGTTGCATCTTCCGTTTCTCCTGAACGGTGTGAAGTCACTGTGGTATAACCGTGCCGATGGGCCATTTCAATGGCGTCTAACGTTTCGCTCAGCGAACCAATCTGGTTGACCTTGATCAGAATCGAGTTGGCACATCCCTGCTCAATGCCTTTAGCCAGGAATTCCACATTGGTAACAAACAAATCATCACCAACAAGCTGACAGCGGGAACCGATACGGTCTGTCAGTTTTTTCCAGCCTGCCCAGTCGTTTTCACTCATACCGTCTTCTATGGAATCAATCGGATATTTGCTGATCAGTTCTTCCAGATAAGCAACCTGTTCATCAGATGTCCGCTTTTTCCCGTGTTCTCCTTCAAAAATTGTGTAATCGTACACTCCTTCTTTATAGAATTCAGAAGAGGCACAGTCCATACCGATCATCACATCTTTTCCAGGTTCATATCCCGCCAGCTTAATTGCAGCCAAAATAGATTCCAGAGCATCTTCAGTACCATTCAAAGCAGGAGCAAAGCCTCCTTCATCACCGACAGCAGTGCTTAGTCCGCGGTCATGCAACACTTTCTTTAAGGCATGGAACACTTCAGCCCCATACGCAAACCTTCCCGGAAAGAAGGTGCTCCTACCGGACGAATCATAAATTCCTGAAAAGCAACAGGTGCATCACTGTGTGAACCTCCATTAATAATGTTCATCATCGGAACCGGCATGACAAAGGTATTTACCCCTCCGATATAACGATACAAAGGAATATTCAAATAATTGGCTGCTGCCTTAGCTACAGCTAACGAAACTCCCAGAATGGCATTGGCTCCCAAATTGGATTTGGTCTTTGTTCCATCCAGTTCCAGCATCTTATGATCAATGGCGCGTTGTTCTAAAACTGACCATCCTGAAGTGCCGGTGCAATTACTTTATTCACATTGTCTACCGCTTTCAAGACTCCTTTACCACCATAACGTTTTGAGTCTTGATCGCGCAATTCCAATGCTTCATGCTCTCCGGTTGAAGCTCCGGAAGGTACCGAAGCTCTTCCTATGATTCCAGACTCCAGTCTGACTTCAACCTCTACGGTAGGATTACCTCGCGAATCGAGTATTTCACGACCTATAATAGCTTTAATCTTCATATTAATATCTGTTTATAAAGTTACTTCTTATTTCTGTTACAAAGATGACAAGTTCTGATAAACAGCACAATACCTTAATTTAGGTATTTTTCCACACCTGTTGAAAAAGTAATGGCGGAGATCCTTCCGACATATAGAATGTCTTTCAGGATTCTCCGCCACTACATTTCCCTAAAAGGGATATTGAGATTGATTAGTAGTTGTTTTTCTTCACTTCAAAATAAGCCTGAGGATGCAGACATGCCGGGCAGATTTCAGGAGCTTCTGTACCTACATATAAGTAACCACAGTTACGGCATTGCCATACAGTTTCTGCATCTTTCTTGAATACTTTACCTTCTTCTACATTCTTAGCCAAAGCCAGGTATCTTTCTTCATGTCCTTTTTCAGCAACTGCGATTTCACGATACATCTTTGCAATAGCCGGGAATCCTTCTTCTTCAGCAATATCAGCAAATTTAGGATAATCAAGTGACCATTCTTCATTCTCTCCGGCAGCAGCAGCTTTCAGATTTTCAAGAGTCGTACCGATTACGCCGGCAGGGTAGCTTGCTGTAATTTCAACCATTCCGCCTTCCAGCCATTTAAACATACGCTTTGCATGTTCCTTTTCCTGGTCTGCAGTTTCAGTGAAAATAGCTGAAATCTGTTCAAAACCTTCTTTCTTGGCAGCACTTGCGAAATAAGTATAACGCATTCTTGCCTGTGATTCACCTGCAAATGAAATTGCCAAATTCTTCTCTGTTCTTGTACCTTTAATACTCTTTTCCATAATCGTTAGTTATTATTCGTTGAATCTTTATATTTTCATTAATCACACTGCAAAGGTAGTAATTTTATTCAAAATTGTAATCATTACAACTTTTATTTATAATCTATTAAGAAATTCAATCTCTTACTATGAATATTAACCTTAATAATATAGTTTATGTTCGCATTATTATATACTTTTGCACTTATTTTTATAAACTATAACATTTTAGGCAAATGAAAGCTTTTGAATTTAAACCCAAATTATTCACAACCCTAAAAAATTATACCCGCGAAAACTTTATGACGGACCTGATGGCGGGTATTATTGTAGGTATTGTAGCACTTCCTCTAGCCATTGCCTTTGGTATTGCGTCTGGAGTTACTCCTGAAAAAGGTATCATCACAGCTATCGTAGCTGGTTTTATAATTTCCTTTTTAGGAGGAAGCAAAGTACAGATCGGAGGACCGACCGGTGCCTTTATTGTTATCATTTATGGTATCATTCAGGAGTACGGTATCGAAGGACTGATGGTTGCTACCATGATGGCAGGTATTATACTCGTACTGTTAGGTATTTTTAAACTGGGAACAATTATTAAGTTTATCCCCTATCCTATCATTATCGGATTCACCAGCGGTATCGCCGTTACAATCTTTACAACTCAGATTGCTGATATATTCGGATTAAATTTTAACGGAGAAAAAGTACCCGGAGATTTTATTGGTAAATGGATCCTTTACTTCCATCATTTCGATACTGTTAACTGGTGGAATGTTGTTGTCAGTGTTGCCAGTATCTTCATCATCGCTATTACTCCTAAATTCTCAAAAAAAATTCCCGGATCGTTAGTAGCCATCGTTCTGGTAACTGTTGCAGTCTATTTGATGAAAATGTATGGAGGAATCCAATGCATTGATACCATTGGAGACCGTTTCAGTATCAAAGCCCAGTTACCGGAAGCAGCCGTACCTTCACTGGACTGGGAAGCCATAAAAAATCTTTTCCCGGTAGCTATTACGATTGCTGTATTGGGAGCAATCGAGTCATTACTTTCAGCAGCCGTCGCTGACGGTGTTATCGGTGACCGTCATGATTCAAATACAGAATTGATAGCCCAGGGTATCGCCAACTTTGTATCACCGATATTTGGAGGTATTCCGGCTACCGGAGCTATTGCCCGTACAATGACGAATATCAATAATGGAGGTAAATCTCCTGTTGCAGGTATCGTACATGCTGTTGTCCTGTTGCTTATCTTATTATTTCTGATGCCACTGGCGCAATACATCCCGATGGCATGTCTGGCTGGTGTTTTGGTTATTGTTTCCTATAACATGAGCGGATGGAGAGTATTTAAAGGTTTGCTGAAAAATCCGAAATCAGATGTTACCGTATTGCTCATTACTTTCTTCCTGACCGTTATCTTTGATCTGACAGTAGCAATCGAAGTTGGATTGGTTATTGCTTGTGTATTGTTTATGAAACGAGTCATGGAAACAACTCAGATTTCTGTTATCACCGATGAAATTGACCCGAATAAGGAATCAGACTTAGAAGTACACGAAGAGCATCTGATCGTTCCTGAAGGCGTAGAAGTATATGAAATCAACGGTCCTTATTTCTTTGGTATAGCTACCAAATTTGAAGAAATTATGGCTCGCTTAGGCGATCGTCCTAAAATCCGTATTATCCGTATGCGTAAAGTTCCCTTCATTGATTCAACCGGCATTCATAACCTGACAACCCTTTGTAAAATGTCACAGAAAGAAAATATTCACATCATTCTGTCTGGTGTCAATGATCAGGTACATGCCGTACTGGAAAAATCCGGATTCTATGAATTATTAGGTAAAGAAAATATCTGCAGCAATATCAATGAAGCACTGGAAGTGGCTGCAAAAGAAGTAAAAGAACTCTAATCAAAATCCTTTCTTTATAATAATAACATGTGCAGATGAAAGATTCACCATCTGTACATGTTATTTTTTATATCTTATTCCATCAATAGGAGGCACTAGCCTGAATTCCGGCTTGCCTGATTAAATTCACAATACGATCCAACTCTTCGTGAGTGGCTTTTCTCAAAGAGAGATCCGGGGTTTCTCTGTCAATCGTATAAATCATCACTTGCTTAGGAGCTATTTGTTTCACCACTTCCAACCAAGGCAATACATACTGATCGGAAGTATTATCTACATCCACGCCTTCGTCTGTTGTCCCTTTCATAAACATGGTCTGGATAATCAGATTTCCCTTAAAGTCTTTCATCCTTTCAATTAACCGGTTCAAATCATAATGTCCGGTTGGACGATCTACTCTATGAATGTAATCCAATCTACCGTATCAAGTTTCAGAATGTTATTATCTATTTTATTAAGTGCATCAAACACTTCTTTTTTATGAATAAAAGTAGAATTGCTCAAAACACTGACTTTGGCAGCAGGAAAATATTGATTACGCAAAGCCAAAGTATCTTCTATAATTCCTGCAAACTCAGGATGAGCAGTAGGTTCTCCATTACCGGCAAAAGTAAGAACATCAGGTGCAGGTCCATTAATCTGCATATCTTTCAGACGATTTTCCAATGTTTCCCTTACTTCTTCACGTGTAGGTAATTTCTGATGAGGACGATGATCTTTGTTATATCCACATTCACAATAAATACAATCAAAAGTACAAAACTTACCATCGCCGGAAGCAAATTAATTCCCAACGAAACTCCCAGACGCCGGCTATGAATTGGTCCGAATACCGGAGAAGGATAAATCACTGTTGACATAAATACGTTCTTTTTGATTAATCAACACAAAAATACGAATAATTTACGGATTCACCATTTGACACGTACCTGAAACTGAAGATCAGCCTTATTACTGCCCATAATCTCTTCTGTGCCTGAACTGATACGATTTCTGTCCATGTAATGTGTCCATCCCCATTTGGCCTGTATCGTTAACCAACGATGATAAGTATATTTTAAATTAACAGCCAACCGTGTTCCTTTTCCATAAAAAGAGAACATAGAAAAAGCATACAAGACACTCGGTTCATAAAAATAAACCCTGGAATCATAATTATCTATATAAAACCAGGCCCCTGCAAGAGATGCCTGAATGGGAAAAGCCGGTAATTCTCCCTTTAAAGTTTCTCCAACCAACACCCCCTGCCCCATCCGTTGTTTCCAAAAACCTGCACGGATATATTCAACAGTTGTTTTCAACAATGTATTCTCAATAGGAACATAAGAAAGTTGATAATGTAATCGCTGTCGAATATAAGGCAATACATATTTTTGTTCATTAGAAGAAGTATAATTCTTTGCATAATGTTTATAGCTGTACTTTACTAACATAGACAGTGAATTATTATGTGAATAACCTAATTGACAAACTCCCTCTACTCCTGTAGTCCGACGACGATCTACCTGATATCTTTTCCAGGGAAAATAAAAGAAATCACCATAACATAAAATCTTTAAAGGGCTGAACAAACTGCTTTCCAGGCCAATATAAATACCTGCTTCATTTTGCAGACGAGAATTCTCACTAAAAGAGCTTGCATATAAACTTTGATAACGCTTATCATAATACCTGTTGATAAAAGTAAAAGTAGTATTAACATCTGGTGAATAAGTCAACATATTCAAGGTAGATACTGCTCCTTCTTTATCAATAGCTGTTTCTCCTGAAAAGATAAACCGCTTCATATATACTTTATAATGTACTCCAGCATTATAAAAGTTTTTTCCTCGAGGATAATAACGATTATAATCTCGATAATCCGGATTCAACATCTTGTTAAAATGATTATAAACAGCAGTTAATCCATATTCGACATACTTCCCGTTATAACTTAAATTACACCCTATCAAATGATTATTAAAACTATTCTTCTTTTCCAGATCTTTAGTTAACCGATGATATCCATCCGTTTTCAACGATTTTATGAACTGATCTTCTACATTACCATCCATTTCTCGAAAAGAATAACAGGCAGATAAATCCCATTGTTTTCCCAAAGTATAAGTAGCTCCTACTCCTTGTAGATAAGATCCTTCGTCTACAGAGGTATGTTTGATAAAACCTTTACCTTTTCTGTTCATACTTGAAAGAGTCATTGATTTTCCCATGCTGAATCCCATATTCATAACTAAACCGTATCCAAAGCTTGCCCGATAATGTCCTAAAGCCAGTGTCTTCAAGCGCCCCAGATTTTGAAGAAAAAGATATCCAGTATAACTGTCATATCCTTTCCGATTATATTTAGTAAAAAAAGGTTCTCCTGCATCTTTTTCAGCTGTTAATCCTGCAAACACTTGATTACGGTATTGGAAACGGTAACGAAGATTATGATATAAAGCATTGCCTTGGTATTTTTTATTAGGCTTTTCTTTTAAAATCTCCGGAGAATATTCTGCATATCCAGCTTTTACATTTAATGGAATATCTAACCGAGTTATTAACTCCTGTTTATTATATTTCAACATACGGTTAATAGAGAACTTATCTTTCTTATTATCAGCAGGTCCAATATAAATAAAGTCTTTCAAAAAATGTCGTGTCTGCCAATCCATTCCCTCAATTCCTAACAATTCGTTTTTACTTACCATCGGACCATATTTATATAAATAATAAAGAATATTCTCTATTAATTTATCAGAGAGAAATGGAAGCTGCTCTAATTGTTCTTTCGTTATTGTATTAATATTAAAGGATGTTCAGCCAATTCGCTCAATTCTTCATATTTCTCTTGCCAATAAGTGAGGTCTTCAACTTCCAATGTATTTTCCTCCCATTCCACCCAGTCCGACTGTGCCGATATATTAACAATACAACAAGCTAATAAACAGGATAAAACATACTTCTTTAACATCATATACCAACCTTTATTCACAACTTATATACGTTAATTTTCACTTTAGAAGAATACTGGATTCATTATTATTTCTATTTTTGTAAACATGAAGAAAAATGAATTCATACTTCTGATATTACTATGCTGTTTTTGTATCCGTCCAGTATACTCACAGCACCAACAACAGCCTGGTCAAAAAGGCTATATGGTACCAGTTTGTGTATATGAAGGAGATACTATACCCTCAATAACGTTAAGAACAGTATATGTATACCCTAAAATGAAATTTAAAAACAAAAAGCAGGAAAAATATTATTGGAAGATTGTTCGTGATGTGAAAAAAACTCTTCCCATTGCCAAAGAGGTTAAAAGAGCAGTTATAGAAACATATGAATATCTGGAAACACTTCCCGACAAAAAATCTCGGGAAAGACATATTAAGCTGGTTGAGAAGGGATTAAAGGAACAATATACTCCCAGAATGAAGAAATTGACATTTTCACAGGGAAAACTGTTGATAAAGTTAATAAACCGCGAATGCAACCAATCTTCCTACCAGTGGTCAAAGCTTTTATGGGGCCATTTAAAGCTGGTTTTTACCAAACATTTGCAGCTTTATTTGGAGCTAGCTTAAAAAAAGAATATCACCCAGAAGACGAAGATAAACTGGTAGAAAGGGTTATTATTTTAGTAGAAAACGGACAATTATAACGAAAGATATCTTATTAATCTTCGAGCACATTCCCACAAAACAATTCCTGCAGTAACAGAAACATTCAGAGAATGTTTAGTACCATATTGAGGTATCTCAATGCAACCATCACATGAGTTAACGACTTCTTGCTGGACTCCTTTTACTTCATTACCAAAAACAATAGCATATTTTTTATCTTTCTCCAGTATCAAATCATCAAGCATTGTACTTCCCTCACATTGCTCTATGGCTAAAACAACATATCCGTCTTTATGAAGATCATTTACAGCATCTTGAGTATTCTTAAAATATTTCCAGTCAACTGTAAATTCAGCACCTAAAGCTGTTTTGTGTAATTCCGGATGAGGAGGAGTCGCTGTAATACCACATAAATAGATCTTATCAACCAAAAAAGCATCAGCCGTACGAAATACAGCCCCTATATTATGCAAACTGCGTACTTGATCGAGTACTACTACCAAAGGAATCTTTCTAGCTTCTTTGAATTCCTCCACCGTCTTGCGGTTCATTTCTGTAATCTTTAATTTTCTCAACTCCGTCATAATTTCTAGCTTTATTTGACAACAAAGATAAAAACTATCTTCATAACCCTGTTGAAAACGGTGGAAAAGCTGTAAAAAAAGAAAGAAAAGAAAATGAAAACTATTGCTTGCATTATTCAAAGAAAGCTTTAATAATCCCTCTCAGCAAACAATCCAAAAAACTTAGCATAAAAATTTCATCTGATCTTTAAACATATTTTTAGTAGAAAAGAGCAGGTTTATAAATGGAAAGTTTTTAACTTTGCTTATTATCAACAAAGTGTTAATAGAAGAGATAAATAAGGAATTATCAATATGTAAGCTTGTTGATGTATTACTAATATCCTATTCTCTCTATTTAATAACGAAACGAACAAAGGAAACGGTCTTATTTTTACTAACACTATTAACGAACTATTATAAGTATCATAGATTTCCTTTTAAAAAGAAGAAAAACTATAATTTTAATAAGTGATGAAAGAAGAATGGTTGAAAAAGGGCTATGTGTCAGAGCCTGTAGACAAGATGCTGGATTTAAAAGCTGAAATCCGTAATTTATGCAAGGAAAAGAAAGCTGTTATCTTGGGACATTTTTACCAAGCTGATGAGATTCAGGAAATAGCGGATTTTATAGGAGATAGTTTGGCCTTGGCTCAATGGCTGCTAAAACGGATGCGGAAATTATAGTAATGTGCGGAGTTCACTTTATGGGAGAAACAGCAAAGATACTTTGTCCGGATAAAAAAGTATTGATACCTGATTTGAATGCTGGTTGTTCACTTGCTGATAGTTGCCCTGCTGATAGTTTTGCTCAGTTTGTGAAAGAACATCCTGGTTATAAGGTTATTTCATATGTTAATACCAGTGCAGCTGTAAAAGCTGTGACTGATGTTGTCGTAACTTCCACTAATGCACGTCAGATTGTGGATAGTTTCCTAAAGATCAGCAGTTGATTTTTGGTCCGGATAAGAATTTAGGTAATTATATAAATTCTGTAACGGGAAGAAATATGTTGTTATGGAATGGTGCTTGTCATGTGCATGAAAAATTTTCTGTAGAAAAGATCATAGAACTGAAACAACAATACCTGATGCTGAAATTTTGGTTCATCCTGAATGTAAAGGAGCGGTTGCTAAATTAGCCGACAAGATTGGATCTACAGCTGGTTTGTTGAATTATGCAATAAACAGTACCAGTAAAAACTTTATTGTAGCGACAGAAAGTGGAATTCTTTATGAAATGCGTCGCAAATGTCCAGATAAGAATTTTATTCCTGCTCCTCCTGAAGATAGTACTTGTGCTTGTAATGAGTGTAATTTTATGCGTTTAAATACACTTGAAAAGTTATATAACACTTTAAAATATGAATGGCCAGAGGTTCAGGTTGATGCTGAAATTGCCCGTCAGGCTATCAAACCTATTCGAAGAATGTTAGAGCTTAGTAAATAACAATGTGTTATATCATTGTTTTTGGTTACTTTGAGGATAAGATTTGAGTGTTATTTATATAATAATGTGTATTATTAGTTATACTCTAAAGAAGTATCGAAAACCATGCTTTAAAACACAATTGATTTACAGTTATTTACAAAAATAATTGAAAATTGTTTGAAAAAAGTATTTCATAGAATTTGCAGGAAAGGGAAAAGGCTATACCTTTGCAACCGCTTTCGGGAGAGAGGGCTCAGGTAACTGAAACGACATGCTGAAAAATTCTGTGCTGGATCCGCTTTGGACTGTGCAAGTA
>ENA-OQAN01001183-OQAN01001183.1-human-gut-metagenome-genome-assembly--contig:-NODE-1183-length-11945-cov-2.273735_pt1 | contig 11945 bp, 18 predicted proteins | sample MGYA00242735_ERZ504527 | MGnify/ENA primary metagenome ERZ504527 (study PRJEB26092, sample SAMD00036230) | human gut metagenome | host: Homo sapiens | study: EMG produced TPA metagenomics assembly of...
TGCCGCCGTTGGTGGCACGACACGCCCCACCAATAAAATGCCGCTCGCCGGGGCGTCGCAAAACGATTCCCCGCGAGCGGCCGATTATTTATGGCTATCTCAAACGTCGTTACTTTTTGTCAAAACGGCCATAGAGCGCAAACGAGAGCGCCGCAGAGATAATCCAAGTCAAAGCGATGCAGAGACAATCATGATCAGGTTCATGGGATTGCCGCTTGGATCGGCATAAACGGGCAACGAGGTAATGCCGGGCATAACAAAGCCGAAGCACTTTGCGCCCAGAACAACGGTGAGTGCACCGCCAATGCCATCCGCGATCATCGCAGCGATAAGCGGAGTCCTGTTAGGAACCTGAACGGTAAACAAGGCGGGCTCGGAAATTCCCATAAATGCCGAGAAGGCGCACGTCATTGCAGCGGACTTGAGCTTTTCGTCGGTCATGCGCAGGGCTGCACCAAAAGACGCACCGCTTTCGGCGAGGTTATGGCAGAAAGAGATCGGGAGCAGATAGTCATACCCCAGCGTTGCGATATTGGAAATCTGGACAGGCTCGTTGACTGATGCATGCCGAAGAGCACGATAAGCGGCATAAAGAAGCCCAGCCAGAAAACCGGCAACGGGGCCCAACGTCGAGAACAGCCAAACGATACCGTTGGCGAGACCAAGACCGCACCAGGCACCAATCGGAGCGAGCACAAACAGGTTGACGGGAATCACGATAGCAAGGGAGAGCGCCGGAACGACAACGAGCTTAAAAAGATCCGGCACGACTTTGTCGATTGCGCGATATACAAAAGACAAGCCAATGACGCCAAAGATGACCGGAAATACGGAATCGGCGTAGCTAAAAATCGGCACCGTAAAACCGAACAGCGCAAGAGGCGTCTCACCCGTACCGACAGCGTTGACAATGGTCGGGTACATCAGCGATCCGGCAACACAAAGCGCAAGCGAACGGTTGACTCGGAACTTATCAGCTGTAGACATTGCCAGCAAAAACGGCAAGAAGTAGAACGGGATATCCGAAATCATATTGAATATCGCAAAGTCGCCGGCACCCGTGTCGATTCCAAAAGCCGCGATAGCAGCCAGGATGCCCTTTACGATGCCTCCCGCCACCAGTGCGGAATGATAGCGGAGAAGATGCCGGTGATGATATCGAATACGCGAGCCGAACCTTTTTGGAGCTCAGGCTGCTCGGCGTCGGCGGAGACCTCGCCACCCATCCTGTCGCCTAGCATGGGCTCCAATTCGTCATATACCGACCCCACGCTGGCGCCGATGATAACCTGCCACTGCCCGTCTTTAACCTGTGCGCCCAAGCGCCGTCAAGCGTCTTAAGGGCCTCCAGGTCTGCCTTGCTATCGTCCTTCAGGTTGAATCTGAGCTTGTAATGCAGTGCGTTGCCATAACAACGTTATCGGCGCCGCCCACGAGCTCGAGGACACGAGCGGCCAGTTCCTTCTTGTCTGCCACAACAATCACTCCTACCCAAGATCCTCGCCATTAGTGGCGATACATTTCTGATACCAATAGAAAGAGTCTTTACGCGAGCGCTCCGCAGTGCCGTTGCCGCAATTATCCAGATCGACATAGATAAGCCCGTAGCGCTTGTCCATCGTAAGAGGACCACAGGCAACAAGGTCAATGAATCCCCAGATCATATATCCGCGCACGTCAACGCCATCGATCACTGCCTCCTTAAGGCACTTTATGTGCTGGCGCAAATAATCGATTCGATACTCATCGTGGATGCTGCCATCCTCCTCGACTACATCAGATGTACCGAGCCGTTCTCGGCGATATACAGGGGCAGCCCATAGCGGTCATACATCTGGTTAAGGGTAACCCTCAGGCCAATGGGATCGAGCTGCCAGCCCACTCACTCGTCTCGAGATAAGGGTTCTTGTTTGCCATGACCAGATTTCCCGCAGTCTTCTCCCATCCTGGTCACAGGTGGACACCTGGGAAAAGTAGTACGAGAAGGCCAGGAAGTCGACCGTGTTGCGAGCGATAAGCTCCTCATCGCCCGGCTCCATTTGAATCTCGATATCGCACGCATCGAAATAGCGATTCATATAAGCGGGGTATTTTCCACGAGCCATCACGTCCGTATAGAACCAGTTGGAATACTGGTCGTCGTGAATAGCCTGCATGTTATCTTCGGGACGGCAGGTGGCGGGATACGTACAGAATCGAGCGATCATGCCGCCAACGGGAGTATCGGGCGAAAGACGATGGACAATCTCGACGGCGCGCGCATTGGCAACGAACTCGTGGTGCAGGCACTGGAAGATGGCTCGATCGAAGTTCTCCCCCTCTTCGTCTTTGACCAGACAGACCCCGTCCCAAGGCGAAAAACGCGCTGCATTAAACTCGTTAAAAGGCAGCCAGAAATCGACCAGATCGCCCAATTCCGTAACGATTGTCTCGACATAGCGGGCGAAGAAATCAATCGTCTTGCGATTCTTCCATCCCCCATATGTGGTGACAGATTTACCGGGATGTCATAGTGGAGCATGGTGACGAAGGTCTTAATGCCGTGCTTTTTGCACTCACCCAGCATGTTTCGATACCACTCGATGCCTTCGCGGTTAGGTTCAAGGTCATCTCCGTTAGGATAGATTCGGCTCCAGCAAATAGAGGTGCGGAACACTTGAGACCCATCTCGCAAAAAGCGCGATATCCTCACGGTAGTGATGATAGAAGTCGTTACCGCGCCTAAACGGGTAGAACTCAACGCCATCATCTGCGAGAGCGTTCATTAGCTCGTCATGGCAGAAGGGGTTGTTTTGATGCTTGTCCTCGATCTGGTCATGAGTCCAGGTGCCATCCAGCCATCGACAATCCTGCGTCGACTTTCCCTTTCCGCCCTCATTCCAGGCGCCATCGGCCTGCGAGCACGATATGGCTCCGCCCCATAAAAAGTCGGAGTCAAACCCATGTTTTAACTTACCCATTTGCCCTCCTTGATCGGATGCTCCAGCGGATAACCCAATACTAGGAAGAACAAGATGCATAAGATATCGCATAGAAAGCTTGGGTTTATAACATTTTTTTAGATATAATACCGTTCAAGGCATCGATTCTACCGTTCACCGCTGGAGCACCCCATGGATTCGAATCTCAAACAATTGCTCTATACGCATACCGAGACCGAAGAATGGCATCGTACGCATCCGGGAGAGCTCAGCCCGCGATATAACAGGGTGGAAACCACAACCATTAACGGCGAAGAGGTCTATCTGTTTGACTGGAAAGAAACCCTCGACGAAAACCCCGTGGGACTTATCAAGGAGTCGCGCTTTACCGACATTCCTCCTCATATCAATCGGGATATGGAGCTTAATTACGTGTACGACGGCGTCTGCACGTTTATCGTCAACGGACGACGACTGCTCCTTAAAAAGGGCGACGTGCTCATTTGCAACACCGGCGTAGTCAGAAGCGTTCCATACGTTAAGGGCGAGCATGATATCGTCATTTCAATCGTCTTCAAAAAGGAAATGTTCGATTCGGTGTTCCTGAGCCAGCTACCCGGCGCGTCACCATTAACGAATCTCCTATTTGATTTTGTGTCCAAAAACCGTGAGGCCCGCAAAATATCTCACTCTTCCAGAGGAATACGCCCGACATGCGCGACGCCTCATCGAGATGCTCTTTATCGAATATCACTTTAAAGATGCCTACTCCAATGAACTCATGAGGCACCTCGCCGTCAGCCTGTTCCTTGTTCTCATTCGAGGACTGTACCGAGCTCCGCAACTGATAACCAGGCGATCATGTCGGACGAACGCATCGTGTCGATTCTGAATCATATTGAGCGAAGTTACGGCGACTGCACGCTCGAAAGCATTGCGAGCGATACGGGTTATAGCACCAGCTATCTCAGCAGCTTGATCAAGCAAAAAACCGGCAAAAACGTTTTCGCAAATCAAGCTCAACCAGCAGCTCACAGAGGCGGCATATCTTCTCAATAACACCGAGCGCAGCGTGCAGTATGTAGCCCGAAAAGTCGGCATATCCAACATGTCATTCTTTTACTCAAAATTTAAAGAAACATTCGGCGAAACGCCAGGTGCGTTCAGGACGCATCGGTCTAGCTAAAGTCATTGATAATCAGGGCGATCAGCTTCGCGTGGCTCAGGAATGCACGACCGGAGCAGCGAGCGCATCGCCTCTACCAGCACAAAGCCGGCGATGGCAACCGTGACCACCACGTCGAGCGGTGTGTTCACAAACCAGAGCAACGTCATGAGGTACGACCCGGCGTTAAAGGCAAAATGCAGCAGAATCGTGTAGCGAAGCTTTCCGGTCGTAACGAGCACCCAGCCAAAGATGAGCCGGCGGCGCCCGCGTAGCAACCCTGCACCCAATTCATGTGCATAAAACCGAAAGATCGCCGCCCTGCAGCACAATCGCCGACGGCCGAGTGCCCCAGGTACCTCGGGGCCGGCCCCAGGGCACTATGGCGCTGTCTTGCGCGTTCGCGCGACGCCGGCGCTTCCAAAGTGGGCGGCACTGCGGATTAAACGCTCGGAGCGAAAACTCAAAAATAATGCCGCGTACCAGCAGCTCTTCGCAAAATGGGGCGCCGAGCACCGTAGTCAGGACGGCGAGATAGCTGGTGTCGCCCATGCCTGTTTCCTCGACAAGCTCGCTGTAGTCGGCCGCAGCATCGGGCAACAGCGACAGCACGGCATCGGTCACGTACCAACGACCACCTGCAGGGCCAGGCCAATCACGATAACGCAGGCGATGCGCTTCCACGCCCCACGCGCTCCCCCGCCGAGCGGATGCTCGCTTTGCCGGCGTGCCATAAATGAACGCGGCCAAAGATAACGCCACCACAGCAGCGCCATCAAAAACGATGCCGTCTGCGCGACGGCCTGAAGCAATTGAATGTCGAGGTCATCGATCGAAAAACCCATGAACACCGATGCGACGCCAAGGGCGGAGAACAAAACGACGCTCAGGCAATATCGGCAGCGACGACGCCAAAACAAGGCAAGCGCCAAATCATCGCATTGAGCATGCCAACCTCCTCAAAACCGTTCCCTAGTTCTACCACAACTCGGCAGAGAGCTGATCCCATGGGGACGGAGGAAAACGGATCACTTATTGATGAGAATCGGGCGCAGTGCCAAAAGCCCCGTTGGGCGAGATGTCGAACGGGAAGGTGCCGCAGCGATTGAACGCAGCGATAAACATGCGGATGGCGTTGGACGGCGTGGTACCCACGAGCTGGGTTGCCGCCGCGAAGGCTGCCTTCTCCTCGGGCAAGACCTTCGCGACAACCGGGGTCATGTGTTCTGCCATGGCGCTTCCTTTTTGAAACGACGGTGGTGCGGATAGATGCGGGCCGCGCGGCTGGGCGACGGGCTGTGAAGGCAACCCGATTGGCCCGCATCTGGAGTTTGTTTCTACGGCGTTGGTATTACTTGGTATTCCTAGGTATTACCCCGCAGATAGAATACCACATCTGCTCCACTCCAAAGGTAGATTTCTACCAAGTTGGTGCATATGAACCTGTCGCCCTTCTCACCAAACGGCAATGCCCCGTCCACGCAAATACATGAACGGGGCATTGTTCAAATTGTGCCGTCAGTGACTCTTTTGCGCCAGCGGCCTTCTAGCTCTAGCTAAGCTCGGGCCAGTAACCCTTGTTGGCCTCGATCATGTCGTCGAGAACCTCCTTGGCGACCTTCATCGAAGGCACGGTCTTGTTGAGCGTAAAGGCCTTGAGCGCCTTCTCGTACGAACTCGATCGTGGCCTCGACCACGAGCTTCTCGGAGTTCAGCTGCTGCATCATGAGGCCCTGCTGGAACAGCGGGATGTTGTCGCGGCTGATGACCTCGGGGCCGTTCTTGCCAATGTAGGCAGGCAGCTCGACCATGGCGTCGTAGGGCATGTTGGGGATAGCGCTTGTTCTCGCAAATGACCAGGAAGCGCTGCTTGGTATCGTTCTTCAAAGCGATAGCCAGATCGGCAATCCAGTCGCCGTGGCTGCCCGCATAGAACGTGCTCTCGTCGATCTCGCCCGTCTTCTCGTAATGGTCGATGCCGTCGAAGAGGTTCTTTTCGCGCGTCTCCTCAACCTCGTTCGCACGGGTGCGCTCGGGGTTGGAATGCTCGACGAACTCCTTCTGCTGCAGGTAGTAGTTCAGATACGTGTTGGGCAGGTACTCCGGGAAGCACTCCATGATCTCGTACTCGCCCTTCCAGACGTAGTACCAGCTGCCCTTGGTGTGACGGTTCTGCTCGGGGTGCTCGTCAGTGGCCTCCTCGGGCTTCTTTGCCATGAGCGAGCCCATACCCTTGAGGTAGGAATCGGGCAGCAGGATCTGGTGCTCCTTGATGTACTCGCGCAGCTGCGGGAGCACCTCCTCGCCCTTGTGGCGGATCGAGGTGAACCAACCAAAGTGGTTGAGGCCAAAGTAATCGTACTCGACATCCTTCTTGTCGATATCGAGCGCGGCGCAAACCACGTCGATGATCGCGATCGGCATGTCGCAGATGTTGATGATGCGAGCGTTGGGACGCAGCACACGGCAGCCTCGGAGACGATGGCAGCAGGGTTGGAGTAGTTGAGAATCCAGTAATCCTTCTTGGCGTACTTCTCAACGTCATCGATCAGCTCGACCATGGGGAAGATGGTGCGCATGCCGTAGGCAAGGCCGCCGCAACCGCAAGTCTCCTGGCCCACGCAGCCGTGACGCAGCGGAATCTTCTCGTCCTGCTCGCGCATGGCGTAGCCGCCCACGCGCATCTGGCAAACACGAAGCTCGCGTCGGTAAAAGCCGTCTTTTTGTCGGTGGTCACCGTGAGCTTGATGTCCAGGCCGAGGTCCTCGTGCAAAATCCAGTCCACGAGCACGCCGACCTTGCGCTGGCGCTCCTCGTTGATGTCGTACAGACGAATCTCGTCAACGTCGAGCTCGTCCTTGCGCAGGGCGATGGACTTGACGATGCCGGGGGTAAAGGTGGATCCGCCACCACACAGAGTAATGATCATTGTTTACTGCTCCTTCTCAATTGCGTTTTCGACCTTGTCGCGCATCTCGGCGACCTTCATGCCAAAGATGATCTGGATATTATTGCCGTTGCGGTTGATGCCGCTGTTGGGCACGTGGTTGATGAGGTCCTCATTGATGAGGTCCGGGTTCTTAACGTTCACGCGGAGACGCGTAAAGCAGTTCTCGAGCTCCTCGATGTTGTCCTTGCCGCCAAGACCTGCGACCAGGTCGGCAATACCTGCATCGACGCCCTCTGCGGGAGCCGCGGCAACGGCGCCCTGCTTCACCGCGACAGACGCGGCGGCCTCGCCCTCGGCAACGGACTCGGCGAGCTCGGACTCCTCCTCGCGGCCAGGCGTGTGGAGGTTGAGCTTCTTAATAAGGAAGGTGAAGAGGAAGAAGTACAGAGCGGCGTTTACGACTCCAAGCACCAGCATAACCGGCCAGTTGGTCTTGTCGACACCGAGGACCAGGTTGGAAACCACGATGTTGATGATGCCGCCTGCAGTCGAAGCGGGCACGGAGAGGACCTTGAGCAGAACCAGGAAAATACCGGAAAGAATCGAGTGAACGACAAAGAGCACAGGAGCGGCAAAGACAAAGAGGAAGTCCATGGGCTCGGTGACGCAGGAGAGCACGGCGGTGATGATCAGCGGGATGATAACTGCCTTGGTCTTATCCTTGTTCTGCTTGTAAGCGGTGAAGATAAAGGCGAGACCGATGCCGATGTAGGGCCACAGGTTGTTGAAGGTGTAGCTGTTGAAGTAGGTGCTATCGGAGAAGGGCTGGCCCGTCATTGCCATCTCGGCAACACGGATGGGATAGGCGCCGGCGATAACCTGACCACCCAGCGTAAGGGTGCCACCCACATCGGAGAACTGGAACGGGGTGTAGATGAGGTGGTGCAGACCGGTGGGAACGAGCAGCTTGTTGAGCATGCCGTAGATAAACAGACCGATGTTGCCCGACTCCTTAATGATGCCGGCAACGGAGGAGATGGCGCCCTGAACCGGAGGCCAAACGATGCAGAAGCCAGCGCCCATGATCCAGGAAATGATGATCATGATCAGGAACGGGAAGCGAACGCCCGAGAACATCGAAAGGGCAATGGGGAACTGCTTGTTCGAGTACTTGTTGAACACGGTACCGGTGATGCAACCGAGAATGATGCCGCCGAACACGCCGGTATCGAGCACCTGAATGCCCATAACGGTGGCCTGGCCGGTTCCGGTAAGACCGAGCATGCCGCTCGCATCGGCAAGAGAGCCGGTGGCGTTGAGCACGATGTTGTTAGCCTGCAGGAACAGGAAGAACGACATCAGGCAATCAGCGAAGCATGGCCCTTGTTCTTCTTTGCCATGGCGCCGGCGATACCCACGCAGAACAGAATCGAGAGGTTGTTGATGATAAACATCAGCGACTGGTAGACAACGGCGCCCACAAGCTGGAACGGACCGGAGCCCAGTACGGGGACCAAAGCGCAAATGGTCTTGTTGGTCAGAATGATGCCCACAATGAGCAGGATGCCGGCAACCGAGAGATACATCATCGGCTGGACGATCGACTTCGCGAACACCTCCAACGGCGCTTTGAAATTGAACTTCTTTTTTGCGGTCATAGCGGTACTCCCCTTCCTTTTCCGCAAATTAAGACAGATGTGCCCTGGACAAGACCGTGAGCCTTGCCTTATATCAATCGATGCGTGGGCACGTTATGCCTAGAGACCAGGTTCTCCAAGCAGGTTAACAATGTGATATGCGAGATAGCTCTTCTCGGCATCGGTAACGACAACGTTATAGGTAGACGACAAGTGGGCGGCTATGGCGTCCGCGCACGAGAATGCGCACGGATACGCCGTTTCATCGATTCGGAACAGCGCGTCGCCATTGATTTGCCCGGCCGTGGGGTCAAGCGCCCGCTGTGCGAAAAACTGCAGGTGGCGGACGAAACGCTCATAGGGCAACGAGGTGTCATCGAGGGTCGTAGCATAGCGCTCGGAAACAATCGCGAGCACGTCGCGAACAAGCTGGACCGAAACAATCAAACGGTCGGAGCGTTGCGGCATGGTGGCGTTGACGATATGCAAGGTAATGAAACCCTGCTCTTCTTCGCTCATCTGGATGCCCATATACTCCTTGACAATCTGCAGCGCACGGCCCGCAAGCGCATACTCCTTGCGATAGAACTGCTGGATCTCGAGCAGCAACGGATTCTCGCAGGGGACGCCCTTGCGCTCGCGCTCCAAAGCAAGCTGATATGGTCTGCAAGAGCAATGAGAATCTTGTCGTTGACATCAACATTGAGCTCTCGACGGAGCATCTGAACAATGTCCTCGGCAATCACGAGGTTGACGGTGGGAATGGACTCCAAAAGATGTGCCAAGCGGTCAATCGTACGCGAATCCTGAGAAGTGCCCTCCTGCAGCGCATAGGTCTTTTCGACCGATGCTTCATCGATAGCGTCGCCGGCATGACGGCCAAAGCAGAGGCCTCGACCGATGACAATGAGCTCGGAGCCATCGTCCGAAGTGACCATTGCGACGTTATTGTTGAAAACTCGCTTGATAACCACGGTACCCACCAAAAGAATTTACTCGGAAAGCCAGATGACAGGCTCTTTAGCAGCAACAGGGCCGGAAGCATGCTCACGAAGAGTCGAGTTCTCCGAGCGCTCGCACACGATAACGAAGACCGTGGGATCGAAGCCGGCGGCGCGAACCGCGTCGAAATCGACCTCGACGAGGGGCTGGCCCGCGTCGACATGGTCACCCTGGGCAAAAAGCGCATGGAAGCCCTTGCCCTCAAGCTTAACAGTGTCGATTCCGATATGCAGCATCACCTGAGCAGAGCTGTCGTCGGACATGATGCCCAGCGCGTGCTCAGTCGGAAACAGCGCCGCGACGGTGCCGGAAACAGGAGCGCACACCGTTCCCTCTTGGGGAACCACGGCAACGCCATCGCCCACGGCACGGCTGCTAAAAGCAGGGTCATTGGTATTTTCCAGATGAACAAGCTCGCCGGAAACGGGAGCGAGGATTTCGAACTCGGAAGCCGCAGTCGTCTGCTCATCCGAACCGCCCATCAGGCGAGAAAAGAAACCCATGGTGGCATGTCCCTTCATAAATATAGCCCAACCAAAATCAAGCGAATGTGTCCATAGAGACACATCCGTTCAAAGACTTTGGTTAGGCCCACGTCCGAGGGACTCGGTAACCTTCCGCATTTCTTTTTACGCGAACTATTGTAGACAAGCCCAAAGCCGGAATAGTCATTACGACCGGTGAGCGGTATTTTTTCTTCGATAAACGGTATTTAGGCGGCACTTAGGGACGTTCCTTTCCCGCCGGCACCCAGGGACATTCCTTGCTCTGGTGCGTTGGGAACAGGTTTGTTTGCACCAGGTTGGTGCAGATTAACCTGTCCCCAAATGCACCAATTTCGTATGCACTAGATGAAGGGCTCGCATTCCTTCCGCACGACGCAAGCCTTGCTCAGCATCTGGGAAACAGCGGATAGCTTGTTGGGATCAAGCTTGCGAGCGCTCGCGGACATACGGCAATGCAGCGCATGCAGGAGATGCACGCCTCGCCAGCTGCTCGCTTGGGGTCGCCCTTGTCGATAGCACAAACGGGGCACGCCGCGGCGCATGCACCGCAGGAGACGCAATCCTCTGTTGCCTCGGGTGCCATGCGGTGACCTCCGGCTTGTTTATAAGGACGATTGCCGGGAATAGAGGGCTCGGATGTATCCTCAGTCAACAGCTTTTGCTGAATTTGCTGCGCAAACTCTGCGAGCTGCGCCGCATCCTGCGCATCCGGTCGCCCAGCAGCAAACTGACGAGCAACGGAATGCTCAGCATAGCAGAAACCGCTGCAACCACCCTAAATCCGGCGCGCTTCGCAACGTCCTCCAGCTCTACGAGCGTGTCCTCAAACGCGCGGTTTCCGTATACACAAACCAAAACAGCCCGAGCCCCGTTGCCGCGCACCATGCCCAACCGGTCAGCCACCACAGCCGGGATTCTACCGGCATACGCCGGCACAGAGATTACGGCCACGTCGTCCTCAGTCATCGAGACAGCGCTGAAATCTAGCCCGCTATCGGTCAGATCGACGGTAACGGTATTTTTGTCCAGCGCCCCGGCCACAAGGCCAGACACCTTCCGCGTTCCACCCGTCGGACTAAACACAATTTCGAATACGTCCATCGAGGCACCCTCCCCTACGCCTGGCAACGCGTCAAGCCGTTTTCACATCCAGCCAGAGTATACGGTACGTGGGATCCCCGTTTTGGTGCACCAAACACCCCAATGCACCCACCTACGCTGTCTGCCTCTTCGTTTTGTATTAATTACGGTACAGATTGTATATATATACGGGATACCGCCGTGTTCTCCTGAGGTACCCCATCCTGGCCCGTGCAAAAAACGGAGTATTCTGCAACGTGACCGCGCCAGCACCGCCGCGAGTGGGCAAAACTGTAGGGCGCCGTATCATTTTAAGTCCCGACATGGCGAGAATAACGCGTCCCTGCTCCGGAAAACGGCGAAATCTGGCTCAAAACGCTCGCTAGGGATATCCGAAGACCACCGTCGGCGACGTCGAATCATATGCAGACAACTCGAACTACAGAATACTCCAAAAAATGCACGACGCACCCCATGGGACCCATTGCTGCATGACAGAAAATAGGTCCTCGGCATCCTCCAGATGCATTCCTGAGAAAATCACGTTTGAATTAGCGATGGACACGGTAAACAAAAGGCCCGAGCGTTGTTTGCTCGGGCCCTTTTGTTTGTCTCACGCTAGCGTGCGACGCATATGTTACTTGCGCTTGCCGCCGCCGTCGCCGGGGCGACGAGAGCTGCCACCGCGCTTGCCACCACGGCTGTTGCCATAGCTGCCACGGTTATCGCGACCGCCAGCGCGGC
>ENA-OQAN01001184-OQAN01001184.1-human-gut-metagenome-genome-assembly--contig:-NODE-1184-length-11944-cov-5.323009_pt1 | contig 11944 bp, 15 predicted proteins | sample MGYA00242735_ERZ504527 | MGnify/ENA primary metagenome ERZ504527 (study PRJEB26092, sample SAMD00036230) | human gut metagenome | host: Homo sapiens | study: EMG produced TPA metagenomics assembly of...
AATCAGAACTTACTGCAGACATTCAGGAAATTTTTAGAAAAAGCCGGAACCATTATGGTACACGAAAGATCAAGAAAGAACTGGCTGATTGCGGGAAACAGGTATCAAGACGCAGGATTGGACGGATCATGAAGCAGGAAGGTCTGATATCAAGCTATACTACAGCTCAGTTTAAGCCGCAAAAAGACAGATGTAATGAATCAAAAGTGGCAAATGTGTTGAACCGACAATTTCAAAACCAGCCATACCGTAATGTGGTGGTAAGTGATTTAACTTATGTAAGGGTAGGAAACCACTGGAATTATATCTGTGTACTGATAGACCTTTTTAACAGGGAGATCGTTGGATACAGTGCAGGAGAACATAAAACAGCAGAGCTTGTAAAACAGGCATTTAGGAAGGTAGAAGGCAATCTGTCGGAAATCCATATCTTCCACACAGACCGGGGAAATGAATTTAAAAATGAGACGATTGAGGAACTGTTAGAAACGTTTCATATAGAACGTTCCCTGAGCCATAAGGGATGTCCTTATGATAATGCAGTGGCAGAAGCTACGTTCAAGGTCATTAAAACAGAATTCGTGTGGAATGAAACATTCCATACACTAGAAGAACTGAAGATAAAACTATGGGATTATGTAAACTGGTATAATCATCACCGTATACATTCCTCCCTAGGGTATCAAACGCCTGTACAATATCGGGAAAATAACCTAAAAAAATTTGTCTGAAAAAGTGTTGACAATCCAGAAATTTATTTACCAGTCCTTCATACACAGTTTTCCCTTCACCCATATGTTCGAAAGATTCCAGTAAAATTTTATCAAAATACCAGTTGATAAGGTCATACTTATCCTTAAAATTCCGGTAAAAGGTCTGGCGTGTCACGCCGCAGGTCTCCACAATCTCCGTGACGGTGATCTTCTCTACGGAGGCGGATTTCATGCATTCTTTCATTGCGGTGGCAAGTTTGTATTTGATGGTTTCATTTGTTTTATGTTCTGATGGCATGGGAAAATCTCTTTCTTTTTACGTTGTGATTAGTTCGTGCTGGTCTGTATTTTATTCCGCAGTGTTCCTTCTTATCTGGCACTGCTCATAGCTTAATACATTATACCATACATGGTCAGGAATAAAGCGAATTTATAGAGATTTTATAAAGTAGTATTTTAAGAAAAAACAACTTGTTAACACATGCATACAAGTTGTATGCTGAAAGTATAGAAAAAGTGGTTTACATCTGAAAGGAGAAGGGATAATGAGTAACGCAAAGCAGACGATTGAAACCGGAAAAGCAGTACTTGGTATTGAATTCGGTTCAACCAGGATCAAGGCGGTTCTTGTAAATGAGACGGGGGAGCCGATTGCATCCGGTGCACATGACTGGGAAAACCGTTTGGAGGATGGCATCTGGACATACAGTCTGGATGATATCTGGACGGGACTTACCGACTGTTATGGCAGATTAGCAGAGGATGTAAAGGAAAAATACGATACGGTGATCACATCACTCGCAGCGATCGGATTTTCCGGAATGATGCATGGCTATATGGCATTTGACAAAGACGGGGAGTTACTTGTACCGTTCCGCACCTGGCGCAATACGATCACGGGGGAGGCTGCGGCAGCACTTACAAAGGAGTTTTCCTTTAATATTCCACAGCGCTGGAGCATCGCACATTTATATCAGGCGATCTTAAACGGGGAAGAACATGTAGGAAACATTTCGTATTTTACAACCTTAGCCGGATACATTCACTGGAAACTGACCGGAGAGAAAGTACTTGGTGTCGGAGAGGCATCCGGTATGTTCCCGATCGACGCAAAGACAAGAGATTACAATCAGACAATGATCGATAAATTTGACGCACTTGTCGCACCAAAAGGATATCCGTGGAAACTGCGTGAGATCCTGCCGAAAGTTTTAGTTGCAGGGGAGGCAGCAGGAACGTTGTCTGCTGAGGGAGCAAAACTGTTGGATAAGAGCGGTAATCTTTCCGCAGGCATTCCACTCTGCCCGCCGGAGGGAGATGCAGGAACCGGTATGGCTGCGACAAATTCCGTTGCAGTCCGCACAGGAAATGTATCTGCCGGAACATCCGTGTTTGCGATGGTCGTTCTCGAGGAAGATTTAAAGAATGTACATGAGGAGCTTGACATGGTAACCACACCGTCCGGTGATACCGTTGCGATGGTTCACTGCAATAACTGTACATCAGACCTGAATGCATGGGTTGGATTATTCAAAGAATTTGCAGAAGCATTTGGCATGAAACCGGATATGAATGAGTTGTTTGGAACACTTTACCGGAAAGCATTAGAGGGAGATAAAGACTGTGGAGGTCTGCTTGCCTACAATTATTTCTCCGGTGAGCCGGTAACCGGTTTAAATGAAGGCCGTCCGCTTTTCGTGCGCAGACCGGATGCACATTTTACACTGGCAAACTTTATGAGAAGCATCTTTATGCATCACTTGCCACGTTAAAGATCGGTCTGGATATCCTGTTAAAAGAGGAAAAAGTAAAAGTAGACCGCATTTACGGGCATGGAGGACTGTTTAAGACAAAAGGAGTCGGACAGGGAATCCTTGCTGCGGCAATGGATGCGCCGGTAGCAGTTATGGAAACTGCAGGCGAGGGCGGCCCATGGGGCATGGCACTGCTTGCATCATACATGGTACACAAAGCAGAAGGCGAAACATTAGAGCAGTATTTATCCGGTAAGATCTTTGGTGGGGAAACAGGAACTGTCATGGAGCCGGATCCGGCGGATGTGGCAGGATTTGATGCTTATATTGAAAACTATAAAAAGGCACTGGAAGCAGAAATGGCAGCGGTAGAGACGATGCCGATCTTATAAAAATAATAAAAAAATAAAGTGTATCAGGAGGGAATTTGCACATGTTAAAAACAAAAAATTATAAATTCTGGTTTTGCACCGGATCACAGGATTTATACGGGGATGAGTGCTTAGAGCATGTGGCAGAGCATGCAAAGATCATCGTTGCAAAGTTAAATGAGTCAGGGGTACTTCCTTATGAAGTCATCTGGAAACCGACACTGATCACAAACGAGCTGATCCGTAAAACGTTTAATGAGGCAAATATGGATGAAGAGTGTGCAGGTGTCATCACATGGATGCATACATTTTCACCGGCAAAATCCTGGATCTTAGGTTTACAGGAGTACAGAAAACCATTATTACATTTACATACACAGTTCAATGAAGAGATCCCATATGATTCCATCGATATGGATTTCATGAATGAAAACCAGTCTGCGCATGGTGACAGAGAGTACGGTCATATCGTGACCCGTATGAGAATCGAGCGCAAAGTGGTTGTCGGACACTGGTCTGATCCGGTGGTACAGGAGAAGATCGCTTCCTGGATGCGCACCGCAGTCGGCGTGATCGAGAGCAGCCATATCCGTGTGATGCGTGTCGCTGACAATATGAGAAACGTTGCGGTAACTGAGGGCGATAAAGTAGAAGCACAGTTAAAATTCGGCTGGGAAGTGGATGCATATCCGGTCAATGAGATCGCGGAGTCCGTCGCAGCAGTATCCGAATCTGATACCAATGCCCTTGTAGATGAATATTACGAGAAATATGACATTTTATTAGAGGGACGTGATCCGGAAGAATTCCGCCGTCATGTTGCAGTCCAGGCACAGATCGAGCTTGGTTTTGAACGTTTCTTAGACGAAAAGAATTACCAGGCGATCGTAACCCACTTTGGAGATCTTGGTGCATTAAAACAGCTTCCGGGACTTGCAATCCAGCGTCTGATGGGAAAAGGTTACGGATTTGGAGCAGAGGGTGACTGGAAAGTTGCTGCCATGGTCCGTCTGATGAAGATTATGACCGAGGGCAAAAAGGATGCAAAGGGAACATCCATGTTGGAGGATTACACCTACAACTTTGTCAAAGGCAAAGAAGGAATCTTAGAGGCACATATGTTGGAAATCTGTCCGTCCATCGCAGATGGCCCGATCAGCATCAAGTGCCAGCCACTCTCCATGGGTGACAGGGAAGATCCTGCAAGACTGGTATTCACCTCCAAAGAAGGTAAAGGTATCGCAACTTCCCTGATCGATCTTGGCAACCGTTTCCGTCTGATCATCAATGATGTGGACTGCAAGAAAGTGGAAAAACCGATGCCGAAACTTCCGGTAGCGACAAACTTCTGGACACCACAGCCGGATCTCTATACCGGTGCAGAGGCATGGATCCTTGCAGGCGGCGCACATCATACCGCATTTACATACGATCTGACCGCAGAGCAGATGGGCGACTGGGCAAATGCAATGGGCATCGAGGCTGTTTATATTGACAAAGATACGAAGATCCGTGATTTCAAACGTGACTTACAGATTGGGGAACTGTTTTATCGTTAAACACTGGAAAAGCATGTGCATATTTTGAAGCAAAAACTTGTTTTGTGAAAAGTGTGCACATGCACGCAAAAAAGTTGTGCAAAATCATGAAAACACAAAAACACGCTTGAAGTTTTAAATAAAAGAGATTATCATAAGTAAAACAAGTTGTGTGCACGGGCACACAAAGAAAAGGAGAGGTATAGTATGAAATTTTTTATTGACACAGCAAATGTAGAGGATATCCGTAAAGCAAATGATATGGGAGTGATCTGTGGTGTTACCACGAACCATCCCTGATCGCAAAAGAGGGAAGAGATTTTAACGAAGTAATCAAAGAGATCACATCCATCGTAGACGGACCGATCAGCGGTGAGGTAAAAGCGACAACTGTTGATGCAGAGGGCATGATCAAAGAGGGACGTGAGATCGCAGCGATTCATCCGAACATGGTTGTAAAAATTCCTATGACAGTAGAAGGCTTAAAGGCAGTAAAAGTTCTCTCTGCAGAGGGCATCAAGACCAATGTAACACTGATCTTTACTGCAAATCAGGCACTCCTCGCAGCAAGAGCAGGCGCAACCTATGTTTCTCCATTCCTTGGAAGATTAGATGATATCAGTACAGCAGGCATCGATCTGATTCAGGATATTGTTCAGATCTTTGACAACTATGGACTTGAGACAGAGATCATCGCAGCATCCATCCGTAACCCGATCCATGTCACAGACTGCGCATTAGCAGGTGCACATATCGCAACCGTGCCGTACAACGTAATCGTCCAGATGACAAAACACCCACTGACCGACGCAGGAATCGAAAAATTCCAGAAGGACTATAGAGCGGTTTTCGGTGACTAAGGTTTTACAAAAAGACTATAGAAACCGCTCTGCCGTCTTCGGAGAGTAATAAAAATCATTGCGAAACCCGTCAGCAGCTTAACGTGAGAAGAGTTTGAGGTGGGTTTCGCAGAGTTTATATGACACTAAAGGAGGGTATCAATGACTATCACAGAACTGAAGCAGACTGCAGTCGAGGTTCGCAAGGGCATCGTGACTGCAACGCATGCTGCGAAGTCGGGGCATCCGGGGGATCGCTTTCGGCGACAGAAATTTTTACATATTTATATTTTGAAGAGATGAATATTGATCCAAAAAATCCGAAAATGGAGGATCGTGACCGCTTTGTCTTATCGAAAGGACATACGGCGCCGGGACTTTATTCTGCGCTGGCAAACCGCGGATATTTTCCGGTGAAGGATTTGGAGACATTGCGTCATACCGGTTCCTATTTACAGGGACATCCGGATATGAAGCATATTCCGGGAGTGGATATGTCATCCGGTTCTCTGGGACAGGGAATTTCCTGTGCGGTCGGAATGGCACTTGCAGGAAAGATGGATCACAAAGATTACCGTGTTTATACGCTGTTAGGTGATGGCGAGATCGAGGAAGGCCAGGTGTGGAGGCATCCATGTTTGCCGGACACCGTAAGCTTGACAATCTGGTAGTGATCGTCGACAATAACAACATGCAGATTGACGGAACATTAGATGAAGTCTGCTCACCGGATCCGATCGATAAAAAGTTTGAGGCTTTTAATTTCCATGTGATCCATGTCGCAGATGGAAATGATTTTGCACAGCTTGCGGAGGCTTTTAAAGAGGCAAGGGAGACAAAAGGCATGCCGACAGCAATCATCGCACATACCTTAAAAGGAAAAGGTGTTTCTTATATGGAAGGTCAGGTAGGCTGGCACGGAAAAGCACCGAACGATGAGGAATATGCGGTTGCAATGGAAGAACTGGGAAAGGCGGGTGAAGCATTATGTCAGAAGTAAAAATGATCGCGACCAGAGAGAGTTATGGCAATGCATTGGCTGAACTGGGAAAAGAAAAAGAAAATCTGGTTGTACTTGATGCGGATCTCGCAGCGGCAACAAAAACAGGTATTTTTAAGAAAGCATTTCCGGAGCGCCATATTGACTGCGGGATTGCAGAGGCGAATATGACAGGAATTGCAGCAGGACTTTCCACCTGTGGAAAAGTACCGTTTGTCAGCACATTTGCCATGTTTGCAGCGGGACGTGCCTATGAGCAGGTGCGCAATTCAATCGGTTATCCACATCTGAACGTAAAGATCGGAGCAACACATGCAGGCATTTCTGTCGGCGAAGATGGAGCAACACATCAGTGCAATGAAGATATCGGACTGATGCGTGAAATTCCGGGCATGGTTATCATTAATCCGAGTGATGATGTGGAAGCGAAGGCAGCTGTGCGTGCGGCTTACGAGTATGTGGGTCCGGTTTATCTGCGTTTTGGACGTCTGGCGGTTCCGGTCATCAATGATAATCCGGAATATAAGTTTGAAATCGGTAAAGGTGTGGAACTGCGAAAAGGAAAAGATATCACGATCTTTGCGACAGGTCTTTGTGTGTCGGAGACGTTAAAAGCAGCAGAAACTCTGGCTGCAAATGGTATCGACGCACAGGTCATCAATATCCATACGATCAAACCGTTAGATGAGGAACTGGTGTTAAAAGCAGCAAAACAGACCGGCCGTGTGTATACGGTGGAGGAACATTCCATTATCGGCGGACTTGGCAGTGCGGTGGCAGAGCTGCTCGGTGAAAAATGTCCGACAAAGATCATGAGGATCGGCGTGAAGGATGTATTCGGAGAGTCAGGGCCGGCAAAAGAACTGCTTCATAAATATGAGCTGGATGCAGAGGGCATTGCAAAACGTATTATGGAGGAACAGAAATCATGTTAGAGGAATTAAAAAAACAGGTCTATGAGGCAAATATGGAACTGCCGCGGCGCGGGCTGATCACCTACACATGGGGAAATGTCAGCGGAATTGACAGAGAGAGCGGATATTTTGTGATCAAGCCAAGCGGTGTGGATTATGATGCATTATCCCCGGATGATATGGTTGTCATGGACTTAGAGGGCAATAAGATCGAGGAAGATACAAACCGTCATCTGACACGGCAACGCATATTGAACTTTATAAAAAATACGAAGAGATCGGTGGAATCGTACATACCCATTCCCCGGAAGCTGTCGCATGGGCGCAGGCAGGAAGAGATATCCCTCTTTATGGAACCACACATGCAGATACTTTTTCGGTCCGATCCCGTGTGCAAGAAACCTGACGCCGGAGGAGATCGAGGAAGCCTACGAGAAAAATACCGGATTAGTCATCATCGAGACATTTGAGACAAGAGGCATCAAACCGATGTATACACCGGCGGTACTCTGTAAGAATCACGGACCGTTTACCTGGGGAAAAGATGCCGCAGAGGCAGTCCACAATGCAGTTGTGTTAGAGGAAGTTCCAAAATGGCAAAGAATACAGAACTTTTGAACCCGAAAGTACTTCCGGCACCGGACTGCATCAAAGAAAAGCATTTTTTACCGTAAACACGGTGCAAATGCATACTACGGTCAAAATTAAAAACAGCGGCGGAAATAAAGCTGCGCGGAAATGAGGTTTAAGATGAGGGGTATTGAGTTTGGAAAAACAAAAGAAGGAAACACAGTTACAAAATATCTGCTAAAAAATAAAAATGGTATGGAAGTTGCTGTGATGGATCTTGGGGCAACGATCGTATCCGTGCTTGTGCCAGATCGGGAAGGTGTGAACCGTGATGTTGTGTTGGGATATGATACATCGCAGGAATACCAGGATCACACCTGTTATTTTGGGGCGGTGATCGGACGCAATGCAAACAGGATCGGCGGTGCGAAAGTTGTTTTAGATGGAAAGGAATACCAGCTTGAAAAAAATGACAACGGGAACAACCTGCACAGTGGGAAAAATGGCTTCAATTCAGTCATCTGGAATGTGGAACAGCAGAAGGAAGATGAGATTACATTTTCGTATCTGAGCAAGGACTTAGAGCAGGATTTCCCAGGAAATATGACTGCAAAGGTTACATATACAGTAACAGATGATAATGCGCTCTCGATTGCCTATGAGGCGGTTTCCGATCAGACCACAGTTGCGAACTTCACGAACCACGCTTATTTTAATCTGAATGGTCATGATTCCGGATGTATGGAAAATCAAGGAGCTTGAAATTTTAGCATCCTATTATACGCCGGTAAAAGATGGCGAAGCGATTCCTACCGGTAATGTGGAAAAGGTTGCCGGAACACCGATGGATTTCCGCAAAATGAAAAAAATCGGTCAGGACATCGGAGTAGATTTTGAACAGCTTAAGTTTGTCGGTGGATATGACCACAATTTTGTGTTAGATAAGGCTGATGGGACAATGCAGCTTGCAGCCCGCGCAAGATCAGAGAAATCCGGTATCTGTATGGATGTCTATACGGACTGTGTCGGTATCCAGCTGTATGCCGGAAATTTCATTGGAAAACAGACCGGAAAAGGCGGTGCATCTTATGATTCCCGCCACGCATTCTGTCTGGAAACACAGTATTTTCCGAATGCAGTGAATGAACCGAATTTTAAATCCCCGGTTTTACATGTGGAGAAACTTATCATTCTCAGACAAAGTATTGTTTTTCTGTGAAGTAACAGGCAGTATGCTCAGACGTAGATCTGTCAGCATGAATAAAAGATGATGTATAAAACAGTGCCACATCTATTTGAAGAATTCGATGACTGCCAATGCGTTTGAGGAGGATCGCAAGCGTGCACTTGAGGTAGGTATGGATGGTTATATCGCAAAGCCGATCCATATGGAGAGTGTGTTAGATGCGCTGCAGGAGGGGCTTGCAGGGAAACATTGAAAGAAAACTGATTGATACGAATTGACAATGGTTATGTATGGTTATATTATGAATATAACCATACATAACCATTTTTGATGCATAGGAGTATGAGATTGCAGATGGAGGAATAGAATACGAAATCCGAAAGATCGTATCAGAGAGATAGATAACCGGTTAGAACAACTGCCGAAGGGAACACTGACTTATAAGAATATTAACGGTAAAAAACAGCCGTATATCCAGCGGACAGTGGAGGGAAAGTCAGTCAGCTGTTATGTTAAGCTATCACAGCGGGAACAGGTACTGGCAGAGTTTGAAGAACGGGGAAAGCTTTCGGAAGAGAAAAAGCGGCTGCTTGCGTATGTGGATGGACTGCAGAATATTTTAAAACGAAATCCATATCTGAATGCGGGAGTCGGGTGCGGATATCAGGATTTTAAAGATTTTGCATGTGGCAGACAGTTTTTATAATATGTATGAAGCACACAGATATCTGCTGAAAAGCACCAGACTGGAAGCGGAGGATCTAAAGGAATATAAGAGTCTGAGAGAACTGTTCCGTGCGGGAGATACCGGAAGGATTGAAATTGCAATACAGAGGCTGTGCCGTCTCGTCTATCTGCACTACCAGATCCTGCCGGTCATTTTAGGGGATGAATATGATACACCTCTGCTTGAAGCATATACGGATGGGTACTGGAGTGAGATGATCGGTACCTGTCGTCAGTTATTTCACAGTACATTTAAGGAAAATCCTTACTATGCGAGGGCTTTGATTACCGGAGTGACGAGGGTTTCAAAGAATTCGCTGTTTTCGGATCTGAATAACCTTGAAACGGATACGGTTACCTGCGAGGCTTACAGTGATTGCTTCGGTTTTACGGAACAGGAAGTAATGGATGCATTAAAGTGCCAGAACATGGATACGATGCATGATGTGAAAGAAATGTATGATGGATTTATTTTTGGAAAACAAAAAGATATGTATAATCCGTGGTCCATCTGTAATTATATGAGGTCCGGGGAATTGCAGTCCTACTGGATCAATACCAGCAGTAACAAACTGATCGGGGAGATCATCCGCAGACATCCTGTGCGTAGCAACATGAGATCGAACAGCTTATGGCAGGGGAAATCATTCATAAAGAGATCAATGAAAATGTCACGTTTCAATATCTTGACGGTGACGAGAACAGTTTATGGTCACTTTTTCTGGCAGTTGGCTATATTAAAGCGGAAAATGTTGTAAAGCAGGGAGAGAGCACATGGTGCGATATGTCGGTCACAAACCGGGAAGTGATGGGAATGTTCCGCTATGAAATCCTTGCGATGTTTGAAAATGGAAATGCCGTTTATAATGATTTTGCAAAAGCACTGCTCTCACACCGCATGGAAGATCTGAATGATATTTTGCTGGATATTGCATACACTTCCATGAGTTATTTTGATGTTGGAAAATGTCCCCCGGAGCGTACACCGGAAAATTTTTATCGTGGACTGGTGTTAGGACTCATCGTATCTCTGCGGGATCAATACCGGATCGTATCAAACAGGGAAAGCGGACAGGGGAGGTATGATATCGCAATGTATCCGTTAGAGAGAAATAAGGATGCATTTATCATGGAGTTCAAAGTGTTTGATGCGAAAAAAGAACGGAGTTTAGAGCAGACAGCCGCGAATGCATTAAAGCAGATCGAAGAGAAAAATTATGAGGCGGATCTGATCGCGGCAGGCATCGGACGGGGACAAATCTATAAACGTTACTGTTCAGAGGTAAACTTGTAACAAAAGAACCGATGGTAGACTAATCGTAGTCAAAACCATCGGTTTTCTTATGCAAATATTTCTGCAATCTCGCGGAACAGATTGGTCTGCTCTTTCCTGCGCATCAAAACCAGCATGCTCATGCATTTACAGAGATGGTCGATGCTTGACGGACTCCGGAATGACACAGCCTGCGCCTGTTTTCTTTTATATTTTCTCAGCAGCCGTTCGGCTTCGTTATTCGTGGCAGGTACATTCTTATTATGGAGGAAAAGAAGATGATCTTTCTTATACTTTTTCATCCTTTTGTACAGGTTGTATCCATCACGGTAGTATTTCCCAGGCGGCTCATAGTCGTATTCATCCCCAGCTATGGACAGGATTGTTTTATAACGTTCTTCAAATTCGGAGACGGTCTGCGGATCTGGCTCTTCTGATTCAGATAAACCATTCCGGTAATGGATCATTTCCTGTATCAGGGAATGCATCTGCCTGTTCCAGGTACGGTCCTTTTCGTTGTCCATGCTGTCTTTCAGATAACGCAGTACATGTGCAAGGCATTCCTGGTGGCCGGTTCCATACTTATAAAAGGTTACATCATGATCGTGGATCAGTGTTCCCCTGATAGTCTTCAACGACCGTGCCCTTTATTCCATCGTGTCCCTTTTTGCCCCTGGCAAAATAGAGCACACCGCCATCCGGAACCGCACATACAAATACATACGAACTTCCCCGTTTACACGGGCATTGGTACAGTCTGTATGCATGACAGGGGAAAGCAGCATGTCGCAGAAAATCTCTTTACGCTGGGATTCTGTTTTTTGGGCAAATGACCGGCAGAGATTATTGATCATGCCTTTTGACTTCTTTGGGAGTATGCCGGCACCTATGCAGAGAAGTAAGCTGTATGGGGTGGAGCTTGACAGCATTTCGGGAAGAATTGCAAAGCAGCTTTATCAGAATGCCAATATCAGTATCACAGGATTTGAGAATACCACATATCCGGATAACTTCTTTGATGTGGTTGTCGGAAATGTGCCATTTGGTGATTATAAGGTAT
>ENA-OQAN01001185-OQAN01001185.1-human-gut-metagenome-genome-assembly--contig:-NODE-1185-length-11943-cov-2.531144_pt1 | contig 11943 bp, 21 predicted proteins | sample MGYA00242735_ERZ504527 | MGnify/ENA primary metagenome ERZ504527 (study PRJEB26092, sample SAMD00036230) | human gut metagenome | host: Homo sapiens | study: EMG produced TPA metagenomics assembly of...
AAATGCTCCCCTGGAAAGGAAAAGCACAGCCGCATGCGAAATGCTCCCCCTGGAAAGGAAAGCACAGCCGCATGCGAAATGCTCCCCCTGGAAAGGGAAAACCGCATGCGAAATGCCCCTCCTGGAAAGGAAATCCACAGCTGCATGCGAAATGCTCCCTCCTGGAAAGGGATTCACTTCCAATTGATTTCATGCTAGAATAAAAAAGAATAATAAGAAAAACAATAACAAGAAAAATAATCAGGAAAAGAGGAAATCACATCATGGTAAAACAGAATATCGTCTTCGTAGAAAACACTCCGGGAAGTCTTCAGAAAGTCACAAAGATCCTTGCTGAGAATCAGATCGACATCTACGGCTTCGGCTGTTTCGATGCACCGGAGTTCGCAAATTTCCGTATGGTATGTGATGATCCGGAAAAAGCAGACCAGATCATGGCAGAAAACGGATATATGACCCGTATTACTCAGGCCATCCTGGTAGATCTTCAGGATGAGATCGGCGCTTGACAAGCTTCTCAGCGTCATGGGCGACAGCAACGTAAACCTTCATTACATTTACACCTTTTTCCACAGAGGTTTGAAAGTCCCGGTAGCGATCATGCACTGTGAGGATCTCCTTGTTGCAGAGAGCGTTCTTCGTAACAATGGATTCAAGGTTCTGGATCGTCTGGTAGATCCGGATGGAGTTGAAGAAGCGTAAGGACATATTCCGGAAAAAATGACAAACAGGAATGACGTATTCACGTATTGAAGTTTTGACAGGGCAATGCTACAATAAAAGAGCGTGTCAGGAAACAGGAAAAAACGTTTTCGGGCACGCTCTTATTTACATGTACAACGAGCTGTGGCGAGATTCTGATGAGTGCTGTACAGATCGGAGAAGTAGGCACAGCTGCGTTTATAACGGAATGTACATACAATGGAGGAAATCGATGAAAAGAGAAAGTTTCAGAAAAGGTATGAAGGATGGAGTTCCCATCGCTCTTGGATATTTTGCGGTATCCTTTACCTTTGGCATGATGCTGTTGCCGGCGGCTTGAGTATCTGGCAGGCAGTTCTGATCTCCCTGACCAACCTGACATCGGCCGGTCAGTTTGCGGGACTGGACATTATTTTTGCGGGAGGCTCCATGTGGGAGATGGCAATGACCCAGCTGATCATCAACTGAGATACTGCCTGATGTCATTTTCCCTGTCCCAGAAATTCCGGCGTGAGGAGTCCGGTATCCTGAAATACATCGCTGCTTTTGGTATCACCGATGAAATTTTCGGGATCAGTGCGGCTCAGGAGGGAAAGGTCAGTGTATTTTATAATTACGGAGCCATGTGCGTGGCAATTCCCGGATGGACTCTTGGAACTCTGGCAGGAGGAATCTCCGGAAGCCTTTTGCCGGATTTTATGCTTAGTGCGTTGAGCGTTGCCATTTACGGAATGTTCTTGGCCATCATCATCCCGCCGTCCAAAAAGAGCAGACCGGTTCTTGGGGTTGTTGCGGCATCCATGGCAGTCAGCACTGTTTTTGCGGTGACACCAGTGTTAAAACAGGTATCATCCGGATTTATGATCATTATCACAACACTTCTGGTAGCAGGCCTGGCGGCTTATTTCTGCCCGCTGGAAGAGAAAGGGGAAGCCGTTCATGAGTCATAATGTATATCTCTATATCCTGGTGATGGCAATTGTCACCTATCTCATCCGTATGCTGCCCCTTGCTCTTGCAAAAAACGAGATCAGAAGCCCGTTTATCAAGTCCTTTCTGTATTATGTGCCATATGCCTGTCTGGCAACCATGACCTTCCCGGCCATCCTGAAGGCCACAGACAGCATAATCTCCGGTGCAGCAGGTTTCCTGGTAGCACTCATTGCTGCATATAAGGAAAAAAGCCTGATCACAGTAGCCCTGCTGGCATGTGCGGCGGTGTTTATCGTGGAGAGGGTTCTGGTATTTATTTGAAGAGGGGATATGCGGAAATATAATACGCAGGAGGGAGCTTCGAAAAGCTCCCTCCTTTTTTCATTTATTCACCTAAAAATCCAAGATCGATCTCTCCGTCAAACACCGTAGTTGCAGGTCCTGTCATATATACAAGGTTTTCATCTCTTTCCCAGGAGATGTTTAAGTCTCCGCCAAGAAGCTGTACAGTAACCGGTTTGCTGCCGTCAACCTTGTCATTGAGGATGGAAGCTACCGTAACTGCGCAGGCGCCTGTGCCGCAGGCAAGGGTTTCTCCGGAGCCACGCTCCCATACACGCATCTTTACGGTGTGGCGGTCGATCACCTGAACAAATTCAGTGTTGACTCTGTCCGGGAAGCATACGTGATTTTCAAAGGACGGGCCGATCTTTTCCAGGTCAAGGCTGTTCACATCGTCTACGTAGATGATGGCATGAGGATTACCCATGGAACTGCGGTCATGTGATATTCTTTTCCGTCGACGGTGATGGGAGCGTCGATCACCTGCTCGGTTTCGGCAACAACCGGGATCTCTTTTGCAGTGAGGATCGGGGAGCCCATGTTGACTTTTACCATGGAGGCCTTGCGTCGTGGATAGTAAGATCTACATATTTGATACCGCTTCTTGTGGCGATGCTTAAAGAAGTTTTGTCCACAATGCCGTGGTCATAGACATATTTGGCAACGCAGCGGATACCGTTTCCGCACATGGCACCCTGAGAGCCGTCCAGATTGTACATATCCATCTCGCAGTCTGCAATCTCCGACGGGCGGATCAGGATCAGCCATCGGAACCAATGCCAAAATGACGGTCGCTGACAAATTTTGCCACTGCGGCCGGATCCTTAACAGTCTCCTCAAAACAGTTTACATATACATAATCGTTTCCAATGCCGTGCATTTTCGTGAATTTCATAATAGTAGCCTCCTCTTGTTTCTGAATATTATACTTGTTTTTTCTGTTGGAGCACAAGACCCACATGAAAAAAAACACGCAGGTTTTTTCCATTTGTTGCCTTTAATAGTATAGTATATTGGACAATTGTTATCGAAAAGTGAATTTTCCCTGTGAAATTCCCATAAATTACAGGTGGATTTTCGGATTTATGGGTTTTATATGCTTGCATTTTGTCAGAAACATGGTATCATAAAACAAAGTAATATGCATGGAGATGTATAATTATGCTGTACATTACGGATTGTGCTGTTACTGTTCACTGGTAATATTCCGCGAGGTGTTTTTTGTGACCACAGGTCACAGAAAACCCGAGAATCTCGGCGCGAAATCATGCAAAAGCATGATTTCTGTGCATCGCGGAGCGTGTTGCTGGTCACGAAGTGAACAGTAACATTGGACTGACAGAAGCAGAGAGACAGTTAACGTAAAGTACATAGAATTCAGGAGGAAGAAAAAATGAAGAGAAAATTTATGGCACTTGCACTTGCAGCAGCTATGACAGTTTCTATGACATCCGCTGTTTTTGCAGCAGATGAGATCAAGAGCGCAGATGATCTGGAGGGTAAGAAGATCGGTGTTCAGCTTGGAACAACCGGTGATGCAGACGCTACAGAGGTTAAAGACGCAACAGTAGAGAGATACAACAAAGGTAATGACGCTGTTATGGCTCTGAAACAGGGTAAGATTGACTGCGTAGTAATCGACAGCGAGCCTGCTAAGAAATTTGTTGAGAAAAACGATGATCTTGAGATCGTTGAGGATATTTTTGATAAAGAGGAGTATGCAATCTGTCTTTCCAAAGATAATGCAGACCTTACCAAAGAGTTCAACGAAGCGCTGAAGGAGCTGAAGGATGACGGAACTCTGGATTCCATCAGAGATAACTACATCGGTGATGATGCAGGTAAGACACCGTATGAGACTCCTAAGGATGCAGATCACTCCAAGGGAACTCTTACCATGGCAACAAACGCAACCTTCCAGCCATACGAATACTATGACGGAGATAAGATCGTAGGTATTGATGTTGATATCGCTCAGGCTGTCTGCGACAAGCTTGGATATGAGCTGAAGGTCGAGGATATGGAGTTTGATGCGATCGTAAATTCTGTTAAATCCGGAAAAGCTGATTTCGGTGCTGCAGGAATGACAGTAACAGAGGATCGTAAAAAGAGCGTTGATTTCACTGATCCGTACACAACTGCAGAGCAGGTTGTTATTGTAAAGAAATAATTTTGCACAGAGAAATCAGAGGATTCTGAACGGATAAGCTGAGAAACAGATATTCGTTGCAGGGTTCAGTAGCGAATGATCAGGTTCCGGATATCCGGGTATGTTTTCCGGATTTCGGAACCTGTAGTTTTGGAAAGGGTGGAAATTTTGAGTCTTATTGAACAGTTTCAGTTTAACTTTCTGGACGACAATCGCTGGCAGTTCATTTTGTCCGGTCTGAAAAATACCATCATCATTACTTTTTTTGCTGTACTTCTTGGTATTTTCTGGGATTTGTCATTGCTATTGTCCGTTCTACACATGATAAGACAGGTAAGCTTAAGATCCTTAATGTGATCTGTCGTGTTTATCTGACTGTGATCCGCGGTACACCAACGATGGTACAGCTGCTGATCGTATTTTATGTTATTTTTGCAACCATAGATCCGGGTAAGATAGTTGTTGCCATTATCGCCTTTGGTATGAACTCTGCTGCATACGTGGCTGAGATCGTCCGTTCCGGTATCATGTCTATTGATCAGGGACAGTTTGAGGCAGGACGGAGCTTGGGTCTTAACTATACACAGACTATGATCAAGATCATTCTTCCGCAGGCGGTCAAGAACATCCTGCCGGCCCTTGGAAACGAGCTGATCGTACTTTTGAAGGAGACATCCATCAGTGGTTATATCGGACTTATGGATCTGACCCGTGGCGGAGACATTATCCGAAGCCAGACCTACAGTGCACTGTTCCCGCTGCTGGTAGTAGCTGCGATCTATCTTGTGATCGTTTGTTTTCTTACCTATCTGGTAGGAAGACTTGAAAGGAGGCTGAGAACCAATGAGCGTAAGTAATGAAGTGCTTCTGGATGTACAGGGACTTGAAAAGGCCTATGGCGGCAATCAGGTTCTCAACGGGATCACCACACAGATCCGCAGAGTGATGAAGTAGTAGCCATTATCGGACCATCCGGCTGTGGTAAATCTACATTCCTCCGTTCCCTGAATCTCCTTGAGGAGCCGACCGGGGGAAAAATCCTCTTTGAGGGAACCGACATCACAGATTCCAAGGTGGATATCAACCGTCATCGTCAGAAGATCGGAATGGTATTCCAGCAGTTTTAATCTTTTTCCACATAAGACAGTAAAAGAGAACATTATGCTCGCACCTGTGACTCTGAATCTTATGAGTAAGGAAGAGGCTGAAAAAACGGCACTGGAGCTTCTGGAGCGAGTAGGTCTTCCGGATAAGGCAGATTCCTATCCGGACATGCTTTCCGGCGGTCAGAAGCAGCGTATCGCCATTGCAAGATCTCTTGCTATGAACCGGACGTGATGCTGTTGATGAGTACATCTGCTCTTGATCCGGAGATGGTAGGAGAGGTCCTGGAACTGATGCAGGAGCTTGCAAGATCCGGCATGACCATGGTTGTGGTAACTCATGAGATGGGCTTTGCCCGCGAGGTGGCAACCAGAGTCTCTTCATTGATGAAGGAAAGATCCAGGAAGAAAATTCTCCTAAGGAATTCTTTGCAAATCCAAAGAATAAGAGACTTCGAGAGTTTCTTTCAAAGACATTATAATGACATTATAAATATAATAATATAAAAACGGATGCTTTATCCTCCTGTGGAATGCTGCAGGAGATAAAGCATCGTTTATAGTGCTAGTTGCAAAAAAAATCTTTTTTCTTTCCGCTGCTCAGTGGATTTCTTCACCGGCAGTTTTTTGTGCGGCTTTTATTTCGTTGTAACAGTATTTGATGATAGATTTTCTGGTTATGATCCGATGAAGGAGCCTGGTCATCTACCACCGGTACGAAGTTCTGATTAATGGCGCGATCCAGGAGATCTTCCATATTGGAATCTGCATGGACTGGTTTATAGGTGGCGCGACGTGGGATCGCCATGATCGGGATTCCTTCTGTTTCCTTGATGTCGTGAATATCTGCACGGCGCATGCCCCAGAGGAGATCTCCCTCTGAGATAGTGCCAAGATATTTGCCGTCCATGGTGAGGATAGGAATGCAGGAGTACTTGCGGTGCTCCATTTTTTCGAGGGTCTGGCGAAGAGTTTCATCCTCAAAGATGTAGGCTACTTCGCTTTTGGGAATCAGAAAAAACAGAATGTTCACGTTATTACCTCATTTCCGCGAAAATTATAAATAAATCTGTAGGCTGTTTTAGAGAAGCTGAAGTCCGTGTGTCTCTGCAGCATCTGTGATCTCCTTCGGCCAGAGAGAGACATGTACTTCTCCGATGTGTGCTTTACGAAGGAAGAACATACAGATCCTGGACTGTCCGATACCACCACCGATGGTGTACGGAAGCTCTTTGTTCAGGATTGCTTTCTGGAATGGAAGCTCTCTTCGGTCATCACAGCCTGCTTCGGTAAGCTGACGGTCAAGTGCGTCCTCGTCAACACGGATTCCCATTGAGGAAAGCTCAAGGGCAATGTCAAGTACCGGATAGTATACGAGGATATCACCGTTCAGTTCCCAGTCATCATAGTCCGGGGCACGTCCGTCGTGGCGCTCGCCGTTGGTGAGGGTTTTGCCGACTTTCATAAGGAAGACAGCGCCCTTTTCACGGGTGATCCGATATTCACGTTCCTTCGGTGTGCAGTCCGGATACATGTCAAGAAGCTCCTGAGTTGTGATAAAGAAGATATCCTTTGGAAGGATCTCCTCGATGTAGTCATACTGTACAGCCATGTATTTCTCAGTTTTACGAAGGACACTGTAAATGGTGCGTACGGTTTCCTTGAGAGTCTCCATGGAACGTTCTTCTTTGGAGATGATCTTTTCCCAGTCCCACTGGTCTACGTAAACAGAGTGGATATTGTCCAGATCTTCATCCCGGCGGATGGCTACCATATCTGTGTAAAGACCTTCTCCGTGAGAAAATCCGTATTTTTTCAGTGCGTAGCGTTTCCATTTGGCAAGGGAGTGTACGATCTCGGCGTTGCTTCCTTCGATAGCTTGATATCAAAGCTTACCGGGCGCTCTACACCATTAAGGTTGTCGTTAAGGCGGATTCCGGTGCTACAAATGTTGGAGCGGATACTCGAAGAAGGTTCAGCTTCTGTGAGAGTGTCTGCTGGAAGAAATCTTTTACTGTTTTGATCGCAATCTGTGTGTCATGGAGGTTCAGGTCTGCATGATAGGTTGCGGGGATTGTGATTGTATTCATTATCGGCTCCTCCTGATGATTTTTAGGCTTATTGCTCTGTGGGGTATTATAGCAGAAAATGGGTGGAGTGGCAATATAATGAGAGGGGAAGTCTTTTGAGGTATCGTAGAAAAATACTGGGTATTAAATGCCTGGTGTGATATACTGAAAAAGAATGCTTATGTTTACGATGGAAATATAAATATCCGTTTTGACGGATAGAATGGAGGGAGCTTATGGCAGGTCAAAGGTGTCAGGTTTGTGGGGGTAAGGTTGTAAATGGCAGGTGTTCATTATGTGGGATGCCTTACAGAAATGATGAGGTGTTATATCATCTGAATGAGCCCCGGGAGATACATTATAAACATGCTTCCGCCAAAGTGCGGGATATGATGCGGCAGTATGGACAGGATGCTGATCAAACAACACAACATAACGGAAACGTAAACCGGAATACGAACGCAAATCGGAATACAAACATAAACCGGAATACGAATGCAAGCCGCAATACCGATTTGAATCGGAATCTAACCGGAAGCCGGAATACAGGTGCAGCAGCCGGACGTAAGACTGCAGCGGCAGTTAATACCAGGAATAAAACAACAGTGGGCAGAAATCGTGCAGAAGTTTTAGACCAGGGAAAAAAACAGCAAAAAAAAGATCAGAAAAGCAGTGGGGCAGGCTGGATCATATGGTTTATAGTGACACTGGCCATTCTGCTTCCGAAATTATGGGATTTTCTTGCAGACTGGATCGGAACGAATTTGTGAGAATATTTTTGCAGTGAGATCAGGCAGTGCTAAGTGTCTGTATTTTCGTGTATACAGAAATATCCCTTTTCTTTTCTCCTCAGCTGTGTTATACTCATGCCTAGCACAACATATAGATGAAAAACAATATATAGAGAATATAGGTACTATATATAGTATTTTGCATAGCGACTTATATATAGCACAGGGAGGGATGAGCAATGTTATATGTGATCAAGAAAGACGGGACAAGAGAGGAGTTTAATCCGCAGAAGATCGTGGCTGCCGTGAACAAATCCGCAGAGCGTATTCTTTATACTTTTTCAGACAAGGAGAAGGATTTTATCTGCCGTTTTGCCCAGGAGCATGCGGATTCCCTTGGAAAGAATGAGATCGAGATCCAGGAGATGCACAACATCGTGGAGGGGGCTCTGGAGCGTGTGAATCCGGCAGTTGCCAAGAGCTATCGTGATTATCGGAATTACAAGCTGGATTTTATCCATATGATGGATGATGTCTATACCAAGAGTCAGGCAATCCGTTATATCGGTGATAAAAGTAATGCCAATACAGACAGCGCCCTTGTTGCCACGAAACGAAGCCTGATCTTTAATGAGCTGAACAAGGAACTCTATCGGAAGTTTTTTATGAACCGTAATGAGCTTCAGGCATGTAAGGATGGCTACATTTATATTCATGACCAGTCTGCACGTCTGGATACCATGAATTGCTGTCTGTTCGATGTGGCAGCTGTTTTAAGTGGCGGTTTTGAGATGGGCAATGTCTGGTATAACGAGCCGAAGACTCTGGATACAGCCTTTGATGTTATGGGGGATATCATTCTCAGTACAGCAGCACAGCAGTATGGTGGCTTTACAGTGCCAGAGGTTGATAAGATCCTGGCACCGTATGCAAAGAAGAGCTATGATAAATATATTTCCGAATTTATGAAATACTCGGATGAGAGCTGGAGTGGCCGTGAGGAGAGAGCTATTGAGTATGCTCTTGATAAGGTCCGCAGGATTATGACCAGGGCTGGCAGGGAATTGAGTACAAGCTGAATACCGTCGGTTCTTCCAGAGGTGATTATCCGTTTGTTACGGTGACACTTGGTCTCGGAACCGAGCAGTTTGAGAAGATGTGTACGATTTCCCTTCTTGAGGTTCATCAGGGAGGACAGGGTAAGGCCGGACACAAGAAACCGGTACTTTTCCCGAAGATCGTATTCCTTTATGACAAAGAGATTCATGGTCCCGGAAAGTGCTGTGAGGATATTTTTGAGGCTGGTGTGGAGTGTTCCTCCAAAACCATGTATCCGGACTGGCTGTCTATGTCCGGCGCAGGCTATATTTCCAGTATGTACAGGAAATACAAGAAGGTCATCAGCGATGGGATGCCGTGCTTTCTTAAGTCCGTGGTATGAGCGTGGCGGTATGGAGCCGGCGGATGAGAATGATACGCCTGTTTTTGTGGGACGTTTTAACATTGGTGCGGTAAGCCTTCATCTTCCGATGATCCTTGCAAAGGCCAGAGCGGAGAGCAGAGATTTCTATGAGGTCCTGGATTTCTATCTGGAAATGATCCGTAACCTGCATATCCGCACTTACGAATATCTGGGACAGATGCGTGCATCCACCAACCCGCTTGCATACTGTGAAGGCGGTTTCTATGGCGGACATCTGAAACCGAATGAAAAGATTGGCAAGATCCTGAAGCCTATGACAGCTTCCTTCGGTATCACAGCGTTAAATGAGCTTCAGGAACTTTACAATGGCAAATCCATTGCCGAGGATGGGGCGTTTGCTCTGGAGGTTCTGAAATATATCAATGACAAGGTAAATCAGTACAAGAAGGAAGATGGTTATCTTTATGCGATCTACGGAACACCGGCAGAGAGTCTTTGTGGCCTGCAGGTAGAGCAGTTCCGTAAGATGTATGGAATCATTGAGGGCGTTTCTGACAGACCATATGTGAGCAACAGCTTCCACTGCCATGTAACAGAGGATGTAACTCCGATCGAGAAACAGGATCTGGAGGGACGTTTCTGGGAACTCTGCAATGGAGGTAAGATTCAGTATGTACGTTATCCGATCGGCTACAATAAGGAAGCTATCCGTACACTGATCCGCAGAGCCATGGATCTGGGATATTATGAGGGAGTGAACCTTTCTCTTGCATACTGTGACGATTGTGGTCATGAGGAACTGGAGATGGATGTATGCCCTGTCTGCGGTTCCAGAAACCTGACCAAGATCGACCGTATGAACGGATATCTTTCCTACAGCCGTGTCCATGGAGATACCCGCCTGAATGAGGCGAAGATGGCTGAGATCGCTGAGCGAAAATCTATGTAAATGCTAGCTGTCCGATCAACTGTGGAACAGTGATCGGACAGCTAGACAATATAAAAATATCCCGCAGAGCTGCCGGTAAGACCAGCAGCCGTCTGCGGGATATTTTTATGTAAAGTGAAGTTTTATAGTTCACTTTGTATTCTGAGTCCGTAAAATGATCATTTAATGATAGTTCCGGTCTTCTCACGGTAGCCGTCTTTTGCATGGGCCATGTCTGTGATGATGGTACGGCGTCCGGTTCCCTTCTCCACGAAGGAAACACCTGCTTCGATCTTAGGAAGCATGGAGCCTGCCGCAAACTGTTTGCCGGCAATATATTTCTTGGCATCTTCTGTGGAAATAGTATCCAGATAAGATTCGTGATCCGTATTATGGTCAAGGCTTACTTTCTCGACGCTTGTAAGGATCATCAGAGTGTCAGCGTTTCAGTTCTTCGTCGAAGAAGTCCTGCTGCCAGGTCTTTCTCGATGATGGCGGCTGGCACCATTCAGCTGAGTTCCCTGCTCAAGAACCGGGATTCCGCCGCCGCCTGCGGCAATGACGATTTGCTCTGCTGCAGAGAGGACCTTTACGGTTTCAATCTCTACGATCTTCTGTGGCTTCGGTGCTGCAAGGATACGTCTGTACTGGCCCTCGCCCACCTTTGTGACAAAGTTTCCTTTTTCTTCTTCAGCCTCGGCCTCTTCTGCGTTAAGAACACGTCCAATGATCTTTTCCGGCTCTGCAAATGCTTCATCGTATGGATCGATGACAACCTGTGTCAGAACTGTGCTGACCGGTTTGTAGATCCCTCTGGAGATAAGCTCAGCACGGATGGCGTTCTGAAGGTCATAGCGATATAACCCTGGCTCATGGCGGAACATACGGACATTGGTGCAAATGTATAATCAGGATGTGCCTTACCGAATTCATTCATTGCGGTGTGGATCATCCCTACCTGCGGACCGTTGCTGTGGGAGATCACTACGCGGGTTCCCTCCTCTACCAGATCTGCGATTACCTTCGCTGCGAGTTTTGTAGCTGTTTTTTGCTCTGGAAGTGTGGTGCCAAGTGCCCGGTGCCTAATGCAACTACTACGGTTTTTTCGCTCATAGGAAATACCTCGTTTCTCTTAAAAATTGGAATGAAATCAGTTACTGTATTCAGTAACGAGTACATCGAAAACGATGCACGAGTATTATATTTTATTATAAAAGACCTATGTGGGAAATGCAATAGAAAATCGAGTGTTTTCCGAGACAGGAAAAACCGCCTGATCCAGTCAGACGGTTTGATTCCTACTATTTTTTGAGGGGGGAGATAGAGAGTGGTTTTTCATCTATCCAACATCTATTATATAGAGAAAATATGTTTAAAATATGTCGTTAATCTAAAAGAAATGGAAAATTTATAAAGAAAGTTTAAACAAACTTTATAATTTTTATATCCGGTTGCGCATGGTCTGAAAATGTGATACATTGAAAAAGTCTTGATCCTGCATTCTGCGGGATCTGTTCACGCATCGTTTCGATGCAGAAATCCATTTTATTTTATCGAAAAACA
>ENA-OQAN01001186-OQAN01001186.1-human-gut-metagenome-genome-assembly--contig:-NODE-1186-length-11933-cov-2.404032_pt1 | contig 11933 bp, 15 predicted proteins | sample MGYA00242735_ERZ504527 | MGnify/ENA primary metagenome ERZ504527 (study PRJEB26092, sample SAMD00036230) | human gut metagenome | host: Homo sapiens | study: EMG produced TPA metagenomics assembly of...
CTCACCGAACATCTCCTTGAGGGTCTCACGGATAGCGCCGCAGACCTCCTGAGCGTCCTCGGCGGTAGCGGTCTTGCCGGTGCCGATGGCCCAGATGGGCTCGTAGGCGACGACGACCTGCTTGGGGCAAGTGATCTCGAGACCCTCGAGACCAGCCTTGACCTGGTTCACGACGTGCTCGACATAGGTGCCGGCTCGCGGACCTCAAGGGACTCGCCGCAGCAGAAGACAGGAACAAGACCGGCGGCAACGAGGGCCTTGGCCTTCTTGTTCTGATCCTCGTCGGTCTCGTGGAAGTAATCACGACGCTCGGAGTGACCGATGATGCAGTAGGTGCAGCCAGCGGACTTGAGCATGTCGCAAGAAGACTCACCGGTGAAGGCACCCTTGGCCTCCCAGTACACGTTCTGTGCACCGAGGGCGATGGGGGCAGCCTGAATACGGTCATGAACCGTGGTGATGTCGATGGTCGGAGGGCAGACGAGCACCTCGACGCCAGCCGGAACCTCGGGCAGAGCCTGAGCCAGCTCGTCGGCGAGCTTGGCGGCCTCGGCGACGTCGTTGTTCATCTTCCAGTTACCAGCGATAAGAAGGGTGCGATTAGGCATCGAGAAGCGCCTCCACTCCGGGCAGGGCCTTACCCTCGACGAGCTCCATGGAAGCGCCACCACCGGTAGAGATCCAGCTCATCTTGTCGGCCAGGTTGAACTTGTTGACGGCTGCGACAGAGTCGCCACCACCGATGATCGAGGTGCAATCAGCTCGGCGACAGCCTCGGCGATAGCCTGGGTGCCGTGAGCGAAGTTATCGAACTCGAAGACGCCCATGGGGCCATTCCAGAACACAGTCTTGGCACCCTTGACAGCCTCGGCGTAGAGCTCCTCGGTCTTGGGGCCGATGTCCATACCCTCACGGTCGTCGGGGATAGCGTCGGAAGCGACAACCTCGGGGACAGCATCCTCGCCAAAGTGATCAGCAACGCGGTTGTCGATGGGGAGCAGGATCTTGACGCCCTTCTCCTCGGCCTTCTTGAGCATCTCACCGGCGCGCTCGACCCAGTCCTCTTCCTTGAGGGACTGACCGACGGACAGGCCCTGAGCCAGGAAGAAGGTGTAGGCCATGCCGCCACCGATGATCAGGGTATCAGCGGAGTCGATGAGGTGATCGAGAACGCCGATCTTGGAGGAAACCTTGGAACCGCCGACGATGGCGACGAAGGGGCGCTCGGGCTCGGCGAAGATGCCGGTCAGCGTGTCGACCTCCTTCTCGAGCAGGAAGCCGGCGACGGCAGGCAGGTAAGCGGCGGGGCCCACGACGGAACCCTGGGCGCGGTGTGCGGTGCCGAAGGCATCGAGAACGAAGACGTCACCATAGGAAGCGAGCTTCTTGGCGATCTCGGGATCGTTCTTCTTCTCACGCTTGTCAAAACGGACGTCTCGAGAACGAGGACCTTGCCCGGCTCGACGGCGGCGACAGCCTCGGCGGCCTTCTCGCCATACGTGTCGGCAACAAAAGCAACGTCAAGGCCAGAGAGCTCAGCGAGCTTCTTGGCGACAGGCTCGAGGGAAAGCTCGGGCTGGAAGCCAGTGCCCTCAGGACGGCCGAGGTGGCTCATGAGGATGACGCGAGCGTTGTGCTCAACGAGGTAGTTGATGGTGGGCAGGGCAGCCTTGATACGGGTGGTGTCGCCAACGACGCCATCCTTGATAGGCACGTTGAAGTCAACGCGGACGAGAACGCGCTTGCCGTCGACATCGATGTCGCGGACGGTCTTCTTGGTAAAGGCCATGTTTGCTTCTACCTTTCGTACGTGTCTGCCTCCCATTACGGCAGACGATTTCCTATAAAAAGGGCGCGACCCTAGGGTGTAAGCCTATGAGGCCGCGCCCTTCTTTAGACGCTCAACGAGCTATTCGCTAAAAGCTAAATTAAGCAACGAACTTCTCGAAGTACTTGATGGTGCGGACCATCTGAGAGGTGTAGGAGTTCTCGTTGTCGTACCAAGAGGTGACCTGAACGAGAGTCTGGCCGTTGCCGAGGTCAGAGCACATGGTCTGAGTGGCGTCGAAGATGGAGCCGTGGGTCTCGCCGATGATGTCGGTGGAGACGATGTCGTCCTCGTTGTAACCGAAGGTCTCGGAGATGGTGGCAGCGTAGGCCTTCATAGCGGCGTTGACCTCGTCGACGGTGACCTTCTTGTCAACGACAGCGTAGAGGTTGGTGATGGAGCCGGTCGGCGTCGGGACGCGCTGGGCGGCACCGATGAGCTTACCGTTGAGCTCGGGGGAGAACCAGGCCGATAGCTTGGCAGCACCGGTGGTGTTGGGGACGATGTTGACGGCGCAGGCGCGGCTACGACGCTTGTTGCCTTGGCGCTGCGGGCCGTCGAGCGGCATCTGGTCGCCGGTCCAGGCGTGAATGGTGGTCATGATGCCGGACACGATGGGAGCGAAGTCGTTCAGACCCTTGGCCATCGGGGCGAGGCAGTTGGTGGTGCAGGAAGCAGCGGAGATGATGTTGTCCTCAGCGGTCAGCGTCTCATGGTTGACGTTGTACACGATGGTGGGCAGATCGCTGCCGGCCGGAGCGGAGATGACGACCTTCTTGGCGCCAGCGTTGATGTGGGCCTGAGCCTTAGCCTTGCTGGTGTAGAAGCCGGTGCACTCGAGAACGACGTCGACGTCGAGGTCGCCCCAAGGCAGGTTGTTGCGTCGGCCTCCTTGTAGATCTTGATCTCCTTGCCGTCAACGGTGATGGAATCCTCGCCAGCGACGACCTCGTGATCGCGAGCATAGTTGCCCTGCGTGGAGTCGTACTTCAGCAGGTAAGCGAGCATATCGGGAGAGGTGAGGTCGTTGATAGCGACGATCTCGGAGCCTCATGACCGAACATCTGGCGGAAGGCCAGACGACCGATGCGACCGAAGCCGTTAATAGCAACCTTTACTGCCATTGTGTCTCCTTTCGTAAGGCCCCCGCAAGCTACAGCGCCTGCCGTTGAGGCCCACAAACTAACCACTCGCCTAATATACCTTTTTTTTTGGCTTGAATTTCACGAGAATGCTCGAAATTGAAAATCAAATTTGCGTTAAAACGCTTTAACGTATAAAACAGCAGTTAAACCACCATAAAAGCTATTGCGTTAAACTACCCGCTTGCTTCAATGAGCTTTTCAAGGCGCAAAACACGGTGATACAAGGCCGACTTCGACAAAGGAGGGTCGGCCATTTCCCCCAAATCTCGCAGTGAGAGATCGGGGTAACGCTCGCGTAAGTCACAAAAAACTGCCAGAGCGTCCGGCAGCGTTTCGCGCAAACCGCGCCGATCAAGCTCATCGATGAGCGCAAGCTGATGTTGGGCGGCACCGGCACTTCTGGTCTGGTTGGCAAGCTCTGCGTTCACGCGACGATTCACGTCGTTCTTCACCAGCTTAACCGCGCGGGCCTCTTCAATCTCGGCAACGCTGCGCTTGGCGCCAATCAGCTGTAACAGACGTTTAATCTCCTCGGCACTCTTGATGTACACGGCATACGAGCCGCGACGCGCATTGACGCGGGCGTGAACTCCAATCTGCTCCAGAAGGTCGCAAAGTCCCTTTGCATACTCCTCGCCCTGAACCGCGATCTCCAAATGAAAATCGCCACGCGGGTCGGCAACAAAGCTCCGGCAATCAGCGCACCGCGAATATAGGCGAGCCTGCAGCAAGGACGGGCGACGATGTGGCGCGGCACACCCGCGACGAGCCCTCCCCTACGGTCGAGAATGCCCAGCAGCACCAGAGCCTTATCCAAATCGGGCTGATCGGGCAAGGTGATGAGATAGTTTCGTACCTTGTGCAGGACCGACTTACGAACCGTGAATTCGGTCTTGAGCTTAAGGATACGATGCGTCAGCGCAATCATCGTGCGCGCCACAGCACCCGTCTCGGTCGCGACCGTCAAGCGGTACCGTCCCGAGCCCGCCAGCGAAAGCGTGCCGCTCACACGCGTTAGCGCAGCAAGCGTCGACAAATCGCAGTATTCGCATTCTGGTTCGCAGCGCGCAAGCTCGTCACGCACCTCAGCGGTAAACGACATGTAAACCTATGCCTTCGTGTTGGCACGCGACAGGTCACGGTGGAGATGCTCACATGATACTGAGCACCCTCCAGGTAGCGGGCCGTGGCCTCGGCAATGGCGACGCTACGGTGCTGTCCGCCTGTGCAGCCGATAGCAATGGAAAGCTGCGGCTTGCCCTCTGCGATATAACCCGGCATGACCGTATCGAGCAGCTGAGTCCAGGCCTTCCAGAACTCCTGGGTCTTGGGGTGGTCCAAGACAAAATCGGAGACCTTCTTATCGAGACCGGTCATGGTGCGCATCTCGGGATCGTAGAAAGGATTGGGCAAGAAGCGAACATCGATCATGATATCCGCCTCGATGGGCATGCCATGCTTAAAGCCAAACGAGAACACGTGGACATCCATAAGCTGCTGGTCGGACAGCTCGGAAAAAGCCATGCGCAGCTTGTTGCGCAAGGCAGAAGTGCGCAAGCGGCTCGTGTCGATAATCATATCGGCTCGATCGCGAACGCCCTGCAGCTGCAGACGTTCACGCTGAATAGCGTCGGCCGTGGTCTCCCCCGGCTTTGCAATGGGATGGCGACGACGGTTTTCGCTATACCGGCGAATCAGCACCTCGTCAGACGCCTCGAGAAACACAATGTCGCAGCTCATCTCGCGCTCTTCCAGTGCGGCAACAGCATCGAGCAGTTCATCGAACAAGCCCTGGCTACGCAGGTCGCAGGTAACGGCAAGGTGCCTGCCCACGCCCGTATTGATGCCAACGAGCTCAGCAAGCTGGGCAATCAGGCGTGGGGGCAGGTTGTCGATACAAAAATAGCCCATGTCCTCAAACACATGCATGGCTTGCGTTCGGCCCGAGCCGGACATTCCGGTGATGATAACGATATCGGGGATACGCTCCGAGCGCTCCGCCGCATCCATGGCATCTCCCTTTTGCATGTGTGCCTCCTAAAATAAGCGCGGGACCCGGCCAGCGGATCCCGCGCGATCAATTGCCTTTATTGAGTATACCGCCCCAAGCGGATACAAGGCCCGTCTTACGCCTCAAGCGCAGCCTTGAACCAACTTGTAATACTCGTGGGGTGCGTGATAGCGGTGCCGACGACAACGGCCCACGCGCCGGCGTCGATTGCAGCGCGAGCCTCCTCGGGCGTATGCACGCGACCCTCGCAAATGATGGGAAGGCCGGGAAATTCCTCGGTCGCCTGACGCAGGAGCGGCAGGTCGGGGCCATCGGCATGGTGCAGTCGATGGCGGCGACACCGTGAGAGAGTGTGGTGGATACCAGGTCGAAGCCCATATCAACCGCACGGCGAATGTCCTCGATGGTGGCACAATCCGCCATCAGGAGCACACCCTCCTCGTGCAGCGGGCGGAAGGTATCCTCGACCGACTTGCCATCGGGACGCGGACGATCGGTGGCGTCGATCGCCACGATATCGGCACCCGCAGCAACGCAGGCACGAGCGTGACGCAGCGTCGGCGTGATGTAAACGCCTCGTGCCCGTCCTTCCACAGACCGATGACGGGAACCTCACAGCGACCCTTAATGGCGGCAATGTCGGCAAGGCCCTGGCAGCGAATGGCGGCGGCGCCGCCAAGCTCGCAAGCGCGAGACATTTGAGCCATGGTCTCGGGCGTACGAAGCGGCTCGCCCATATACGCCTGAACGCTCACGACGAGCTTGCCCTTCAGGGACTGGATCAAAGGATCAACGGTCATGTTCGACTCAACCTTTCTCAAAACAGCCTTCTGAGACACCGCACCTTGACGTTCAAACCGTCGCTCGCGTACCGAAGTACGCTTCGCTCCTCTTTCACGTCAATCTGCGGCACCTCAGAAGGCGCACTTGGTAGTTATGTTTACTTCAACGATGCAAGAAGGTGTTCGGCGGCACCGATGAGCGGCGCATCGCCCTCCAGAGAGCCGATGAGAATCGGCGTGTCCTGAAGCGGGTCGAGCGCCTGGCTGGCATAGCCTCGTGCACCGAGTCCTTCCACGTCTGTGAACGCCAATCGGGACCTTGGTGAATCACGCCGCCCGAAAGCACGATGACCTCAGGGTCCAGGATGTTAGCGAGCGAGCCCAGGCTGGCGCCAGCGCAAAGCCGGCGTCATGAATGACCTCGGTCGCCTTTGCGTCGCCTGCGCGGCACAGGTCGTTCACGTCACGGCCGACCGAAGGACGGCTGGGGTCGACGCGGCCAAAACGCTCATCGTACATGCGCCCGATTGATGTTCCGGAAGCAACCGACTCCAGATGGCCGGAACGCCCGCAGGCGCAGGGAATGCCGGCGGCAGCCGAGCACTCGATGTGGCCCATATGGCCGGCAGCACCATGGAAGCCCTGCATCACGCGGCCGTTCTCGACATATGCGCCGCCGATGCCCGTACCGATGCCCAAACACAAGACGGAGAACTTGCCCTTGCCGACGCCCCAGTGGGCCTCGCCCAGAGCATGAGCCTGCACGTCGCCTACAACGGCAACGGGAAGGCCGAGGTCCTCGCGCAGACGCGGCCCCAACTGAACGCCGGACCAGCCGGGCATAATCTCATTGGCATACGCGATGGCGCCCGTCTTGGGGTCGACGACACCGGCAGCGCCGATGCCAACTCCGAGGACCTCGACATCGGGATTTGCCTCAAGAGCTGCCTTGATAGACGCCTCGATGCGCTGGAAGACCGCTTCGCCACCCTCCTGGGCCTCGGTGGGAACCTCAGCCTCAAAAACGGGATGGGGCACACCGCCGTCAGCCGGGTACTCCATGATGGCAGTCGCGATCTTAGTTCCGCCGATATCGACAGAGCAGACGTACTTGTTCTCCATGTCGTTCTCCTTCGGAGACAAAACAACTACAGGAAATGCGCCGTCAGGCTAGCCGTCACAGCGCGGTAAAGGTTTTCCAGGTGCCCGAGATCGCCGAGAAACCGTGCGGCCATTGGCCTAATGGGTCATGGCCGCACGGTTGAACGGCGAGGTCGGGTGCCTGGGAAAGCTTTAAAGGAGACCGTTGTCCTGGAGGACCTTGCGAATCGCCTCGACGTTCTCACCGGTCATGGCCTTCACCGGGCGCGGCATGGTCGGGCTGTCGAAGATGCCCATGAGGTTCATAGCGGTCTTGAAGGCGCCGACGCCACCGGCATAGCCCTGGACGCCCGAGGTGACATCCAGATGTGCGAAATCTCATTGAGGCGATCCTGCTCGGCCTTGACGGTAGCCCAGTCACCAGCCTGAGCGGCCTTCCACTGACCGAACGTAGCCCTCGGGCTCAACGTTGGCGAGGCCCGGAACGGAACCGTCGGCGCCACCGAGATAGGCACCGTCGACGACGACCTCATGGCCGGTAAGGATGCTCATCGGATGGCCGTTCTTCTCGTTCTCCTGAATGAGGTAGCGGAACGAGATGTCATCGCCCGAGGAATCCTTGACGCCAGCCAGGACGCCCTCGGCGCCGAGCTTAGCAAGGAGCTTCCAGGGGAGCTTGGTGTGGACGCACACGGGGATGTCGTAGGCGAAGATGGGCAGGTCGAGTTCCTCGTGAAGGATGCGGAAGTGCTCCTCGACCTCGGTCATGCCCTGCAGGGCATAGAACGGGCAGGTGGCGACGAGCGCATCGGCGCCCAGCTCCTGAGCGACCTTGCCGTGCTCGATCATGCGCTCGGTCTCGGTGTCGATGATGCCGACCAGAACGGGAACGCGGTGGTCGACGATACGGACGGCCTCTGCGACAATCTGGCGACGGCGCTCGTCGGTGGAGAAGACGACCTCGCCCGAGGAGCCCAGGAAGAACAGGCCATCGACGCCGGCATCGATCATGCGGTTGATGCTGCGCTCAAAGGAGGCAACGTCGAGCTGGTGGTCTTCGGTATCGGGAACAACGACGGGAGGGATAACGCCGGTGAATTTCTGAGTTGCCACAAGAATCTCCTTAGTTGTCTGGCGGGCAGCCCTATGCCGCCCACTCTTGTTGGCGGTGTCCAGGCCGTCTAGGCCAAAGAACACGAATAGAACGTTTGGTTAAAGAAGTCGACGACTTCGTTTTCGAACGCATTGATGCGCTCGTGAGCGTATTTGGCATAGATGATATGCCTCCGGTCACACTCAAGACCGTTGAATACGGCAAACTGGCCCTTGGGATCACTCACGGTATCCATGAGCGATGTGCCATGAGCACCGAGCCACGAACCGAGGCGACAGCGTCTCGAGACCGCTGGGAAGCGGATTGGCAAGCGCCGTGCAGGCAAGGCCCCGCTCGTCCAGAGCAGAAACCGCCAGCGCGACACCGCCGCCAAGGCCCTCGCCCCATGCAAAGATGCGGTCGGGATCCATGCCATCAAGTTGCGCGCAACCTTCGCCAACGCGCAGCCCCAACGGACACGCTCGACAAAAGCAGGCGAGGTAATCCCCTGCTGCAGATCGCTGGATCCAATAGTCTCATCGTCCAGCGCAAGCACGGCATATCCCATGGCGGCAAACCGCGTCATGTGATGCCATCCCCGCACGGGTCGGTCGATGTCATGGAACATCAGACACAGCGGAACAAGCTCGGATCTTCGGGCGCAACCAGAGGCTCAATCAAACGGCCGTGCACGACATACCCGCCGAGCTCAAAGGAAACCTCGGAGTAGCGCGCGCACGGATTGGCGAAATCAATCGCCGTAACGGTCAGCCCGCAAACCTCAAGGTCCGAAGCGGCTGTCTCCAACTCGGAAACATCCGCAGAAGCATCGCCGCGCAATCCCGGAAATCAGAGAGCCTTGACGAAACCGTCCCAGCAATTCCCGCAAGCTCGGGGACAATCAGCTCATCGATATTGCTCTCGCACTTAGACATGAGCCTCCCCTCCCTTGCAGAAAAATGGAATGATCAGATCGTCAAAATCCTGAATCTCCTCGTGACCGAAGCCTTCAAAGAACTCATGACGCTTTTCACAGGTCAGGTTGTTGTAGACTGCAAACTGCGTCGCCGGAGGACAGACGATATCGGCTGTGCCCGTGCCAAACAGCACGGGGCATTTGACTATGGGGGCAAAGTTCTTGGAATCGAAGTACGCCAGCTTGGCATAGGCCTCGTCAATACGAGTCGAGTCCTCGTCAAACCAGCGAGACCAATAGCGCAGACCCTCGTAGGCAATGTCGTCGGCATCCAAATCCCAGACCAGGCGGAAATCCGACAGGAAGGGATAGAGGATGGCGGCGCGATTGATAAGCTCGCTGTTAAGCGCACAGGTCGCAATGCCCAAACCGCCGCCCTGCGATGCGCCGTTCACAAATACACGGGCAAGATCGATGCCCTCGAGCTCACGAACAATACGGCAAAGAATGCGGATATCTTGGTGCAAGCGGACATAGTAGAGGTTGGCCGGGTCGCCGTCGATACCGGCGACGATATGGCCCGCGACCGTCGTGCCCTCAAATCCACCAATGTCCTCGGAGGGACCTCCTTGGCCGGGGCAGTCGAGGGCGATGAGTGCCATGCCCATGCCCGCAAACGACGCCTGCTCAAACCAGCTGCGGCTTGCACCCGGATACCCATGGAACTGAAGTACCAATGGCACGGGCTCGTCCGAGACAGGTTTAAGGTACTTGGCGTGCAGGCGAGCGCCGCACATGCCGGTATACCAGAGATCGAAAAGCTGGCAGGTCACGGCATCGGTGACCGATGCCGCCTCGATCGCATAGTCAAGCCCGACGGCGTCAGCCTCGGCCATGCGATCCTTCCAAAAGAGATCGAAATCTGATGGACGGGACATAGCGCCTCGATATTCACCAAATTGATGTTGTAGCTCCTGAGCACTTGGCATGGCTCGTGAACCCAACCTTTCGAAATCGCAACGGAGGTGCGCCCGGCAAGGGAACCGGCGCACGGGAGGGAAAGCGAAGTTACTCGCCGAGCTTGGGATGCAGCAGCGACGGCGCAGCGCCGAGCAGCATCTTAGTGTAGGGGTCTCGAGGATGCTGGAAAACCTGCTTGGCCTCGCCCTGCTCGACGATCTTGCCGCCATTCATGACGATGATGTCGTCGGAAATATAGCGGACCGTCTGGATGTCATGGCTGATGAACACCATAGCCAGGCCGAGTTCCTTCTTAAGGTCGGTCAGCAGGTTGAGAATCTGCGCGCGGACCGAAACGTCCAGAGCCGAGGTGGGCTCGTCGGCGATGATGGCATCGGGGTTCAGCGACAGGGCACGGGCAATTGCGACGCGCTGGCGCTGGCCGCCCGAAAGCTGGCCGGGAAGAACCTCGGCGGCGGAGGAGGGCAGACCGGTGAGCTCCAAGAGCTCCTTGACGCGCTTCTCCTGCTCGGCTCGGTACCCAGGTTGTGGACGCGCATGGGGTCGAGCAGTTGCTCGCGAACGACCATGCGGGGGTTGAGCGCCGTGGCCGGGTTCTGGAACACGACCGAGATGACGCGACCCATGTGGCGACGGTCCTCGCGGTACGCTTGGTGACGTCCTTGCCTTAAAGTAGACCTTGCCGCTCGTGGGGGCCTGCAGGCCGCACATGACGTTAGCCGTGGTGGACTTTCCGCAACCGGACTCGCCGACGATGCCGATGGTCTGTCCGGGCATGAGCTTAATCGTTACACCCTGGACGGCGTGAACCAGGTTGGGGTGCAGAATCGAGCCGGTACGGGTCCTAAAGGTGACGTGGACGTCATCAAGGAAGATGATCGGCTCGACGCCGTTGACTGCGGTCTCGCTCATCTACATCACCTCCGCGTGAGGGGTCAAACCATTTGCCTTGAGCACCTCGTCGGGGAGCTCGGAATAGAAGTGCTCGGTGCCGGGCACGCGCTTGAAGACCGGACGGGTGTCCAGGCCAATGCGCGGATGGCTCGAGCGGGGCGCGAAGCGATCGCCCTTGGGGAAATCGCGCGGGCTCGGAACGGCGCCGGGCACCTGGTGCAGGCGGCCCGAACCGCTCTCGATGGACAGGACGGAACCCAGAAGGCCGCGGGTGTACTCGTGAATCGGTTGGTGAGCAGCTCCTTGGTGGGCGCCTGCTCAATAACCTGGCCGGCGTACATAACCGTGATGTTATGGGCGACCTCGGCGACCAGCGCCAAGTCATGCGAGACGAAGATCATGGCAAAGCCGAGCTTGGCCTGAAGGTCGTTGAGCAGCTTGATGACCTGCTTCTGGACGGTAACGTCCAGAGCGGTCGTGGGCTCGTCGCAGATGACCAGCTTGGGGTCGCGGGTAAGGGCCATAGCGATCAGGACACGCTGACGCTGGCCGCCGGAAAGCTCGTGCGGATAGCTCTCGAGCGTGCGCTTGGGATCGAGGCCGACGAGCTCCAGGAGCTCCTCGGCGCTGCGGGTTCCGCCGCGCTTGGTGAGCTGCTTCATCTGGGCAGAGATGAGCATGGAGGGGTTGAGCGAGGACAGGGCGTCCTGATAGACCATAGCGATATCGGTACCGCGCAGGCCGAACCACTCCTTCTTGCTCATCTTGAGCAGGTCACGGCCCTCCCAGAGGACCTCGCCGGAAAGGTGCTCGTCATCGTCGGTCAGGCCCATGATGGCCAGCGTGGTGATGGACTTACCGCAACCGGACTCGCCCACCAGGCCCATGGTCTGACCAGGACGGACGTCAAAGTTGACATGGTCGACGACGTTGATATCGCCGTGATGCTCAAACTGAATGCAGAAGTCACGGACCGAGAGAATCGGTTCGACAGACTCGTCGGGCACATGGCGATCGTCACGCTTGAGCTCGACATCGCGCAGGGCGCCAAGGCGAGCGGAGAGGGACTGGGCCTGCTCCTTGTAGGCGCGAACGGGGTCGGAGACCAGCAGGTCGGCCTCGCGACGCTTGGAGGAATCGGTCGGATCCAGGGCGGCGGAGGGAGCAGCGGCCATGGCGTCG
>ENA-OQAN01001187-OQAN01001187.1-human-gut-metagenome-genome-assembly--contig:-NODE-1187-length-11931-cov-1.441715_pt1 | contig 11931 bp, 17 predicted proteins | sample MGYA00242735_ERZ504527 | MGnify/ENA primary metagenome ERZ504527 (study PRJEB26092, sample SAMD00036230) | human gut metagenome | host: Homo sapiens | study: EMG produced TPA metagenomics assembly of...
CTCTTATCGCATGGCCCTATCCGTGATTACAATACGAGTATTGCGCTTCTTTTTTTTATAAAGGAAGGTTGGATTGAAATGAACCCAGCTGCGCTGTCTGAAGAGAAAATCGTAGAATAGGGCGGGAATGCCGTCGTTATTTTCATGCTCACCAGAGATAAGCACCCAGGAAGCGGAAACCAGTGCCAAGATTTTTTCGCTTCTTGAAGAGTGGGGGCTCTTCCCTGTAAGGGGAACGGGCCACTATGGAGTGGCGGCGACCCTCAAAGGAAAGTCAGAGGGCCCGCTGATTGCCCTTCGCGCCGATATGGATGCCCTGTCTGTAAGGGAAGAAACAGGGCTGCCCTTTGCTTCCCAAAATGAAGGCGTCATGCATGCCTGCGGTCACGATGTCCATATGGCAATCCTGCTTGAAACCGTCCTGCGGCTTCTGCAGCGCCGCGATGACCTGTTTGGATCGGTTCGTATCCTCTTTCAGCCCTCGGAGGAACTGTCACCTACAGGCGGCGCCCGGCTCATGATGAAGGATGGATTCCTTGACGGGGTCTCCGGTGTATTTGGCCTTCATGTTTGGCCTAGCTATCCCGTAGGTAGGATTGGCATCAAAGGTGTCCCCTCATGGCTGCTTCTGACCGGTTCCGTGTCACTATCAAGGGGCGTACGGCCCACGCGGGGCATCCCCATGAGGGGGTTGATGCATTTTGGCTGCCGCTGATTTTCTGCAGGAAGTCAGCCATATTGTTTCACGGCGTGTGAGCCCCCTTGATACAGCAACCATCAATGTGGGAACCATTTCCGGCGGGAGCCGTTACAATGTAGTGCCCGGTTCCTGTATCTTAGAGGGAACCATCCGGACCTTAATGAAACAACGAGGGACATATCCCCAGTGGCTTGAGGGCATCCTGAAGGGACTTGAACAAAGCGCAGGCATCACTTATGAATTTAACTATTTTCGAGGTTATCCGGTCCTGATGAACTGGCCCAAGCCGGCTGAACTTGTCAGGCAGACGGCTCAGGAAACACTGGGCGAAGAGGCTGTCATGGCTCATGTGGAACCGGATCTTACGGCCGAAGACTTTGGCTTTTATCTTCAAAAAGTGCCAGGGGCCTTTTTGTGGCTAGGCTGCAGTACCCCTGGTACACCGGCTGCCGGGCTTCATAATGCTCGTTGCTGCCCTGATGAAAAGGCTCTTGAAGTGGGATCTCGGCTGATGGCTGGCGTAGCATCAAGGCCCTCGCCGCCCTTTCAGCAGATCATGACTTTTTCCAAAAAGATGGAAGCCTTTCTTAGAGGCGCCGGAGTACCAAAATGCAAAGAGGTGATTTTGTGAAAATATCCATTATTGGGATCGGTGGGGTCGGAGGTTACCTTGCCGGATACCTAAAAAAATATGAATCAGGGAATCTGACCTTGATTGCTCGGAAAGATCACAAAAAGGCCCTTATTGAGCAGGGACTTTATGTGGAAAGTGATGCCTTGGGAACGCTTCATCTGCAGCTGCCTGTCGTCGAAGATGCTTCCCAGCTTCCAGCACAGGACGTCATCTTTATTTGCGTCAAGGCTGACCAATTGACGCAAGCACTGGAAAACATCAAACCCATTGTGACAGATGGAACCATCCTCGTTCCCATCATGAATGGAGCTGAGCACAAAACGTGGCTGCGCCGCATCCTTCCTGTGGGGCGTATCGTGGATACGGCCCTGTACATCAACAGTGAAATGGATGAACACTATGGAATCCATGAACGAGGCAAAGTGGTGCGTCTTTATATAGGCGGCGATGATGAAGAAGCGGTGACCGCTGTCCATAACCTGTTCATCCATCCGGGGTTTCGCTGTTATGAAACCTTGGATATCCGCCTTGAGACGTGGGAAAAGTATATTTTTAACTGTGCACTGAACCTTATTACGGCTTATTATGGAAAACCTTTGGGCAGCGTCCTTGCTGAACCAGAAAGTAAGAACCTGATCCAGGGCCTGCTTGCAGAAAGTGCGGCTGTTGCTGGCGCGATGGGTGTTATCCTGCCTAATGATCTCAAACGGGCCCATTTTGAACGTATCACCCAAAAAGAAGACCGAATGGAGACGACCTCTCTTTCCCGGGATATCGTCTTGGGGCGAGCCGGTGAACTGGAACTGTTTTCCGGATTTCTTATTGATATGGCTAAAAAATATGCAGTTCCTGTCCCTGTGACCAAAAAAAATAGATGAAGCCATTCGTCAAAGACTTGAGACCGTCCAAAAGGAGAAAACAAGATGAAAATCGTATTCGTCGGAGACAGCCTCGTCAGCTGCACCAATGTTGCCCTTGCCGCCACGTGGCCGGAAATTGCCGCCAAAAAGCTTGGCTTTACGGCTGTCAATCATGCTGCCGGCGGTCGCCTGACCATCCTTATGCGGGGGATGTTTTGCAGCGATGCCTTGGCAGAAGCCCCGGACGGCGTCTTTATTCAATGCGGCATCAATGATGTTCTGCTTGATGAACCCCTGGAAAAGATGAAAGAAAATATCTGCGTGACCCTTGATACGGCAAAAGAAGGCGGCATCCCCCTCATTATGCTGGGAAGCCCTATCTTGCGCGGCCGGAAAGCACGGAAAAGGGATGGCAGCTTCCCAGTGAATTTGCTAAACATGATGCAGCCCTAAAGTCCTACCGGCAGTTCCTCAAACAAGAGCTGCACGCCGTGACCTTCCTTTCTTTGATATGGAGGCCGTATTTGAAGCAATCCAAGAAAAAGCCAGTGAAAATCTCCTTGTTGATGGTATCCATCCAAATGAAAAAGGATATGCCGCGCTTGCCGATGCGTTTGTGGACTTTTTCCGTCCTCTTATGGGAGATCGTGTATGAGCCGTGATGTATCCGTCATGACAAGGTCTGTCATGCTCAAGATGGCCAATTCAGCGGGTCATCTTTTTGGCGGTACCCTGATGGCCTGGATGGATGAACTTCGGGCATAACAGCACATCGTTTTGTCTGGACAAGGGTGACAACGGCTGCTGTAAAGGGCATGAATTTCTATGTGCCTATTCACTATGGCCGTGTCCTTGAACTTGAAGGCCGTGTTGTTCATGTGGGCCGCTCTTCTTTGGATGTGGAAATCAAGGCCTATCTGGAACCCGTGGAAGAAGGAGGTGAGCGGGTTCTTGCCGCTGACGCCGTTTTTGTCTATGTGTCCATCAGTGAAACGGGCCGCCCCCTTCCCATTCGGCGGCATCTGGAAGGAGAAGAACCATGATTCATTACTTTACAGGGACTGGCAATTCCTATTTTATTGCCTCCCAACTGGCAACATCCCTGAACCTTTCCCTTCACGCCCTGAAAGAGGGCCCTGTAGAGGATCGGGATCCTGTTGTGGGAATCGTCTTTCCCGTCTATTTTGGGGATGCACCGGACTTTGTGACAGACGCGTTGGAAGGTCTCACGTTTCCCGGGACCCCTTATCTTTTTGCTGTAGCCACAAGTGGAACGAGTTTCGGTGCGGCTTTTCAGAGTATTGACAATGCCCTGCAAAAAAAGGGGCAACACCTTGCCTTCGCTGCCCATCTTGCCATGGTGGCAAATAGTACGCCTGCCGTGCGCCAGCATATTGCCTATGCTTATGAAAAACTCGTGACGGCGGAGAAAGCCCTGCCCCAACTTGTCCAAAAGATCAAGGACAGGACCTCTGACCGGTCCCTCATCAAGGGCTCCCTCATGGCTTCCTTTTTCCGGACTTCCTTGGGAAAGTCCCTGGGCAGACGCTGGTTCCGTCTTGGTGTGGATGCGGCGCGCTGCGTCAAGTGTGGTCTTTGCGTGCGCCTTTGTCCGGTAGGGAACCTATCCTTGGGCATGGATGCGGTTCATATGGGGAAAACCTGTACGTACTGCCTTGCCTGCCTTCACGCCTGCCCCAAACAGGCCATTACTATTCGGGAGCGGCACATCCTGAAGGAAGATCAGTACCATCATCCCAATGTCCCATTTACAGGACGGTAAAAAAGAGGATCCCTTTCCCAAAATGGAGAGAGATCCTTTTTTGATGTCGTTACTCTGTTTTGCGGCCCGTACTTCCATAGATGATGAAACCGAGGAAGCAGGCTGCCATGAAGAGCCATTTTACAAAGACGGCGAGCCCTTGGGGCATGAACATATCGTAATACCCCTTGAGGTAGATGACCAGGATAAAGAACGGCAGGCCGTACATGAGGTAATTCTTGATGCCGGAAGGGACATTCATGCCCGTTCCTTCATTGGCTTCTGCAGGAATCGTTCCCAGCCCCAGCCATTTTTCTTTGTGCAGAAGAGGACAAAAACAAGGCTTCCTAGTGGAAGCAGGTTATTTGATACGATGAAGTCTTCTAAGTCAAGGACGCCGGATCCCGGTCCTAGAGGCTGGAAGTCCGACCAGAGGTTGAAACCAGAACGCAGGGAAGCGATAGGGCAATAATGAGGACAATGTTGATGAGGACGCTCTTGCGACGGTCCATCCCTTGAGGTTCATGCCAAAGGCAATGATGTTTTCGAAGACAGCAATGACGGTTGACAGTGCAGCAAAGGAGAGGAAGATGAAAAAGAGCATGCCCCAAATCTGTCCGCCGGGCATCTTTACAAAGAGGTTTGGAATGGTGAGAAAGATCAGGTTGGTCCTGCATCAGGCTTGATGCCATAGGCAAAGCAGGACGGATGATGATGAATCCTGCCATGAGGGCAACAAAGGTATCAAGTGCCGTAATGGTGACCGCTTCTCCGAGGAGACTGCGGCCATGGGAAGATAGGCCCCAAAGATCAGCATGGCTCCGATTCCGATGGAGAGGGTGAAAAATGCCTGGCTCATTGCGGCGAAGATGACATTGCCCCAGCCAATTTTGCAAGGGCATCAATGTTCGGTACCAGATAAAAACGGATCCCCGCTTCGGCTCCCTCAAGGAGAGGGAATGGACGGCAAGGATGACCATGAGGCTAGGAGAAGGACCATCATAAATTTGGTAATGCGCTCCACTCCATTTTGGATTCCGAAGAAGCAGACCACAAAACCAAATAGGCAGGCAAGAATCATCCAAAACCCCATGGTCCTGGGGCTTTGGAGCATGGCTCCAAAGGTTGCGACGACGGTCTGCGGCGCGGCGCCTACAAAAGTTCCGATGAAATGGAGATAACAGTAATAGAGCATCCAACCCGTGACGGTCGTGTAGTACATCATGAGCATATAGCATCCTATAATGCTGATCCATTTGAAATGATGCCAGCGGGTTCCCTTTGGTTCCAGGATATCAAAGCTGCGGGCCGCACTGCGCCGGCTGCCGCGGCCAATACCGAATTCACAGATCATCACCGGAATGCCCATGATCAGCAGGAAAAAAAGATAGATGAGGATAAATGCGGCACCGCCAAACTGGCCGCAGAGATAGGGAAATTTCCAGACATTCCCGATGCCAATGGCGCATCCAGCGGATACAAGGATGAAACCAATGCGGGTGGCAAAAGAGTCCATAGGATTATTGCTGTCGTTCATGCTAGACACCTGCTTTCTTTATAAAGAGTGGAATCAGCGTGGTTTTATCGGTTTGATCGGCGTAGGCGGAGCTGCGTGAAGGGGCTGCTGCACGGGAGACTGAGGCGGGGTAGACGGCGTGGATCCCTTGGGAAGGGATTTTTGCCCCGACTGAGGAAGGCCCGGACTCATGGGCTGACGCACGCCGGTCTCTTTTTTCGCTTTTTTCAGGGCGCGGGCCTTATCCGCCTGCTGGCGTTTGACCATTTCTTCCTGGCGGGCTTTTTCCCGTTCTTTTGCTTTTAGGGCTGTATTTTGGAAAAAGAGGCCCCCTGCAAGGAGTGCCATTAAGAAAAGAGCAATGACGGTTGTGATCCTGCCGTGGGAACGTGGGCTGTCCGTTTTTTGGGATGCCCTATGGAAAGGAAAGACCATGGGGAAACCTCCTTTTTTGTTTGGAATAACATGATTCCATTATTTTACTATTCATTGAAGAAAAGTGAAATAGGAAATGTGAAAAAAGTGTGGGAAAAAGGGACGTTTTGATAACATTGCTTCTTTTGAAACAGCTCAGACTAAGGAAATGCCCTTGCTGCGGTACGTAATGCCTATTTTGAGGACACGATTTCTTGAAATCTGTCATTTTTAGAGGCCCTTATTTTATGTTATAATAACAGGGATTCGCTTTTATTGAAGCGGGAAGGAGCCTTTTCGACCGATGCATAAAAAATACTTCTTCTTTGATATCGATCAGACCTTGGGGGTAGGCATTACTAAAGTGGTTCCTCCTGATACACAGTACTGCTTGATGAACTTCAGCGATGCGGTCATTTTGTGGCCCTTGCTACGGGACGGCTCCAGTATGATGCGGCGCAGTTTGCTTCTGCTCATGGTATTGGCAGTCTCGTTGCCGATGGCGGGAACAGCCTTACTGTAGACGGCAGGCTCCTCCAGATGGAAGGCCTTCCCCTTGAGCCGGTAAAGGCCCTTCTTCGCGATTTGGAGCAGCGCCGTCAGCCTTGGGCGGTGGTGATTGACAACACCTATGACCGTTATACGCCCTATGCGGATTATCCGCGGGATGATCCGCACAACTATATGAATACTCTTGTTGGGCCGGTAGATATCGAGTCCCTGCAGAACGTCTATAAAGTGACTTATGCGCGGGAAAAGGCAGGAAAGTCCCCTGCGCCAACCCATGGCTTGCCTCATTTACCTTTTATCGACGATACCTATCTTGTGGAACCTGTTGATAAGGGGAAGGGGATTGAGAAAATGATGGCCCTGCTGCATGCCAATCCGCATGATGCCGTGGTTTTTGGTGATGGCCTCAATGATCTTGCCATGTTCCGTAAGCCTTTTTTTCCATAGCTATGGGGAATGCTCGCCCAATCCTCAAAAAGCGAGCTGATTATATTACCAAAGACGTTGACAAAGGGGGCATCCTCTATGCCTGCCGCCATTTTGGCTGGCTGCCGGAGGATCCTGCTGCACCGTTTTAGGAAAGGAGTCGTTATGCTCGGAATTGGTCTCATCCTTGCACTTTTGGCTGTAAGCTTCATTGGTCATAATATGAGCATGGTCTATTCCTGCCTGATCCTATTGGCCCTGCGTTTCCTGCTGCCCCACAGCGCTCTTGAGTATGTCGCTGGTCACGGATCAACTGGGGAGTGATTATCCTTACTGTTGCCATCTTGGTTCCTATTATTGACGGCCGGATCGGTCCGGCGGAAATGAAAGCCAGTCTTTCAGGCGGCGTTGCTATCTTGGCGCTTTTTATTGGTCTGCTTGTCGCCCTACTGGGTCGGTGGGGAATCGCCATGATGACGACCGATCCCCAGATTACCCTGACCCTTATGATTGGAACTGTCCTTGGCGTTATTTTCTTCAAGGGAGTTGCCGTAGGACCTCTGATTGCCGGGGGTATAACCTATGTGATCCTGACCGTCTTGAAGATGCTGGGATTCATGGGTTCCTAAGAAAGGAAGTCTTAAATATGAATAAGCAGAACCGGTTCTTTCGCCATAAGGGACTTGCAGGGGCACTTGCCATGGTTGCTGTCATTCTTGCTGTGGCCTTTGCTGCGGGCTATCATTTGCCTGATGCGGCAGCTAAAAAAGGAAAGGAAACCGCAGCCCTGACGGAGACACAAAAACAAATGCCTCAAAAGGCACCGGAACCGGCTATTTCCCCGGAAAAGGCAAAGGAAGCCGACCGCAAGGAGTCTATTAGCCTTGACGCGTCAAAAAGCTACCATATTATAGTCGAAAAGAAGGCCCATCGATTGTCCCTTCTGTTGGGGGATACCGTGGTCCGTTCCTATGGCTGTGCCATTGGTAAGGGCGGCCTCGGACAGAAACAGCGGCGCGGTGACAATATGACCCCCGTTGGGACTTTTACGGTTGATGAAATTGATGATGCTTCTTCCTGGACCCATGACTTTGGCGATGGACGGGGTGAAATTGCCGGGGCTTATGGCCCTTGGTTCATCAGCTCGATACAGAGGCCCTTAGCGGAGGCGCTTGGGATGGCATTGGGATCCATGGAACCCATGATCCTCAAAGTATTGGGACGGATGCATCTGAAGGATGTATCGTCTTCACAACGAAGACCTTCAGGAATTGCGTTCCGTCGTCAAGGTGGCACTGTCGTTGAAATTAAAGACTAAGGATTGCGCTTTGTTGCTGGCAAGGCAGATTCCCTGAAAGGAATCTGCCTTGCGGTCATTTCAAAGGGAAAGGAGAAACTCATATGGCAGAAACTTCACAGCAGAATATTTTGGGCTATGCTCCCATTGGAAAACTTCTTAAATCGTTTGCTTGGCCTGCCATCATATCCATGGTGGCCAATGCTTTATATAATGTGGTCGATCAGATCTTCATTGGCAATGCCGTTGGTTATCAAGGCATTACGGCAGCGACCGTTACTTTCCCCATTGTGACCATCAGCATTGCAGTCAGCGGTCTTATCGGGATTGGGTCTTCCGCTTACGCGGCGATTCTCTTGGGTGAGGGCCGTCGTGAGGACGCGGAAACGGTTCTCAATACCCAAACGACAGCTGGTCTTTTTGTGGGAATCGTTCTTATGGTTTTGGGACTTTTTTTTATCTGGACCCGCTGCTGCGCGTTTTTGGTGCTACTGATGCTACGCTTGCTTATAGCCGTGATCTGGGTGGGGTCTATATCTTGGGCCTTCCTGTGACGATGCTCATGATTGGATGGTCCAATATGGCCCGTACAGATGGTGCACCTTTATTTTCCATGAAGGCCCTGCTTTCAGGGGTCTTTTTTGAACTGCATCCTTGATCCGGTCATGATTTTCCTGCTTGGATGGGGCGTCCTTGGTGCCGGGATTGCCACCGTGACCGGACAGATTGTTTCAGCGCTGCTGCTTTTCCAATATTTTTGGCACCATGGCACGCTGCGCTTAAAAAAAGCAAAGCTCTGTCATCCGGATTTTTTAAAACTGCGCCGTGCTGTCGCCATTGGCGCTTCCAGCTGCCTGGTCCAGGTGAGTGCCACCATCATGCAGATTATCCTCAACAATTCCCTCCTTTACTATGGCAATCAGGCGGCTGTCGGTGGGGATGCAGCCATTGGAGCCATGGGGATTGTCATGAAGGTCAATATGATCTTTATCTCCATTTCTGTCGGCATTGGGATTGGGGCTGGCCCATTATCGGGTTCAATACAGGTGCGAAACACTACGACCGCGTGCGCAAGGCATATTTCTGGCCGTCCGATATGCCTTTTGGTAACGACTGTAGGCTGGATTGCGTGCGAAACCATTCCTCATGTGCTGCTTCAGTTCTTTGGGAGCTCGGATGCGCCGCTTTTCCTCCACTTTGCCAGGATGCCATGCGGATTTTCTTGGGTGGCGTCTTTACGGCAGGATTCCAGATTATTTCAACAAGCTATTTCCAGGCGACCGGTCAGCCGCTTAAAGCGTCCATCCTTTCCATGCTGCGTCAATTTTTCCTGCTCGTTCCTTTAACGCTGATTATGCCTCTTTACTATGGCTGTATGGAATCCTTTATGCCGGACTTGCTGCTGATTTCATTTCCACCTTGGTCATCATCCTGTTTGTATGGAAAGAAGCTAAACGACTTGACTCACGAGCCTAATAATCGCGATTATTAATTCTAATAATACTTATTAAAAATAAAGCAAAGCTTTAATGTGGCATGGCGCCTAGTACTTTAAAAAAATAACCTTGACTAATTTAAAGGCAATGATTAAAATATAGTCAGATAATCATTATTAACTATTAAAATGGGTTTAGTGATGAGCGCATCTTTTGGAGGAAAGGGCGCAGACGATATTTTTTACGGGAGATGATTGATTATGTATACTGCCTCCGAACTTGCCAAGATCCTTCGGGATAATGGGTGCAAGGTCACGCCGCAGCGACTGGCTGTGTATGACATGCTTTCCCATACGACGGAGCATCCGACCGCAGAAATGATTTACCAGAAGGTCAAGGAACAATATCCGACGATGAGTTTTGCTACAGTTTATAAATCTGTAGAAATCTTCAGCAAGCTTGGTGTTATCCAAGTGCTCAACACAGGGGAGGACAGCTTCCGCTACGATGCCAAGACGAGTGAACATCCTCACATCAAATGCACGAAATGTGGACGCGTCAACGACGTTTCCCATCTGGATGCAAGAGCTGTGGAAAGCCTTGTTGAAAATGAGACGGGCTTCAAAGTCAATGGTCATCAGTTCTATTTCTACGGAATCTGCCCGGATTGTCAGAAGAAATAAGGGTGATGAGAAAACACCGGACTGTTAAAGTTCGGTGTTTTTTACATCTCCGCCACGAATTTGTTATAATTAGGCGTATACTGTTGGGGTAAGACCCATTTTTATCAAGGCTGCTTCCAATGGTGATACATAAGGCCTAGGACATGATCCTGGGTCAATTGAGAGAAAACCAGGTATTTTCTATGAAAACATCGTTCAAAATTTCTGTTCTTGCCAGTGGAAGTAGGGGGAATGCCGCCTTATCCAAGTTGGCCCGACGGCAATCCTCATCGATGCCGGGGATTTCCTGCCGGCGGATTGTCCAAGGACTCAAAGAGAGGAACCTTTCGCCGCGTGACCTCGGCGGGATTTTCTCACTCATGAGCATAAGGACCATATTGCAGGTCTTGAGGTTTTTGCACGGACCTATGGAGAGGTTCCCATCTTTGCTAGCGAAAAAACCTGGACCCGCCTTCCTTTTCGGCGTACCATGAACCGTGACCAGATGCGTGTCCTTCCTAGAAGCTGCGTGGTAGGCGGCCTCCGGATCCAACCTTTTTCAATTCCCCATGATGCCATTGACCCTGTCGGTTATGAGATTTTCTATAATGAACGCAAATGCACTTATCTTACAGACTGCGGCTTTGTGACAAAGACCTGTGAACAGGCCGTTTGATGGAGCAGAAGCTTGATCCTTGAGGCAAACCATGATGAGGATATGGTGCGGGGTGGTCCTTATCCAGCACCGTTAAAGGCCCGAATCCTCGGGCAGGAAGGCCATTTATCAAATCGTGCCGCGGCAGATCTCCTGGAGAAGGTGGATGTGCCGCCTGAGGTTGTCTTTTTGGCTCATCTGAGCGAAATGAATAACTCACCGCGCCTTGCCTATGATACGGTGAAAAGCGTCTTGGAAGACAATCCCAGGACGCGGGATGTGACCCTATATGTAGCCAGTCAAAAAGAGGCGGTCAGCAATTTTTCCTTGAAATAAGGTGAATCCATGAAAAGAAGTACTTGTTTCTCAGCGGCTTACTTTCGGCCCTGCTCTTAGTGGGGGTATCCCCAGTCCAAGCCGCGCCGGAGGTATACCAAACAAAACAAGAGGCAGAGGCCGCCCTTAAGCTCATGCCAAGGAAATCCACGAAAATACACTGCGCTATGGCGTCAGCGTAACAGAAGGCAGTAAGCTCGTCGAAGACAATCGTCTCTATAAAGATGGCAAGATGCCTCCCTTACGGAGAAAATGGATGTTCTCAACGCTCTTTTTAGCAGTATGCTGAAAAAGGAGAATCTTGACTTGAAGGTCCGTACCCTTCGCGTAGCAAAAGATGAGGGAAAGGTTACCATTGGGAATCCGACCCTCTTTTTCCGAGCGGTCGACCTGTCGGATTATAAGATTGTTGAGCTTGGAAAGAATCGGCGCGTTGCTATACCCGTGGAGTTCATCGTTCTTCATCGAAAGGATGCGGAAAAGGCTTTGAGCCTCGTTCCGCTTGGCTATCTGGAAGAAGATAGGAATGGGAAGAAAACCTATGCTCTGCTTGATTTTGAACATTACAGTACAAAGGAACTCGGCGCCCTCAAGGAAACGAAGGACCTAGTGAAAGCGCGTCGGACAAAAATTGCTAAGGAAAGCCGTGATGAGCCATCGCAGGCCTTCTATTTGCAATGAAGCAAGAATCTGCAGCAGCTCCTTCCAAGGCAGCTGCTCTGC
>ENA-OQAN01001188-OQAN01001188.1-human-gut-metagenome-genome-assembly--contig:-NODE-1188-length-11922-cov-1.940992_pt1 | contig 11922 bp, 19 predicted proteins | sample MGYA00242735_ERZ504527 | MGnify/ENA primary metagenome ERZ504527 (study PRJEB26092, sample SAMD00036230) | human gut metagenome | host: Homo sapiens | study: EMG produced TPA metagenomics assembly of...
TCATCTCCCAGCGTCTCGTGCAGGACGACACCCTGAGCTCCATCCACATCGAGGAATATGAGATCGACGCCCGCGAAACCAAGCTGGGTGCCGAAGAGATCACCCGCGATCTGCGACGTCGGCGAGGACGCGGTGGCCAACCTCGACGAGCGTGGCATCATTCGCATCGGTGCCGAGGTCGAAGCCGGCGACATTCTGGTGGGCAAGGTCACCCCGAAGGGCGAGACCGAGCTGACTCCGGAAGAGCGTCTGCTCCGCGCCATCTTCGGCGAGAAGAGCCGCGAGGTGCGTGACACCTCGCTGCGCGTGCCTCACGGCGAAACCGGTACGGTGATCGCCGTCAAGGAGATCACTCGCGAGGATGCCGAGGAAGACGGCGACGAGCTGCCGAACGGCGTGAACCAGATGATCCGCGTCTACATCGCGCAGCATCGTAAGATCACCCAGGGCGACAAGCTGTCTGGCCGCCACGGCAACAAGGTGTTATCTCCCGCATTCTGCCGGAAGAGGATATGCCGTTCCTTGCCGACGGTACTCCGGTCGACATCATGCTGAACCCGCTGGGCGTGCCTTCTCGAATGAACCTTGGCCAGGTGCTGGAACTGCACTTGGGCTGGATCGCGCACGCCGGCTGGGACATCTCCCTTGATCCGGATGCCGAAGCCGCTTGGAAGAAGTACATTCCGCAGGGCGCCGAAAAGGGCGAGCCGGGCACTCCGGTGGCAACTCCGGTGTTCGACGGCGTTCGTCCGGAAACCATCAAGGGCCTGCTGTCCTGCACCCTTCCGGATCGCGACGGCAACAAGCTGGTCGGCGACGACGGCAAGGCTGTGCTGTTCGACGGCCGTACCGGCGAACCGTATCCGAAGCCGATCTCCGTTGGCTACATGTACATGCTGAAGCTGCACCACTTGGTCGACGACAAGATCCACGCGCGTTCCACTGGCCCGTACTCCATGATCACCCAGCAGCCGTTGGGCGGTAAGGCTCAGTTCGGTGGCCAGCGTTTCGGCGAGATGGAAGTGTGGGCCCTCGAGGCCTATGGCGCCGCCTACACGCTGCATGAAATGATGACCACCAAGTCCGATGACGTCGACGGCCGCGTGCGTGTCTACGGCGCCATCGTGAAGGGCGACAACCTGCCGCCGGCAGGCATTCCGGAATCCTTCAAGGTGCTGCTTAAGGAAATGCAGTCCCTGTCGCTGAACGTCGAAGTGCTCAACGCCGAAGGCGTGGCCATTGACATGAAGGACGAGGACGACGATCCGTCTACTTCCTCCGACGATTTGGGCTTCAACATTGGCGCACGTCCTGACGCGGCCGCCAAGGAAGACCAGGTTGTGGAAGAACCTGAATTCCAGTGATCCCAAGGCTGGTCGCGTTGCCTGACAGCGCGGCGCGACCAGCTGATGAAACGTGATTAAGCATTAAGAATCGATAGACAGGACAATAGAGTGCTGGACGTCAACGCATTTGACAAACTGAGGATTGGCCTGGCCACCGCCGACGATATCCGTAACTGGAGCCACGGTGAGGTCAAGAAGCCTGAAACCATCAACTACCGTACCCTGAAACCGGAGAAAGACGGCCTGTTCGGCGAGCAGATCTTCGGACCTACCCGCGACTGGGAATGCGCCTGCGGCAAGTACAAGCGCGTGCGCTTCAAGGGCATCGTCTGCGAACGCTGCGGTGTGGAAGTCACCAAGAGCCGTGTTCGTCGTGAGCGCATGGGCCATATCGAGCTTGCCGCTCCGGTGACCCACATCTGGTTCTTCAAGGGTGTTCCGTCCCGTTTGGGCTACCTGCTGGACATCGCTCCGAAGGATCTGGAAAAGGTCATCTACTTCGCCGCCTACATGGTCACCAGCGTCGATGAGGAACAGCGTCATGAGGATCTTCCGGGTCTGCAGGACGAGTTCGACAACGATATCGCCAACTTGGAGAAGCGCCGCAACGCGGAAATCGAAGAGCGTGCCAAGAAGGTCGAAGCCGATCTGGCTGAACTTGAGGCCGAAGGCGAAGCCAAGGGCTCCGCACGCGCCAAGCTGCGCAACAGCGCCGAGCGTGAAATGGCCGCCATCCGCGTTCGTTTCGACGAGCAGATCCAGCGTCTGAGCGCCGTGTTCGACCGCTTCAAGAACCTGAAGCCGGGCGACATGGAAGCGACGTCGACCTGTGGCGTGAGATGGAAGACCGCTACGGCGATTACTTCGAAGGCTGCATGGGCGCCGAAGCCATTAAGAAGCGCCTGCAGGACTTCGATCTTGAAGCCGCTTCCAAGCAGCTGCGCGAAGAGATCGACACCGGTACCGGCCAACGCAAGGCCCGCGCCTGAAGCGACTGAAGGTCGTCAACGCTTTCCTGACCACCGGCAACAAGCCGGAGGCCATGGTGCTCGACGTGATTCCGGTCATTCCGCCGGATCTGCGCCCGATGGTGCAGCTCGACGGTGGCCGTTTCGCCACTTCCGATCTCAACGACCTCTACCGTCGTGTGATCAACCGTAACAACCGTCTGAAGCGACTGATCGAGCTCGGCGCTCCTGAAATCATGCTCAACAACGAGAAGCGCATGCTGCAGGAAGCCGTCGATTCCCTGTTCGACAACGGTCGTCGTGGCCGCCCGGTCACCGGCGCTCCAACCGTCCGCTGAAGTCCCTGAGCGACATGCTCAAGGGTAAGCAGGGTCGTTTCCGTCAGAACCTGCTCGGTAAGCGTGTGGATTATTCCGGCCGTTCCGTGATCGTGGTCGGTCCGTCCCTGCGCATGCACCAGTGCGGTCTGCCGAAGCCGATGGCCCTCGAGCTGTTCAAGCCGTTCGTCATCAAGCGCCTTGTCGACTCAACTATGCCCAGAACATGAAGAGCGCCAAGCGTCTCGTGGACCGCGGCGACTCCGAAGTGTGGGGGCGTGCTCGAAGAGGTCATCGCCGAGCATCCGGTGCTCCTGAACCGTGCACCTACGTTGCACCGTCTGGGTATTCAGGCATTCGAGCCGATCCTGGTGGAAGGCAAGGCCATCCACCTGCCGCCGCTTGCCTGCGCCGCATTCAACGCCGACTTCGATGGCGACCAGATGGCAGTCCACCTGCCGCTGTCCGCTGAAGCTCAGGCTGAAGCACGCTCCCTGATGATGGCTTCCGACAATATTCTGAAGCCGGCTGACGGCCACACCGTGACCATGCCGAGCCAGGATATGATCCTCGGTCTGTACTACCTGACCACCGTCATCGACGGTGCCAAGGGTCAGGGCCGCGTGTTCTCCTCGCTGGAAGAGGCCGAAATGGCCCTCGACAAGCATGAGATCGACATGCAGGCCAAGGTGCTTATCCGCCTTCCGGAAGACTTTGTGCTGCCGAAGGGCTGGGAGCCGAGCGAAATCGAAGTCGTCGATCCGGAACCGGGCAGCCCGGCCGTGGTGAAGGAAGAGCGCTTCCATGATGGTTCCGTGCTTTTCGCAACCTCCTATGGCCGTATTCTGTTCAACAGCACGCTGCCGGTGGATTACCCGTTCGTGAACGATCAAGCTCCGAAGAAGCGTCTGAGCAAGATCGTCGACGACATCGCAACCCGTTACTCCACCGCACAGGTGGCGGCAACGCTGGACGCGCTGAAGGATATGGCTTCACCCGCGCACCGTGGTCCGGTGTGTCCTTCGCGTTCTCCGACGTTATCCAGCCGTCCGAGCGCGACGAGTACATCGAGAAGTACGAAGCCGAAGCGACAAGGTCAACGAGAACTACGAAATCGGTATGCTCACCGAAGAGGAGCGCCGTCAGGAACTCATCGACCTGTGGACCAAGTGCACCAGCGAGGTTTCTGAGGCGGTCGAGGAACACTTCGACTCCAAGAACAACCTGGCTATCATCGTGCAGTCCGGTGCACGAGGAAACATGATGCAGATCAACCAGATCGCAGGCATGCGAGGCCTCGTGGCCAACCCGAAGGGCGAGATCATTCCTCGACCGGTGAAGTCCAACTACCGTGACGGCCTGTCCGTGCTGGAATACTTCATCTCCCAGCACGGTGCACGTAAGGGTCTGGCCGATACCGCACTGCGTACCGCAGAGTCTGGCTACCTGACCCGTCGTCTGGTGGACGTTTCCCAGGACGTAATCGTGCGCGAAGAGGATTGCGGCACCAAGCGTGGCCTGACGATGAAGGTCGGCGAGCGTGATGCTGAAGGCAACCTGCATCTGGTCAAGGCCGCCGATGGCGGTCCGTACTCCCGTCTGCTCGCAACCGACGTGATCGATCCCGCCGACGGCGAGACCGTGCTGTACAAGGCCGGTGACGCGCTGTCCATGGACGTGCTCAACGATCTTGTTGCCCACGACGTGGAAGAGGTCAAGGCCCGTTCCGTGCTTACCTGCGAATCCAAGCGCGGCGTGTGCGCCAAGTGCTATGGCTGGTCGCTGGCCACCAACAAGCTGGTGGATGTCGCGAGGCCGTTGGCATCGTGGCCGCACAGTCCATCGGCGAGCCTGGTACCCAGCTGACGCTGCGTTCCTTCCACTCCGGTGGCGTTGCTTCCGCATCCGATATCACCCAGGGTCTCCCTCGTGTTACCGAGCTTTTCGAAGCCCGTACTCCGAAGGGTGAGGCCCCGATCGCAGAGTTCGCTGGCGTGGTCAAGGTGGAAGACACCGAGCGCGGCCGTCAGGTCATCCTGAAGCCGGACGACGATTCCGTCGAGCCGATCGCTACCCGGTGACCCGTCGCGCCCCGATGATGGTCAAGGACGGCGATCATGTCGAAGCTGGCACCCAGCTGATCGAAGGCTCCGTCGATCCTAAGAAGATCCTGCGCATCCTCGGCCCGCGTGCTGCCAGGTGAACATTGTGAGGAAGTGCACACCGTGTACCGCTCCCAGGGCGTGGATATCCACGATAAGCACATCGAGGTCATCGTGCACCAGATGCTGCGTCGTATCACGGTGATCGATTCCGGCGATACCGACCTTCTTCCGGGTGACTGGTGGATCAGGCCCGCTTCAAGGCCGCCAATATGAAGGCCGTGAAGGAAGGTGGCAAGCTGCTGCCGGTCGTCCGGAGCTGATGGGCATCACCAAGGCCTCGCTGGCAACCGATTCCTGGCTGTCCGCGGCTTCCTTCCAGGAGACCACCCGCGTGCTTACCGAAGCCGCTCTGAGCCAGAAGGTCGATGACCTCAAGGGCCTCAAGGAGAACGTCATCATCGGTAAGCTCATCCCGGCAGGTACCGGCCTTGCCCGTTACCGTAACGCCGTGGTCGAGCCTGACAAGGCCATTCGCGACACCATCTACCGAACTTCGGTTTGGGTGGCGACGAGTCCGATGCCGCCTTCGGCGACGCCGATCTGTCCGAAGTCGACTTCTCGAACATCGACTTCGGAGATCTGAAGCTCGGCGACGACTTCAATCCGGATGACTTCCTGGACGACAATGGCGGTCAGATGGATTTGGGCGACACCTGTGATCCGAAAAGCGATGATGGAATGGCATAACGTCTGAAATCATCTCAATACATGAATGGGGATTGGCTGGAAACAGCTGATCCCCATTTTTTTTAATGCGGAACTATTTTTAATGCGGAACTGCAGTTGCTGCGATCCCTACGACAACAGTCAGCCTATTGCGGAACCGTACGTATTGCAGAGCGGATATCTTCATCGCAAAATCGCATGGCAAATTACAATGAAGGTATGAGCTTTCTTCCATATCCGCCTCCACCTGAACCAGGTTGGTATGACGATGATGCCACAGTAATGTCTTCTCTCGTTGAGCCCGCCATGGCGGAGGCTGCGCAGTCGCAGCCAACATCGCAGCCAACATACGAATCACCGGAATCCCAAGCATTCCAAGCATTGGAAAATGTGCAGGAATCCGCGGAATCGTATGCGGCGAACATACAGCCGGTGGAACAGGCTGCCGCAGCGCTGGAACCGTCCGACGTCGAACCGGTCAATGACGATGATGACATCGACTGGGATGGCACGGTGCTCTCTTCGGCATTCACCATGAAGCAGCCGAGGCTGGAGTATGTGCTTTACAACGAGCAGACCGGCCAGGAAGTGATCGTCGATATGGGTGTGCTGCTGGGGCGCAAGCCTTCCGCTGAAGTGCCGGAAGGTGCGAAATTCGTGAAGTTGGAGGATCCGACGCGCACCATCTCACGCAATCATGCGGCGATCAGCTTCGATCAGGATGGCGTATTGTGGATCGAGGATTACGGTTCGCTCAACGGCACGTACATCATTCAAGGCAATGAGGAGATCAAGGTCGAACGCAAGCCGATGAAGCTTGACGCGCCTTGCACGGTGCGTATCGGAGACCAGTTCTTCACTTTCGAACAGCGCTGATTTCCTTCGCGCCGCGATACATGTTGCGTCGTCAATCCATAAATGAGGATGACGGCGCAACGAACATATTATGGTACGAAAGCTTACCAATGCAAGCGGCTTTTATTAGGCCTTATTAGCCTTGTTTGGCGGCTTTCGTCGGGCTTTTGCCAAGTTCTACCAAGGGGTTACCGTCGCAGACGGATGGCTGCGTTGATGGCGGAATCATTGAGACTGGCAAGCCAGTTGAGCAGATCCGGGTAGATATGCGGATTGCGCGCAAGGAAGGGGTGCAGCTCCGGAGCTTTGCTTGCGATTTCAGCCATCAGCATCTGATCTTCCGTGGTCATGGCCAATTCCGCGGTGAAACCAGCATTCGACGCGACTGGCTCTTGCGGCTGAATCGGCGAAAAATCAGCCACTTCAGACAGGTCTGCGGGTTGGTATATGGGTCGACGTATTCCGTCGAAGCATCGTTCGCCATATTCGATGCAGGTGTTGCCGCAAACGGTTCAGGCTGGCATTGCTGGGTTGCCGGCGGCTGGTACTGCGCCTGATATTGCACTTCCGATGATTGCTGCGGCTGCTGGTATTGCGCCTGTTCGCTTGGCATCTGGTATTGCGTCTGTTCAGAAGCCGTCTCGGCCTCCTGCTGCATGATTCCGTCCTGTGGAACCGGCCACCCCATCGCGACCAGCTGCTGACGTGCGCGTTCGTCGCCGAACTGGGCGACCCAACGCTTCAGGCCTGGTACGCACGCGGATTGGCAACCACATTCGCGCCGAATTCCGGATTTTCGTAAGCGATTTTCGCCAGGAATACGGGATCTGCGTTCGGATCCTGCACGGCCGCCACCGCGGCATCGAAATCGACCATCATGATCTCCTTATCTCGTGGTCTGTAAATATTGTATTGAAGACGCCGATATAACGTGACAAATCCGATTATTGACGATTGTCATTGCAGGAACATGCGCATTATTGGACGGCACGTAACGTTTGCAATGTGCTTTCCTGTAAATCGCCGATATCCTCGTGATCGTCGATTTTGCTGACGTTCCAATCGTCGTTTGCCGAATAATCCGATGATTTGCCGCATATATCAAGCACAATCACGGTGACGTTGTCGTTGCCGCCCGCGTCGAGCGCGGACTGCACCAGCATATCCGCGGCGACTTGCGGATCGCCATATGCGGCCGCCACATCGGCGAGCAGTTCCCGATCGATCTGCGCGTGCAGGCCATCCGAGCAGATGATGAAACGTCCCGTGGAGCGCGCCGCATACCAGTCCGGCTGAATGCCGTCAGGAGCGCCGACGCATTGGGTGATGATATTGCGCGGTATGCATCGGTTCGCCTCGTCCGGTAGCATTTCGCCGGTGTCGATGGCGTTCTGCCGTTCGGAATGGTCACGTGTGATCCGGGTCAGCGACTCCGCCATCCAATGGCCTTCCGCATCGGCGCGCATATGTAGGTGCGTGAATCTCCGACATTGATGATGTAGCAGTACTCATCGATGGCTTGTTCATGCACGCTATCTTCAACGCGAGTCGGCAGCACCACGCCGGTGATGGTGGTTCCGGCGATGCCGCCAAGCTCCTGGCCAAGTTCGAGCACCTGTTGCTGCGATTGGCTCAACGCATGTTCGATGGACGTACGGTTGCGCGACGGCTGTTCGGCAAGCTGCGAGAAACATGCCGCCACCTGTGCGCTGGCCCGCTCGCCGCCTTTGCCGCCGCCCATGCCATCGCATACGACATATACGCCACGGCTGGCGAGAGCGTTGTCTTGGTTGTTTTTTCTTTTGCACCCGACATTGCTATTCAGGCCGGCTCGATGCTACGGAAGATCATGAGTCCCGTCCTTTCTTACGATTGTGCTTCCGATCGCTGCCGTTGTTCCGCCCGCTACGGTTGCTGCGGAAGTGGAAAAACGCCGGCAAGCGAAAGTTTGGCACGCCATCGGCGTAACGTCGGCAATGACTTGAGCATGTACTTGCGTTCCTGCGCAATATCGCGCCAATACTGCTGCACATGCTCTTCGTTGACGAAATTACCGGAGAAGGCCGCGTAATCGGCTTGCGCGCCCAAAGCGAGCAAGGTCTCGCGGGAAATATCCATCTGATTCGCGATCGAAACCGCCTGTTCGCTGCGTGTGCCTCGAATGTCGAGTCCGCTTTGCCGTGCGAGCGCGGCGACCGATTGCCAGCCGGCTGCCACACGCTGCTGCGTGCTGCCGTGTTTTCTTGATCGTGCCAGTGCGATCGCTTTGATGGCGAGCAGGAGACCGCATATGATGAGCAGCGTCCATAGAGGGCTTCCGTAGATGGCTACTTTTCTTGCGATTCTGCCGAAATGCTGCCAGAACAGGTTGGCTGAGGTTTCGTCGGCCATGCTTCCGCCGATTGAGGACTTGCCTTTGGCTGGGTGTCGTCGCGTAGCGGTCGGTGAGTGGTACCGGGGGCTGGCGTACCAGGGTTTGCGGATTCGGTGGGGTGAGGTTCTGGTTTTCGTCGGGGACTTTGGTTTCTTTTGGCGTTGGATAGAATGCCACCCAACCGTAGCCGTCCAGTTTGATTTCCACCCATGCGGTCACGTCGTTGCCGGTGAATTTCGTGATGGTGGTTGTTCCTTGTTCTTCGGTGCGGCTTTCGCTGATTTCACCTTCGTCGTCTTTTTGGCAGGAATCCGAGTACCACACGGCTGGGAAGACCTAGGCTGCGTGCCATCAATGCCATGGCGGAGGCGTATTGTTCACTGTCTCCGACCATGGCCGTTCCGGCGAGCAGTTGGTCGATGCGGTAGTTGCCGTGGCCTGCGGTTGACGGGTAGTCGCCGCTTAATCCGTGTGAGAACCAACCGGATTCTTTGAGCTTTTCGGCTAAGCCTGGGCCGCTTCGCCGCCTTTGGATTGGCCTCCGGCGATGGCTGTGGCGAGTTTGTCTACGCAGTCGGGCACATCTTCGGCTTTTGGCTGGCTGATGGCGGCCGCGTCTGTTTTGGCGATCTGTTTGTCGGTGGGAACCGTTGGCATGATGCCGGTTTCCGTGTAGGTGAGACCTTCGGAGGTGCGTGAGGGGTAGATGGCCGACATGGTGTCGCTGTTGTAGTAGAACGAGTCGGAGTTTTCGCTGTTGTCGAATGTCACGCTGGATGCGGCTCCGGCCATGGGCAGCCAGTAGTCGCTGAGTCCTTTGTCCACGGTGAATGTGGCGGTGAATTTCTTGCCTTCGGCATTGTTGGTGATGGAGGTGCCGACACGTCGGTAATTGGAGGAGTCCGACGACATGGTGGAGTCGGACAGATTCCATACGTTGCCGTCGAAACGGTCCATGACCGCTAGTCGCACGCTTGATCCAGCGGGCAGGTTTTCGACGGTGAGGAGCACATCGTCCTTACTGTTTGTAATGTACGAGCGCATGCCGCTTAACGGACTGGTGTAATTGTACGGGCTAAGCGGCGGATCATAATGGTCGCGCAGAATGGTGCGGTCCTGATCGACGACGAGGCATCCTCCAATCGCCAATGCGACGGAAAGCACCACGATCACGACGGAACTGAGCCAACGTCCCAATTCCAGTAATTTCCAACGTGCGCTGATCCAAATCACCAATATGAGCGCCATTATGGTGCCTACGAACATGCGGTAATAGCCGGAAGATGAGCCGAGCAGCGCGCAAATCGCAAGATTGGCGGTAACGGGAATAATGGCGATCATGGTGAATCGGCCATCTTCAGTCACTGCGAAAATGCCGGTCAGTAGCGCGAACCACAGGCAGATGTCCATACGGCCAGCAAACAGCCATCGGCGGTACCGGTAGGAGGTTCGACCGACAGAATGAATTTGAACGATCCGAGCATGTTCATCCAGCCTTGTGTAAGCGTGCGCAAGGTCGGAACAATATGGGCGATGGTGGTGTCGTTGAGGAACAGTACAGGGCCGACAACCAGCTGGGCGACGGCCATGAACAGCATCTGCCACCAGAGACGAAGTGCCGGAACCAGTGCCTGCGAGCGCCACGAGAGATCCGATGATGGTGGCCGGAATGGCGGCGAGCGCCCAGGATGTGGCCGATCCGTAGACGTCGATGAGGTTGCTGGCGGCGGCGAGGTGAGTAGGGCTGCGACGAGCAGGCTTGCGTATTGCGAGGCGCGTGTCCGGCGTAGGTAGGGGAGTGCCTGTGATTTGCCGTCTCGTGACATCCAGATGACGGAGTGTGTGGAGTCGGCCCATGAGCCGGTGCCGGTTCCGGTGAAGGTGTTGCCGAATCCGGTGGTGCGGCCGGTGTCGCCGGTGTTGGTGTTGTGGGTGGAAAGTCCTGTGGTGCTCATTCCAGTACCCCCATGATCATTGGGAGATCGTCTAGGTTTCCTACGGTCGCCAGGGTGAAATCGGCGTATCGTTTGATGGCGCGTGGCTGTCCGATGGCGATTTGCAGTACCACGCAGGTTGCGGATCGGGGGAGTGCGAGCGCATGTGTTTGATTTCGTCGATGTTTTTGAGCCTGCCGACGGTGATGTAGTAGAACGATGAGTCGGGGGCATGGGCGAGGGTGGTTTGCGCCAGATTCGGATTGTCGCTGATATCGGGGGAGATGGCGCTGCAGCCGTCAAGGAATTCCGTGGAGTTGCGTGGCATGATGTGTTCGGTTCCCGCGTGTGAGGTCACCGGTCGGTTTTGGAGCAGGCATTGCACGCCGATGGAGGCATGGACGGATACCGCCAGTTCGAATTCGTCGGAGCTCACATAGTCGTCGGGGTTCACGCTGATGGTCAATGCGGTGTCGGTGCGTCGGGTCGCCTCGTATTGACGGATCATCAGTGCGCCTGTTTTTGCGGAGCTGAGCCAGTGCACGTTGCGTACGTCGTCGCCTGGCTCGTATTCACGCAGTCCGTAGAAATCGAGGTCGTCGTCGACGATTTCGCCGCTTGGCTGGCCTTCGAGATCTCGCGGAATTCCGGCGTTGAGTGTGTTCAGCATAACGGTTTTCGGGTGGATGAACACGTTGATTTGGTCGACAAGTTTCTTTTCGTGTCGTACGAGTCCGAATGGGTCGCCTTTGCGTATGGACAGGGGACCGACCGGCAGTACCGCGCGGGAGACGGCGGTGAATTCCACGGTGGTTTGGCGTGATTGGCCGGCGGCGAGCATGGGGATGGCGAATCGTTCGTGGCTGTCTCCGATGGGCAGGTCGCCGCGTGCTGATGTGGTTGGCGTGCGCCTGGATTGTCGACGCACACATCGACTTTCACCGTGTCTGACACGGTGACGCGCCTGCTGGACACGTCTATGGTGGCGGTGAACGACGTGTTGCCGAGCGACAGCATGATGGCGGCGACCATCATGCATGCGAACACGATCGCCATGGTCAGCAGTTCATGCCAGCTGAGGATTGTGAACGCTATGAGTGAGGCGATGGCGAGTCCGGTCACGGCCCATCCGAGCGGCGACACGTATGAGGTGACCAGTCGTTTGATGCGATGCTTGATGCGACGCAGGGATCGTTGCATGGTTCTCCTGCGCTGCATGGTTTTGGATTGTCGCATGCTTGACCTTTCGGGGGGTTACGAACGTTTCGTGTGGGGTGTGCGCTTCGCGTGTGCCGTG
>ENA-OQAN01001189-OQAN01001189.1-human-gut-metagenome-genome-assembly--contig:-NODE-1189-length-11922-cov-1.666893_pt1 | contig 11922 bp, 15 predicted proteins | sample MGYA00242735_ERZ504527 | MGnify/ENA primary metagenome ERZ504527 (study PRJEB26092, sample SAMD00036230) | human gut metagenome | host: Homo sapiens | study: EMG produced TPA metagenomics assembly of...
TGTATTCATGCCATTGCAGTTTATGCAACGGACAGATATTTTTTATACACTTAATCTGGATATGACTGCTCAGGAACTTGGAACAGCGAATAAATTTCCCAATATTCAGGTTTTTGATTGGAATGGAACACCGGTAAAACAATTGTATTTGGATTGTTACATCAGTTCGTTTGTCGTAGATGAAACCAATCAGATCATATATGGAGTTTTTGCAGAGGACGACAGTCATATCTATAAATTTCGTTTGCCATGAAATACTTTTTGAGGATCATACTGTTATGTTGCCTGTTTATTCATCCGGCAGATATTTTTGCTGATCAATGGTTGAAAGGTGACACATATACAATGAAGATATTTGACGGGTGGGTTCCTAGTACAACCGAAAAAATAGAAGGAAAGATTGGCCGTAGAAAAATCGGCCGTTATAATGTTACATACACCAGCCGTATAAATATAAAGGAGTCCTGTTCTGTTGAAGTCCTGGAATATTTGAACTGTAAAAACGGAATAAGTGTACTTCAAAGAGATAGCTTAATATATAAGGAGAGTAAAAAGTATCGTACTATAGTGTGGAAAAAAGATAATTTCTCATTGCGTAATGTAGAACTGCACAGCTTCCGGAACGGCATCCCGAAACAGGGGAACTGGAATCTCTGAAACAAAAGAAATGGTATATTCAGGGGAAAAAGAGTTTGTATGTAGTGATATTTTCCGCAAACGATGACAAATCTTATGGCAAATGGGTATCCAAGGTTGAATCTCTGACGAAAACACTTTCGGCTCATTCCTGACAATAGCATGATTGACCGGCAAGCAAACTTGGGATATACGGATAAGTATTGATGCGGGTTGGTCTGTCTTTCATAAAAAAGTCCATTTATATACTTTTTTCATACATACTTCTGTTTATATAAATGCACTACTTTTGCAACGACATAACAGCGTCGTTTGACAGTGTTTTTTATCTTAAATGAAGTAAGGAATGTGTAATAAATTAAGTTATTTCTTTTTATTGTCAGTACTGCTCGTTTCCTGTAAGAATGAGTATAAACCCGATATCAGTACTGTGAGAACTTCAAAAGGGACTGAGTTTTTCAGCCGGATTCTGCTTCTATTGCCAGTCATTATAAAATACCGGACTGGTTTTCGGATAGTAAGTTCGGTATTTTTATCCATTGGGGACCTGCATCAGTGCCTGCCTATGACGGATGGTATGCCCGTAATATGTATGATGTCAATAGCCATGTATATAACATCATGTTGAGACGTATGGCCCGGTTACGGAATTTGGCTTCAAAGATTTTATCCCGATGTTTAAGGCTGAAAAATTTGATCCGCAAGCATGGGCGCGTTTATTTAAGGAAGCGGGAGCGCGTTATGTGGTTCCTGTTGCAGAGCATCATGATGGATTTGCGCTTTATAACAGCACGTTTAATCCCTGGAATTCAGTTAAGATGGGCCCTAAAAGAGATATTGTGAAGGAACTGCGTGCTGCCATCCTGGCTGAAGGATTGCATTTCGGACTTTCATCTCATCGGGCAGAGAATTGTTGGTTCTTTAGTGAAGGAATGAAGATTCCTTCAGATGTTCAGGATACTACTATCACTTTATATGGAGAGCGGATTCAGGAACCGGATGGACCGACCCTTTCCCGGGAGGTTGTTCATCAAGATGGTTCTAACGAACATTCTCGCCGTGACTGGCTTACTCATATGTATGAAATCATAGATCAGTATCAGCCGGAATTGCTTTATTTTGATTGGACTGTTGGTAAAGAGCCATTTCAGGAAACCTTCTATAAATTTATGGCTTATTATTACAACAATGCCATTGACTGGAATAAAGGTGTAGTTGTAAATACGAAATTTGGTTATGGCGACAATATACAGGTCTTTGATATCGAGAGAGGAAAGAGTGACCAGATAAGACCGTATCCCTGGCAGACAGATACTTCCATTGGAAAGGTTTTCTGGTTCCATCATAAGGATGAAAGTGATTTGAAGTCAGTCAACCATTTGATAGATGATCTGGTTGATATTGTCAGCAAGAATGGAAATACTGTTGCTGAATGTAGGTCCTCGTGCAGATGGAACAATTCCGGAAGTCAGCAGAAAGTGTTGCGTGAAATCGGTCACTGGTTGCAGGTCAATGGTGAAGCGATTTATGAAACGCGTCCCTGGATAAAATCGGGAGAGGGGCCGAATAAAGGTACGGCAGGCTATATGACCGACAGCGAGCAGTCTGTCTATACATCAAAGGACATTCGGTTTACAACACGGAAAGATACCTTGTATGCAACCGTTCTGTCATGGACAGACGGCTTTGTAACGATAGAGTCTTTAAGTGACGACGTAAAACCTGTTCACTCTGTTTCTATGCTGGGTTGTGATGAGCAACTTGACTGGATTCAAAATAAAAGTGGACTGACGGTGAAGTTTCCTGAAGAAAAACCAACGGATTATGCTCATGTATTAAAAATTCAGTGAGAGTAAATTGAAAAATAGGGTTGTTTTAAAATGAATCTCCTGCTTTTAGCCATGTAATCAAGAAAGACAATGGCTGAGGCAGGAGATTTTTATAAAGTAGGTCTGTCCAGTTTTTCTGTTGGGAGACTGTCTTGTTGGGGATTTTGTTTATCCCTTGAGTGCTGCCAGTGCAGCCTCGTAGTTGGCTCTTGTGTTATTTCAGGTACCAGTTCCGTATAGATGACTTTTCCTTCCGGATTGATAATGACGATGGCACGGGCCAGCAGACCGCATAAGGGGCCGTCAGTCATCAGTACGCCATATTCTTCACCAAAACGGGAACTGTGGCGGAAGTCTGACAGAGCCGTTACGTTGCTGATCCCTTCTGTGGTGCAGAACCGTCCCTGTGCGAAGGGAAGGTCTTTTGATATGGCCAGAACAAGTGTGTCAGGCATTTGAGAAGCCATCTGGTTGAATTTCCGTACGGAAGTGGCACACACTCCGGTGTCCAGACTCGGGAAGATATTCAGCAAGACAAACTTTCCTCTGGCATCATCCAGTGAAAAATTGCTCAAATCGTTTTTAACCAATGTAAATGCGGGAGCCTGTACTCCGGTCTTTATGAATTCTCCTGCAAGTGATACAGGATTTCCTTTGAATGCTGTTTTTGTCATAGTTGTATAATGTTTAAATCTATGTATATGTAACAAGTGAAGACTGAAAATGTTCATCTTCTTGTTTTTTTGAAGGTTATATAATGTGAAACTGATTTTTTTTGATTTACTTTGCGCCCGTAAGAAAAATGACAGATAGATTATTACAACCTATGGAACGTAAATTGAAAGATTATGCTGTCCTCGCCCTGAAGGGAATGGGTATGGGAGCTGCCGATGTCGTTCCCGGAGTATCGGGGGGAACCATTGCGTTTATTGTCGGCATTTACGATGAACTGATTGATTCAATAAAAAGTATTAACGGGAAAAGCCTGAAACTTTTGTTTACCGGCAAATGGGTCGCTTTCTGGAAAGCAATCAATGCCAGCTTCCTTTTCTCCATTCTTCTGGGAATAGGTATCAGTGTCTTTTCGCTGGCCAAGCTGATCACCTGGCTGCTGACGGATCATCCCATCCTGGTGTGGTCTTTCTTTTTCGGTCTGGTTCTGGCTTCCACCTGGTTTGTATCGAAAGACATCAAGGAATGGAACTGGAAGACGATTCTCGGTTTTGTTCTGGGAGCAGCCCTGGCTTATTATATCACAGTTGCTACGCCGGCAGAAACACCTTCCAACCTGCTGTTTATATTTTTGTGTGGAGCCATTGCCATTTGTGCCATGATTCTTCCGGGAATATCGGGTAGTTTTATTCTGGTATTGCTGGGTAAGTATTTTTTTTTATTATGGATGCAGTCAAGACATTGGATCTGGTAATTATTGTCGTATTTGCTTGCGGAGCCTGTCTTGGAATCACGATGTTTTCACGGGTTCTTTCGTATGCCCTGAAGCATTTCCGCAACATCACTCTGGCTGTGCTGAGCGGTTTCATGCTGGGATCGTTGAATAAGGTATGGCCCTGGAAAGAAACGCTGGAAACCTATGTGGACAGTCATGGAGTGGTAAAACCGCTTGTAGAGGCGAATGTCATGCCGGGTGAATATGTGTGGGAAGCCATTGTGCTGATGTTGGTCGGATTCTTCCTGGTATATTTCCTGGAGAAACTTTCTTCTGCAAAGACAGCAAAAGCCTGATCATTTATTCTATAAAATAAGAAACCGCCGCAGAGTAACGGATGTCCGTGATGAGGACAAAGTTCGTTTGCTCTGCGGCGGTTTTTGTCTGGGCTTTATTTATCCAGCTGACGAATCAGATCAGGGTTGCTGCTGATGTTATTGAAGATGTTCATGGCAACTTCCTTGAACATTTCATTCTGTTCACCCATGTTCATGATACCGGCAACTAATTCTCTGGGGGCCTCCAGATATCCTTTGGCGATGTCCTCTGTCATCTTTTGGAGATCGTCCTGAAGGTAATGCAGGAAAGCCAGATAGCCATAGTATTCTTTGATCTTTTCCGGGTATTCTTTTTCCAGACGGGCGTAGTTTCTGGCCGCTTCGTCAATGTATTCATACCGCAGCAGGGTAGAAGCAATGAGTCCCAGCATTTCGTCCTTGTTCGGGTCAAGAGCTTCAGCGTGTGCGAATTCGGTCTGAGCACTTTTCAGATCATTCTGTACAAGGTAATATTCACCGTATGTCAGGTAAAGCCGGGGGAATTGCGGATCGCAGATTCTTCCTGCTTCCAGGTCCTTGAGACAAGCTTCTGTGTCACAAATGGCCAGCGAGCAAAGCGCACGTTGCTCGTAATAATAGGCTTTTTCATATTCCGGAATATCGGGATGCTCCAGCAGGGCTGTCAGATAATCTGCAGCTGCAGGGAAAAGCATAAGTCCCATATAGCATTGTGCGATGACAATCCATAATCTGGGCTTGTTGTTATAAAGCTTGTCGGCTTTCAGAAAGTATTTCAGGGCTTTTTCTATGTCTCCTGACTGCATGTAGCAGAAACCTTTCAGCTCCAGTGCTTCCGGAATGTTTTCGTTGATGGCCAGGGCGAAGTCGACTGCTTCAAAAGCCTTTTCGATGTCTTCCAGTTGCAGGTAACACTTGGTCAGTTCAACCCAGCAGTATGTTTCGTAGGGATATTCGTCCAGAATCTTCTTGTTCCATTCGATTGTTTTTTCTAACTCACCTGTAGCCTGACAGTAGTCAGCCATGCTTGTCAGTACTTCGATACTTTTCGAATCTTTCTGATACGCTTTTTGCAGGAATGGTTTTGCCTGGGCATAAAGGTGTGCGTCCATATAGACATCGGAAATGTCAAGTAAGGCTTCGACGCTCTCATCTTCTTCTTTCATCAGCTTTTCGATGAACAGCTGAGCTTTGTCGGTTTGTCCTTGCTCCAGCAGAATGCTGATTCTTAAGAGACGTACTTCGTAGTCTGTCTGATCTGGCAGACTGTCGAGCAGGCGGATTGCTTCATCCGTTTGCCTGGGCCAGAAGTGTGTTACATTGCATAGATGCAGATCATCCAGATCATCGGATCGCAGTTTGCTTGGCATACGCTATTGCCTGTTCTGCTTTTTAGGTTTTCCCTGCTGGCGTAATACTCGGCCAGGCAGGTCAGGTCGTTGCTGTCGAAATAGACAGATTTGCCTTGTTCAATCATTTCCTCAAATTGTTTCAGCAGTTCCTGAAATTTTGGTGTCAGAAATGAAGAATAAAAGTTATTCATGGAATTAAATGGAAAATATGTTCAAGGACTGGCGGGGAATACTTGTGAGTGATTCGGCCAGTCCTTGAACGTGTATAATAGAATTAATTATTTATTAATCTTGCTCCAGGTGTCTTTCAGCGATACGGTACGGTTGAATATCAGGTGTTCAGCGGTAGAATCTTTGTCGACATTGAAATAGCCGATACGCTGGAACTGCAGATAATCCAGAGGCTTGGCATCAGCAGGAATTTTTCAACGTAACATTCATTGAGAACTTTCAGTGAATCGGGGTTGATCATTTCCTTCATGGCTTCCAGCGGTGAGCAGTTCTTGGCTTCGCGGATGGCAGCCATTTCGTCACGCGGATTTTCAACTTTCCAGAGACGGTCGTACAGGCGTACTTCCGCTTTCAGGCAATGGTTGCAGCTTACCCAGTGGAGTGTACCTTTTACCTTGCGGTTAGCTTCCGGCATACCGCTCTTGGTGTTCGGATCATATTCAGCATACACTTCGATGATGTTTCCGTTTTCGTCTTTCTTGCATCCGGTACATTTCACGATGTAAGCGTTTTTTCAGGCGGACTTCCTGTCCCGGGGTCATGCGGAAGTATTTCTTGGGTGCATCTTCCATGAAATCTTCGCGTTCCATCCAGAGTTCGCGGCTGAATTCGATGGTATGGCTGCCTGCATTCGGATCTTCCGGATTGTTGATGGCTTCCATTTCTTCCACTTTTCCTTCCGGATAGTTGGTCAGGATCAGTTTTACCGGATTCAGGACGGCTGATACACGGGTTGCACGTGCGTTCAGGTCTTCGCGGACAGCGCTTTCCAGCAGGGCAAAATCATTCAGTGCATCATAGGTTGTGTAACCGATTTTGTCGATGAACTTACGGATAGACTCGGGTGAGTAACCGCGGCGACGGAATGCACAGATGGTCGGCATTCGGGGGTCATCCCATCCGTCTACCAGTCCTTCTTTCACGAGAGTCAGCAGGTTACGCTTGCTCATCAGTGTATAGCTGAGGTTCAGCTTGTTGAATTCATACTGGTGAGGACGGTTGTCATCCAGGTCCTTTCCTTCTTTTACCCAGTCAACGAAAAGGTCATACAAGGGGCGGTGAACGACAAATTCAAGTGTACACAATGAGTGAGTAACTCCCTCGAAGTAATCACTCTGGCCATGAGCAAAGTCGTACATCGGGTAAGCCTTCCAGTGATCACCTGTACGGTGATGAGGTGTTTTACGACACGATAAATGATCGGGTCGCGGAAGTGCATGTTAGGATTGGCCATATCAATCTTGGCACGAAGCACCATTTTTCCTTCTTCGATTTCGCCGCTGTTCATTTTCAGGAACAGATCCATGCTTTCTTCAACAGGACGGTTCCGGTAAGGGCTTTCCACACCCGGTTGGGTAGGAGTACCCTTCTGTGCTGCGATTTCTTCTGAAGTTTGTTCGTCAACGTATGCTTTTCCTTCCTTGATCAGACGGATGGCAAAATCCCACAGCTGCTGGAAGTAATCGGATGCGTAATATTCATTTCCCCACTGGAAGCCCAGCCATTTAATGTCTTCCTTGATGGCTTCTACATATTCTACATCTTCCTTGGTCGGTTGGTATCATCGAAACGAAGGTTGCATACGCCTCCATAGCGCTGGGCTATTCCGAAATCCAGACAAATAGCCTTGGCATGTCCGATGTGCAGGTATCCATTCGGTTCAGGCGGGAAGCGAGTTTGTATTCTTCCTCCGTTCTTGCCTTCTTTTAAGTCTTTCTCTACAATCTGTTCTATGAAGTTCAGGCTTTTCTTTTCTGAACTTTCCGGTATGTTCATTTCAGTCATAGTGGTTTGTTTTACACTTTTCTTTGCAAAAGTAATCATTCTCGGATAAAATACCACATTATTATATAGGAATATCAACGGCTGGTATGAATTTAAAAGGGAAAAAGCAGAGGATTATTCCGTTTTTGAGAAAAATATTATAACTTTGCAAACATTATAAGGTGAGCCGTTAATAAAGGCTAATGATAAAATATGAAAGAAAAACGCAAAATGTGTTTTATGACATGTTTTTTTATTTGGCCAGTTGAAAAAAAAGGCTGCACCTTTGTGACGTTATCCTGAAAACAATCTTTTTACCTTAGAAAAAAAAACTAATACCTATTGAAAACTTTTAAAAAAAGGTTCGTTGTGAAACGAGCCTTTTTTTATGCTTGTATGGTTGGAATGAGCCTTGTATCAATACCGCAGACTGCTATAATTTTGGAGATTATAATCAGGATGTTAAGAAGAAACAGGTCATGCCACGGGCTGTTTCCCGACTGATGGGTTTTGTTCCATGACTTATTCCTTTAGATGAAAGAGTATGACGGTTGGATTACTGTCGCTGTCATTTTTAAGATTTGTATATACATTGTATTTATCACCTAATATTTCTTCTGTTATGCAGGTTAAGTTCCTCCAGCCTCTGGTAAATGGCTGGTCGTAATATATAAATGTATTGTCTGTATATGTACAAGTATGAAATATTGTATTTTCCTTAGTCCTTTTGAAAACCCAGTTCTTATGGTTCGTTTTATCATGGAATACATGTAGGAAACTGTTGTTGTATTCCATCAGTGCTATTTTAAAACGGTTGGATTCGCATGATGTATAGATAAATTGCTTTAGAGGTTTCCCTTTTCCTACATAATCTGTCAGGACGGATTTGTCGTTGGGGTTGTATGTAATTCGACTTGTCAGTTTCTCTATATTCTGTTCGCTGTTGTTATTGTCTTTAAAATCCCAGCTCCATGAGGGTATTAAACCTTCCTGGGTTATTTTATAAATCTGATTATCAAATAGAGAAACATTCATGATGGAATCATTATATATGGATGTTCTTTTGATCGGGAAGAAAGCATTCATTCTTTCATATAAATGAAAACACTGATATGTGCCGTCAGACAGGGAATAATATAAGATATCTCCTGATACTGAAATGATTATAATGGAATTTCCTCTGACGTAAATTTCGTTGTATGATTCCAGCACATGGGGTAATTTGATTTTTTGTTTAAAAACTCCCTTGTTGCTGTATTGATATATATTGCCCCAGGGCTCCAGTAAAAATATTTCACCTGTCTCAGAAACAGAGAAATGTTCTATATGTTGATATTCTTCAGGTCCATTCCCTTTGTCTGAAATCTTGAAAAGATAGCTTCCGTTTGTTCTGAAACAGAAGAAAGCAGATTGCTGCATGTCATAGATATAAAGGGTATCCTTTTTCTTTTCTATTTGATTGATCGTAGCAATCAAGCATGAATCAGATGTATGTAAGGGTACAACAGTGATGGAATCTGTCAAGTCGAATACGGATGTCTCTGTTCTTTCTTCCAGATCAATTGTTATTCTTTTTTCGTTTCCTTGAATGTTCTTCTCACAGCATTGGACGGATAGGAAAGCCAGTATTATTATTGTCAGATATTTTATGGTGTTCATAGATTTAAATTTAGTATAACCTTAATACCGTGAAGATATAAATAAAATCGGGATAAATCACACCTTCGGGTGGAATTTCCCCCGTTTGAAAAAACTTGTTTCGTAAGTGCTGTCGGGGCAGAAAAATCCGTATATTTGAAACTTGTTTATCGAAAAAACAGTTGAAGATTCAAAATACAGACGAGCAATATGGCACAACCCTTGGCTGAACGTATGCGTCCGAAGACGCTGGACGATTATATTGGACAGAAGCATTTGGTAGGTGAGGGAGCGGTACTGCGCAAGATGATTGATGCAGGCCGAATCTCCTCTTTTATCCTTTGGGGACCTCCGGGAGTGGGGAAGACCACGCTGGCTCAAATTATAGCCAACCGGCTGGAAACTCCTTTTTATACATTGAGTGCGGTGACATCGGGCGTAAAGGATGTGCGCGATGTTATTGACAAGGCACGCAGCAATCGTTTCTTTTCCCAGCAAAGCCCTATTTTATTTATTGACGAAATTCACCGTTTCAGCAAGTCTCAGCAGGATTCTCTGCTGGGAGCCGTAGAAACGGGAGTGGTAACTTTAATTGGAGCAACAACGGAGAATCCTTCCTTTGAGGTGATTCGTCCTTTGCTCTCCCGCTGTCAGCTGTATGTGCTGAAATCTCTGGAGAAAGAGGATTTGCTGGAACTGCTCCGACATACACTGGAACGCGATGCGCTGATGAAGGAGAAGCAGGTGGAACTCAGAGAGACGGATGCCATGCTCCGTTATTCCGGAGGGGATGCCCGCAAGCTGTTGAATATCCTGGAACTGGTGGTGGAGGCCGATACGGAAGTTCCTGTTGTTATTACCGATGAGAAGGTTGTGGAACGGTTGCAGCAGAATCCTCTGGCTTACGACAAGGACGGGGAAATGCATTATGATATTATTTCTGCCTTCATCAAGTCTATTCGGGGAAGTGATCCGGACGGTGCCCTTTATTGGCTGGCCCGTATGGTGGAAGGTGGGGAAGATCCGGCCTTTATAGCCCGGCGTCTGGTGATCTCTGCGTCTGAAGATATCGGTCTGGCCAATCCGAATGCCTTGCTGCTGGCCAATGCAGCCTTTGATGCAGTGATGAAGATCGGATGGCCGAAGGACGTATTCCTTTGGCTGAGGCTACGGTCTATCTGGCCACCAGTCCGAAGAGCAATTCGGCTTATGAGGGAATCAATACTGCGCTGGATCTGGTCCGTCGTACAGGTAATCTTCCTGTTCCTTTGCATCTTCGGAATGCTCCGACCAAGCTGATGAAGCAGCTGGGGTATGGAAAAGACTATAAATATGCCCATGCGTATGAAGGGCATTTCGTGAAGCAGCAGTTTTTGCCCGACGAAGTGCAGCATGAGCGTTTGTGGCATGCACAGGATAATCCGGCCGAGACGAAACTGAAGGAGCGGATGATCAACCTGTGGGGAGAACGTTTTGGTAAATAAGATACATATATATTATAAAGGTATAAGATGAAGATTGTTGTATTGGATGGATATGCACTGAATCCCGGAGATTTGTCGTGGGAAGACGTGGAAGCCGTTGGGAGAACTGGTCGTATACGACCGCACTTCGCCTGATGAGCTGCTGAGTCGTGCAGGAGATGCGGAGGTGCTGCTTACCAACAAGACCGTACTGGGAGGAAGCTGAGATAGAGGCTTTGCCGGCGCTGCGATACATCGGTGTGCTGGCTACCGGTTATAATGTTGTTGACTTGCAGGCTGCACGTAAACGGGGAATTGTGGTGACCAACATTCCGGCATACAGCACGGAATCGGTGGCGCAGATGGTTTTTGCCCATATCCTGAACATATCCCAGCGGGTTGGGCATTATGCAGAAGAAGTTCATACAGGTGTATGGACCGGCAGGCTGATTTCTGTTATTGGAATACCCCGTTGCTGGAACTGGCAGGGAAACGGCTCGGAATTGTCGGACTGGGGCACACCGGACAGGCTGTTGCACGGATTGCACTCGGCTTTGGCATGCAGGTCTGTGCCTGTACCAGTAAGCCTGCCGGACAACTTCTGCCGGGAGTGGAAAAGGTTGTTTCAGTGGAGGAGCTGTTTTCCTCGTGTGATATCGTGAGTCTTCATTGTCCTTTGACACCCGATACGGCAGAAATGGTCAATGAATTCCGGCTTTCCCGGATGAAGAAGGGAGCGATTCTGATCAATACAGCCCGTGGAGGCCTGGTGAATGAAGCCGATCTGGCCAAGGCGTTGAAGGAAGGACGTTTGTTGGGAGCCGGTCTGGATGTGCTTTCAACGGAACCTCCCCGTCCGGACAATCCTTTGCTGGGAATACCCAACTGTTATATTACCCCTCACATTGCTTGGGCTACCCGCGAAGCCCGGATGAGGCTCATGCGCCAGGCTGTGGAGAACCTGAAGGCGTGGAAAAGTGGAAAAACAATTAATAATGTAATAAAATAATGACTAAAGAAGAAAGAATAGAAAAGGCCGTTTCTTTGTTTAAGGAAGGATACAATTGTTCTCAGTCGGTAGTGGCTGCTTATGCCGATCTGTACGGATTACCCGGGAACAGGCGCTTCATATGGCAGCTTCTTTCGGAGGAGGAATCGGACGTATGCGCGAGACCTGCGGAGCAGCTTGCGGCCTGTTCATGCTGGCCGGACTGGAGCGCTGTGCTGTTGAAGGCTCTGACCGTGAAGGAAAAGGAGCAAATTATG
>ENA-OQAN01001190-OQAN01001190.1-human-gut-metagenome-genome-assembly--contig:-NODE-1190-length-11903-cov-2.206352_pt1 | contig 11903 bp, 14 predicted proteins | sample MGYA00242735_ERZ504527 | MGnify/ENA primary metagenome ERZ504527 (study PRJEB26092, sample SAMD00036230) | human gut metagenome | host: Homo sapiens | study: EMG produced TPA metagenomics assembly of...
CATTGTGGGGTAAGGGGAAGGTATGCACAAATCGGACAAAATTCACGCTCATACTATCATGATGCATAGTGTTCAAGCTCTTTACTGCAATTGAGATTGCCATTGAGATTGCTTGCGGATTTTAGGTACATGTTTGCCAGACAGCAATTTTATTGAATTTCTGTAGCCTCAAAAATACATTCCTGAATATTGAAATACAAGTTATCTGTTGCTTTCAGACTCCATGGAAAGAGTCGGACATGCAGCTGTTTATGCGGCTGGAGGGTTGCTTGTATCGGAAGTACTATTTTATGTTTGCCTGCTACCGGACGTTGGGCTTCTCCAATATCTGTACGTGGATAAAAGTCTTTTCCTCTTGCATAGGCTGCCCGATAACAGATATCTCCATCTAACATGAAAGACACTTGTTTGACAAGCAAAGTCTTGTCTTTGCTCTCTATTATGATTTCTACATACCGGTTGGCAGCTTCATCAATATCTGCTGGCCAGTTTGCTCCTGTTATTGTATATTTTCCCTCATTGAAAGTAATTCCTTTCATTCCGGTAACTTTCCCCTGTATTGTGATATTTTGACTGTTTGTTACTTCTTTGCATACAGCCTGTACCGGAAGTTTACGGCAATTGTCCCCATAACTGATTGTCACATAATCGGAGACTGTATTAGCTTTTCGAGGAGTGTAATGCAGGTAAAAACATTTGTTCCACAGTTTTCCGTCGGTGTAAGTGAGTACGAGTTCATTCTTTTCGTCCTTTGATTCTGGAGAATCCGTTAACGTCATACCCTCTGGAGCTTTCACTTTTAATGTACTGCTGGGGAGATAAATGTAGTCCAGTCAGGTCAAAGCATCTCGTGGCTTTGTCACCTGCATATATCGTATCAAAATTAATTAGGGTAGGGTTCAATATTAAAGGAACATTGGTACGTATATATTTTTTTAGGATATCTTTTTCTCTCAGACCTTCTGCCGCAAGTTCTGCGTAGCATGCAGCTCCGGTAGCTTGTGTATGTGTTCCGTCAGTGGGAACATATATCTGTTTTACCGTAGCTGTTTCTCCTAATTGTTCCACAAAGGCTTTCGTTGATGCTGTCATGTCTACGACTGGAACGTGCCATTCTTGTGCTACATACTTCATTACTCGTACATAATTTAATGTAGAGTCATCGGGAGCGATACTCAGATCGTGGCATCCTTTCGGGCTGATTGTTCCGTCCTTCTGGAAATATCTTCTTACAATGGGAGTCACGAATATCGGTTTACCTCCCAACGAACGGGTTTCATCCACATATTTTCCAAATAAGATTTATAGGTAGTCCATGGAGCAGTACCTCTTCCGTCTGCACCGTCCTTTCCTCCTTCCTTTTCATCATTATGTGCAACTGAATCAAGACATAGTCGCCTTTACGAAGATTGTTTTTTACCTTCTCCCATCTTCCTTCCTGATAGAATGAACGTGAACTGCGTCCTCCCCGGGCGTAATTGATTACTTCTACTTCTGGATAGAAAAATTCCTGAAACATTTCTCCCCATCCGCGTGTACGGGTTGTATTTTCTACATAATCGGCCATTGTTGAGTCACCAATGGTGTGTACTCGTACTTCTTGTGCTGAAAGTAAAATGGTACTATATATCCATAATGCTCCCAGACTCCAGTATTTTCTTTTCATTGCGTGTTTTATTTGTCTTTGTTGAATAAGTTATCTTTCTGACTAGCAGTTGAGGGTATTCCTACATATCCGCCTAGGTTACAATTCTTAATGCTGATTGTCTCTGTATTCGAGAAACTTAGTCCTATTCCTGCTTTATCTACATTTACATTTTCGAATGTTACATGATGAATAGGTTTGGCAACGGTACCCTGCAAGACAATAGCTGCCGCCGATGCTTTTTTACAACTGATATCTTTTACGTAGATATTGCATACTTCAGAGTAATGGTTGTTGTCCATTCCTTCTCCTGCATACATTGAAGTAACGTAGAATAAGTCTTCCACTTCACCAAACTGGCAATTGTTTACATAGATGTTACGTAGAAATCCTCCACGATCAGGATTGGTTTTCATGTAGATACCGCGTTTGCAGTAACCTCCATATGTGCAATTTTCAATAAATATATTTTGCACTCCGGATGACATTTCACTGCCTAATACTACACCGTGCAATCCTTTAAACTTACAGTTACGTATGATGATATTTTCTGAAGGTCTGTTTGTGCTCCATCCGTCGTTATCACGTCCACATTTTATGCTACGTTGTCATCGCCATTGTTGAATTCAATATTTTCTATCAAAAGATTACGTGTATACTCAGGATCTATACCATCATTGTTTACAAGTTTGGCGTCATAACGGATGTTTCGGCAAATGATATTTTCTGATTTCAGCAAGTGAATACACCAGAAAGGTGCGTTAGTGATGAATACTCCTTCTATCGTGATATTCTTGCAGTCGAAAAATTGTATTAGCTGCGGGCGGAGGTAGAATCCTTCACCAAAATTACGTTCTTCTATGGAAACTTCCTTGTGATTCATATCTCGGCTTAATTGCTGGCCTTTCTTCTGTTGGCTTTTCCATGTAGCAAAAGTTGTACCGGCATTTCCGTCTATTGTGCCTTTACCGGTGATAGAGATATTCTTGAGCTGGTAACCGTAAATGAAGGGACTGTAATTTTGCAGAAAAGTACCTTCCCAACTTGTTTTTACTACGGGTAAGTAGTAATGAGGGTCTGGTGAGAATTTCAGAGTGGCACCTTCTTGTAATTCAAGCAAACATTACTAACGAAATGGATTGGTCCGTTTAGTAAGTATTCACCGCTTGGAACAATAATGCGTGCCCCTCCCATTTGAGAGGCACGCTTCATTGCTTTATCGAAAGCTGGCTTGCAGTCTTTCTTTCCATCGCCTTTTGCCCCAAAAGAAAGGATTTTCAAACTCTTTTGAGGCATTTGGGCTCCTGTAATTTCTGATAAAATTGAGTCACGTTTTGCTATCCGTATACTATCATTGGCGCATGCCATATACGGAAGCATGGCGATTAATAAAATAATCGCCAGTTTCAAGCGTTTGTGTAGTTTCATAGTGTCGTGTGTTATTGTGTCTGAATATTTCTTTTTATCTCATCAGTGTTTTGGTTACTTCACCGATGTACATCGTATATTGTTTTGATGTATCTGCATTCTGGTTCAGCGATTTCAGCTCTTCAGCAGTCATCTTTTGTGACATTGCTTTTTTGCATTCTATTACAACGCTGGCCTTGCTGTTGTCATCTGTATAGAATGAGATTTTATAGGTGTCACTTTGTTCCATCAATGCTGTAGCAGCAATACGACTTTGATCTATCAGCAGGTAAGATACGTTCTTATTGAACATTTTTCCGAAACCACTCCAGTTGTCTGCTTTTATTTCAATTTCTTCACCATTTGAAGCTGTCAGAGTGATACGTCCTTGCGCTGCTATTTCGTTTAAATTGCTTGGTAACTGTTCCAGTCCAACCTCTTTCAGTTCGGCAGATGCGTTTATTTTTATTGCAGGCTGTAATTTCTGCATCGGAACACTTTGTGGAGCTGCTTCTGGAGTAGTATCTAAGAATTTTTGTCCTAATGCAGAAGCTGCCGACTGGAATAATTCATCTTTTAGATCGATAGTTTCTCGTCTGAACTTACCACAAATAGGGGCCAGTTTGGTCTTCTTTTTGTTCAGAGCCATATCATCTGTAATCCATTCTTCAGCTGAATATTTTTCTCCACCGTCTCTTGCTTCGTCGTACCAATAGCGGATGCGGGTCATCATCAAATCACATTTACCGTCTTTTGTATTAATTAAAAGCTGGTAGTAAATACGTGTGCGGTCAAGGGATAAGGCTGAAGAAGAAAATATAATGTATTCTTCTGCGGATGCAGCTATAACTCCTTCTTCTTCATTTGAATATGAAACCTGGCTATACAACTTACCATCGGGTTTGAAACGACCTTTTGCCCAGTCTAGCATTTGATTGAAAATGTCTGTTTTTGATAATCCAGGAGCATTGATTTCTTTGGTAAAAGCTACTCTGCCATCGATTGTTGTAACGGCTCCCGTCAGATATTTCGGGTTGGAATTATCTTTTTTATCTTTTGCCATACTAATTATCGGCAAACACATCAGTAGGATAAATAAAATTTTTTTCATGGTAAATCTCTATTTGTTTTTCTAATTTTTACTGTAAGCAAATATACAGATAAAAAATATAGGAAGACAAGAGATACCTGCTAAAAAAAAGAAATGGCTGATAAATAAAAATATTCACTACAATTCATACATGCTTAGAAATAGGTTCTAATTTAAAGCATTGTATGAACTATAGTGAATATATATTTAATTCCTTTTATTTAAAAGAAATATTTATTTTACTGGAATTTTATCAATTCTTGCTTGATGACGTCCACCTTCAAAGTCTGTAGTGAAGAATTCTGACATGATTTTATCAGCCATTTCTGTGTTGATAAAACGTCCTGGCATAACGAGTACATTTGCATCATTGTGCTGGCGAGCCAGATGTGCAATTTCTGGAATCCAGCAAAGTGCAGCGCGGATACCTTGATGTTTGTTCAAGGTCATTCCTATGCCTTCTCCACTTCCACAAATGGCTATACCTGGATAACACTCTCCAGCTTCTACTGCAAGAGCCAGAGGATGAGCAAAATCCGGATAATCACAACTGTCGGTACTATATGTTCCGAAATCTTTGTACTCCCAGCCTTTTGCTTCCAGCCATTGCTTAACATATTGTTTTAGTTCAAATCCGGCATGGTCAGAAGCTAGTCCTATTACTTTCATTATAACATTGCTTTTACTTGGTTGTATACATTTTCTGCAGTGAATCCCAGTTTTTCGTCCAAAACTTTGTAAGGAGCAGAGAAGCCGAATGATTCCAGTCCCCAAACCTTACCGTTGTGTCCTACTAATCCTTGTAAGTTTACAGGCAATCCGGCTGTTAATCCGAATACCTTTGCACCTGTTGGGATAATACTTTCCTGATATTCTTTGCTTTGGCTGCGGAACAGACCTTCTGAAGGAACAGAAACGATACGAAGTTTTACTCCGTCTTTGCGCAACAATTCAGCACCAGCTACCAGTGTAGATACTTCTGAACCTGAAGCTACTAATATTACATCTGGATTTTCATCTGCACCAGCTACGATATAAGCACCTTTTGTTGTTTGAGTATAGTCTGTACCTGCAGGAAGATTTGCAATATTCTGGCGAGAGAAAATCAATGCAGTAGGAGTTGCTGTATTTTCCATTGCCAGTTTCCATGCTTGAGTTGTTTCTTCAACATCAGCAGGGCGGAGAACCAACATAGAATTGTGTCCTTTATGGTTCTTCAGTTTTTCCATCAGACGAATTTGAGCTTCTTGTTCTACTGGTTCGTGAGTAGGACCGTCTTCACCTACACGGAATGCATCGTGAGTCCAGATGAACTTCACAGGCATTTCCATCAAAGCAGCCATACGTACTGCTGGTTTCATATAATCAGAGAATACAAAGAAGGTTCCACAAGCAGGGATTACACCTCCGTGCAGTGCCATACCGATACAGCAACAAGCCATAGTCAATTCAGCTACACCAGCCTGCAAGAAAGCACCGGTAAAGTCACCTTTCGTAAAGGCATGTGTTTTCTTTAAGAAACCATCAGTCTTGTCTGAGTTTGAAAGGTCAGCCGAAGCTACTATCATATTTTCTACCTGAGTAGCCAATACTCCCAAAACGGTAGCCGAAGCAGCACGTGTTGCAGCACCAGCCTTTTGTTCGATAGCTTCCCAGTTTATCTTTGGAGCCTGATTTGAGAACCAGAATTCCATTTTGGCAGCCAGTTCAGGATGTGCTTTTGCCCATTCTGCTTTTGCTGCATAGCGTTCTGCTACGATAGCTTTAAGTTCTTCGCGACGAGCAGCATACAATTCTGCCACTTCAGGGAATATTTGGAATGGGTTTTCAGGATCTCCTCCTAAATTGTTGATTGTATTGATATAAGCGTCACCTCCTAATGGAGCACCATGAGTTGCACAATTGCGTTCATAGCTTGATTTGTCTGCTTTCAAAGCGCCTTTACCCATTACGGTCTTACCGATGATCAAAGTTGGCTGATCTTTTACAGCTTTTGCTGCTGTCAATGCTTCACGGATTTCATCGGCATCATTTCCGTTGATAGTAAGAACTTTCCATCCCCATGCTTCGTATTTTTTTGCTACGTCTTCGTCTGTAACAGCATTACATTCGGTAGAAAGCTGGATATCATTTGAGTCGTAGAACATGATAAGATTATCAAGTCCCAGGTGTCCGGCTAAACGTCCGGCTCCTTGAGAAATTTCTTCCTGTATACCGCCGTCTGAGATATAAGCATAGATTGTCTGATTCATTACATCTCCCAAACGTGCTTTCAAGAATTTAGCTGCAATGGCTGCACCTACAGCAAATGTATGACCTTGTCCCAATGGGCCAGAAGTGTTTTCAATGCCACGCATAATATCTACTTCTGGATGTCCAGGAGTAGGGCTTCCCCATTGACGGAATTGAGCCAGTTCTTCTAATGTGAATTTTCCGCTCAGGGCCAATACTGAGTATAGCATTGGTGACATATGTCCCGGATCGAGGAAGAAACGGTCGCGACCTTCCCAACGTGGATTTTCGGGATCATAAACGAGAAATTCAGAAAACAGTACATTTACAAAGTCTGCACCACCCATTGCGCCACCCGGATGACCGGAATTAGCTTTTCTACCATAGAAGCAGCCAAAATACGAATGTTGTCGGCTGCACGGTTCATTAGTTCTTTATCGTTTTTCATTATTGGATATGTTAGTTTATGCAAAGATAGTAATATTCTTTAAAATGTAACTATTTTTATTTTTAAAAGCTGGTAAACTCAAGGGTTGCGTAATCCGATTCAAGGGTAAGATGCTTGCCATCTGCTTTTATGACATTGAATGTCGTTTCCAGACTATTTATGCCATACGGTTGAAGTTTGCTTATCGGATAGATGATTTCACCCTTTTCGTTTTTATCTATTCCTACTCGTATACCGTCATCTCCTGTAGAGTAGCGATGTACAAAGTCTTTCATTACAACTTTTTGTTTGTCGTTTTCGTAAGAAAATCTGCCAATGAATGTACCATAGCCATGTGTACATTGCTTTTCTGCTACTTCTACGACCCATAGCTGGATGCTGAAAAACATTCGTTGACAGTCTTTTATGAACGACGCCGTCTTCGTGTGTAGTGAACTGTTCCAGCCTCCACATGCCTTCTATATTTCGGTCTATCGGCTCTTTTTGGCATCCGCTAAATGTTATGCAAAGCAGTAGTATAGTTATATAAAATATACTTTTCATTGTTCTATATATAAATGAATATTATTCTTCGACTTTATAATATGCTTCCTGTTTTCTTTATGCTAAGCATTCCTCCGGTAGAGTTGCCGAGGTAATTACCGCGGTCCAGTCCCATGCTGACTGATGTACTCCATCCTTTTGCCCATTGGGGGCTGTATGTTACTTCATACAGTGAACTGAACTGTTTTCGTTGCTTGTCAAGAGGAGTACTGTAAGTTCCCCAGTGGCGGGCAAAAGAAACTAAAATGCGATAATTCCATTCGTCACTCGGATTACCTTCTATGCCTAAATGATTTGCTCGTACTCGGTTGCTTTTAAAGGTTATTTTTCCATCTTTATTATATATAGGTCCGGGTAGGAGAGGGTTTCCCATACCTTGTCCCCAGTGCTGCCATGCTTGATAGCAGTAATTATTGTAATAATTGTCTCCTGCACTGATTTGATAACCTAAACTGCCTGCAAACAAGTCATATAAAATTGGTCCGGTCTGATCTTTTGTAGACATTCCTTCCCATAATATAGAACTTACCCATCGGTTCTTTGGCAATGTAATTTCTATGCCTATCTGTCCGTCTTTCCAGCGTCCATATTGCCAGAACATTTGTGAGTGGTCATCGAAGAAATGTTCCAGATAGGCACGGAACTTCCAGTCTTTCAAATAATAGTTTATAGCAAAGTTCCAGCTACCCAGATGATTGCCTTCTACATTTACCTGATCTCCCAAGGTGTATCACTTCCACCGCTCATTGGGACAAAAGCTTTGAAAAAACTCTTTAAACCATCAGGCATGTCGGTAATCAACTCACTTGTACCGTCACTCTTCTTTTTTAGCTGGTCGCCTGCAAATTGGGTTGCCATGAGTAGACCAAACTCAAATTCAGCAGGAAGTTTTTTTCGGTTACCGATTCGGAACATCAGGGACTTGCTATGATAATAAATATTTTTACCATAGGTGTTTCCTGCTGACACGAAACTTTCCTGCCATCCGTTATCGGTAAACATTCCGTATGCTAAATGTCCTTTCAGCGAGAGCCATCCTTTGGTTCCGGGAATAGCTACATATTCTGCTATTTCTCCACGGACTTGAGGCACTGGGCGTGCATTGGCGCCTTCTACCATCATACCACTACTCAGGCGTTCATTCTTTGTCAGAGGAAATCCCGGACGTTCTTTGCTTCCAACACTTAGTCGGAGAAATTTCCATGAGAAATCAGCAAAAGCTTGCTGAATAACAAAATCAGCTGTCTGATTTGCAGTTGCTGCTACATCCAGTCCTGCCTGTATCTGCCAGTTATGGCGTAATTCTTTATCAAAATTTATTCCTGCACGGACATAGCCGCTATTAGGTTCTACGCTTGAAAGTCCGTAACGGTTTGAGGTTAGCCACAATGGGGCATACGTGCCATTTGATACATTTCCACTTGCTTCCACCCGATAGGTTAGTATGGAGTCTGCTGTCTGTGCATGCATAGTTCCACCCAGACATAACATCGCAAGCCATGTACTGATACATTTGTAAGTCATTGATAATTGATTTGATAAATGTGAATGCAAAGTTAAAACTTTTCTGTCAGTAAACCAAACAGGGTATTTGCTGGGCTGTTTGAACTAACAGAAGCGTTATTATTAAGAACAAACAACTATAGGCTATTGTTGTGCTGAGTGTAAAATTTGATATGAGTATAAATAAAATCTCCTCCATGTTTGATACGTGGAGGAGATTTCTTGACTCTATCTACGAATAAAAGTCTTCGTATAAGATTTAATAAAATTCTATTCTGCGTAAAAGATTACTCGAATAATTCATTAGCAGATTTTGCGAGCTCCATTGCTGATTACTACATCATATACTTTAGGGCTGCGACCGAATTTTTCTTTGAAGCGTTCTTTTGGCTGTGATGATGAATGTTTCGTAAAGTTCATTTTTCACCAAGTTGATAGTACAACCTCCGAAACCACCTCCCATAACTCGAGAGCCTGTTACACCACAATCGAATGCTACATCATTCAAGAAATCCAGTTCTTCGCAGCTTACTTCATACAATTTACTCATACCGTGGTGAGTTTCATACATTTTCTGACCTACGGTTTCATAATCATTGCGTTCAAGAGCTTCGCATACATCAAGTACGCGCTGAATTTCTTCGATTACATATTCTGCTCGTTTATAATCTTCTTCGCTTACTTCTGCTTTTACCTCTGCAAGCATTTCGAGAGTAGCGTCACGCAAGAATTCAACGTTCGGATATTTTTTCTTCAGTGCAGCTACTACGTTTTCGCAACTCTGGCGGCGTTTGTTGTAAGCTGATGAAGCAAGTTCGTGCTTAACAACAGAATCAACCAAAACCAGACGGTAACCTTCCGGACGGAATGGGAAGTATTGATATTCCAATGAACGACAGTCAAGACGCATTAAGCTGCCTTCTTTACCGAATACAGATGCAAACTGGTCCATAATTCCGCAGTTTACTCCGCAGTAGTTGTGCTCTGTAGCCTGACCTACTTTCGCAAGTTCAAATTTATCTATTTTGTTGTCGCCGAATAAATCATTCAGAGCAAAGGCAAAAGTAGATTCGAGTGCAGCAGAAGAAGACATACCAGCTCCCAGAGGAACATCGCCTGCAAATGCTGTATTGAAACCTTTTACATCTACTCCTCTCTTTATCATTTCGCGCATACGCCAAAAATATAACGTGCCCAGCTAGCTTTAGGTGCATCTTCTTCATTCAAACCAAATTCTACATAGTCTTTCAGGTCAATAGAGTAAGCACATACTTTATTGATGCCGTTTGGTTTAATTTCTGCCATAATACCTTTGTCTACAGCTCCCGGGAAAACAAATCCTCCATTATAGTCTGTGTGTTCTCCTATCAGGTTGATGCGTCCGGGTGATGCATAAATACTTCCGGTTGTACCATCGAAATGCTTGATGAAACGGCTTCTTACAAATTCTATATCCATAGTGGTAAAAGCTTAAAAGGTTAATATTGTTTTAGTGAGAAACTAAAAAATGATGAATGAAGACTTCTTTAACAAAAAGTGATAATCTTCATCCATCATTTTCGTCTATCATCTTATTATTCAACAGGGATATCTTTATTTACATTTTTGCAACCTACTAATCCGTAGAACAACAGATAAGCTAACATTGCAATGATAAGCCAGTAACTATTCATGTAACCAGCTGAGTCTGAGATGAACTGCTGTATCAATGGCAGGATTCCACCACCTACAACCATCATCATGAAAATTCCTGATGCCTGTGCTGTATATTTACCCAATCCTTCTACAGCGAGGTTGAAAATACCTCCCCACATGATTGATGTGCAAAGTCCGCACAATACAAGGAACAGAGCGCTCAGAGGTACAGATGCCATCTGGAAACCATTGTCGGCGCTATAGCCCGGCATAGATACTGTAACTTCTTTCGGAGTAAAGATAGCGATAAGAATAAAGCAGATAGCAACTATTGATACTGTGATAAGCTGTACACGACTTGATACTTTACCGCTGATGACACTACTTGCCAAACGTCCAACCAGCATCAATAACCAGTAAATTGCAGCGATAGCTCCACCGATAGCGGCACCGTCTGTAAGCAGACCAGCTCCTTTTTCTGTAGAGTCTGCCAAGTAGAAGTTAAGTGTTCCCGGGATACCAATTTCGATACCTACATAAATAAAGATACCGATAACACCTAGTACAGTGTGACGGAAGCTCCATGGGCTGTGAGGGTGTTGTTCTTTTTGAACTTTACCTTTACGCAAGTGCGGTTCAGGAATGCTGACAAAAGAAATAATGATGAATGTGAAGATAAATACACCCATTGCGATGAAAAGCAACGGAGCTACATCCGACATTGCAGTCTGAGGAGTTACACTGCCGATCAATACACCTACGAAAAGCGGAGTAAGAGTACCTGACAATGAGTTCAGTGCACCACCTGCCTGGATTAACTGGTTTCCTTTGTTACCACCTCCACCTAACAGGTTCAACATCGGGTTTACTACAGTATTTAACATACATACGCAGAAACCACAGATGAATGCTCCCAGCAGATAAATGATAAAGTTTAATTTAATAGTGTATTCACCCATTGAGAACACTGAAACATCAGCGCCTACCAAGCTTGAAATATACTGGGTGAGCAAGCCGAAGAAACCTACTGCCATTGCAATCAGGGCAGTTTTCTTATAACCAATTTTTACAAGCATATTTCCTGCCGGAATACCCATGAACAAGTATGCAAGGAAGTTCATCATGTTTCCCATCATACCCAGGGTGTTTGCACCGGCATATTGGTTTTTCCAAATCGTTCCGAAAGGTGCTGCAAGATTAGTGACGAAAGAGATCATCGCAAAAAGAAAGAACATCGTAATAATTGCGATGAGATTGCCATTCTGTTTTTGTTGATTCATGGTTTTGTTGATAATATAGGGTTAATAAATTAGGTTAGTTCTGTTTCATTAAATTATTGCTCTATTCCGAATTTGTATACGGTAACTTGATGGTATACTTCTCCAGGATTAAGGGCTGCA
>ENA-OQAN01001191-OQAN01001191.1-human-gut-metagenome-genome-assembly--contig:-NODE-1191-length-11864-cov-4.381869_pt1 | contig 11864 bp, 12 predicted proteins | sample MGYA00242735_ERZ504527 | MGnify/ENA primary metagenome ERZ504527 (study PRJEB26092, sample SAMD00036230) | human gut metagenome | host: Homo sapiens | study: EMG produced TPA metagenomics assembly of...
ATTTCCGGTAAACCAGGACATCACTGTTGCACGGCTGATTGTAGAACCGATATCTTTCAGTTTAGAGAAAAGATAATCAGCCATTTCAGCATTGTCTGAAAAGTCTACAGGAGCGTTTCTTTTTTTTGCAGAAGTTCGGTCAGACCTTGTCCGAAAGAGCGGAAATGAGTCGGATCTTTTAAATATTCAACTGCCTGATCGACATTGTCTATCGAAGAATAATTCTGGATACTGCTCTGATTATAAAGTGTATAGTCTGATTTCATTTTCATTCTCGTTTCTTTTTCATGATAAAAATACTCTGTTAAATGCAGATATGTTCTGCTAAGATTATAGCTGAAACCGATAAATTTTTCTACAAAAAAATACAATTACAAACTTGCAGAGCAATATCGTTATAATAAACGGGAAACAGTTAATCTGATAGTTACAGAGAAATTATTTTTTATAATCAATGAGGATAAAAATGCGGGATATGAGAATTGCATTGTGCAATGGATATGAAATGAAAATTTCAGAAAACCGGAAAATCCGGATTGCAGACGAAGCAGGGAGAGGCGCCGGATGTATTGTATATGATGCCATTTACTGGGATCAGATGCAGATAAAACACAAAATAAGAGTCCGGGAGTGTTATCCGGCATACATCCAACTGACCAGAGCTGCTACCGGAGAGCTGGTGCCTTCTGGAAATCCAGAAAAATTTGCAAAAGCAAAAAACCGCTTTACAGATGCGTATAAAAGAAATACGGATATCAGAAATACGTTAGGGCTGACGAACTCTACCGTCAATGCGGTCGATGTGATTTCCTGTAATCACACAGTTTATATCCTGCTGCCAATGGATGAAGGAATTGATTACAGGTATTATGAGGATCAGTCATTGCAGGAACTTTTCCGGCATATGAAAAGTCTTGCGCAGATTATTCTGAAATATCATCAGAAGGGATATCTTCATCTGGATATAAAGCCGGAAAATGTGCTGATTTTACCGGAAACACCGGAGCATGTGATTCTATTTGATTTTGATTCCGTAACTGCAATCGGGGAATTACAGAAAAATGCAGGAATCCCTTATTCGGATGGATTTTCTGCGCCGGAACAGATGCAGGGAAAAATCAAAAAAATAGGATTTCATTCCGATGTATATTCCATTGGTGCTATGCTGTTTTTTAAACTTTTTGTAAGAAAACCGTGTGAGGCTGACTGCAGAATCGCGAGCAGCTATTCATTTGAAAAAATGCGGTATGGAAGCGAAAAATATCAGCCGAAGCTTTATAAAATGTTAGATTTATTTTTGAAAAAGACATTGTCTATTGCGACGGCACCGAGATGGCATGAGATGCAGAAGGTAATCGATGCGCTTGACGAACTGATAAAGTTAGCAGACATCAATGATGTATATCTGCTGGATTCATTCCAGTATAATTCTGCCTGTTTTGTTGGAAGGCAGGATGATTTAGAAGAAATCAACGAGCTTCTTGCAAAGAATCAGCTTGTATTCCTTTCCGGAATTGGCAAGACAGAACTTGCAAAACAGTATGCATACCGGCACCGGGCGCAGTATGATACCGTTGTTTTCGCAGTGTATGAGAAAAATATAGAGTCACTTGTGCGGGATGAAATTGGAATCAACCAGATCAGTTGTGAAGAAGATGAGACAGAGCGGGATTATTTTAAAAGAAAGATCGAAGTTTTAAAACAGGCTGCAACGCCAAAAGATCTGATTATTATTGATAATTTTGACGTAGATGCAGATGAAGATTTAGAAACCTGTTCGCCTGTCCCTGTAAATTTATCATTACGACAAGAAAAGATTTCAGAGATTATAATTATGAGCAGATCAATGTTGACCGGATCAAAGATATTCAGGAAATCTTAAATCTGTTTTATACTTATACTTCCATTCCTTATACGGAAAAAGAAATCGAAGCAGTCCGGCAGTTAATCGAATATGTGGAACATCATACGATGACCGTGGAACTGATTGCAAAATATCTGAGAAACACAGAGATTTCTCCGGAAATACTCTATCAGAAATTTTTGGAAAAAGACGGAGTTACGAACACACAAGAAGTCCAAATCAGACAGAGAAAAGACAGGAAACTCCGCTCTGAGAGTGTAAACAGCCATTTAAAGATTCTGTTTGATATTTCCGGGTTTGATGTCATAGAAAGAGAAATTATTGCAAGCCTTTCCCTGTTTGATGGAATCCGTATTAGCCGGTCACAATTTGAAATATTATTATGTGGAATCAAAGAAACCGCAGAAAAACTCGACGGTTTTATTCAAAATGGCTGGGTTATATGGAACAAAGTTACCGGAAAAATATCGCTGCACCAGGTGATACAGGATCTGATTTACCATGAATTAGTGCCTGATGCGGATAATTGCAGACACATTGTTGCCGGGATGAATGAATATCTGTCAGTGGAGCCGGAAGTTTATGCACAACATGATATCCGGGAGAAAATGGCTGCGATTTTTATAAAACGCCTTACCGGAAATAACATGTCTTATGCATGGCTTTGCTTTAGAGCAGGAGATGAGGAAAAACTTCAAGAGGCAGAAAAAATCTGTCTCGGGCAAGGAGATACAGAGGCGTATGATCTGTTGCAAAGGATTGAGAGGAAACGGATCAAAATGGTGAATGACAGTATTGAAATTGACTGGTCTGCCACAGATTATCCGGAAAGTGCAATGCAAAAGTTAGATGAGATGGCCGGACATCTGGATAGTGCAGCAGCATATTGCAGAAAAAGTTCAGAAAATCCGGATTATCTGGTAAGGGAATATTTTGAAATGGCAAGTGAGACTTCCGACATGTTAGATGACCGTGTGGAATGGTGTGCGGCAGATGTACCGATTCCACAGATGGAAAATCTTTATGAAAAAATCAGTCAATTATTTGATCTGGTAATGGAACAAATGCCATTGACTTCCTATATGCCAAAGGAAAAAGAAAAAGCATATCAAAAAATAAGAGATTATTATTCGAAAGATCCTGGTCTGACTTACCGGGGAGAATTTCGCCTGAATCTGAAAAAAGGCTACCAGTATCAGGAACTTTTAAACCAGTTAAGAGAAGATACATCTTTCCATGAAATTGATGATGGAAACAATATGTCTTATGCAGAACTGGCAGAAGAATATGAAAATAACGGAAAAGAGCAGGAAGCGATCGCGTGTTATCAGAAAGTATACGAGGAAGATTTTGCGACGATGGAAGGAATATGTATTCCGGAAAGCCGGGAATATGCAGCGAAAAGTATTGCAGAAATTTACCGGAAAAAAGGTGATATAGATTCTGCCATTCAGACATTAGAAGGAGCTTTTTCTGATACAGAATCGGAAGATATCTGCATAGAGCTGATTGGAATATTAAAAGAACACCAGAAATTGCAAAAAGCCAGACAGTATGCCATTCAATTAAGGCAAAGGATGGATCCTGCACCGGAAAATGCGTATGATACCGGATATATGCTTGCTGCCTGCTATTTTCTGTATTCCATTGAAGAGAATAAGACAGAAAAAACGCAGTTGTGGAAAGAATGTCTGAAATATTATAAGATGCTTGGAACAAATGAAATTGAGGAACATTGCGGTGATTTTCTTGTGGAATATATACAGAAAGAAACCTCTTCCATGGAGGAGGTTTTATCTGTAATAGACAGAGTCCGTGAATATGGAAAAAATAATATCAGAAAAACAATTCTCTGGAATGTCATAAAAAAATATGAGGGAAAGAACCATTTTGAAAAGAATCAGATCATCTGCCTGATAAGGCTGGCGGAACTTTCGAAGGAATATCGTTGCAAAAATATAAAGGAAGGGTTAGAGCTATGCAACCAGGCACAGGATATATACAATAAATACGATCTGAATGATGCGTTTCTTCAAAGCCTTATTTATAAAACAAGGGAAGAGCTTATGAATGAGGGGAATTTTGATTATGAGCAGATCACGCAGATCAGGAAAATGTGTAACTACAGACTGTTAGCAGAAAAACAGATCGCGCAAAAAAAATATACACCGGAAGAACAGATTGAGATATGGAAGGAGGCTGCAAATCAGTATAGCTATATAGAAGATGGAGAAAAGGAAGAAGAGTGTCTTAAAGAAGCAATCAAAATAGCAGAAAAAACATGGGAAAAGATAGAAGCCAGCGAGTTCTGGACGGACTATTCGAGCATGCAGCATGATCTTGTCACATTAGAGATTGATAATGGAAAATTAGAGACAGCAGAACAGAATCTTGCGCTGTTGTACGATAAGACAGCTGCGCATATTTTAGAAAAAAATGTCAAAGAGGATACAACGGATCACTATTGGGATATAGATTATATTGCATTTAAATATGAGGATATAGCAAATATAAATGAAACAATCCGGATATATTTAGCAGCCTTGTATATCCTGCTTGAAAAAAAACCAGATTCCAAAATCCTGACAGACAGGCAAGACGGGATCGGACAGTTGTGCGTGGTACTGCAGCAGTTATTGGAAAAAGAATACGATTCAGATGTAACCAATTCGATCATAGAAGCGAAAAGGCATTTGCAGGAATTTTTGGAGGATACGGCTTATGACCAGGAGAGAGTTTTTGCTTTTGCTGCAAAAAATAGCAGAAAAGTATCAGTATAAGGATTTTGAATTTAAACATGACATAAGGTAAAAATAAAAACTGCCACATCGGACAACCCGGTGTGGCAGTTTTTTAATCACTCTTACAAGTAAAAATAGCCGGTTTGGTAAAATGAGCCTGTAAACAAAAACAAGTCTTTAAGAAAAGAGAGGGCATACGTCATGGAAACAGTTCTTTTAATCATTTATGCGGCAGCATCCTACTGGGCAACAAACAAGGTATTGTATGAGGGAAAAGTTGTATTTTACTCTTCCGCTTATGTGCATTACATGAAAAATTTTTAATAGGAATGATGTTTGGCTGGATACTGATTCCGATTGCGATTTTAAAATGCATTTTTTTCAAATAGATTCGGGATTGGGAATAAGAGCAATCGCAAGATAACAGAAAAGAAGGAGTAAACAGATTATGAAGCAGACAATCGAAGATAAACTGGTGAGTAAGGTAAGCAAAGGAAAATTAAATACAATCCACGTAAGCCGTGAAGAGATGGCGGATCTGGTAGATCAGCATTTTATACAAAATGCGGAGACAGAAGAAGAGTACAAACAGATCTGGAAAGTCATAAAAAGAGGAATCCTTTTTGATAAAATGATTTATACAAAAGATGGAAACTATCAGATGCGCTCCTGCTCCAGCCAGGGCGGACACAGCCTGAGAAGAAACATATGGATCTATGATAAGACGGCAGACACCTTTTATCAGTATGATTATTGGTATGGGTTTTATGGAAAATTCAAAAAAATGGTGCGCAGTAAGTTGCAGGAAAAACAGAAATAATAAAAATAGCGATACCCCAGGTTACAGTAGTGGCAGTTTGAACCCGTTACGGTTTAAAACTGCTTTACCTGAAATTGTAATTTGCAAGTAGAAATTGCAATGCAATCTATAACTGTAATTTGCAATGCAAACCCAATATAATGAAAGAAATATTTTACATGCGAGGTGATATGCTTGGAAAGTATGACGGAAGTTACTTCGGAAGATCTGGCTGGAGTATATAAGGACCTGGCTGAAACGGTTGGCGTTGAAAATGCTTATAAAATATATAGTCATTTTAAAGGATTACAGTTAATGTTTCCGCTAAAGTTTTATTCGAAGACGTACATAATGCAGCAAATCTGTTCCGAGTATAATGGGAAAATGTACATGCCTGGCAAGAAAATACGGGTATTCAGAGAGCAGGGTGAGGCAGATATTGAGGGAAGCAAAAGATGAGATTGTATAAAATTTTAGATTTTATATAAGGCAAAACGAGGGAGGAAGAAATATGAGCAAATCAAAAGTGAACATGCCAAAAGAATTGAAAAGGAAATGCAATATAATCATTCATTCAGCGACTGGTGCATCGGCAGTGGCAGGACTTATACCGATACCAATGTCTGATGCAATACCTATCACAGCAGCACAGATAGGTATGATTATAAAAATAGGTGACTTATTCGATATCTCTTTGTCAGAAGCAGCGGCAAAATCAATTGCTGGAGTTGCATTAACACAACAAGCGGGACGTTCCGTTGCTTCAGGATTGTTAAAAATGATTCCGGGAGTTGGCACGTTAATAGGTGGAATTATAAGTGGATCTACGGCTGCGGCATTAACGGAATTTTTAGGATGGGTAGTAGCTGATGACTTTTTCAGAATGTCACAAGGTGAAGATCCGGAAAATATTGTAGAAGTTGCCAGTGAGTTAAAAGGTTCATTTCAAGATGTAAGATTTAAAAAAGAATGAAGTAAGGGAAAGGTGTAATATGGCTGATAAAAAAACGAGAAAAACAAGAAGTGACTGTACGGTAGGTACATTTGAAAAGAAACATGGACTTCCGCCGGGAACTTTTCGTAATAGTAATGGACGGGATACCAGATCCGATAAAAGGATAGGAACAATCCGCAAAGAACATAGTGAAAATAAAAAGGGATAGGTGTAATAAAAATATACTTTATGGGAGATGGAAAATTATGTTTGGAAAAAAGAAAAATAGTATCAATAAAGTTGTGGTCAGTTCAAAAGAAGAATTAAAGACAGCAATTAAATGTAAGGAGCCATATATTGAAGTTCAGGGGGATCTGGCAAAGAAGATGAAATGGATGGGGAAACTTTCATCGGTAAAAATCGCTGCAATCATAGCATTACTAACATCGTTAGCAGCAGTGCCGGGAGGTGGCGTATTAACTGTTAGTGCATTAACTGCAGGAGGAGTTGTAGAGGCAGCAGAAGCTAATGTCGCAATTTATGTAATAAGTATATTAGGAATAGCTACCATTATTGGAATATTTAGAGGATATAATGTAGAAGTTGAAACAGGTAAAGTGTCGCTTAGACTTAAGGCAGGAGCCTAATAGAAAAGGGAAAAAGATGAAACAAGGTAAAATAATTCAGGAACCTGAATATTTCAGAAACAGATGCCCATTTTGTTATGAGAAATTGGGAATGAAAGCGACCTGGAAACGAAAAATAAAAAAGGTTTGTTATTGTCCTAATTGCCACAAAAAAATAGACGAAAGGTTTTTAGTTTACTAAACAGAAAAATACCGGAGTTCCATGAAAAGGAGCCCCGGTATTTTTCTGTTTTATGAGTGATCATCCGCCATTTCCGTCGGAGTTGTTGTCTCCGCTGGAATTATCCGTACCACCGGTATCGGCAGGAGTATTATCAGAACTGCCTCCGCCGGAATTATCTGTACCGCCGGTATCGGCAGGAGTGCTATCAGAATTATCCCCACCGGAATTATTAGCAGGCGGCTGTGTCTGCTGGGTATTGTCGGCAGGAGCCTGTGTGCCGCCGGAAGTATCATTATTTACACCTGGAACTGCGGAGAAAGCAGAAGTTCCCTGGTAGGTGGAGTTTCCTTCGTTGTGCATGGTACAGGTGTTATTTTTAAAATCATCCGTCAGAAGATATGGAGTATCCTCTGTTCCAACCGTTCCGCCAATGACGAATACTCTGGAGGAAATGGAATCTGCCGGGCAGTAACCACCGGCAAGCTGACCGGAAGCATTGCAGATATTTGCAACGATATGATGGTCACAATATTCGGTAGGCTGTGTACCTTCAGCAAAATATTCGGTATAGACCTGACTGCCGCGTGGATCCGCATCACAGACACCGGCGATCGCAAGCTTTCCGGATTCTTTGCAGACCTGGGCTGTAACGATCCCGGATGGCTTTGTGAAATCCTGATATTCCAGATTTTCGTGGATGCGGCTCATAACCGCTTTCCAGATTTTCTTTGGATAAGTGGTCTGACCACCGGACTGTGGTGAGTTATCGTCAAATCCACCCCATACAACACAGGTATAATATGGTGTAAAGCCGGCAAAAAGCGCATCGCGGTTTTTGGTTGTTGTACCGGATTTACCTGCCTGTGCCATTGAACTTCCGAAATAAGCCGGAGTACCGGTTCCCTGAGTCATAACGTCTTTCATGGCATCGGTTAAAAGCCATGCGGTAGTGTCTTTTAAGACGGTGTGTGAGACAGGTTCAGTATTGTCGATCAGTACATTTCCATCATGATCTAAAATTTTAGTGTAGAATTTTGGCTTGATGTAAGTCCCACTGTTGGCGATCGTTGCATAAGCAGCCGTAAGCTCTAAGTTGGTAACACCATGTGTCAGACCGCCAAGTGCTAAAGTCTCATTGGAACTCTCATCCAGACCGACGGTTGTGATGCCGAAATCGCAGATATAATCATATCCGAGGGATGGACCAATCTGTGCTAACGTTTTTACGGTAACGATATTGATGGAGTTAGTGATTGCCTCACGCAGTGTTGTGAAACCGCGATAACGGTTGTCATAGTTGTTAACGGCACCACCCTGACCACTGCCGTAATTGTATGGTGCATCATCCTGAACGGAGGCAAGGGTAAGACCACCGGCATCGAGTGCTGGCGCATATGCGGCAATGATCTTAAAAGTAGATCCCGCTGTCTTGTGGTATCTGCTGCACGGTTTAAAGTCTTGTTGGCGGTTTTGTCTCCACGTCCGCCGACTAATGCTTTGACATTTCCGGTACTCTGATCAATGATCGTAAGAGCTGCCTGCGGCTGAAGCGTGTAGGTAACGGTTTCACTTCCATTTACGATCGTATCACCGTCTTTCATGATGTCCGTTTTGTACTGTTCAATTGCAGCAGCTGCCTCTTCTTCGGAGTTAAAGTTGATCGAAAAACTCTTGTTGGAAGACTGATAATAGGAAAGCATCGTCTGTTCACTGTAATTCGATATGGAACCGTCGGCAGAGCGGACAGATAAACGATAGGAAAACGATACTTTCGGCGCAGTCGGATAATTGTCCAGATTATTCACTTCATCATCACAGATCGCCTGAATTTCCGGATCCTGTGTAGAGTAGATCGTAAGTCCACCCTGATAAAGTGCTTTGTAAGCCTGCGTCTCAGTGTAGCCTTTCTGCTCCACCAGATCCTGGATGACCTGATCTGTCAGTTCATCAACAAAATAAGAATTAATGCTGTTGGTTTCAGATTCAATGTTGACGAGCTGGATGCGGTCGTAAACATTGTCTGCAACAGCTTCATCGTATTCTTCCTGCGAGATATAACCCTGGTCTTTCATGTTGTTAAGCACTTTCATGCGGCGCTTGGAATTTTCCTGCGGATTGGTAATCGGGTTATATTTGGAAGGATTCTGGGTAATGGCGGCTAAGACTGCACATTCTGATAAAGTAAGATCAGAAACGTCTTTGCCAAAATAACGTTCCGAGGCGACACCGACACCTAAAGTATTTTGTCCGAGGTTGATCGCATTCAGATAATTTTCCAGAATCCAGTCCTTGTCCACCACTTTTTCTAACTGCAGGGCGAGATACTGCTCCTGGAACTTTCGTTCAAACTTGTCAGCCATGGAAGATTCGCTTGTCCAACTGGTAAAGACGGTATTTTTCAAAAGCTGCTGCGTGATGGTACTGGCACCCTCCGAGAAATGAAAACCGGATGCGACACCTTTTACGCCGGCACGAATGATACCTGTTACATCGATACCGTTGTGCTCGTAAAAACGTTCGTCTTCGATGGCAACGAATGCATGCTGCAGATTCTTTGGTATCTCATCGATCGTAACGGCGCGCCGGTTAGAACCCGATGCAACCAATGTGGCAGTCTGGTTGCCATTTGCATCTAAAACCGTGGATAAGAAACCGGTAGGAGTGGCAACAATATCATCGATCGTTGGAGCTGAGGCGATGATTCCGCGAATGACTCCAACACCGGAGCAGGCGCCGATTACCATGACGGCAAATACACATACAAGCAGCGACTTACAAAAAATCACATAAAACTTTTTGCGAATCATGGTACTTTTGGAAGTTAATTCTTTTTCGCGCTTTTGCGTACTTTTCTTTCCATAATTCATGTTAGGTCTCCTTTTTTGTAATAAAAATAAGGTATGAAATTATAATCCTTTTTATAATCAAAATGAACCATCTTCATATTATAGCAAAGAAATGTGTCGGAATAAAGGAAAAACTGAAAATACAGGTGATCTTCATTTATTTTTAAGAATTGAATTTCAAAAAAAAACATGATACCATAGGAACACGCGAAGAATCAGAGATGAAAATATACCTATTTATATGTAGAAATATCTGGCTGATAAAATATAAAAAGTTTTGTGACGAGAGGAATGAGTATGAAAACAGTATATTCCGGTGGAGAGGCAGAAATTGTAGAAAAAAAATCAAGATTTATTGCAACGGTGCGTCCGGTTTCTTCAGAAGAAGAAGCAGTTGCATTTATTGCAGAGATGAAAAAGAAATACTGGGATGCCAGACATAACTGCTCTGCTTTTGTCATTGGAGACAGACAGGAGATGAGCCGCTGCTCGGATGACGGGGAACCGGCACAGACAGCGGGAAGACCGATGCTTGATGTATTGCTGCGGGAAGATATCCACAATGTGGCTGTGGTCGTCACAAGATATTTTGGCGGAGTACTCCTTGGAACAGGCGGACTTGTGCGTGCATATCAGAAATCAGTCCAGGAAGGGCTTGCGGCAAGCGTCATTATTGATAAAAAGGAAGGACGCAGACTGTCAGTGGGAACCGATTATACCGGACTTGGAAAATTACAGTATCTGGTTGCACAAAACGGCTGACACTCATCGACACCGTTTATACCGAAAAAGTGGAGCTGCTTCTCATGGTTCCATCTGAGATGCAGGAGCAGACCGAAAAAGAAATTATCGAGGCAACCAATGGAAAAGCTGATATTTCCTGGGGTGAAATGGTATTATATGCAATGGTTGAAGGAAAATTGCAAATTTTTTAAATTTTTTTAAAAAAAACAGTTGACATTTTTATTTCACTCATATATAATAGCTATTGTTGACGGCGCGAAACGCTGAAAACAAAATAACATAAAGGGCTATCGCCAAACGGTAAGGCAACGGACTCTGACTCCGTCATTTCAAGGTTCGAATCCTTGTAGCCCTGCTAATGATACCTCAGCAGTGAGAACTGCTGAGGTTATTTTTTTGCCCGGGGAGGCGCAACAGCCAGTGGTCACAGACAGAAAATTTCGAATATCCCTACCATAACTCAGAAAAATGTGGTAGCATAACAAAAGAACAAAAACAGTAAAGCAGTTATGGACGTTTCAAATACCCGGAATCGAGGCATCGTATGTATAGTTTTAGCAACCGTGTGCGTTACAGTGAAGTAAATAGTGAAAAGGAACTGACGTTACCGTCATTATTGGATTATCTGCAGGATTGTTGTACGTTTGAGTCAGAGGATTTTGGAGTAGGTGTGGATTATCTTGCAAAAGAACAGGTGGCATGGATCTTATCTTCCTGGGAAATCAAAGTTTACCGATATCCGCAGATGGGACAGCATATTAAGGTCAGTACATGGCCGTATGCATTCCGTGGATTTTATGGGTACCGGAACTTTTGCATTGAGGGAGAAGATGGAGAAATATTTGCAGAGGCAAACTCGGTGTGGGTATTTATGGACACTGAGAAAATGCGCCCGGCACGGGTATCGGAACGGATGCAAGAAGTTTATATACCGGAGATCAGGATGAAATACCGGGAGAATGGGCAGATCGTAAGATCAGTTTACCGGATGAGGCAGTGCAAAAAGTGTCGAAAAGGAACCGGTACGTGTTTCCCGTTTTTACATTGATACAAACCATCATATGAATAATGGAAAATACATTCTGGTGGCGGAGGAATATCTGCCGGAACAGGTTTTTGTCTGTGG
>ENA-OQAN01001193-OQAN01001193.1-human-gut-metagenome-genome-assembly--contig:-NODE-1193-length-11861-cov-1.943327_pt1 | contig 11861 bp, 14 predicted proteins | sample MGYA00242735_ERZ504527 | MGnify/ENA primary metagenome ERZ504527 (study PRJEB26092, sample SAMD00036230) | human gut metagenome | host: Homo sapiens | study: EMG produced TPA metagenomics assembly of...
AGAAATCATATGTTTCTTTCACTTCAGCGATTGCTTTTTCCACTGTTTTTTCAACCGGCGCAGACTGTGCAGCATTATTAGCTTCATTCTTTGCGGCTCCCATGCTCTTCATTGTCGGGAACAGCAGCACATCTCTGATCGCTGCACTGTTTGTCAACAGCATACACATTCTGTCGATTCCGAATCCGATACCGCCTGTAGGAGGCATACCGATCTCCAGCGCGTTCAGGAAGTCTTCGTCTGTTGTATTCGCTTCATCGTCTCCCTGTGCAAGCAGCTCTTCCTGTGCTTTGAAACGTTCTCTCTGATCGATCGGATCGTTCAGCTCAGAGTATGCGTTCGCCATCTCCCATCCGTTCATAAAGAACTCGAAACGCTCTGTATATTCCGGATTCTCCGGTTTTTTCTTTGTCAGCGGAGAAATCTCGATCGGATGATCCATTACAAATGTAGGCTGGATCAGGTGCTCCTCTGCAAATTCTTCGAAGAAGAGTGCAAGGATATCTCCTTTTTTGTGACGCTCTTCAAACTCTACATGATGCTCTTTTGCAAGTGCTCTTGCCTGTTCCAGTGTCTCCACTTCGTTCCAGTCCACACCTGCATATTTTTTCACTGCATCTACCATTGTGATTCTCTCAAACGGCTTTCCTAAATCCATCTGCACACCGTTGTATTCGATCACAGTTGTTCCAAGTACTTCCTGTGCAACATGACGGTACAGATTCTCTGTCAGATCCATCATTCCGTTATAGTCTGTATACGCCTGGTACAACTCCATCAATGTAAATTCCGGATTGTGTCTTGTGTCAAGACCTTCGTTACGGAATACACGTCCGATCTCGTATACGCGCTCCATTCCTCCGACAATCAGTCTCTTCAAGTACAGCTCAAGAGAGATGCGGAGTTTGAAATCTTCATCCAGTGCGTTGAAGTGTGTTTCGAACGGTCTTGCAGCAGCACCTCCGGCATTGGATACGAGCATCGGTGTCTCTACTTCCAGGAATCCCTGTCCGTCCAGATATCTTCTGATCGCGCTTAAAATCTTAGAGCGGTTGATAAATGTCTGTTTTACATCCGGATTCATGATCAGATCCACGTATCTCTGACGGTAGCGGATATCTGTATTTGTCAGTCCGTGGAACTTCTCCGGCAGAATCTGAAGACTCTTGGAGAGCAATGTCACGGAAGAAGCGTGGATGGATTTTTCTCCTGTCTTTGTCTCAAACACTTCTCCTGTGATTCCGATCACATCGCCGACATCCATCTTCTTAAACTCTTTGTAAGCTTCTTCTCCGATGCTGTCTCTTGCAACGTAAGACTGAATATTTCCCTGCAAATCCTGTACATTGCAGAAAGATGCTTTTCCCATCACACGTTTGGACATCATACGTCCTGCGATAGAAACTTCTTTTCCTGCAAGCTCTTCAAAATTCTCTTTGATCTCCAGACTGTGATGTGTCTGGTCATATTTTGTGATCACAAACGGATCTTTTCCGTTTGCCTGTAAATCCGCCAGTTTTTCGCGGCGAACTTTTCTCAACTGATTTAAATCTGGTTCCTGCTGTGCTTTTTTCTGCTGTTCGGACACGATATTTTCTCCTTCCTTTTCAGGCATCCGGTACACTTTTATGTGTTCCCTAAATGCGAATTAAGACCCCTTGTAATAAAGGGGTCTGGTTTCTACTACATAGAACGGCTGATATCAAGTACTTTGTACTGGATCACTCCTGCCTGTGTTTCTACATCTACAGTATCTCCGACTTTTTTACCCATCAGAGCCTGACCAACCGGCGACTCATTGGAAATCTTTCCTTCCAGGCTGTTCACCTCTGTAGAACCTACAATGTTGAATTCCATCTCTTCGTCAAATGTGATGTCAAATACTTTTACTTTACATCCTACATTGATCTTGTCTAAATCAACTTCATCCTCTACTACAACTTCTGCGTTTTTCAAAATGCCTTCCAGCTCTTCGATACGGCTTCGATATCTCTCTGCTCATCTTTTGCTGCATCGTATTCTGCGTTCTCTGAAAGGTCTCCCTGCTCTCTGGCTTCTTTGATCTTTCCTGCCACTTCTTTACGTTTTACAACTTTCAGATTTTCCAGTTCATCCTCCAGCGCTTTCAATCCTGCATAAGTAAGTAATCTCTTCTTTGCCTCTGCCATACCTGTCTGCTTCCTTTCTTTCCTGATCTTGCTCTTTTATTTAAAACTTTATCTTCGGCTTTTTCCTGTATTTACAGGACATTTCTGCCTGTCCATATCTCTAATTCAAGTATATTTCACAATTTCAATATTATACTCAATCGTTATAACGATGTCAAGAGATTTTCCAGTTCTGCATAGCTCTCAACCTGATTGATCTGATCCCGCAGACGGGCTGCCCCATGCAGTCCTTTTGTATACCATGCCACATGTTTTCGCATCTCCCGGATTCCTGTAAAATCACCTTTATACTCGATCTGGAGTCTGGCATGCCGAAGCATTGTCTGCTTGATTTCTTCCACATCCGGTCTGTCAGGAAGCCGTCCTGTTCTTTCATATTCTAAAAGCTCCGAAAAGATCCATGGATTCCCCTGAGCACCTCTGGCGATCATCACCCCGTCACACCCGGTCTGCTCACGCATGGCGATTGCTTTTTCCCCGGAAGTCACATCTCCGTTTCCGATCACCGGGATGGAAACTGCCTCTTTTACCTGACGGATGATCTCCCAGTCCGCTTTTCCGGAATAATACTGTTCTCTTGTTCTTCCGTGTACGGCTACTGCTGCCGCACCTGCTTCTTCAATGATCTTCGCGATTTCCACCGCATTGATATGTTCATCATCGAACCCTTTCCGGATCTTAACGGTAACCGGCTTTTTGATTGCTTTTACCGTCGCACTGACCAGTTCGTATACCAGCTTCGGATTCTTCATCAGTGCAGACCCTTCTCCGTTTCGCACGACCTTTGGCACCGGACATCCCATGTTGATATCCAGAATGGAAAACGGACGTTCCTCGACCCGTTTCGCCATCTCGCTGACGATCTTCGGATCTGAACCAAAAACTGCAGCGATACCGGCACTTCCTCGGGATGAATCTGAAGCAGACTTTCCGTATTCTTATTATTATAGAAAATACCTTTTGCACTGACCATCTCCATACACAGAAGACCCGCTCCCTGCTCCTTGCAAAGCAAGCGAAATGGCAGGTCTGTTACGCCTGCCATAGGTCCGAGTACATAAGAATTTTCCAGTAAAACATTTCCTATTTTCAACTGTTTCATTTTCACACTCTAACTCTTTCTCTCGTTTCTTTTCTCAGGATCTGTACTCTACTCTTCTTCCAGATCAACCTCTTCTCCCAGATAAAACACCTTATAAAACAATTCCAGTGACTCGAACAGCTCCTGTTTTGTCTGCTGCAGCTGTTTGATCTTCAAAACACTGCCGATCTCATCAAACGAAAAATCATTCTCCTCGTGATCTACCCGAAACTCCAGATTTCCATCCTCATCATAGAAAACCATCAAGATCCCGCCTACATCTTCTGTGTAGAGTACACACATAATATTCAATTCCTGCTTGATACTTTCAGGCAGCATTTCAAACTCGGGATTCAGATAGTATTTCTGCTCATAAGAGTTCGCCGCACAAAGCACAATTTCTTCTTCCATTTTCAGTTTCCTTTCTTATATGACTAAACATATCCGTAAATACCGCGCACGGAAACTTCTCCCGCATAGACCGCTGTTTCACTTCCATCCGCTTTTCTTACAAGCAGCTCACCACCGTTATTGATTCCAAGAGCTTCTGCCTGCCATTCTCCCTTTGGCTCCAGAACCCGGACCTCACGTCCGCAATTCACAAGCAATTCATTGTATGCTTTTTGGATTCCCGAAAGATCTTCCGTTTTCATGAATTCGGCATATGCTTTTTCAAACCACCGCATAATTGCTGCAATGAGTGGACTGCGTCTGATACTGTGTCCTGCTTCAATCCGAAGTGATGTGGCAGTCTGCTTTAGTTCTTCCGGAAATTGTTCAATATTAGTATTGATCCCGATTCCAATGACAACATAATTGATATAATCAATCTCTGTGCTCATTTCCGTCAGGATTCCGCAGATTTTTTTCCCGTTGATAACCAGATCATTGGGCCACTTAATCTGTACATCCAGACCCGTACATTCCCGAAGCGCCATTGCAGCCGCATATGCCATAACCAGAGTCAACATGGGTGCTTTGACCGGTGCGATCTCCGGACGCAAAAGAAGTGACATATAAATATTCTGATCCGCCGGAGACTCCCAGGTTCTTCCTCTTCTGCCTTTTCCGGCAGTCTGCTGTCCTGCTGCTGCCAGAGTTCCGTGAGGCGCCCCTGATCTCCCATTCTTTTCGCCTGAATATTGGTGGAATCTGTTTCTGTAAAATAATACACGTTTTGTCCTGCCCAGACAGTATCTATCTGACTGACGATCTCCTCCCGGGAGAGAATATCCGGAAGAGAAGAGAGGCGATACCCTCTGTTGCGTACCGCTTCCACTTCATACCCTTCCTCTTTCAGTTGTTTGATCACCTTCCAGACTGCAGTTCTGGATACCTGGAACCGCTCACAGATCTGCTGCCCGGAAACATAGTCCTGACTCTCCCGCAGCATTTTTAAAATTTCCGCTTTCAATTACATCTCTCCCAGTGTCGCTGCCATCACAGCTTTGATCGTATGCATCCGGTTTTCTGCTTCATCAAATACTTTGGACTGTGCGGATTCAAATACTTCATCCGTCACTTCCATATCTGTAATGCCAAACCGTTCTCCCATCTCTTTTCCGATCTTTGTCTTCAGATCATGGAATGCCGGCAGGCAGTGTAAAAAGATCGCAGACTCTTTTGCATTTGCCATCACTTCTTTTGTCACTTTATATGGAGACAATTCACGGATTCTCTCTTCCCAGACTTCATCCGGCTCTCCCATAGATACCCAGACATCGGTATAGATAACATCCGCATCCTTTGTTCCTTCTTCTACATTCTCTGTCAGTGTGATCGTTGCTCCTGACTCTTTTGCATATCCGCGGCATGTCTCTACCAGTTCCTCATTCGGGAAATACTTTTCTGTTGTACAAGCCACAAAATCCAGTCCCAACTTCGCGCAGGCGATCATCAGAGAATTTCCCATGTTATATCTTGCATCACCCATGTACACCAGTTTCAGACCTTTTAAAGTACCGAAATTCTCACGGATCGTGAGCATATCTGCCAGCATCTGTGTCGGATGATATTCATTGGTCAGACCGTTCCATACCGGAACCCCGGCATATTTTGCAAGTTCCTCCACGATCTCCTGTCCATATCCGCGGTATTCGATTCCATCATACATTCTTCCCAGTACTCTTGCAGTATCCTCGATACTTTCCTTCTTTCCGATCTGAGAACCGGTCGGATCCAGATAGGTAGAACCCATGCCCAGATCATGTGCCGCAACTTCAAATGCACAGCGTGTTCTTGTACTGGTCTTCTCAAAGATCAGTGCAATATTTTTGCCCCTGTAGAAATCAACCGGCTGGCCGTTTTTCTTCTTCTCTTTCAGATCTGCTGCCAGATTCAGAAGATATGTGATCTCTTCCGGTGTAAAATCTTTGAGTGTCAAAAAATTTCTTCCTTTTAAGTTCATAGTTCTGTTCCTTTCTATCTGAATCAATGTGTGTGTAAATCTCGGAAGATGCATCTGATCTTCCAGTTTCTCATAATGTTCCTGTACCAGATCACGGAGCTGATCCACAGTATAGATCTGATATTTGGGAATGCGAAGCAGCTTGGCGCTTGCTTCCAGCATTGCCAGATACAGCTCTTTGGCAGAACACCCAATGGGAAGCTTCAGTACAAATGCCATCTCGGCTTTCTCCAGATCCGGAATCTCGCATAATCTGTCTTCATACCACGTCTCCTCATGGGTCTGCTCCAGATAATATATAACTCCTTCCAGACCATAGAGCATCCGTTTTGCATCATAATACCCGATCTTCAGATTCTGCCGGCTTCTTTTGCTGTCAAATTCCAGAATACTTCCCAGCCGCACTCTCGGGCTGATCTCATGAACCTCACCGTCTTCCGGAATATTTGCCCTGGGCTCTCTTCCCGGTCCATGGATCCGGATGGTAATAATATCCTTATACCCACGGTTTAACAGGGAGTTCAACGGAACATTGTTGATCACGCCTCCGTCAATATAACGCTTTCCCTGCAACCTTTCATTTTTAAATCCAAGCAGATAAGCACTGGCAAGCAAAAAATCTTCCAGAGCGCCTTCAGGAATATCTTCCAGCGAAAGATCCAGCTCTTTCATATCCGTCACAGAAAATGTCAGAAGACAGAACTCCTTTCCCGAATGTCGGATTTTCTCTTCATCCACCATTTCGTGGATCAGATTTCGAAGCGGGGTAATATCCACACCTCCATCTGAAAGTTTTTTCCAGAGTTCAGAAAATACTTCCTTTATTTTTCCATCTTTGCTGAACAGATGCTGCATCCACTCATCATCCACATCCATGACTCTGGAAAACTTCATCTCTGCCCAGATCTTCTGTGCATTCTCCACACTGTCCATGCAGATCAGAGCACCGTTTAATGCTCCTACAGAAGTCCCTGCCACCGCGCAGACCTTCACGCCTGCTTCCTCAAGCGCTGTCCACGCACCGATCTGATAGGCTCCTCTTGCCCCGCCGCCATCCAGCACCAGACCATATTCTTTTGTCAGATCTAACAATGGTTCCATACTATCACCCCTGTCAATTTCTGAAAACGTGTTATCCTCTCCGCTGTCTGCTGACTTCAAACATCAGAACTGTTGCTGCCACCGCCGCATTTAATGACTCCACCTGTCCACACATCGGGATTCGGATCCAAGTGTCGGCACACTGTGCGATCTCTTCTCTGAGCCCATTTCCTTCATTTCCAATCAGGAAAGCAGTTCCCTGTCTATAGTCTTCTTTATCATAGGTATTTTTCCCATCCAGATGTGCCGCATAGCTTTTGATATTCTGTTCTTTCAACGTGTGGATCGTCTCTTTCAGATCATCCACATACAAAAACGGCATCCGGTAAAGTGCTCCCATGGTGGAGCGGATCGTCTTTGGGTTGTAAATATCCACGCAATCCCGGCTCATTATGATACCTGTCACTCCGGCAGCCTCCGCTGTTCGAAAGATTGTTCCCAGATTGCCCGGATCCTGCAGATTGTCTAAGATCATCAAATGCGGAATAGCTCCCTCTGTCATCTGACCCAAAGTATATTCCATCTGATGCACAACTGCCAGTACTCCCTGCGGCGTCTTGGTATCAGACACATAAGAAAATACCGCATCAGACAAGATTTCCGTCTTTTTGCGGATCTGCTCCCGGACTTTTAAGTCTCCCCCTGAAATCACATCCAGCACTTCTTTTCCATACTTTTTTTCAAAACTCTCCGAAAAGTACAGACCTACCAGGCGCTCATGAGGTGTTTCTCTGACCATGCGGATTCCTTCCGCAATAAAGATTCCTTCGCGGCTGCGTATTTTACTTTTTTTTCTGTATTTGAGATAATTCTTTTACTCTTTGATTACTTGTACTTGTGATCATCTTTCTTACTTCCATGTATGAAATTTTTCCAAAACCGAAGTGGCTCCGATCAGAATCAGAATCGCTCCCTCCGGAAGCGGCTCATACGGATCCAGTGTAACATCCACCTGCACTCCCTGAATGATTCCAACCACATTGATCCCGTACTGCTCACGGATCTTCAATTCGCTTAAGCTTCTTCCGACCCATTTTTCCGGAATCACCACTTCTGCCATGCTGTATTCGGAGGACAATTCGATCCAGTCTGCAAATGCCGTGGACATCAGGCTTTTTGCCACCCGTTCCCCCATATCGCACTCTGGATAGGCAATGGCATCTGCCCCACCTTTTCGAGGATTGCGCCCTGCAGCTCATCTTTCGCCTTTGCGAGCACATACGGGATTCCCATCTCTTTGGAGATAATCGTGGCCATAATGCTCGCTTCCAGACTTCAGAGACTGCAACGACTGCTCCGTCCAGATTTCTTCCTCCCAGTGCATGAAGTGCATCAGGATCCGATACATCCGCCCGCATCGCATAAGAGACCATATCTGAAATCTCCTGGATCTTTTCATATGATTTATCTACTACCACTACATCGCATCCCAGATTTTCCAGTGTCAGGGCAACACTCCGCCCAAAACTTCCCAATCCGAACACTGCAAATTGTTTTTTCATGTCTTTCTACCCCTTCTATCCTAACATAATCCGTTTTTCCGGCAAATCCCTGAATTTTGCCTGCATATCTCCTCTTCCGGCAAATACCAGCGCCATGGTGATCGGCCCGATTCGCCCCACATACATGAGGATCATCAGGATCACATGACTGCCTCTTGTCAGCGACGGCGTCAGATCTGCGGAAAGTCCCACCGTTCCGATCGCGGAGGTCGCCTCGTACATCAAGTCGATAAACCGCTCATCAGGCTCTAAAACAGCAAGTCCGAACAGACCTGTCAGCCAGATTGCAAATGTAAGAAATACAATCGCAATCCCGGAACGTACATTGGATTCTGCAAGCCGTCTTCCGAAACACTCCGTTGATTTTCTTCCCCGGATCACTGCAGCACAGGTGAGCAGCAAGATGGCCATTGTCGTCGTCTTGATACCGCCCGCCGTACCTCCCGGAGAACCTCCGATAAACATCAGAATACATCCAAACAACTTGGATGCCGAAGTCAGTTCTGCCTGAGAAACTGTAGCAAATCCAGCTGTTCTCGTCGTCACGGACTGAAATCCGGATGCCAGAAGCTTTTCACCAAATCCAAGCTTTCCGATGGTTGCATCATTGTGATACTCCAGCAGAAAATATCCCAGCGTTCCTATCATGATCAATCCCGCTGTCATGACGATCACCATCTTGGACTGAAGATGCAATCTCGTAAACAAGCGTTTTAAGGGGCGTTTCTGTCCTGCCACATCCTGCAGGTTCATTCGCACATCATGCCAGACTGTGAATCCGAGTCCTCCCGCAACGATCAAAAACATCGTAGTCAGACTGACAAGAGGTGAGCTTACATACTCCATAAAGCTGGAAGTGCCAAGCACGTCAATTCCTGCATTACAAAATGCAGAAACAGAATGAAAAATCCCGTATGCTACACCTTTGATAAATCCATACTCAGGAACAAAATGAAACGCAAATAACACCGCTCCGATGCCCTCTACAAGAACTGTTCCCTTCAGAATCCGGATAATAAACCGTACCATTCCGCTCAACGTCTCCAGATTGTATGTCTGCTGGATCATAACCCTGCTCTTCATGGTGATCTTCTTGCGAATTGCCAGAAATACCGCCATCGTACATGCGATGACACCCAGTCCTCCGATCTGGATCAGCCCCAGCAGTACTACCTTTCCAAACAAGGTAAACTGTGCAGCCGGAAATACAGTGACCAGCCCTGTCACACACACGGCCGAAACCGATACGAACAGTGCGTCCAGATACGCAATCGGCTCCTGATTACTGATCGGAAGATATAACAGGATACTTCCGAGAAAAATCACTCCTAAAAATCCAAACGCAATGATCTGCATCGTGTTAAATGTTACTTTTTTTCTTTTTTCCTGAACTTACTGTGCACATTCTGCCAATCTGTTTTCATCTTTTTACACCTTAAACCGGTATCCTACTCCCCATATTGTCTCTATATACTGCGGATGTGATGTATCATATTCAATCTTTTCTCTGATTTTCTTAATATGCACCGTCACAGTCGCAATATCCCCTACAGATTCCATATCCCAGATTTCCCGGAACAACTCTTCTTTTGTATATACATGATTCGGATGTCCTGCAAGGAACGTTAAAAGATCAAATTCTTTTGTCGTAAAGGAACGTTCTTCTCCATTCACCCACACCCTTCTCGCTGTCGTATCGATCTTCAGACCACGGATCTCGATCACATCATTTTCTTCTACATTGCTTCCGATCAGACGCTCATAGCGGGACAAATGCGCCTTCACTCTTCCACCAGCTCACTCGGGCTGAATGGCTTTGTCATATAATCGTCTGCTCCCAGTCCGAGACCACGGATCTTGTCAATGTCATCCTTCTTTGCAGATACCATAATGATCGGTGTATTTTTCTGACTCCGCACTTCACGGCAGATTTCAAACCCATCCACTCCCGGAAGCATCAGATCCAGAATGATCAGATCAAACTCCTCTTTCATTGCCTTGTTAAGCCCTGTCTCTCCGTCATTTGCCACTTCTACCTGAAATCCGCTCAACTCCAGATAGTCCCGCTCTAAATCTGCAATACTTTCCTCATCTTCTACAATCAATATTCGTTTACTCATTCATTGGTACCTCCTGATATTTTCTGATTACAAAGTACATGGTTGTCCCGACGCCTCTTCACTGGTAGCCCAGATCTTTCCGCCATGCTCTTCTACAATTTTTTTCACGATCGAAAGCCCGATCCCGCTTCCGCCTTTGGAAGAATTCCGTGACGCATCTGTCCGGTAAAACCGGTCAAATATATTCGGAAGATCTTTCGCCGCAATCCCTTTTCCGTTGTCTCCCAGTTCAATCTGAACAAAATCTCCTACATCCTTTAAATCCATGGTAATGGAAGGATCTGACTTATCCATATATTTTACAGAATTCCCTACAATATTGCTGATCACTCTTCGAAGCTGCTCCGGATCCACAATCACCTTAGAATCTGTCTCCAGATAATTTCTATACCGAAACTGTACGCCCTTTGCCTCCAGTTCCATAAACAAATCCTCTGCACAGTCACCAAAATACTGCTTTGCTGAAATCGTCGTAAAATTATACGGAATACGGTTCGTATCGATCTTGGAATAGAATGTCAGTTCATTGATCAGAAGATCCATTTCATTCGCCTTATTGTAGATGGTCTTGATATATCTGTCCATCTTCTCCGGAGTGTCTGCAACTCCATCCATAATTCCTTCCACATAACCTTTGATAGCCGTGATCGGTGTCTTCAGATCATGGGAAATATTACTGATCAATTCTTTGTTCTCTTTATCGTATGCCACCTTTTCTTCTGCGTTTGCCTTCAGTCTCAAACGCATCTCTTCAAAATCCTGACAGAGCTGTCCGATTTCATCATTGGTCTCATTCTTAATTTCAAAATCCAGATTGCCCTCTTTGATATTGCGGGCCGCTGCCTGCAGTTTTGCAAGCGGCAGTGAAACCGTCCTGTAAATCCAGAAGATCAGAGCTGATGCCGTGCAAAATACAATGATCAGATATAATTCCTGAATATCATTCACCGCTTTTGGCGCAAATGCCGTCATCGCTACAGTTGTAAACAATGTAGGCAGAATCATCACGATCATAAACGCAAGAATCAGCTTGGTTTTAATTTCATCTTCATCGCCTCCCATCCTGCATGCTCTAATACAGAAAAGAGGACAGTCCCTGGTGCAGGTCCCTGTCCTTCTTTTTTATTTTCCGCACCTCTTTCGTATTACTATAAACCAAAAGAGGCATTCCGTCTACTGTTATAAATATTTTTTCAATACTTCTGCTTTGTCCAGTTTTTCCCACGGAAGATTCAGATCGTTTCTTCCAAAGTGTCCGTAAGAAGAGTCTGTTTGTAGATCGGACGTCTTAAATCCAGCATTTTGATGATTCCTGCCGGACGAAGATCAAAGTTCTCACGCACGATCTCCACCAGTTTTTCTTCGGATACTTTTCCTGTTCCGAATGTATCTACCATAATGGAAGTCGGCTGAGCAACACCGATCGCATAAGAAAGCTGAATTTCGCACTTGTCAGCCAGTCCTGCTGCCACAATGTTCTTT
>ENA-OQAN01001194-OQAN01001194.1-human-gut-metagenome-genome-assembly--contig:-NODE-1194-length-11855-cov-4.442957_pt1 | contig 11855 bp, 21 predicted proteins | sample MGYA00242735_ERZ504527 | MGnify/ENA primary metagenome ERZ504527 (study PRJEB26092, sample SAMD00036230) | human gut metagenome | host: Homo sapiens | study: EMG produced TPA metagenomics assembly of...
ACATGAGAAATAAAGTGCATTCAATAACGGAGAGCCGTATACATGGAGACATGTACGTACGGTTCGGGGGCAGGTTTGGAGAGACCTGCGGCAGTAATGCCGTAAGGCGCTCTGAACCAAGCCTACAAAACGGCGACCAGGACGTAAAAAAGACTATCATGCTGACCATTGGAGCTGTATTGCTTTTATCGCACTGTCCGAGGCATTGCCGTTGTTTTTCAAATAATCCACTCAAAAAAATATACCGTATGACGATGAATCACGAAGGCTATCCTGTATTCAAGGGACTGCAGAAGCCGTTGGAGTTTATGGGCATCCGAGGGCGTTTCCTGACACTGGCTGCTGGGGCAATCGGTGTGTCGTTTGTCGGCTTTATCGGCTTCTCCATTGTTTTGGGCAAGCTTGCCGGATTCATCGCCATGCTGGTGATGGCACTGGCGGGTCTGGTCACCATCTTTGTAAAGCAACGGGGCGGACTGCATAACAAACGGAGGTCGAGAGGCATCTTCGTGTACAGAAACCTGAGAAAGAAATCCTAACAAACATCATCCTATGGCTGCCAACAAAAAACGCGCATTTGACGGGCTCTATGCCCAATTGGAAGAGGTGAACAACCATGTTGTTCTTTTCGCTGCAAAAGGCGAACCTTCCGTAATCTTTGAAATGACCAATCCCGTGCAGCAGCTCTGTACGGATGCAGAGCAGTACCTGCGCTTTCAGGATGTACTCTCCAACATCGTACAGACTCTTGGCGAGGATATTCCCTGCAGAAACAGGATGTCTTCTGCAAACAGTCCTATCAACACGAGGTGCCGGAGGATGCGGAGTTCCTGACCAAAAGCTACTTCCGTTACTTTGAGGGAAGAGAATTTACGGAGATACGTACCTACCTTATCCTGACGCAGGAGGCACAGCGCAGCCAGTTCGTGCAGTACGACCCGAAAAAATGGCTGGACTTCCATGCCAAGGTCAACAAGGTTTCCGACATTCTCAGCGAGAAGCATATCCGGCACCGGATGCTGTCCAAGGAGGAGGTCAACGAATACTGCCACCGCTTCATGGCTTTTCAGTTCCGTCACGGTCCGTTCTCCATGAGCAACTTCAAGGCATCGGACGAGTATCTGAAAATCGGCAACCGGGTGGTCCGCTCCTATCCGCTGGTGGATATAGACGAGATTAACCTGCCGTCCCTGGTGAAGCCCTACACGCAGACTTCCATCAACGGCTATGCCATCGCTACCGACCTGCTTTCCTTTCTGACACAGGTTCCGCATGCGGATTGTGTGGTGTATAATCAGGTGTACAGATACCCGAACAGCGCAAGCTGCTCCGCAAGCTCCAGGGTAAAGCCAAACGTCACGGCTCCATGCCCGACCCGAGCAACAAGATTGCTAAGGCGGACATCGAGGAAGTGTTGCAACAGCTGGCTGTGGACAGCACCCTGCTGGTCTATACCAATTTCAATATCCTGGTGAGCTGCCCAGTGGATAAGGTCACCCCGGTCACTTCTTATCTGGAAACCAAGCTGTATGAATGCGGCATCATGCCGTCCCGTACTGCCTACAATCAGCTGGAATTGTTTACGGACAGCTTCCCCGGCAACGGCTATGCTTCAATCCGGACTATGACCTCTTTTTGACGCTCTCCGATGCCGCTTTGTGCTTCTTCTTCAAGGAACACCTGAAAGGCTCGGAAGATACTCCCTTGACTACTTACTACACCGACCGCCAGGGGCTGCCGGTGTGTATCGACATCACGGGGAAAGAGGGCAAGGTGAAGATGACGGATAATGCCAACTTCTTCTGCATCGGACCAAGTGGCAGTGGCAAGAGCTTCCACATGAACAGCGTGGTCAGACAGCTGCTGGAGCAAAAAACAGATGTGGTCATGGTTGATACGGGTGATTCCTATGAAGGTATCTGTGGTTACTACAAGGGAACCTATATTTCTTACTCGAAGGAGAAGCCTATTTCCATGAACCCTTTCAAGGTGACAAAGGAAGAGTATGACCTGAACTTCGGGGAGAAGAAGAACTTCCTCAAGTCACTCATCTTTCTCATCTTCAAAGGCAATGAGTTTCCGAGTAAGATTGAAGATATGCTCATCAACCAGACCATCGTGGAATACTATGAAGCCTACTTCCATCCCTTCACCAAGTTCACCGAAAAGGAACGTGAAGGTTGAGACAAAAGCTGTTGGTTGCCTCCAAGATGGAAGAAGACTACGACAAGTTCTCCCACAGCATGGAAGACATTGATGCCCAAATCAGAGAAGCTGAAATGGACAAGCAGGCGGAAAGCAGGCACTCATGCTTCCTGCAGAAGCCCGGCGACTCAAGCTGCTCCGCCAGTGCCGTTCGCTCTATGCCCTTGCCCAGGATGAAGCTGCCAGCAAAGGGGAAAAGGAACGTGCCCTGCAAATTATCGAGAACTACAAGAAGGAACTCTACAACAACTCCATGCTTATCAAGATAGACAAGCAGATAGACCACATTGAGGAACAGAAACGCAGACTGAAAGTCCGGGAACTGTCCTTCAATTCCTACTACGAGTTTGCCCTGGAACGCATTCCGCAAATCGTGGCACAGGAGAAGATTCAGTTCAACATCCGCGACTTCGCAGCTATCCTGAAGCAGTTCTACCGAGGCGGCGAACTGGAGATGACCCTGAACTCCGACCTGGACGTGAACCTCTTCGATGAGCAGTTCATTGTCTTCGAGATTGACAAGATTAAAGATGACCCGTGCTTTTCCCGATAGTTGTCTTGATTATCATGGATGTGTTCCTGCAGAAGATGCGCATCAAGAAAGGACGCAAGGCACTCATCATCGAGGAAGCGTGGAAGGCGATTGCTTCGCCCACCATGGCAGAATATATAAAATATCTGTACAAAACGGTGAGAAAGTTCCACGGTATTGCAGGTGTCGTTACCCAGGAGTTGAACGATGTGATAGATTCGCCCATCGTGAAGGAAGCCATCATCAACAATTCCGATGTGAAGATACTGCTCGACCAGACCAAGTTCAAGGACCGCTACGAGGACATTGCTGCCATCCTGGGACTGACACCCATCCAGCGGCAGCAGATATTCACCATCAATGCCTGAACAACCGGGAAGGTCGCAGCTACTTCAAGGAGGTATGGATATGCCGGGGACAGAACTCGGATGTGTACGGTGTGGAGGAAGCACCGGAATGCTACTGGGCCTACACCACCGAACGCACGGAGAAGGAAGCCTCAAGCTCTATCTGGCCCACTACGGAACGATGCAGGAAGCCATCACCCGTATGGAGGCAGACCGTCATCAAGCAGGCAGCCCCAAGTACCTGGAGTTTGCCCGCCAAGTCAACGAACATCAAAAAGTCATGTCATTATGGTAAAGCTACGATTATTTCTGACGGTGGCGCTGGTGACAGCAGCCTCCGTCCAAACTTTTGCAGGCTGGCGCATTGTCATTGACAAGAACTGCATCAAGGTGGTAGCCGCCAATACGGCTTCCCAGAAACTGATTGAAGACCAGCATAACCTGCGCCTGGATTCCATCGCTGCCAAGCAGCAGAAGGTGGAACTCTACTCGGTGAGCATGGCAACCATCAAGGAACTCTACAAGCTGTCGATGCAGAACATTTCCGGATTCGGCACGGAGAGCCGCTACTACAAGGAAATTGGCTTGTGTGCCTTCGACATCCTGAAGGATGTGCCGGAACTGATTAAAACGGTCAACGGGGCTAAGTTCACCAACAAGCTCTACTGCCTGACAGAACTGGGCGGGCTGGTGATGGAAACGCAACAGCTGGTGGGCAACTTCGTGAACATCGTAAACAATGCCCGGGTGCAGAATCCGCTCAAGGGACAAGGCACCGCCGAGAAGAAGAACGACGGACACAACCTGCTCGACCGCTACGAACGGCTGACGCTCGCCAACCACATCTATACCGACCTCATGGAGATTCGCTATAAGGTGGAGGGAATGATGCTCATGGCGCAGTTTGCCACAGCCAATGACCTCTTCTTTGCCATCGACCCGGAGGATGGGCAAACGTAATGACCCTGCACAACCAGGTGGGCGGTCTGGTCCAGGACTGGAACGGACTGGCTGCCCGTTCCTAACTTAAAACCGGATAGGCTATGAAACGAATCACCATACTGAGTGTTGCGCTCTGCCTGCTGACCTTACTGGTCCCGGGCAGGAGCCTGGCAGGTGTCGTCCCCAAGGACCTGCCGACCATCGAAGCCTTGATTGCCCTGCACAAGGCGGTGAAGAAGGACGAGGACAAAGCCATGCAGCGGGTGGCTACGAGCTTCGGGGAACAGTCGCTGGTCACCAAGGGAGCGAACCGCTTCAACGAGGTACGGACCACCCTGAACACGAAGATGAACAATGCCCATTCCTACCTGGTGCTGGCAGGGGCTGTTTCATCCACGGCGAACTCGCTCTACATGCTGGTCAAGGAGTACAAGGACTTTACCTCCAACACCTTCAAGCATGTCAAGAAGAAGCCTTTGTGGGATGGTATTATGCCGATGCAACGTGGCGATAGCCGGGAAGTGAAGCACTGCTACAAGCTGTATGCTTCCGTAGCTGCCTCGGGCATCAACCTGATGAAGGCTTCCCTCGATGAGAAACTGAACCTGGTGATGACGCTGAAAAGCACCATCGACAAGACAAGGTATATCATCGACAATGCCAACCTCTACTGTTACCTCATGACGCAGGGCGGATGGAAGCCGGATTACATCTGGGAGATTCTCAACTCCAGTGTGAAGGACGAGATTGTAAACAAGGTGGTCAACAAATGGAATCAAGGATATGCGGTATAAAATTATATTACTCTGCTTGCTGGGCATGACGGCGGCTTCCAGTCTGCATGCCCAGCGTCCGGCCAAGGACAAGGAAAAAGCCCGGCAGTGGCAGTCGATGGAGAACGGACCCTGGGACTTTGCACCGGACTGGTACTACTTCCTGCTGCACAAGAAATATTCGGGTGCGGAAATGTACTGGAAATGGGCAGGGTTCAACTCGGGATTCCGGGTACGTTTCAAGGAATCCAAGTCGAACATCAAACGCATCATGCCCACCCGGGTGGTATCTGAAGAGACCCAGCGGCAGAAGGTGAAGAAGGTGGAAGAAGAACGGAAATACCTGGAGGAACTCTACAAGGAGGAACTGCTGCGGGAAGCTGACCGGGCGGTAGACCTGGCTTATCCGGCATACAAGGATGAATTCAACCGGATGCAGGACTGCATCACCGAAGGGTTGCTCTACTGCCTGAAGAAGAGCGGTGGAAAGCTCAAATACCAGGTGGATGAGCTGAGCCGGGAGAATGAGATTCTCTGTGCTGACATCGCCTACATCCACAAGACCGGAGTGGGCTACGGACTGGAGAATGCCAAACGGCAGCAGGCTTACGAGGAAGCCCGGCAGAAGATGGAAACGCTGGTCAAACGGACTGCCAACCTCTGCGCCGTAGCGGCTACCCATTATTGAACTGAGATGAAACAACGAACGTATAACCAACAAATTATTGAAGCAAATGAATCTACTATTTGTTCCCTTAACCATCGGACTGCCTGCCATTGACGAGAGTCTGGACAAGCTGCTGGTCGCCATGGAAACCTTCCCGAATGTGGCAATACTGGGGGATGCCATCGGACTGGCACGCATCATCGGCTTGCTGCTGGCGCTCTGTGTAGCTCCTACGAGTGCTGGATGATGATGCTCGGACGGCGCGGCATGGACGTGATGAAACTCCTGCGCATCATCGGCATTTCCATCTGTATCTCTTCTTCCTCGTGGATCTGTCAGGCCCTGCAGGTTCCCGGCAAAGGACTGGAAACCGCGACCAAGGCCATGGCAAAAGCCAAGAACAAGGAGGTGGCCGCTTTCGAGCTGAAGGTGGCACAGAAACAGAGTGAATACCTCGACCGCCTGCGGGAGGTGCAGGACTCCATTTCCACCGCCCAGCAGGTAGCTGCCATCGGACAGGATGCTGCCTGGTGGGACAAGCTCATCTACAACGTGGAGAATCTGGGCAACACCATCAACAACTATGCGCAGCGGGCAGCGGTGGCGGCTGAAACCAAGATGAGCGAATGGATCAACGATGTCATCCGCTTTGTGGGGGAACTGATATTCCAGATGTCCTACTACGGCATTCTGGTGGCGCAGCGCATCTTCATGCCATCATGATGATTTTCTGTCCCATCATGTTCGCCCTGTCTCTGGCTCCGCCTTGGAACTCGGCCTGGAGCCAGTGGATGTCGAAGTTCCTATCCCTCTCGCTGTGGGGCTTTGTCACCTATATGTGCATCTACTACATTGACTTCATCCTGCTCTATACCTGCAGCAGGACCTCATAGCTTACAACCACCTGCTTCACGGCTCGGTAAACTCCTGGGAACAGATCGGAGCACTGGGACTGCAGGGCATCGGTTCCAACTGTATGTATGCCATGGGGATGCTGGTGGGTGCCTACATCATACGCTTTGTGCCCGAAGTGGCTTCCTGGCTGATTCCGGGCGGTGTCAGCTCCGGTGCAGGAAGTGCAGCAGGCGGTGCCGTGATGGGCATGTCTTCCATGGCTGGCGGTGCAGCAGGGGCTATAGCAGGAGCTGCCGTAAGCGGTGCCGTGTCCATCGTGAAGCCCAGCGCAGGCAAGAACAGCAAATAATTTCTAATCCCAACGAATATGCTTATCGAATCATTAGCACAGAAAACGAAACTCGCCCTGATGACGGTGCTGGCCACGATAGGTGGCTGCACCCTCATCTGCGGGTTCACCGTCTGGTGCTGCATCTCCCTCGTGACGAAAGAACGGGAGCAGATCTACATACTGGACGGTGATATTCCCTTCCTGGCACAGCGTGCCCGGCTGGAAGCGAACTTCACGATGGAAGCAAGGCGCATATCCAGCTCTTCCATCAGTACTTCTTCAACCTGCCTCCCGACAACGACTACATCAAGTGGACGGTCGGAAAAGCAATGTACATGGCGGACGGTACGGCTCTCAAGCAGAAGCAGGCATTGGACGAGAACGGATTCTATTCGGATATCATCTCCTCTTCAGCAGTGTGTACCATCATGTGTGATTCCATTCAGTTCGATGAACACGAACGGAAGTTCACCTACTACGGGACGCAGCTCATCAAGCGCCGTACCCGGGACCTGAAACGCTCCATGGTCACTACAGGCTACATCGAATCAGTCCCCCGTACCCGGAACAATCCGCACGGTCTGATGATTACGAACTGGAGGACACTGGAGAACAAGGATTTGGATTATTGAACCGACAACCCCTAAATGAGATACAATGAAGTCGATTAAACGTAGCTTACAAGAGAGCCGGCTAAACACGCACCGGCTGATACGGGCATGGCTGCAACCCCGGCTGGGTGAAGTGGGCAACCGCTTCCGGCTGGGTGGTCGCATCCGGCTGGCCAACCGCTGGGCAAGGAAGCATCCCCGGCGCACCTTTGCCTGTGTGGTGGGGTCGCTGGCTTTCCTGCTGGCGGGAAACATCGCAGGGGATGTCCTGCTGACGGGCAACCGGAAAACGGACGAAGCAGCGTGGACAGGCACGGAAAGCCTGAACGGCATCGCACTGGTGGAACCGATGTTTCAGGGGTTCCGCACCATACAGGCAAACAAGAACGTGCACCGTACCACGCTGATGGAACTGACTGGCCGGGGACAGAAACTGCGGGAGGAACTGGATTCGCTCATCGCCCTTCCCCGTAAAAGCCATGCGGACTCCATCCAGATCGTCCAACGCTACCAGCAACTGGAACACATCGTCCAATCACTAAAAAACAATGATAACCCATGATGAAAATTAACTTCAAACAGCCTAAGTACATCTTCCGCTGGTGGTGTTCATCCACTGTGCGCCCTGGTGTATTTTGTGATGCAGACCTTCGGGGGCGGCAGTGAAACGAAACAGACGGTAGCCACCGACCGCATCAATACGGAGCTTCCCAAAGCGCAGGCGGAGGAAGCCGGAGACAAGATGTATGAGATGTCCCGACGTTTCGGGGACGAGGATGCCTTTACTGCCGTGGGCGGCATCGGCGAGGAAAAACAAACGGACGAGGAGCTGGAGCACGGCTACAGCGAGGAGGAACTGAACAGACTGGATGCGGCGGAAGCGGAACGGCTCCGTCAGCAACGGGAAATGGAGGAGCTGGAACGGTCGCTGGCTGAGTCCAAGCGGCATATCAACTCCTACGCCTACGGGGACCATGCTTCCCCCCGGACCGCAGGCGGCACGCAGGGAAGCGGTGCCTCGCCGGGCTATACCTCACAGGATGATTTTGCCCGTGACCTGGAGGAAATCCAACGGCGCAGCTACGAGCGGCAGAAAGCCATCGAGAAGGGACTGGGCTTCGGCAGCGAGGATGCTGAGGTAGTGGCACAGAAGCAGCGGGCAGACTCGATTGCCAAGGTCAGACAGGCGGAAAGGGAACGCAACCGGCCGAACCTAGTCATCAAGTCCGCCGATACGAATGCGGACAAATTCCATACGGTCACCGCCTCGGAGGATGCCGTGGAAGCGAAACTGATCCGGGCAATGATTGACCAGACCACCAAAGCAAAGGAGGGAACCCGGCTTCGTTTCAAGCTGCTGGACGACGTGACGGTGAGCGGAACGAAACTGCGGAAAGGAACCTATCTCTATGGTACGGTGTCGGGCTTCGGACAGCAGCGTGTACGGGCCACCATCACGAGCATTCTGGCTGGGGACAAGTTCATCAAGGTGAAGCTCTCGGTGTTCGACAACGACGGCATGGAAGGGTTCTATGTACCTGAATCAGCTTTCCGTGACTTCGTGAAGGATGCCGGTTCCAGCACAGTGCAGCAGAACATCAGCTTCGAATCGGAGAACGGCTACGGGTCGGGCATATCGGGCGAAGCCATTGCCCTGCAGGCCTTGCAGAACATGTACAATTCGGCGACCTCTGCCATTTCGTCGAATATCCGCAAAAACAAGGCGAAAATCAAGTACAACACGATTGTCTATCTGATCAACTCGGAGGATGCCCGGTAAAGGACAAGGATGGAAATAGGTAAACTAACTTACTAATCATATAGTCAACAAGATTACAAAGCATAAAGTAAGTAAGTTTACAAGTAACCAAATCACACAATCAGCAAATCATAAAAATTACCCAATATGAAAACAAAATTATTTTTACTTTTCTTCGGTCTTCTCGGTGTCATCGGACACGTTTCCGCCAAAGAGAAGATCTACGTGAACAGCGAGGTGACCACCCACATCGTCATGCCCGAGAACATCAAGCTGGTGGACATTTCCACACCCAAGATTATCGGCAATCAGTGCGCCGACAACATGGTACGCATCAAGCCTTTCATAGAGGCTACCGGGGACTCCCTGCAGACGGCTGGCTACCGGGACAATGAACTGCTGGGAACGGTCACCCTGATTGGTGAACGGCACATCGCCCAGTATGATGTTCTCTACACCAGTGTTCCCGCTCTGGCGGCTTCCATCTTCGAAGTGCCCTACAGCCATACAAAGTCCTACATCAACCGGAGGTGTCCATGCCCATGGCGGAAATGGCACGCTATGCCTGGGCGGTTTACAGCAGCGATAGAAAATTCAACCAGATTGTGTCCAAGGCGCACGGCATGAAAGCCGTGGTCAACAACATCTATGCCGTGGGGGATTATTTCTTCATCGACTATTCCCTGCAGAACAGGACGAAGATTCCCTACGACATCGAGGAAATCCGGGTGAAGCTGACGGACAAGAAGGAAACGAAAGCTACCAACTCGCAGACCATCGAGCTGGCGCCGGTCTTTACGCTCAACTCTTCACGCAAGTTCAAGAAGAACTACCGCAATGTGATGGTGCTTCCCAAACTGACGTTCCCGGACGAGAAGGTGCTCCGCCTGGAAATATCGGAGAACCAGATTAGCGGTCGCGTGATTGTGCTGACCATTGAATACGAAGATATCCTTCATGCAGACGGATTTGATTCGGACATCCTAAAGGAGGCGGCTTACTATCCTTATTATTACATCTCTTATCCTACACAGCCATGAAAAAATACCTGTTGATTCTCTGTTGTGCGGCGCTTTCTCTCGCTGCTTCCGCACAAGACAGCAAGCTGACCCTGAATGCGGGGTTCCTGTTTCCCTCTACGTTGAACGCAACCGTCGGTTACGAACGTCCCCTTCCTACGGAAATGCGGTGGAACTCTTCGGTGAAGTGGGCAGCCACTGGCAGAAGGACGACTTCTGGAAAGGCTATTATTGGGACGGCGGCATCCTCTACAAGCACCGCCTGGCACGTTACAAGAACGGTATGCTCCGCTTCCGTTTCGGACCGCAGTTCGGAGCGACTGAGAAGAAGTTCTTCTTCGGGCTGGAAGCCGGGGTTGAGTATTGCTATGTGTTCCGCAACGGATGGGAATTTGCCCTGATCCAGAAAAACAACGTGAACTTCCTCCACGGGGACACGTTCCGCAATGGGCTCTTACTGGGCGTAAAGATTCCATTCTAATCATCGTTTAACGTGTACTTCTAATAGATAGGTGTTATGGCATTCGAAGAAACCCGGGAACAACAGCAGATGTACAACTACTTCCGCAGTTGCATCTACATCTTTCTCATCATCGAGATTGTGATGAATCTTCCCATCACGGCGGATAACCGTGTGACGCAGTTTGTCCTGGACTTGTTGGGCAGATTCAAGGTGTTCAATTCCATATCGGGCTGCAAGGTGGCAGAGCTGATCTGCATCTGTGTGGTCTGTATCGGAACCAAGGCAAAGAAGGCACTGAAGTTCAACGTCAAGACGATGGTCATCTATCCGGTGCTGGCGGGATTGACATTGGTCGGGATGTGTTTTATCTTTCACGGCATGAATATCGGCATGAGCTGGTTCGGCTTCCCGGCCAACCGCATCCTTTATGCGCTTTGCTCGGTAGTGGGTACCATGCTGGTGCATCAGGGACTGGACGGCATCGCCAAGTACTACAACTACAAAGTGGGTGAAGACCGCTTCAACTTCGAGAACGAATCGTTCCAGCAGTCGGAGGATTTGGTAGCCAATGACTATTCGGTGAACATCCCGATGATTTACTACTGGAAGCAGAAAATGCACAAGCTGGATCAACATCATCAATCCTTTCCGTGGGACGATTGTACTGGGTACGCCGGGTTCAGGTAAGTCGTTCGGTATCATCGACCCGTTCATCCGTCAGCACGCTGCCAAGGGGTTTTCCATGATGGTATATGACTTCAAGTACCCGACGCTCGCCAAGACGCTTTTCTATCAGTATTGCAAGAACCGAAAGGCTGGCAGACTGCCGCAGAACTGTGGTTTTCGTACCATCAACTTTACGGATGTAGAGTATTCGGACCGCATCAATCCGATTCAGCGGAAGTATATTCCGGACCTGGCGGCAGCATCAGAAACGGCGGCTACCCTGCTGGCTTCCCTGAACAAGGGTGGCGGTGAGAAGAAAGGGGGTTCTGAGGCGTTCTTCACCAACTCGGCAGAGAACTTCCTGGCGGCAATTATCTATTTCTTTGTGAACTTCCATCCGGTGGGTTTCAAGCAAGGCAAGAAGCTGAAACGCTTTGTTTCTTTAGTGGATGACCCGAAGAATACGGACGGGAAGGTTCACAAGTATGAGATTGTGATTCGGAATTGGGATGATTTCAATGCGGTTGACCGGGACGGAAATGTAGTGCTGGATTTCGTGGATGAGAACGGCAACGACGTGTCAACGGATGAAGACGGATGTTTGTGGATTTAAACGGATTCTCTTACAAGGACCGGACGGGTAAGCAGGTGACGATAGAGAGGTGCTGGTACGAGGATGAAGACG
>ENA-OQAN01001196-OQAN01001196.1-human-gut-metagenome-genome-assembly--contig:-NODE-1196-length-11826-cov-1.239679_pt1 | contig 11826 bp, 17 predicted proteins | sample MGYA00242735_ERZ504527 | MGnify/ENA primary metagenome ERZ504527 (study PRJEB26092, sample SAMD00036230) | human gut metagenome | host: Homo sapiens | study: EMG produced TPA metagenomics assembly of...
TAGAAATATCACCAGCGATATGTAGGTGGGTGACCTTTTGATCTTTTAGACACTTTATAAGAGTATCAATTTCATATGTCTCAAAATGATTTAAATCAATATGTAAATCACTCATTACTGCAAGTCTTGTCATAGAAACATTGTAACAAAAAGGTCGTACCTTGTCCTTAGACGAAGATGATAAAAAATACTTGCCCTTGTGCTCTGTTTTCATTATGATAAGAATATGAATATCAAGTTAGAAATACAAAAGATGGCCAAGGAAATTGGCATTTCAAAAATTGGTTTTACAACCGCTGATGATTTCGACTATCTGGAAAAATCCCTTCGTCTTGGTGTCGAAGAAGGGCGAACAACAGGGTTTGAACATAAAAATATTGAAGAGCGTATTTATCCTAAGTTGACCTTAGAATCAGCTAAAACCATCATTTCCATTGCAGTAGCCTATCCGCATAAGTTGCCGCAACAACCCCAAAAAACAGAATTTAAGCGGGGCAAAATCACTCCAAATTCGTGGGGTCTAGATTACCACTATGTTTTGCAGGACAAACTAAAATGCTTGGCAGAAGGCATTGAAAAACTGACGGAAAACTTCGAATATAAAGGTATGGTGGATACTGGAGCCTTGGTCGATACAGCAGTGGCCAAGCGAGCTGGAATAGGTTTTATCGGAAAGAATGGACTAGTGATTTCAAAAGAATACGGCTCCTACATGTATCTCGGTGAGCTTATCACTAATCTAGAGATAGAACCTGATCATGAAGTAGACTATGGATGTGGGGATTGTCGTCGTTGTCTGGATGCTTGTCCGACATCTTGTCTCATTGGCGATGGGACTATGAATGCCCGTCGTTGCCTATCCTTTCAAACACAGGATAAGGGTATGATGGATATGGAGTTTCGAAAGAAGATCAAGACTGTTATCTATGGTTGCGACATTTGTCAGATTTCCTGTCCATATAACAGAGGTATCGACAATCCCTTGGCTTCAGACATTGATCCTGAGCTTGCCATGCCCGAATTGCTTCCATTTCTTGAGCTGAGTAACAAATCCTTCAAGGAGAAATTTGGGATGATTGCCGGTTCATGGCGAGGGAAGAATATTCTTCAACGTAATGCCATTATTGCCTTGGCCAACTTACATGACCGCAATGCTATTGTCAAACTGATGGAGATTATCGATAAGAATAATAATCCCATCCATACGGCGACTGCCATTTGGGCTCTCGGAGAAATTGTTAAGAAGCCCGATGAGGCCATGTTAGACTATATGAGGAATCTTTCACCTAAAGATGAAGACGCCCAAGCAGAGTGGGAGCTTGTATGCGCAAAATGGCAAATTTAAGTGATTTATGCTAGAATTAAGCATAATACTATAAAATGGAGGAAACCTATCCATGGAAGTGGCAGAAATTCGCCAAAAAAATCTCTGAAAATCAAGAGAAGCTCGTGAGCTTCGGGAGGTCTCTTTGACTTAGATCGTTTGGAAGAGGACATTGCGCTCCTTGAAAACCGAATGACTGAGCCAGATTTTTGGAATGATAATATTGCAGCTCAAAAGACTTCACAAGAGTTAAATGAGCTCAAAATGAAATACGAAACTTTCAACAATATGCAAGAACTCTCTGATGAAACAGAGCTTTATTTAGAAATGTTGGAAGAAGATGATAGTGTTCAAGAAGAGCTGGAAGAAACGCTCGAAAAACTTGATAAGATTATGACAAGTTACGAGATGACACTGCTCTTGTCTGAACCATATGACCATAACAATGCCATTCTGGAAATTCACCCAGGCTCTGGTGGTACAGAAGCTCAGGACTGGGCTGATATGTTGCTCCGTATGTACCAACGTTATGGAAATGCCAAAGGTTTCAAGGTTGAGACTTTGGATTATCAGGCTGGTGATGAAGCTGGAATCAAATCTGTAACCCTTGCTTTTGAAGGACCTAATGCCTACGGATTCCTCAAGTCAGAAATGGGTGTCCACCGTTTGGTTCGTATTTCACCATTTGACTCTGCCAAACGTCGTCATACCTCATTTACATCAGTGGAAGTCATGCCTGAATTAGATGATACCATTGAAGTTGAAATCCGTGATGATGATATCAAGATGGATACTTTCCGCTCAGGTGGTGCAGGTGGTCAGAACGTCAATAAGGTTTCTACCGGTGTGCGTTTGACTCACATTCCAACAGGTATTGTTGTAGCTTCTACGGTTGACCGTTACACAATACGGAAACAGAGACCGTGCTATGAAGATGCTTCAAGCTAAGCTCTATCAAATGGAGCAAGAAAAGAAAGCAGAAGAAGTGAATGCTTTGAAAGGTGATAAGAAAGAAATCACTTGGGGAAGCCAAATTCGCTCATATGTTTTCACGCCATATACCATGGTTAAAGATCACCGTACAGGCTATGAAGTTGCCCAGGTTGATAAGGTAATGGATGGGGATATTGAAGGCTTCATCGATGCCTACCTCAAGTGGCGTATGGAAGAATAGTAATAACATACTTATTTCAAGTATTAATATACTCTATCTCAATGAAAGGAAGGCGTTCAGCTACTTTAGTAGTTGAATACTGACATTATGGCTCTTATTGAATTAAAAGATGTTACTAAGAAGTATGATAAGTCAACAACAGCCCTTAGACACATTGATTTGTCTGTTAACTCTGGGGAGTTTGTTTACTTAGTCGGCCCTTCTGGTGCTGGTAAATCAAGTTTAATTCGCTTGTTCTACCAAGAAGAAAAATTAACGAGTGGTTCTATGAAGGTTGGAGAGTTTGATTTAACTCGACTTCGTAAGAAAGACGTTCCACTCTTGAGACGTTCCATTGGAGTTGTTTTCCAGGATTATAAACTCCTTCCAAAGAAAACAGCTTTTGAAAATGTTGCTTATGCCATGGAAGTTATTGGTGAGAAACCTCGTCATATCAAGAAACGAGTGGCAGAAGTACTCGAGTTGGTTGGTCTTAAACACAAGATGCGTTCGTTCCCAAATCAATTGTCTGGTGGTGAGCAACAGCGTGTTGCTATTGCGCGTGCTATTGTAAATAATCCAAAAGTTTTGATTGCGGATGAACCAACAGGGAACCTGGACCAGAAATTTCTTGGGAAATTATGCAGGTCCTTGAACGTATTAACTTGCAAGGGACTACCATTATAATGGCAACCCATAACTCAACTATCGTTAATAACCTTCGTCATCGTGTCGTAGCGATTGAGGAAGGACGTATTGTTCGTGATGAAGAGGAAGGAGAGTACGGTTACCATGATTAGACGCTTTTTCCGCCATTTAGGAGAATCGATTAAGAATCTCAAACGTAATTTGTTGTCGACACTTACGGCAGTATTTTCGGTAATGATCGTTCTTTCACTTTTTAGGTGTCTTTGGCTCTGTTATCTTAAATACACAGAAATTGGCTTCAGATATTGAAAAGAACATTCAGGTCAATGTCTATTTGGATCCAGATTCATCAGATGCCTCGAAAACAGTCAAGGAACTTTCTGGACAGATTGTTGCTAATAAAGACTACCATAAGATTTATGATGCTTTGACCAAAATCAAAGGTGTAGATAAGGTTACTTTCTCTAGCAAAGAAGAACAAAAGAAACAACTCATTGAAACAATGGGGTCAAGTTTCGAAACAGCGACAGGGGATGCTAACCCACTATCTGATGTTTACATCGTTCAAACGAAATCACCAGATGAAGTCAGTCGAGTTGCTAAGGAAGCTAAAGCCATTCAGGGCGTTGATAATGCTAACTTTGGTGGGTCAGATACAGAAATTCTGATGTCTACTATGAAACGTGTTCAATTTTGGGGCATCATTGCCACAGCTCTTTTAACGATTGTGGCTGTCCTATTGATTTCAAATACCATCCGTATTACCATTATGTCACGTTCGACTGAAATTCAAATCATGCGTTTGGTAGGTGCTAAGAATTCATATATTCGTCGTCCCTACTTGATGGAGGGTGCTTGGATTGGTGCACTTGGTGCTATCATTCCTTCTGGCCTTATTTATCTTTTGTATCACATGGTTTACTCATCTTTGAACCCTGATTTTGTCAAAGGTGGTATTTCGATGTATGATCCAGAGTGGTTTGTCTATGCGGTTATCGGAACCCTCTTTGCAGTCGGTATCATTATCGGTTCGATTGGGTCACGTATGGCAATGCGCCGTTATTTGAAATACTAAAGAGATTAAAGGAGAACCAATCTGGTTCTCTTTTTGTTTTGTCCGGAGATTCAGAAAAGCAGATTTTCAACTATTCTCAAAATCGTTTGCTCAAAGCCCAAATCCAATCCCATATTTGGTATAATATTAAAAAACATTGGAAAAGAGATGCATTATGACAAAGTTAGCTACCATTTGTTATATTGACAATGGAAAGGAGCTTTTGCTCCTACATCGTAATAAAAAGCCTAATGATGTTCATGAAGGAAAGTGGATTTCTGTTGGGGGAAAACTAGAAGCGGGAGAAACGCCTGACGAATGTGCTCGTCGTGAAATTCTCGAGGAAACCCATTTTACAGTGACTGAGATGGATTTTAAAGGATGATTACCTTTCCAGAATTTACCCCTGGTCATGATTGGTACACCTATGTCTTTAAGGTAACTGGTTTTGAAGGAGAACTCATCTCAGATGAGGAGTCTCGTGAAGGAACGCTTGAATGGGTACCTTATGATGAGGTCTTATCTAAACAACTTGGGAAGGTGACTACGAGATCTTCAAGTGGATTCTTGAAGATAAGCCTTTCTTCTCTGCAAAATTTGTCTATGATCGTAACCAAAACTTAGTAGACAAGACTGTAACCTTTTATGATAAATAGGGAGGAACTATGAAGCGTAAAAAAACAGAACATTTTTCAGAAACATGGTTTTTTAAGTGGATATTGAATAATCAGGCTGTTGTAGCCTTTTTCATCTTACTTTTGATTGGTTTGACGGTTTTGATTTTCACCAAGATTAGTCCTATTTTTTCACCTGTCATCCAGTTTATGACCATTATTATGTTGCCACTGGTTATTTCCATGCTCCTTTATTATTTAATAAAACCTTTGGTACTACTTGTAGAAAGAACCGGACTAAACCGAACCATGTCTATCTTAGTCATCTACGCTATCCTTGGTTTGCTCTTGGTTTGGGGGATTTCAACAGCCATCCCTAGCCTGCAGAATCAAATTTTGATCCTAATAAGAAATGCACCATCATATATTGCACGTGCCAATAGTGAGACGGAACGTTGGATTAATCTTCCTATTCTTTCCAACTTCCACGGTGATTTAGAGTCCATGCTTAGTGATTTCTCAGCGAGAATGGTCAACTATGCTGAGAACTTTTCTTCATCTGCTTTGACGTGGGTTGGAACTTTTTGCGAGCACAGTAGCAAGGGTGACAGTAGCTATTATTTTGGCACCTTTCATTCTCTTCTACCTTTTAAGAGATAGCCAAAAGATGAAACATAGCTTTGTCTCAGCCTTACCAACTCGCTTTCGTGAAACAACTGTTCGTATGCTTTCAGATATTAATAGTCAGCTCGAAGGGTATGTTCAAGGCCAGGTTACAGTCGCTATTGTCGTTGCCATTATGTTCTGTATTATGTTTAAGATTGTAGGTCTTCGATATGGTATGACTTTTGGTATTATGGCAGGTTTTCTAAACATGGTTCCTTATCTAGGAAGTTTTCTTGCTATGGTACCAGTTGTAATCATGGGACTGGTGCAAGGACCTGCTATGCTGATCAAGGTCCTCATCATTTTTGTCATTGAGCAAACTATTGAAGGACGTTTTGTTTCTCCACTTGTTTTGGGAAATAAACTAAGCATTCACCCGATTACCATTATGTTTATTCTCTTGACAGCAGGCTCTCTGTACGGTGTTTGGGGCGTCTTATTGGGGATTCCAATTTATGCTTCTGTCAAGGTTGTTGTTAGAGAGATTTTTGATTGGTACCGTTCTGTAAGTAATCTTTATCAAGATGATTTAGAAAATGAAGGACAAAAAGACGATGTTAAATAGTGAAAAAATGGTTGCCTCTATTGGAAACCAAGATTTAGACCACGCAGACAAATATTTTAAAAAAGCTTTACGAGAAGATCCTGCAGAGGTTCTTGTTGAGTTAGGTCAATACTTAGAGTCTATTGGTTTCTTACCTCAGGCACAGGAAATTTACGAAAAAGTTCGTTTTGATTTTCCAGAGGTTAATGTCAATCTAGCACAAATTGCAGCCGAAGATGGTGATATTGAAGAGGCCTTTCTTTATTTGGATGCCATACCTGAAGACTCTGACGACTATTTGTCTGCTTTAATTGTAAAGGCAGACTCTATCAAATGGAGGGCTTAACTGATGTGGCACGTGATAAGTTGTTGGAGGCAAGTCAACTATCAGATGACTCATTGATTATTTTTGGTTTGGCTGAGATGGAATTTGAACTTGGAAATTTTGAACAAGCTATTCAATACTATGCTAAATTGGATAATCGTGACCTCCTGGCAATGACTGGCGTTTCTACTTATGAACGCATTGGTAAGGCTTATGCCAGTCTTGGTAAGTTTGAAGCTGCTCGTGAATTTTTGGAAAAAGCTATTGAAATTGAATACGATGATACCATTGCTTTTGAGTTAGCCACTTTGCTCTATGATCAAGAAAGAGTATCAAAAAGCTAATTTTTACTTTAAGCAGATAGAAACCATGTCTGCTGACTTCGAGGGTTATGAGTATTTTTACGCCTTGTCCTTACATGCAGAACATAAAACTGAAGAAGCATTACGTATGGCACAACAAGGGATTTCAAAAAATGCTTTTGATGTTCAATTACTTTTGTTAGCATCACAGTTATCCTACGAGTTGCATGACACTCAATCTGCTGAATCTTATCTGAAGCAAGCCTTACCACTCGCTGAGGACCAAGATGAGATTGTTCTACGTTTAAGTACTCTCTATTTAGAAGAAGAACGTTACGAGGATCTGGTAGCTTTAGCCGATTACGAAGTTGATTCTGTTTTGGCTCGTTGGAACATTGCCAAGGCCTACCAAGCACTTGATGATGAAGAAGAAGCTTTTCAAATCTATCAAGATTTGGCTACAGATTTATCTGAAAATCCTGAATTCCTCCATGATTATGCATATATCCTGAGGGAATTTGGTTACAGAGATCAGGCGCGTGCAACGGCAGAAAAATACCTTGCCTTAGTTCCAGATGATGTCAATATGCAAACATTTCTTGAGGATTATTAAGCTGCGAAAGGCTTTAATCCTTGGTTTAAAGAGAGGGAGAGATACATTGAGCTTGTTCACTCCCTCTTTTTTTATTTCTCTATTTATGTTATGATTTTATTAGAACCCATAAGGAGTAAGTATGGTTAAGAGAGATTTAATTCGAAATATTATCATAGCAGTTCTTGCCATTGTAGTGATTTTGTTGTTAAGAGCATTTGTCTTTTCAACACACCGTGTGACTGAAGGTCAGGCGAATGACTATATTCATGCTGGTGATTATGTTACTTTCAATAAAAATGTTGAACCTCAGAAAAAAGATTTTATTCTTTATACAGTTAATGGCAAGGAATATATTGGTCGTGTTATTGCTGGTGAGGGCAAGAGCGTGACAGCTATGGATGATTTCCTTTATGTCAATGATAAGTCAGTTGACGAAGCCTATATTAGCAAGGATAAATCAGCTTATTTGGCGACAGTTTCACCTGGAAACTTCTTCACTGATGATTTTTCCATTGCAACATTGACAGATAATAAACAAACTAAGATTGAAAAGGGTCAATATCTTGTACTGAACGATAACCGTCGTAATACAGATGATAGTCGTAAGTTTGGTCTTATTGAAAAGGACCAAATTAAGGGTGTTATCTCTTTCAGATTGTATCCTCTATCACGTTTTGGTTTCGTTGATGTCGATTAATATTTCAATACTACTAAAAAAGCTAGGAACTTTTGACAAGTTTCTAGCTTTTTTTGCGAATAAATTGGTGAAGGTTTATTTTAAGACTTTATGATGCTGATAGTTTCATCGTCTTAAAATGAATCAGCAGAAATTGTAAGTAGAAAAGGAAATTAAGATGCAATTAGGATTTCATTTTGGATTTAAGAAAAGCAAAGCTTATGGACTGTGCGGTGTTATGCTAGCAATCTTATTTTTAGGCATGTCTGGTCACTCGGCTAAAGCAGATGAAATGTTATCACCAACTGACACATCTTCAACTTTGAAAGAAAGTACAGATAATCATGCGACAAGTTATTCTGAAATAGGAGTACACGATGATTCAACGAGTCAAATGAATCTACAAAGTGAAAGGGTATTAGAGAAGAAGCAATCAAGTCTGGCAGATTCTTCAAAAATAGCTGTCTTAACCAATAGTTCTGTGACCACAATCTCTTATCAAGAGGCAGATAATCTTAGCGAAATTGATCAAAAACAAAGTCATTTTCTTAGTGCCATTAAGCAAGGAGCTATGGATGGAGCCAAGGAAGGAGTCCTTCCCTCTATTACGGCAGCACAAGCTATCCTAGAAAGTGGTTGGGGAAGCTCTGAACTTGCTAAGGCTCCGAACAATAATCTTTTTGGCATTAAGGATTCAGAGGACTGGAATGGAGAAAGCGTGACTGTCCTTACCCAGGAATATGTTAATGGTGGCTATATCACGGTCAATGCAGCTTTTCGAAAATATGCCTCATGGAATGATAGCGTAGTAGACCATGCAAAATTTTTCACGAGTACCGAGTGGCGAAAAAACAATTACCGAAAAGTTGTGAATGAAACAGATTATCGCATTGCGGCTCAGGAACTGAAGAATGCAGGATATGCGACAGATCCAAGTTACGCTGGAAAACTTATCTCTTTGATTGAAGCCTATAAACTTTATGAATGGGATGCAGTGAGCAATAACGACCAACTCCGTCCTAGAAAATGAAGGAGTAGAGAGTCAAAATCCTAAAGCCGACCTTGCTATCACTGGTCTCAACAATGCTACTGGTAGCTATGATCTTGTCATTTCAAACTTGGTTGCGCCACGAGGTTTTAAAGAAGTCTTGGTTCCAACCTGGTCAGAAAAGAACGGCCAAGATGATATCATCTGGTACAAGGCAACTAAGCAAGCTAATGGAGACTATAAGGTAACCGTTCGTTCAAGCAACCATAAGGGTGATAGTGGTCTGTATAATTCTCATGTCTATCTGGTTGACAATGATGGTAAATACATTGGCCTAGGTGGCAAACAAGCAACACTTGATATCACTAAGACTCAAGGAACTTTAACTATTGCCAATAATGATAAAAATCGTGGTACTTTTGATGTTCTCATCACCAACCTGACGAATCCAAGCGGTATTTCAGGTGTGGTTATCCCTGTTTGGTCTGAGCAAAATGGCCAGGATGATCTTGTTTGGCATAATGCTACAAAACAGATGATGGTTCTTATAAAGTGACTATTTCAGCAAGCCAACACAAGTGGAATTCAGGCAAGTACATCGTTCATGGCTATATTGTTGATGCTTCAGGTAAGAATATCGGCTTTGGGGCAACTTCAGCTGATGTGGTAGCCCTAAGAAAATCGGTTCGGCATCAAGAGGAAACTACGATGTTTTAAATAAGGTTGTCTATCTCGATGCTGGGCATGGTGGCTATGATCCAGGTGCTTCTTACTTTGGTATCTCTGAAAAGAGCTTGACCTTGGCTATCCAAAGCCGTGTGAAAGCTAAACTAGAAGCAGAAAGGCTATCAAGTTGTAACCACTCGCACAAGTGATACCTATGTTGACTTGACGGATCGCTCTCGTGCAGCCAATGCTTCTGAATCAGATATCTTCGTAAGTATTCACATCAATGCTTCAGGAAGTTCTGCAGCACAAGGAATCGAGACTTATTATTACCAACCTTATGCAGAATACCCATCACGTATTAATGCGACCTACCATACCAATTCAACTCGATTGAGCATGAGTGATACCTTGGCCAATGCCATCCAGTCTAGCCTTATTAATGCGACTGGTGCTCAAAACCAAGGCGTGAAACGACAAACCTTTGCGGTCTTGCGTGAGACAACAGCGCCAGCAGTCCTTCTTGAACTTGGTTTCTTGTCAAATCCTCAAGAAGCAGCTCGTTTGAATACCTCTGCTTATCAAGAGACTTTAGCTAATGCAATTGTGGCTGGGATAAAGTCTTACTACGAAAAAGTATCTAAAGTTTAAGTTATAAGGTTAACCCATCATTTTGATGGGTTTTTGTGCTATAATTGAGATAAATACAACAAAAGGAGTACTTATGGCCTACGATTTACTCTTAGAGCGTTTTTTTACGCTATGTTAAGATCAATACACGTAGTGATGAAAATGCAACAAGAACGCCAACAACACAAAGTCAAGTAGATTTTGCCTTGAAAGTTCTAAAACCAGAATTAGAAGAACTGGGTTTGTCCAATATCCATTATTTGGAAAGTAATGGTTACCTAGTGGCAACTCTTCCAGCGAATGATGACCAATTAACACGTAAGATTGGTTTTATCTCTCATATGGATACTGCTGATTTTAATGCAGAAGGAGTTTCACCACAAGTTATTGACTCTTATGATGGAGGGGTCATTCCTCTTGGAAGTTCAGGTTATAGCCTAGGCCCAACCGATTTCCCTAATCTCAATAATTATCTTGGTCAAACACTTATTACAACTGATGGTACCACTCTTCTTGGGGCTGATGATAAGTCTGGTATTGCTGAGATTATGACAGCTTTGGCTTATTTGAAGGCTCACCCTGAAATCAAACATTGTGAGATTCGAGTTGGTTTTGGTCCAGATGAAGAGATTGGAATTGGTGCTGACAAGTTTGACGTTGAAGATTTTGATGTTGATTTTGCCTATACTGTTGATGGTGGACCTTTGGGTGAATTGCAGTATGAAACCTTCTCGGCTGCAGGAGCAGAACTTACTTTCCACGGACGTAATGTTCACCCTGGAACAGCAAAAGATCAAATGGTTAATGCCTTACAGTTAGCAATTGATTTTCATAATCAGTTGCCAGCAGAAGAACGCCCTGTTGACAGATGGCTATCAAGGTTTCAACCATCTTCAAACTATGACTGGTACTGTTGAAGAAGCTAAATCTTCTTATATTATTCGTGACTTCGAAACTGAATCCTTTGAAAATCGTAAAGCAACCTTCCAAGAGATTGCTGATCAAATGAATCAAGCTTATGGTCTGACACGCGTTGATTTAGTACTTAAAGATCAATACTATAACATGCGTCAGGTTATTGAAAAAGATATGACGCCTGTTGAGTTAGCAAAAGAGTCATGGAAGACTTAGATATTACGCCAGTCATCGAACCAATTCGTGGTGGAACTGACGGGTCTAAAATTTCATTCATGGGCATTCCAACTCCAAACTTATTTGCTGGTGGCGAAAATATGCACGGTCGATATGAGTTCGTTTCCTTGCAGACAATGGAAAAAGCCGTAGATGTTATTCTTGGAATTGTCAGTAAACCTTAATTGAGCTTGCTAAATACTGATTTTATGGTAAAATTAGAAGTAATGGAGGTGCTGAGATGATTAAAATTTTCGGCAAGTATCGTTACCATTGGCAACCCGAATTATCTTGGCTTATCATTTATTGGTCTTTAGCCATCACGCCAATCTTTATTGCAGGGGTCCTTCTGTTCGAGTTGTACTCGGTGCCCTCACATATTTTGATGCTTTTCACTATTTTTGTTGCTTTATTTGGTCTAGGGTTTCATCGTTACTTTATTATTGAAGATTATGGAATATTGCGTATTGTTTCTTTCAATATTTTTAAACCGCGTAAGGTGCAGATTAG
>ENA-OQAN01001199-OQAN01001199.1-human-gut-metagenome-genome-assembly--contig:-NODE-1199-length-11825-cov-1.481193_pt1 | contig 11825 bp, 11 predicted proteins | sample MGYA00242735_ERZ504527 | MGnify/ENA primary metagenome ERZ504527 (study PRJEB26092, sample SAMD00036230) | human gut metagenome | host: Homo sapiens | study: EMG produced TPA metagenomics assembly of...
TATCGTTCCACCACCATACAAAGCTGGCAGGATGCCGGACTCCTTTTATCCTTGCCCGAACAGGACGCCCAAGAGTATGTCAAACGCCACCCCTCGCTATTCATAAAAGAAAATTGGCAGATAGACCAATCGCTATTGGCGTATGTCTTAAAAAAGAAAGATGCACTTTATATGGAAACAGAAAAAGAGATTAAAGAACACTTTATATCTTATCAACAAACTGAACAGACTATACCTTATCGGAAAACATTACCTCACATTCGCTTTGTCGATACCATCGGATTGGTTTGTCCCTTTTTACACCAATGCGATTTCAGTGATTTAGCCATCCGACAAATTGAAGAATACGATCATGCTTATGGGAAGAAGTATTTCCCCCACATGCATACGACTTAGCCTCACATAAGCCCTTGGGAGTATTTGATTGGGCACGCGGATGGGGATGGTATGTCTTAGGACTTATCGAAACTGCCGATTTACCTGGAAACAAGAAACGAATACTAAACTTGAGTAACCATCTGCTGCCTTTTCAGAAAGCAGATGGAGGATTCAGTTGTTTGGTATTCAATCCTAACGAACGATTTGAATCTTCGGGCAGCGCCTTGTTTGGATTGTTGTTCGTTCATGCGTACCGAGTGTCTGGTGATGAACGTTACTTGAATGCCGCAATAAAAATTGAAAAAGCACTTATGAAGGCTACCCGTCGAGATGGCACGATAGATTTTGCACAGGGAGATACCAAAGGCATTGGTTCTTATTCACAAATATTTGATCGAATGCCTTTTGCACAAGGAATGGGACTGTATTTATCTAAAACATTAGATATATATGAAAAAACTATTGGTTGACATTTGGAATTGTTTATTCGACTGTTACTTGACAGTTCGAAATTCACTCTATCTCTTTATGGATATTCCATATCGAAAAGTTGTAATAGCTCCTCACGTTGTATCCATTGAAGAAACCATCCGATACATCATCCAATCGCATTGTTCGGTCAGCCGTTTAGGAGATGGCGAAATAAAGATAGCTAATGGAAAGGCACTCGCTTTCCAAACCCAACAACCGTTACTACAACAAAAAATGCAAGAGGTACTGTCGGTACCTATTTCCAATCACATCGTATGCCTGCCGGATATATTTACAGACTTAAGCCTCTACAATATAGAAGCGCGCAACCACTGGAAACTTCATTTGGCATTTTACAGGAAATCGTGGTACAAGTATATCAATCGTAAAAGAATATTTCATAATGCTTTCATCAGCCGTTGTTACATGATGTTTGCCGACAAAACACAGTGTGCCTTTTATTTTAAACTCATACAACAAATCTGGGCAGACAAAGACATTCTGCTCATTGAAGGCGAAAAAAGTCGATTAGGTGTCGGTAATGATTTGTTTGACAATGTCAAATCTATTCGACGGATATTAGCACCCAATACAAACGCCTTTGATCACTATGATGCCATTATGAAAATAGTTCAGAAATATTCTCCTAATGAATATCTCATTCTTCTGGCTTTAGGCCCTACTGCCACAGTCATGGCTTACAACCTTGCCCAAAAAGGATACCAAGCCATTGACATCGGTCATATCGACATCGAATACGAGTGGTACAGAATGGGAGCGAGCCACAAAGTGCCCATTCCAAGCAAATATGTCAATGAAGCCGATGCAGGTGTAGGAGTGGGCGACATCCATGATGAAAAATATAAAAAAGAAATTATATGCCGGTTTTAAGTATCATCGTACCTGTATATAATGTTGCAACTTATCTACGAGAAGGATTGGATTCCATACTTAGGCAAGAAGTTCAAGACATAGAAGTGATTTGTGTTGACGATTGTTCATCTGACTCATCGCCCGACATTCTGAAAGAATACCAGGCAAAGGACAACAGAATACAATTTATTCGTCAATCAGAAAACAAAGGTCCAAGTGCCACTCGAAACATCGGCATAAAATATGCTAAAGGAAAATATATTGCTTTTTTCGATCCAGATGATAAAGTGGAAAATAATCTATATGCCGAATTAATTCATGCTATTGAGGATAAAAAAACCGATTTGGCTTTATGTGGTTATTCTACATTCCCCACTCATCAGATACACATACCGAATTTCAAACCATACCATGCCATGCAACCTATGGACTTTATTCAAAAGAATCCAAGAATAGAAATGAATAACGATTTATGTTATACTTGGAGGTTTGTATTCAAAACGTAATTTTCTTATCAATAAAAAAAATAAGGTTTATTAAAAACCTGCATGTCGGAGAAGATACAGTTTTTTAATTATGAATGCGTCCTACAGGCGTCTTCAATCATAATGATTCCAAAGGCATTATATCAATATCGTATCAATAATGCAGGTAGTTTGATGAGGCTGCGTTATAAGCCCTATTTAACAAACAATCTACAAAAATTGGTTGATGAAAAGAAAAGACTTATCAGAAAATACAATATTGAACATTACATCCCCATAACAACTGACTTGTCTGAAAAAATCATCCTGCGTTATTTGCCGATGCTTTTCAACAATCTATATAATAATTCTAATCAACCGGACAAGAAGCAGGGCATTCAACAAATTTTATCAATGACTATGATACGAGATTCCTTCCGTATTATAGGTTTTCGCAACATTTATCCTTCATGGAAAGAATACTTATTCTATCTGGCCATGAAGTTCAAATTTACACGATTGGTTTGTTATGAATACAACAAGATATTTACACCAGAAAAAAGAGTATAATAAATGTCAAATTATTGAGGCCCACTATATATTAAACAGCTTACACAAGCCTTCTGTAGTCTTTATGGTATTAGGGACATTATGCTCCTATACATACAGGAACAAGTACCTTCACGAAGGTTCGGAGCGATGATAGTCGAGGAGGAAAATTCATGTTTCCTACGTGAACCAAAGTAAGATATGTTCGTGGACCAAGTTAAGTATCTACTCGGCCAAGTAAGATATATTACTTGCCCTACGAAGATATGTTCCTTTTTAGCAGAGCATTTTTATTGTCTTTTCCACTAAAGCTCTTATACTAATGAGGGAAAAGGTATGGCTATTCAATTCCACCAAGAGATGAAAGACAGAGATTATCCCACAAAGGAGCCGGTGAGGAATCCCCAGCAAAGCAATGAACAAGCGAATCCAATGGGACAACTGGAAAAAGAAAATCCGTTTCCGGATCCTATAGGATTGACTCCGAGACAGCGATCCGCTCTGCTGCGGCGCCACGCGCTTCATCAGAAATACGACAAGGCAGTTGCCCTTTATGCGGAGACAGACATGCCACTGAAAACGATAGCTATGGAATGTCACGTCTCAGCGGGAGGACTCGGCAGTTACTTGCGCCGCTACTGGCGCGAATTGGTATTACACCGCCATCGCATACCTTTGGAAGGAGAAAATCCCCATGCCGTCAAGATCATGTCCGAGGGAAAGCCCAATGTGATGTCGCATGCCAGATATAAAAAGGCTATAGATGCATGCTTGTCTCTGGAGGATATCGAATTGAATGTGTCGCAGATAGCCCGCAAATATGGAGTGGAGGGAACGGGACTGGCCAACTTCATGCGCATCCATGAACCGGAAGTCATTCCTTGGCGCGAGAAAGTACGCCACTGGTTGGGCATAAATGACAACACCCATCGTGGGGCGACCCCGGCTTGCACCAAACAATACGCCGAAGCAGTGGAACTTTATAAAAAGACAGACATGACGATCCCCGAAATAGCCGGGGCATGTCATGTCTCACCAAGCGGTTTTAAACAGCATCTGAGGTTCTATCACAAAAATATACTGGAACAAAAGAAGAAAGAAACGATTCGGAAGCACAGGCCAGACCAGAGAAGAAGAGAGGCGAACTATCCGGCAACGGAAGGACCTACAAACCCTCTCTCCGTACAGAAGATAAATATGCGAAAGCCTTGTCTCTTTATAAGGACACGGCTCTCACGCTAAAAGAAATCGCAGAAAGAACACACGTCACGGCGGAAGGACTTCGTTCTTATCTGCACAAATGGCATATCGACTTAGTGAGGGAACGGGCAGGACTTTCCGGCAAGGCAGAAGGGGGTCTTGATTTGCGGAAATCGAAAAAGCGGATGAAAACCGTAGCCGCCAAATACGAGAAAGCCATCGGGAGCCTGAGAAAACACCCCCGCCCGATAGCCCACGCCGCCAAAGAGTTCGGGCTCCATCCCGAGACATTCAGAGAGTACCTGCACAAACATGAACCGGAGTTGGCAAACCGACAGGGTATGGTACAGACCTCTGAGGGGAAACGGATGTCCAGACAAAGCAAAGAAAAATATGCTGAAGCGATCCGCCTGTATGGGACGACCACCGAAACACTGAAAGACATTGCCACCCGGCTGGGATTGACATACAACAGTATAGGGGATATATCCGCCGAAACCATCCAGAGGTGATCAATGCACACTCTACATTATTAATAGAGAAAGATGAAAAATCAGTCATCACATCAAAATAGACAGCCAATCAAACATGGCACAACGCCTCCCCGTATTTTCATCGCCATCCAATACCTGGAGATAGGCGGGGCAGAACGCTCGCTGATCGCTTGCTCAATGCCCTAGACTATTCGCGTTGCCAAGTGGATCTGTTTGTCTACCGGCATAGCGGGGAATTTATGAACCTCATACCCAAGGAAGTGAATCTTCTGCCCGAAGTAAAAAAGTACACCACCCTCACCCGCCCTATCCGGAAAATTATCCGCGAAGGGTATTGGGACATTGCTGCCGGGCGCATCGCAGCACACCTTTTGGACTGGTGTTACAGGAAACGGAGGAAGGCAAAAGAAAGTCAGGCCATATTTCAATATGTAGCAGACTGTACTACTCCATTCCTGCCCTCCATCAACGAAGGCCGGACGTATGACCTGGCCATCAGTTTCCTTACACCGCACAACAATTGTGCGCGACAAAGTAAAGGCACAGCAAAAATGGGCATGGATTCATACCGACTATTCCTTTATTGACATCAATACCCGCCGGGAATTGCCGGTATGGGGAGCTTTCGGCCGCATCATCTCCATTTCTGAATCGGTTTCCAAAGGTTTTCTTTCAAAATTCCCTTCATTAGAATGCAAGTTGATACTGATGGAAAATATCCTGTCCGAAACTTTTATACGTGAACAGGCGGAACTGCCCTTCGACACTTCTTTCCTACAAGCATTCGAAGGACGAGAAGGACAAACAAAACATCCTGTTCTGCTCTGTACCGTAGGACGGTTCTCTTATCCTAAAGCCATCGACCGGGCAGTGTACATCTGCCGTCAATTGGTGCAACAGGGCATTGACGTTTGTTGGTATGTCGTAGGGTATGGCGGAGATAAACCGTTGATACGGAAAGCGATTGCGGAAACGGGGATGGAAAAACATTTCGTTTTGGCTGGCAAGCAAATGAATCCCTACCCTTACATCAAGGCATGTGACATTTATGTACAGCCTTCGCGTTACGAAGGCAAAGCAGTAACGGTGCGTGAAGCGCAGATATTGGGAAAACCGGTGGTCATTACCCGTTTTCCTACCTCCTCAAGCCAACTGGAAGAAGGGGTGGACGGCATTATCATCCCAAACAATGTGGAAGGAGCGGCTGAAGGATTGGCACAGTTCATTGCCGACAAACGACAACAAGAAGCCATCAAGGCACAACTACGAATCCGCCATTATGGGAACGAAAAAGAAGTCGGTAAAATTTATTCAGCAATAGAAGGATAAAAAGAGGAAACACATGATCCCGAGAACAATACACTATTGTTGGTTTGGAGATAAGGAAAAGCCTGCTGAAGTACTCCGCATGATAGCAACTGGCAGAAACATTGTCCCGGTTACGAAATAAAGGAGTGGAACGAAAATAACTTCGACATCCGTCTGAACCGCTATTGCGAAGAGGCATACGCTACCAAGAAATGGGCTTTTGTGAGCGATGTGGCACGTTTGTGGGCATTGGTACACGAAGGAGGTGTCTATATGGACACGGATGTAGATTGGTACGTCCCTTGGATAGGTTACTGACGAATAAGGCCTTTTTAGGATTCGAAGGAACTCAATGGGTAGGAACGAACCTGATAGGAGCAGAACCCTCCCACTCTTTCTTCATTGAATTATTAAAGTCATACGATCATCGCTGTTTCATCACCCCGGATGGGAAACCGGACCAGACCACCAACGTAGAAGAGCTGACCCGCAAACTGGAAAAGGTTTACGGATTCAGAAAGGACGGCAGTTTTCAGCAGCTCGGAGACATCACTCTCTATCCTACGGATTATTTCTGTCCGTATGATTACATCGACGGGCAGTTACACCGCACCGAAAATACATATTCCATCCATTGGTATAGCCAGACATGGATCAAACGAAGCCGATGGATAAACAAGCTCAGCCAATGGATGCATCGGCTGACAGGAAATCGAATGAAATAAATGTCACAATGGAAGAACCTATCAGAATATTGATGCTTTTCACCATCATGAACCGGGGAGGTGCCGAAACGATGGTCATGAACTACTACCGTCACATAGACCGCAACCGGGTTCAGTTTGATTTCATGGTACACCGGCAGGAACGGGGCGCATACGATGATGAAATAGAGGCAATGGGTGGCAAGATCTACCGTATGATCCCCCTCCATCCGTTCACCTTCAATACATACAGAAAACAAATTTCCGACTTTTTCGACCAACATCCGGAGTATCGGATTATCCATGGGCATTGTTCGGAATCGGGATATTTCGTTTACCGGGAAGCAGCAGGGCGAAGAGTACCCGTAATTATTGCGCACGCACACAACGCACACGCTTTATTCGATACTAAATGGCTTTTCCGCACCTATTTCAAGCATACCATGCGCCCTTACCTGACCCAAGGGTTTACCTGTGGGAAAGAAGCCGCCCGATGGTTGTTTGGAAACGAGTTGGGGAAAAAAGCGATTTTGCAACGCAATGCCATCGACACGTTCCTATACAGGTTTGATGAAGCGGTGCGGCTGGAGGTTCGTCAAGAACTTCACTTGTCCAAAGATGTTACGGTCGTGGGACACGTCGGACGTTTCAACCGACAGAAGAACCATGAGTTCCTCTTGGAGGTGTTTCATAAATATGTGCAGGAGTTTAATCCCACAGCACACCTGCTGCTGGTTGGTACGGGGGGAATTGCAAAAAGCCATTCAAAAAAAGGTACAACAGTTCCGTTTGACAGACCAAGTACATTTGTTTGGGGGGACGTCCGGATGTAAACCGCCTGTTGCAAGCGATGGATCTGTTTTTGTTCCCCTCTTTTATGGAAGGCCTTTCCGTTTCTATGGTTGAGGCGCAATGTGCCGGCCTGCCCTGCGTTGTGTCCGATCGCATTCCCCGCGAAGCGGCTTTGACCGACCAAGTCTCCTTCCTCTCATTGGAAACAGCTCCTCGACAATGGGCATGCGAAATAGAGAGAGTGCGCTGTATGGCAAGCCGACGCACTGGTTATTACCAACAAATAGCCGATGCCGGTTACGACATTGTGAAAAACGCCGAATGGCTTCAGAATTATTATTTAGGACAATGGAACAAAACAAGATAGAAACAGATAAGAAGACGCTGACCATCTTCACGCCGACATATAACCGTGCCTATACTCTGCATTTAGGTTACGAAGCCCTGTCACGGCAGACCTGCAAAGATTTCATCTGGCTGATTGTGGATGACGGTTCGACCGACGATACCCTTGAATGGGTGGAAAAATGGATAGCAGAGAGGAAAATAGACATCCGCTACCATTATCAGGAGAACCAAGGAATGCATGCTGCACACAATACGGCTTATCGGTTGATCGACACAGAGTTGAACACTTGCGTCGACTCGGATGATTATATGCCCGATGATGCAGTGGAGAAGATTATCACATTCTGGAACGCACACGGTTCAAAAGAAGTAGCAGGAATCATCGGACTGGATGCTGATTTCCAAGGAAATTTAATCGGTACGCCTTTTCCTTATGAATGCAGGCGGACTACTTTAGGCGGATTCTATGCACAAGGCGGGCGGGGAGACAAAAAACTGGTGTATCGCACGGATGTCATCAAACAATATCCCGAATATCCCATTTTTGAAGGAGAGAAATATGTATCACTCGGTTATAAATACCAATTGATAGATCAGGATTACCCTTTACTGGCCTTGAACGAAGTGTTGGTAAACGTAGAATACCGCCCCGACGGTTCAAGCTTGAACATGTACCGCCAATACATACGTAACCCGCGAGGCTTTGCTTTTATCCGCAAAAGTTCCATGCAACTGGCTCCTACCTCACAACGACGTTTCATCGAAGCGATGCACTATGTGGCAGACAGTTTGTTGGCACGAAATCCCCATTTTCTATCGGAGTCACCACGCAAATGGCTGACCCTATCCGCTTTGCTTCCGGGAATAACCTGGTATGGATATATACGGTATAAAGCACGAAAATTATCATGATCAGTATCATTGTACCGGTTTATAATACAGCCCCTTACCTGCCCCAATGTCTGGATTCGTTAGTGAACCAGACTTATCGGGACATTGAGATTATTTGTGTAAATGACGGATCGACGGATAATTCACCGGATATTCTGAAAGCATACGCGGAAAGGGACAGCCGGATCCTTGTTATCCATCAGGAGAACCTAGGACTATCAGGCGCTCGTAACAAAGGTCTGGAGAGTGCCCGTGGAGAATGGGTGATGTTTGTGGACAGCGATGACTGGATAGGAACAGACTGCTGCAAAACACTTCTTTCACACACCGACAAACAAACGGATGTCTGTCTTTTCTCTTACATTCGTGAATTTGCCAACCAGTCCTTTCCTCAATATCTGTTCAGCGACAAAAAGATGGTTTATCAAGGATCTTCAATCCACTGGCTCTATGCGCGACTTATAGCTCCTAAACGATCAAGAATTGCGTTTGCCCGGAAGATAGACAGTTTGTCTACAGCTTGGGGAAAACTATATAAGACATCACTCATCAAAGAACATGGCCTTCGGTTTGTTCCTGTCAGACAAATCGGTACAGAGGACTTACTCTTCAATGTGTATTATTTCACTTGGGTAAAAAAAGCCATCTATCTGCCTGACTTGTTCTACCATTATCGAAAAAACAACATCACCTCGCTAACCAAACTGTATAAACCCCATCTGACTGAACAGTGGAACCTGTTATTCCGGTTAATAGAAGAATGGATAACTCCCTTACACCGGGAAGACCTTGAAAAGGCTTTAACATATCGCCGGGCATTAAGCCTGATAGGACAAGGATTGAACATCACCTTTTCACCGGTCAGCTTCATGAAACAACACGGTGCATTGTCCGCAATTTTGAGTTCACATGAATATAGGACAAGTATCCGGCAGTTACCGATGAACTATTTTCCGATACACTGGAGGCTATTTTTTGAAATGGCACGATTCCGGTCTACCACAGGAGTCTTGTGCCTATTGAAACTTATTAAAATTTATTATAGAACGATGAAAATAGCATATTGTACAGATAGTATTTGCTATGCAGGAGGGATTCAAAGAGTCACAATAGCCAAAGCAAATAAATTAGCTCTAAAGAATGAGGTTTGGATTATTGTGACCGACAATAAAGACAAACCAGTATTCCCCCTTTCCACTAAGGTACATTTGGTAAATTGTGACATAAATTATTTTGAAGATGACTGGAAATCCCGTTTTTATATATTGAAAGGTATTATCTATAAAAGGAAACAACATAAAAAACGGTTGAAAGAGATACTGAACCAAATACAGCCGGATATTGTCATATCTACCGGAACAAGTGAGAAAAACTTTTTACCTTACCTGTCGGTCAGCTCCCATCCGGTTTTTATCAGAGAGATACATAGCAATAAAAATTACAGGTCATTACATGCCCAAAGTGTATTCGACAAACTCCTTGCCATTTTGGGAGACTTCATTGATTATCGCATACACCTTAAAAAATATGACCGGACGGTGGTACTTACAAAAGAAGATAAAGTTGTCCATTGGGGAAAAAATACAGAAGTGGATGTGTGTGTCATTCCTAATCCTATTATTTCATTTGGTTCGAAAAAAGCTTCATTAATAAATAAAAAAGTAATTGCTGTAGGAAGATTGGCATTTCCTAAAAATTTCAGCTCGTTAATTTCCGCATGGAAGTATGTAATAGAAAGGCATGCTGACTGGACTTTAGAAATATGGGGTGAAGGAGAATTAAGAACTGAATTGGAAGAACAAATAAGAAACAATCAATTGACAAACAATATTTTCTTAAAAGGATATACTTATGATATATTTTCCCCATTATATGAAGCGTCAATTTTCACATTAACTTCGCTTTTTGAAGGTCTCCCATTGGTTATCATCGAAGCCATGTCTTGTGGAGTTCCTGTCGTCTCATACGCTTGCCCCTGCGGACCGCAGGACATCATAGCCGACGGGCATGATGGATTTCTCGTACCCGTTAATAACGAGAAGGTATTGGCTGACAGAATCTGCCGGTTGATAGAGGATAAAGAACTTCGTAAGGAAATGGGAAAAGCCGCCCGTTTGAAAGCAGAACAGTATGATATAAAAAATATCATCCCTATGTGGATGGAATTATTTAATCAGCTTATCAACGAAAAAAGAAAATGAAAAAAGATATAGAAACGGATTTAATAAGCGTCATCGTTCCTATTTTTAATGTAGAAGCCTATCTCCGCCCATGCATCGAAAGCATATTGGCATCAACTTATACAACCTTGCAAATCATATTAGTGAATGACGGTTCCACCGACCATTCCGGAGAAATTTGCGATGAATATACCCGGAAAGACACCCGCATTGAAGTGATTCATCAGAAAAACGCAGGATTGTCTCCGGCTAGAAATAGCGGGATGAAAGCTGCCAAAGGAAAATACATCTCTTTCATTGACGGTGATGATTATATCCATCCGCAAATGTATGAAGTGCTGTTGGAAGCATTACAGGAAGGTAATTATAGCTTTTCCATGATTTTAGGAAAACAGGTATATGACAATGACAAATCTTATTCAATTCCTTCCGCTTACACAAAAAGCATTCTTACACAAGAAATAATGATAAAAAGTTTATTCAACCATATCCACCCACAGCAAGGAATAAAAGAAGTTCAAGCGCAAGTAGTATGGAACAAACTTTATAAACGGGAGTTGTTGGATAATGAGTTTTTCCAAGAGACCGGTACAGAAGATACTGAGTTCAACTGCCGGATCTATCAAAAATCTTGTCAAGCTGTCATAATAGATATCCCCATGTACTACTGGTACAACGACCTACGAGTATCACACATCAAAAGGTAAATCCCCGTTACATAGACCGTGCCGATTCCTACTATCTCTGCTTGCAAAACATTCCAAAAGAAAATACAGTTTACCGGGGATGTTGTTTGGAAAAGCTTTTCAAGATGATAATCAACGTGAGGTATCATGCGTCAAACACGCCTTACCGGCATCTGGCACACCTTACAGCGAAAAGACTAAAAAAGCAAACAGCCAACGAGTTCCTGAAAAACAGACATATCCCCTTTCATATAAAACTTTCACTCCTCAGTTTCTATTACATTCCGCCCCTGTACAGCGGATTCATGAAACTGTGCGAGACAAAAGCACGAAAAAAATAACATAACGAAAAAAACATCCATAAATATGATAGACTTTATCCCCGTAAGTGAATATGCCATTATTTCGATGTCACCGTATTGTGCATGGTACTGACAGCCGTATGGCAGTGCCACACAGGAAGCGTATTGAAAAAAGAGACCGTGTC
>ENA-OQAN01001201-OQAN01001201.1-human-gut-metagenome-genome-assembly--contig:-NODE-1201-length-11818-cov-1.516722_pt1 | contig 11818 bp, 20 predicted proteins | sample MGYA00242735_ERZ504527 | MGnify/ENA primary metagenome ERZ504527 (study PRJEB26092, sample SAMD00036230) | human gut metagenome | host: Homo sapiens | study: EMG produced TPA metagenomics assembly of...
TGTCAATATTATTTTTATATTATTTTTATATTATTTTTAAAATAATATAAAAATATCCGCATTTATTAATGTCATTTTTTGTTTGTTAAATAATTGCTAATCCCGATTTATATTTCAAATTATTTTTAATCAGCATTTAATTTGTTTTTAAGCACAGCTTTTTTTACAGTATCCACACACACGTCCGGACTTTTCAAAACATCTCTGCTCCAGAAACGTAAAACCGTGAACCCAAGGCCGTTCAAAGCTGCCTCAGACTCACGGTCCCGCTGCATGTTCTTTTCAATTTTTGGAACCCAGTAAGATGGATTATTCCCAGCCAAAACTTTCTCCTTCTTTCCTGTATTCCAGTCTTTGCCGTGAAAGTATTCTCCGTCGACAAAGATACAGATATGATATTTCAGAATCACAATATCCGGCTTCCCGGGAAGATTCTTTACATTCTTTCTGTAACGGAAACCAGCATGCCATAAACGTTTCCGAAGCACAAGCTCCGGCTTCGTATCTTTCGATCGAATATGCTGCATATTCCGATGTCGTTCTTCCGGCGTCATATCATCCATTTTTTCTCCCCTTTTTTGACTTTGCCTTCTGATCCCCATCCATGTTCGGTTCAATCCACGGATAGTCTACCCCCGCAAAGCTATCAAGCACCGCCTGAGTAACAATACGTGACAGTTCACACGGCACTGCCATACCAATCTGACGGCGTACAGAAGCGTATTTACCCGTGAAGGTATAAGTATCGGGGAAAGTCTGAATACGCGCTCTCTCGCGGTTTGTGAGTTCTCTAGCGCCCTTCCAGTAATAACCCCAAGTGCCGCCTCCGCCATTCGCAGTAAGCGTATACCCTGGTTTATCAGGATGCAATTTCCGGTATATCTGGGAAAAGCTGTAATGCTCCTTAATACGATACTCATCCGGGAAGTCCGGATTCTTCATTGCCTGCCAGATATTCTGTCCGGGAAGCGTATGCTCAAGTTTCCCAATGACTCTCTGCGTCAGCTTCTTTACCTCATTATTCGAAGCCCATTCCGGAATGCCTGCAAGCGCATGGCCCGCCGTCACATCAATATCCTTATACGGCTCAGGGCTTGGAACATGAAATTCCACTGGAAGATCCGCGCGAATACCGACGATAATATACCTGTGCCGAATCTGCGGAACGCCGTATTCCTCAGCTTTATAAAGATGTACCGTCAGCTTATAGCCGCTCTCCTCCATATCGGTAAGAATCTGCTTGAAATCACTGGTTCCTGCAGTACGGATACCGGAGACATTCTCTGCAATAAACCAGAGTGGTTTAAACATACGGACACTTCTATACCGTACCAATAGAGACGACCGAACTTTTCATTCTCCATCCCTGATGTTCGCCGATACTGGAAAAGGAATTACACGGAAAGCCATAAGCAAATGCATTGATTGGATCAAGCTCCTTGATGTTCAACTTCCGAACATCTTTACAGATTACACTGTCCGGATTATCCGGGCAAATATTATTCCGATATGTAGCGCAGGTATCAGCGTCTACATCATTCGCCCAGACGTGCTGCACATCCAGAAGACCGTTACCGCTACGGGCGTGAAGAGCGCCGTAAGCGAGACCACCCGGACCACAGTAAAGCTCCCCAAGACGGAATGTATATTTTGTATCAAAATAAGCCATTATCTATCCTCTTTCTCGACGCAGTACTGGTCTACCCATTCTTTAATCACTCAGGATACATTCTTGCCAATAAATGCAACATACATTTTCAACTCGCAGTAAGCGATTCATAGATACACAGACGGATTTCTCCAATTCTTTATAACAACAAATAGCCCCGGATAAAATGTCTGATTTATATTTTCTGTCATAGCAAATTTTCCAATGCTGATATCTTCTATCGAAATTATTGTTTATATAGTTTCTATATGGGATTATATCATATGTAGCCAGATTTTGCAGCAGATTTAATGAAACACCGAACAGATTTTAGACTATTCCGACGTAGCGATTTTTGCACAGTGAACCTTGGAACTCCCTTTACTGGGGTCTAGAGCGAAATCATGACTAACTGACATTTCTCATAATTCTAATTTATATCGCGGATACGGAAGATCAATATAAATGCAGAAAACACGCCCTTCATATTTAGGCAACAGCTACTTCAAGGCCAGCAAATTATCGCCGTGGATAATCATATTTTCGCTGCCGTTATCCTCTTCATGCTGGCCATTTTCATCATAGCTGTACTGGCGCTGCAAGACATGATAGGGCACTTCCAGATGATGATTTACAACTTTTTCTTTTCCAATCCATTCCAATGAGGGCATATATATTCCTCCATACGTATTAAATTTCCGTTTCTTTTTTTCATTTCTTGCTGCAATCGCTAATAAACCAATTCACATCATAAATTAGCAATTTCACACATATTAAAGTTCAAGTTTATTCGTTTTTTTATTAATTAAACTTCCATAGTCTCTATTTTTTTCGCTGTATTCAAATTCTTAATTTCGTCATGGATTTTTTGTAATTTCTCTTTTTCCAATTGCCTGAAAGCTTCTTCAACATCGTAAACTGGCATTTTAGGACCTGCATTTGCTGCTACCGGCATTAATAATTCCGCCAAATTAACAGCCCGCTCTTGAGCTTTCTTTCCTGGTTCTTTATAATCCTCTGTCTTTATTCCGATGAGCTTATGGAGATTCATTTTTTGTCCAAGCCAATACACCGCGTTTATTTTTACCATTAAGGATATAGTGATAGGCCAATATAAATCTTCAAGGGAAACTAACCGTAAAGCACCAACAAATTTGCTCTAGCTGATAAGGAATAATCTTTTTTATGAGTATTATGATCGACATAGTATTCTATTCGTGACGAATAGTTAGTTATATTAAGACCATCTAAGTCCAAATATCCTTTACCAGAAATAAATTCTATTGCTTTTAAAAAGTCCGCACGATAACATTCACCAACTTCTCGACAATTTATATGATCATCATCAATTTCAGTGTATAATGCAATCTCCCCTAGATATACTGATTGCTCAGTATAAATATCTGATGAGCGCCCAAGAAGCCATTCTAATGAAATTCCAAAAAGATTAGTTAAAGAAATCAAATTTTCCATAGAAGGAAAACCTCTTTTATTTTCCCAATCATATAACGACGCTCTTGTACCTACTACAGTTAACATAGATGCTAATTCCGCCAATGATAGGCCGTAACTTCTGCGAATAGTTTTCAAATTTATCGAAAAACTATCTTTATAATTCTTCATACAGTTCACCTTTTTACAGTAAATTTTCATCATACAATTTTCTCTTGATTATTGACATTTTAGTAAATAGGTGCTATTCTTTAAGAAATCGTTAGTCTATTATTTTGTATGACACACCCTTACATAAAATGAGGCGATATTATGGAAACCAACGAAAAACTCATGCTCACTGCTGATGATGTTGCAAAAATTCTACAAGTCAAAGAATCCTGTGCATATCGCATTATCCGGCAGATGAACACAGAATTGGCTGCTATGGGTAAATTGGTCATCCGCGGCCGCGTCAATCGTCATTATTTTGAAAAGAAAATCTCTGTCTGATTTCATACAAAAAGAAAGGAATGGTTCCCTTGTTCATATTAAAAAAATCGGGTCGGATGTTGCCCCCATCGACCGACAGATAATGACTTCTCCCCCGCAAAAGGAAGTAGTCTATTACACTTTTATTTTAACATATTTAGGGGGCTTTTGTCAGCGAGAGGTGAAAAAAAAAAATGTCGCACAATAATACTAGAAATTACGCTTTATGGTTTGGACCTAAATTCATCAATGACACAGGCATAAAAAGCCTAAAACTAAAGCCAGATTCACATGGAATCGTTTTGGCTGGATCTACAGTGAAGCGTTGGTGCTTTCAGCCAAAACAGGCGGCATCATCATCACCGATGAGACATTCCCAACGATTGCTCACCAGATTGCGGCGCAGATGTATGGAATCACGCCGGAAGAAGTCGCCGAGATGTTAAAATATTTCATCGGTATAGGATATATCAAAGTAGAAGGCAGACAATATAAATTCCTGCAGGTACCGGCCTTCATCAAACACGAAACAGACGCTGCTGCGCGCAAAGAAAATCAGCGCCATAACCAGAAGCAAGATAACACATTCCAAGGGACCAGTCTGTCTCCAAACACCTCTGTGGAACGATTCCCCAAACAACAACAACAAACAACAAAACAATATTTACACAGAGGGAGAGACAATAAAAACAACAACAAACAACAACAAACAGAGAACGTTATGAAAAGAATTTCTCTGTTCATAAGTTGGGGGATTGCCGCTGATGCAGCACAAAAATTAGCAGTCTTACCTCACATCCAAGCTTACAGTGACGAATACTTAAAAGAAATCCTAGCATATGTCAGTAAACGGTCAAGTGACAACCTGCCTGGGTACCTCCGCTCGCTGCTGGAAAACCCAACGTTAGACCTCCACGGCAGAGCTAAGCAGAGATGGAAAAGGTGTATGATTCCAATTGCCCTAAATGTCATGGCACAGGCACTTATACGGTGAAAGTCGATAACGGCAATGACTACGCAGATGATGTCGTCATTCATTGTGACTGCTGGAAAAAATATCGGACTGGAGGTGCTGCCAAATGATTTCGCAAAAAGAAGCGCTCGACCTGATGAAAATGGTGACTCAGCATATCACCTTATCCAGTGACTGGACTGACGGTCCTCCGGTAGCTCTTTTCCGTGCAGATGGCTGCTGGTGTGTGCGTTATGCTTCCGGCAACTGGTGCACTACTCATTGAAGGACAGGGTATGGTTTTAGGTGGGTTGCAAGATACGCCTGTTGTTCGCACGCAGAACAACAGGCTGTCTTGCCCAAAGGGGCGCTGCCCCTTGGGAATCCCCCGGAAAGGATCGACAAATGAAAGAAGACCGTATTTATTTTCGCGTCACCAATCTGCAAAAACAGCAGCTCCTCATCCACGCCCGCGAAGAGAATCTGACCCTGACAGATTACATCCTCCGCCATACGCTGGCCGATGAAAAAGCCCTCGCCGATGAGGACAAAAATCTCGTGAAAGAAATCAATCGCATCGGCATCAATCTGAACCAAATCGCCCGGGCCCTCAATCGCGGCCAGAACTTCGCCGCTGAAGCCAAAGAAGTGCACCAGCAAATCAAGAAACTCGACGCCTTCTGTGATGAAATCTTAGCGGCCCGCAAGGCCTATTTCCGAGAGCTGAGGCAGTATCACAAGGAATTCTTGAAACTCTGCCAGAACGAAAACAAAAGCCGGGAACTGCTGAAGCAAATCGATGCTTCCATCAAGCTGAAAAAGCTGGAGTTAAAAAAACTGAAACTCTGCAAAGGGGGCGTCATCCATGTCCATCCTTAAAGCCCTGCCGAGCCGCCGCAATCCGCAGGCTATCCAGCAGTATCTGCTGCAGGAGAAAAAGCTCCGCAACAGTTTTATCAGCGGCTCCCAGGTGAGGGCCCGTAATTTCGGCAAACAGTTCGACCAGGTGCAGCAGCTCTACGGTAAAACGACGGGCCGCCGCTATTACCACTACATCCTCTCGTTCAGCCCGGAAGAAACGCAGCAGCTTTCGCCGCGTGAAGTCAATCAAATGGGAGTCGAATTGGCCGAGGAATTTTTCGGCAAAAAGGCTACCAGTTCGCCGTCGTCACTCACACCGATACGGATCACCTGCACGACCACATCGTCGTCAACGCCGTCAATCTGGAGAGCGGCAAAAAGCTGCACACATCCCGGCAGGATCTGAAGCAAATGAAGAGCCGTGTCAACGAGCTCTGCCAAAGCCGTGGCCTGCAGCCAATCCCGCAGCGCAACGAAGGCATTACGAACGGTGAATACTGGGCAGCGGCTCGCGGCCAAGACGTCTGGAAAGAGGAACTGCGGGAGGCCATCGATTGCGTCCGGCAGAAAGCGAAAAGTTACGATGATTTCAAGGCGACACTGGAAAATGAATGGGGCGTCACCGTCACGCGCGACCACGGCCGGGGCATGACCTATACCCACCCCACCAACGGCAAGAAGGTCCGCGGCCAAAAAACTGGCCCGGCCTACGACAAGCCCAGCCTGATGAAGGCCTTCACGACGGAAAAAGAAGCTGCCTATCACGCCCGCAACCAGGACGACTACGAAGAACGTCACCGCAAGAAGGATAAGCTCGAACGAGTCGAAGAAGAAATGTATCGCGGCTGGAGCCTGTAAAGGAGGAATCAGCAAATGGCACTGACAAATAGAAACGGCCTGACGCCGGGACAAGTGACACTGCAGAAAGAAATTCTCGACCGGTTCGGCGCGCTGGAAGCCCAGAATACTGAGCTGAAAACGCAGAACGCCGCACTGGAAAATCATGTCGCTGAACTAAAGGAAGCGCTGCAGAAATTCCAGAAGGAAAGCGACGCCGGCCAGACCCATACTTTAGAAGAACTGCAGGCAGACATCCACCGAACTGACGACAAGGTCTTCTCTTTCGGTCAGGAAATCAGCGATAAACTGGAAGAACAGCATGGCCTGATCAAGCCCCTGCTCTTCGCACTCCTGGCGTTTCTGCTCCTGAACTTCTTTCTCACCTACACGGCCGTCAAATCCGCCCGTCAGGCCCGCGACGGTGTTTATACTATCAATGAGCTCTTGCGCGGTGACACGTCTTTCTGGTATGATGCTGATAATCATCAGCTCTACGTCAGGGACCGCAGCGACACCGGGCAATAGCAGAAAGGAAAAACCATGCCTGTCTATCGAGATGAAAAGACAAAGAAATACTATGCCAAATTTTATTACAAGGATTGGCGCGGCCAGCGTCATCAAAAACTAAAACGCGGCTTTTCCCGTTCCCAGGAAGCCAAAAAGTACGAAAGGGATTTCCTTAACGAGCTGACTCAGGCAGTTTGATTACCTTCGAGCATCTCTGCCAGCATTATCTCAGCGACAACGAAGGGCGCCTGAAGCCGACGACGCAGTATACCAGTAAAAACATCATCCGGAACTGGCTCCTGCCCGTTTTTTCGGATATGCCCATCAACCAGATTACACCGCTTATGATCCGCAAATGGCAGACAGAACTAATGCAGCACAGCAACCTGGCGCCGACTTATCAAACGCTCGATTAACACGAAATTGTCGGCCCTCTTCAACTACGCTGTCAAATACTACAACTTGCCGGAAAACCCTGTACGCAAGGCAGGAACTATCGGCAGCAGCCGTTCACCGCACTTGTCCTTCTGGACGCTTGACGAATTCAAGACCTTCCTGAGCGGCTTGACCGATGAAGAGGATGTCAGCTTCCGCGTCGCTTTTACGACGCTTTTTTTTACGGGACTGCGCCTGGGCGAACTGCTGGCCTCACACCGGCAGACTGCAATTTCCAGGCCCATACGCTGCGGATCAACAAGAATTACGTCCAAGTCACAGGGGCCAAGATAATCCAGACGCCAAAAACATCTAAAAGCAACCGTACCATCAGCATCCCCCTCTTTCTGTGCAAAATCCTGCAAACTCACATAAACCGTCTCTATTCGCCGGACCAGCGTATTTTCTTCAACCTCAACAAGAGCAGCCTCACCCGGAAATTAAAAGCGACCGCAAGGGAAACGGGCGTCAAAGTCATCCGGCTGCACGATCTGCGTCACTCTCATGCGTCGCTGCTCATCGAAATGGGCTTTTCCCCGTTGGTCATCGCCGACCGCCTGGGGCATGAAAAAATCACGACGACGCTGCAGATTTACTCGCACCTTTATCCTAATAAACAAGCCGAGGTTGCCGAGAAGTTAGATACTGTCGATTTCAATTTTTAGAAATTTTAGTATCAAAATAGTATCAAATCGCCTTTCCCGGGAAATGAAAAAAGCTCTGCAAACCGCATATTCATGCGATTTGCAGAGCTTATAATTTCACGAATGAAATTATTTGAGTTCGACAGTAGCGCCAGCTTCTTCGAGTTTAGCTTTGAGAGCTTCAGCGTCAGCTTTAGCAACGCCTTCTTTAACAGCTTTCGGAGCGCCGTCAACGAGAGCTTTAGCGTCTTTCAAGCCGAGGCCCGTAACTTCACGGACAACTTTGATAACGCCGATTTTTTTGTCGCCAGCAGAAGCGAGGATGACGTCGAATTCGGATTTTTCTTCAGCAGCAGCACCGCCAGCAGCCGGAGCAGCAGCAACTGCAACCGGAGCAGCAGCGGAAACGCCGAATTTGTCTTCCATAGCTTTTACGAGTTCGGAAAGTTCGAGAACAGTCATATTTTCAATGGCTTCCATGATTTCTTCTTTAGTCATTTTGAAATACCTCCATAGTATCAATTTTTGAGTTTAATTTTTAAGTTATGTAAGCTAAATTAAGCAGTTTCCTGTTCTGCTTTTTTAGCGCGTACAGCGTCAAGCACATAAACCATGTTGCGGATATTGCCCTGGAGTACGTTGACAAGGCCAGAGATAGGAGCCTGCATGCTGCCAACCAATTTTGCGAGGAGTTCTTCGCGGCTCGGCAAGCTTGCCAGAGCGTCAACAGCTGCAACATCAATGACCTGACCATCAGCGAGACCTGCTTTTACAGTCAGCGCTTCAGTCTTTGTTTCTTTGATGAATTCTTTGAGGATCTTAGCCGGAGCTACAGCGTCTTCCGTGGAATAAGCGATAGCCGTCGGGCCTCGAGAATTGCATCTAATGCGTTATAGCCGAGTTCGTCAGCGGCAATACGGGTCAACGTGTTTTTGATGACTTTGTATTCAACACCGCCTTCGCGGAACTTACGGCGAAGTTTCGTGACATCAGCTACGGTAAGGCCGGAGAAACCAACGAAAACAGCACCCTGAGCGGACTGCAGTTTTTCTTTCATTTCTTCAACGACAGCAGCTTTTGCCGGAGAAACCGGATGATTTGCATATGTGGACATGAGTTCGATACACCTCCTTGAACTGGGATTTATATCGTCTTAGCAATCAAAAACGGCTCATGGAAACCACGAGGCCGAACTAGTCAAAGTCAGATATCTGCTAGTTTCATAGCCTCAGATGGCGGACATACGTCCATTATACATACCTTCAGTCTACAGCTAAGAGAGATATTAATTTTCTTCTTTCTTTGCAGCACCTTTGATGCTGTACTGGTTGATGTGGATGCCAGGACCCATCGTGGAGCTAACCGTGATGGATTTGATGTACTGGCCTTTTGCACCCGACGGTTTAACTTTGATGAGTGTATCAACCAAAGCAGTCAGGTTGTCAACCAATTTATCTGCGTCGAAAGATTTTTTACCGATAGAAGAATGAATGTTGCCGGCTTTATCCGTGCGGTATTCAACTTTACCAGCTTTACTTTCGCTAACAGCTTTTGTAACGTCCATCGTGACAGTACCAACCTTCGGGTTAGGCATGAGGCCTTTAGGACCGAGGATTTTACCGAGACGACCAACTTTACCCATCATGTTCGGAGTAGCGATTGCTACGTCGAAGTCGAGCCAGCCACCTTTGATCTTTTCTACGAGATCATCAGCACCGACATAGTCAGCGCCAGCAGCTAAAGCTTCTTTTTCTTTATCGCCCTGAGCAAATACGAGGACAGTCTTGGATTTACCAATGCCGTGGGGCAGTACCAAGGCGCCGCGGACCTGCTGGTCGGCGTATTTCGGATCTACGTTAAGGTTTACGGCCAATTCAACGGTTTCGTCGAATTTGGCAGTATCCATCTTTTTCAAGATGTCGATTGCTTCTGCAACATCATACTGTTTCTGTTTGTTGAACAGTTTTGCAGCTTCAGCATATTTCTTGCCTACTTTTGCCATGTTTCTTCCTCCTTATGTGGTTTAACGGGTTACCCCTTCCACGGGCAGAGCATCATCGAATTAGTCGACGATTTCGATACCCATGCTGCGAGCGGTGCCTTCAATCATTTTCATAGCAGCTTCAACGTCGTTAGCGTTGAGGTCCGGCATCTTAGTCGTTGCGATTTCGCGGACTTTGTCGCGGCCCAATTTAGCTACTTTTTTCTTGTTCGGTTCGCCCGAAGCTTTGTCCAAACCTGCTGCTTTCTTCAAGAGGACGGCAGCCGGCGGTGTTTTCGTAATGAAAGTGAAGGAACGGTCTTCATAGACTGTGATTTCGACAGGGATGATGAAGCCAGCCTGTTTAGCTGTGCGTTCGTTGAATTCCTTGACGAAAGCCATGATGTTGACACCAGCCTGGCCTAATGCAGGGCCAATCGGAGGCGCCGGAGTTGCTTTACCAGCTTCACACTGGAGTTTTACCATTCTTGCTACTTTTTTTGCCATGGTGAGTTACACCTCCTTACATTACAAGATGTGGTCAAACGAATCGTAACGATTCTCCCACTCGCGGCAGAAAGCCGCATTAGAAGTATTTATTCCAGACCCTTCTCGATTTGAGAATAGTCGACTTCTACTGGAGTTTCTCGGCCAAACATATTGACAAGGCCTTTGACAGTCCCTTTTTCTTCATTGATTTCCGTTACGACGGCCATGCAATTTTCAAAAGGACCTTCGGTAATGCGCACTTCTTCGCCAACTTCGACAGAGATATGCGTTTTCGGTTCGCTTTCTATGCCCTGGGTCTTCAGAATCTTTTCGACTTCTTTCGGTTCCAGCGGGATAGGCTTGGTTGCCGAACCGACAAAACCGGTAACACCCGGTGTATTGCGGACGACATACCAGGAACGGTCATTGACTTCCATTTCGATGAGAACGTAGCCAGGGAATACTTTCCGCTTGACAGTCCGTTTCTTACCGTCTTTGATGTCAATTTCATCTTCCATTGGAATGAGAATACGGTTAATGACGTTTTCTAACCCCATGGATTTGACTTTTTGTTCCAGCGTTTGCATTACTTTATTTTCATAACCGGAATACGTATGGATGACATACCATTTCATATCTGCTTCCATTTAAGCACAAGCCTCCTATCCGACAACAAGCTGAAGTAACTTGAACAGCTGTGAAAATACACCATCAGCTATGCCAATGATTACCATTACGACGATGGTAGCGACAATGACCATAACCGTGTAGTTGATCAATTCCTTCTTCGTCGGCCAGATGACTTTTTTCATTTCTACCTTTACGCCAGATAAAAATGATTTGCCCGGGTTCTTTTTTCTTGTTCTTATTCTTTTGTGCTGCTTTTTTAGCTGAAAGTGCCATATAACCTCTCACATCCAAATAAGATTAGCACAATCTTATTCAATCAATTATTTCGTTTCTTTGTGTAATGTTTCTTTTTTGCAGAACGGGCAGTATTTTTTCAGTTCCAAACGGTCCGGATTGTTCTTTTTGTTTTTGTTCGTCCGGTAGTTACGCTGTTTGCATTCTGTGCATGCCAAAGTGATAGCTGTACGCATTCCTTACACCTCTCTTAAAAATAGTCACAAGCCTAGTGTTACGTAAGACTGCCTTTATAATGTATCACAACAGTCCCCTCTAAGTCAAGGAAATTTTTTCTGTAACTTAAAAAAAGCCAGGCGTTGGTGAACGCCTAACTTTGATTATTCTAACATGTGACGACCGTACTGTCAAGAGATTTTCCATAATTCCATAGCGGGCCGCCCAGCCACAGCTGTCCGTTTTGGCAACCGTCCTGCGCCTTCCGTAGGTCGCACCTGACGGGCCAGAAAGGCGCGGGACGGCCCCTACGCACAAGGCCGCTGGCCGTGCATTTTTTTTGTGACTTGTGGCCTGCGTCTATCGCGGCGCATCCGCATCTGAATCGTACAACGCCGCCAGGGCGTCCTGGTATGTTCCCAAGATGCGCCCCACCTGTGCTTCTATGGCGTCGTGGC
>ENA-OQAN01001203-OQAN01001203.1-human-gut-metagenome-genome-assembly--contig:-NODE-1203-length-11811-cov-2.365799_pt1 | contig 11811 bp, 11 predicted proteins | sample MGYA00242735_ERZ504527 | MGnify/ENA primary metagenome ERZ504527 (study PRJEB26092, sample SAMD00036230) | human gut metagenome | host: Homo sapiens | study: EMG produced TPA metagenomics assembly of...
TTTTCCCGGCCCTGTAGGCTCCAATTGACTCCTTGAGGTCCGGTGTAGCATAGGTGATGCCATTTTCCTCATAAGGGAGCATGGATCCTGAGTCAAAAAGAGGCTCGGCAGGTCAAGGGAAGCGGCTGCCATGAGCATTGCAGGGACAATCTTATCACAGGCACACAAAAAGACGAGACCGTCAAAATTTGTGGGCCCGTACCATGGTTTCTATGGAGCCCGCAATGAGGTCGCGCGAAGCCAGTACATACTGCATACCCCTTAGCTGGGCCATGCCGTCGCAGGGAGCGGGGACCGTAAATTCAGCCGGCGCGCCGCCAGCGGCCCAAACGCCTTCTTTAACATATTGGGCCAGCTCCTTTAAGGGTTTGTGCCCGGGATTGACATCGTTCCAGGAATTGACAATGCCATGATGGGCTTTTTAAGGTCCTTGTCGCGATAGCCCGCGGCGTTCATGAGACCGATATAATAGGCTTCCGCATTGGGATCGATGAGAGTCATAACTGGTTCCTCCTTGTGGTACGGGATTGATTATCTTTAGTGTAGCCGAAAACGGAGCTTACGTAAAACAGAAGGTTCCTACATAGACCACAGGGTAAAACCTGTGATAAAATAAAAAAGGAAAGGAGGGAGGTCCATGCAAACTTCCTATGAAATGTTCCTCCTTGCTGCAAAGACGCTCAATTTTACCAAGGCGGCCAGCCTTGCCCACATTACGCAGCAAAGTTTCAGTGAACATATCAAAAAGCTTGAAAAAGAAGTTGGAACCGTGCTTTTTACGCGGTCTCCCCGCGTTGCACTCACCGAATCGGGCCGCATTTTTTACGAAACCGTACGGCAAATGGATCTTATCGAACGCCGCTGCTTGGTGCACTTAAAGGAGCGGGAAGCCGGAACGCGGGGACATGTGCGTCTTGGCACCAATGCGGCACGGGCCAAATGTTTTCTCCCCGATCTTTTGGAGCGGTATCATAAGGCCTATCCCGCCGTTACGGTGGAGACCGTGCTCGGGGATACCAGGGAACTGGAACCCCTTCTTGGGAGGGACGCCTTGACGTGCTGCTTGGTGTGGACTGTACGGAGTCGGCGCTGTTTCACCGCATCCCCGTCGGGACGGAGGCACTTTACCTTGTCGGAAATCGAGAGTATGTAAAAGGACATCTCAAAAAAGGACGGGCAGTCACGCTTCAACCGGGGAGTGTGGTGAGTCTTCACGATTTTGAGAATCTCACGATCCTTGGAAAAGAAAAGCGAAGCACTGTTTATTCCCGGGTTACGGAGGTCCTTAAACGGGAAGGCCTCTTTACGGCCCCACTTTTTTTCCATCAGTGATGATGAGACCCAATTTGAATTGGCACGGCGTAAATTAGGGGTGACCTTTTGTTCACAGCTGCATTTGACTTCCCTTTTTGACGCAAAGGAAGCCCCCCTTACGCCGCTTTCCGTAAAGGAAATCACGGATACGCTCCGGACGGACCTTGTAACGGCTAAGGTCCTTACGAGGCTCCTTATCTGACGGCCTTTTTGGAGGAAAGCCGCCGTGTCCTACAGGAAAAATATGCGGAAATCCGGAAATTCATGGCAAAAAAGCTGAATTTCTGACAGTTTTAATTCCTATCAAACAGTATGGATTTTTCTTGAAATTTATAGTAAAATGGTATGGCAAGAGTCAGAAAGAATGCTTTTGGAGGAACCACGTCATGAAGATCTCAACAAAAGGTCGGTATGCCCTGCGTCTCATGCTGGATCTTGCATGAATGGCAAGGAAAACTTTGTTCCCATCCGCAGTGTATCCGAACGCCAGGAAATCTCCGAGAAATATTTGGAGCAAATCATTACTGCCCTCTCCAGAGCCAAACTGGTCAAGAGCGCTCGCGGCGCCCAAGGCGGCTATAAGCTTGTCAAGGCACCGGAAGAATATACGACGGGAGAGATCCTGCGCGCTGTCGAAGGATCCCTTGCCCCTGTGGCCTGTCTGGAACCGGCCATACAGTCTGTGCCCGCGCCAAAAAATGTATTACCCTGAATTTGTATAAGGAAATCCAGGGAAGCCGTGGATTCTGTCGTAGATCGTACGACGCTGGCGGACCTGGTGGCCCAGCAGGAGGCGCAGGATAAAGCGTAACTGTTTTTGGCCAGCCCAAAAATCAGGCTGATTTGATGAAGTTACATGGCCCCATTGCTTTCGTTGAAATATATGGAAGCAATGGGGCCATGTCGATTCGTAGGAGGGTCCGTCTCACGTTTGGGGATCCCTTACGCCTGGGCGCTCCCCCTCCTAACCACGTGTCGTCACCTCCCGCACCCAGCTTATCAAAGCGGAAGATTTTTTCAATCTTCGGCCCATATGGCCCCATCTACTTTGTCGCCCGCGACCTCAATCTCCTCGACGTACACAAACCGTATGCCTCGTCGCTGAGGCCGGGAGCGCTTCGTATCTGAACCCATCGGAACCGAATTTGTAAAAAGCAAATGGAGTAAAAGAATAAAAAAAGCAGCACTATTTTTCGTATCAACCCAGATACGTAATACCGAGAAATCTTTGTACGGCGTCGCCTTCCGCTCTCGCGTTTTTCCTAGCATCTGGACCAATCTGGGCATATTCGAAAAAGGTAAATGAAAAAGAGACCGTGAGGGAAAAAATTTGAAAGTGCATCCCCATACAAAAAACCTCCCACCCCTACCAACTAGTAGGAACAGGAGGGCTTTTTCTCCTTATAAACTCTCATACTTAAAAGCAGGTCTGACATGGGCACAGTACTGGGCATCTGAGGGAGTTTACAATGCTGCAAACACAGCTTCCAATGTAACAAAAGACAGCCATGATGAACTTGACAAGGGCGGTTTCGACACAGTAACCAGAGCTACTGTAAACCATGGCCTGCACAGAGGAAGCTATCAGTGTGAAGCAATCATGTATGACAAAAACGGCGGTTCTTATGAGATTTCCTACTGGACCTCAGCTAATGATGCAGTTCTTACAGACGGAACAACTGTAAAGCTGAATCAGCCTGAGAGAGGACAGATCACAAAAGCTGACGGAAGTGTTGTAGAATTCGACCATTACAACGTAGTAGGCCTGAAATATGTACCTGTCGCAGTAAAAGCAGAAGACTATGAAGCTTTCAAATCCCAGTTCAAGGTTGTGGAAGACGGAAGCACAGTTGCCGGAGGATTTGGAGAAAATAATTTACAGTCCTATAGCGCAGTTGCTGATGTTACTGCTGAAACAAACGGCTTAAAAGAAGCTGTAAAAGGTTCTGATGGAACATTCACATTCAAAGCAAGAACAAACGGTACAGGTTCCGGACTTAAAGATCAGGCACTCCAGACAGCATCCAATGTTACCGTAACAGTAAAAGAAGCAAGCGGAAGCTACGGTGAATTCTTAAGAGTAGACATTACCGGTGACGGATATGGTGCTCTTGGCGCTAAAATGTATGCTGTAAAATGGGATTACTACGGAAATGGTGACAAAGTTCTTGCATCTTACGGAACAAAATTTGCAGCAGATAACTGGATGCACAAGGCAATGGGAATCCAGCTTGGTCTGACAGATTCCTATCGCTGCCAGCTTCCAAAAGGAACAGATGGAACCGGCAAATGGAAAATCACCGTATATGCAATGGGATATGCAGATACTGTATTTGAAGTTAATGCAACAGATGCAAACATCGTAAAACCGGAAGCAGGAGAAGCAGATACAACAGCATTAAAAGCAGCAGTAGAAAAAGCAGAAGCCTTAAAAGAAGCAGATTACACAGCAGATTCCTGGAAGGCAATGCAGTTAGAGCTTCAGGAAGCAAAGGATCTTCTTGCAAAAGAAAAGCCAACTCAGGCAGAGGTTGATGAAGCTACAACTCATCTGAACGCAGCAGTAGAGGCTCTTGTTAAAGCAGATACGAAGGTAACAGTAACTCTCAACAAGAAAACAGCCACTGTTTACAAAGGAAAAAACAACTACACTGAAGGCAACTGTAACAGGAACAGCTGCAGCAAAAGTTACATTTACTTCCAGTAACCCGAAAGTTGCAGCCGTAAACAAAACAACCGGTAAGGTTACTGCAAAGGCAAAAGGTACCGCAGTCATCACAGCTAAATGCGGAGATGTAAAGGTAACCTGCAAAGTAACAGTTAAAAATCCAACTCTTACACTGAGCAAAACATCTGTATCTGTAAAAGTCGGCAAAACAACTAAGATCACAGCAAAAGCAGCTCCATCCGGAAAAATCACATACAAATCCAGCAACAAGAAAATTGCCACAGTATCATCCAAGGGTACAATTAAAGGTATTAAAAAAGGTACTGCCAAGATCACAGTAACATGCAATGGCGTAACCAAAACAGTTAAAGTAACTGTAAAATAATCTGACCGGACTGAAGTCAGGTGGACATTTGCAATCGGATTCGCAGACAAGAGAAAAGAAATCCTGTATCCCACAGAAAGGGCAGGATTTCTTTTCAGCTGTAAAACTTTATACAGTTATTACAGTAATCACTTGAATATGATTACCTGAAACAAACTATTGAAGAAGGAGGAATTTATGGACAAAAATAATGAGCAGAAAAATAATAAGACTCCGGAAATGAAACCCAAACAGGACAGTTTCCGTCCATGGTTAAAGCTTATTCCTGCGGCAGCAGTTTTTGCAGCAGTCTGTGTAACCTGTTATCAGGCAGATAAAAGTCCTGTGGAGACTACATCAGTTTCCGATAATAATGTTATGTCTACTGATGAGATTAAAGAATTGATTTCACAAGGAACTGCAGGTAAGGATTTTGATTCAGAAGACTCTTCTGAAACCAATGGAACCTCAGTTTCAAAAACATCAAAAAAGACAAAAAAAACAAGTAAGATTAAAACAGGAACAAAGAAAAATTCATCTACAGGTTCCTCTGCAAATGGAGGTACAGCAGGGGGTGGTGCAGGAAGCACAGTCACACCAACTACAGAAGTTCCTGCCGGTGGATATGCAGATGGTACCTATACAGGCTCCGGAACCGGTTTCGGAGGAACGATCACTGTTCAGGTAACTGTCACTGACCATAAAATTGCAGCTATCAATATTGTAGATGCATCAAATGAAACAGCCTCCTATTTTGCAAATGCACAGGGTGTAATCAGCAAAATTCTTGCAAGTCAGTCTCCGAACGTAGATGCAGTCAGTGGTGCCACTTATTCTTCAAACGGAATTATTACTGCGGTTCAGAATGCATTGTCACAGGCAATTCCATCAGGAAATCAGGCAGTTGTTACGCCAACTCCCACTCCATCACCGAAACCGACAAAGAAACCTTCTCCAATACCGAAGCCGGGAGACGAACAGATTTACAAAGACGGAACCTATACCGGAACTGGAAAAGGATACAGTGGAACAATTACGTTGACAGCTAAGATTAAAAAAGGTGTGATCAAGTCTCTGGAAGCAGAGCATACAGATACGCCTATGTTCTTTAAGAAAGCATGGGATATTCTGGAAAATGAAATCATTCAGAATCAGTCTGTCGATGGCATTGATACTGTCAGTGGTGCGACCTACTCTTCAAAGGGTATCATAAACGCAATGAAAGATATTCTGAAACAGGCAGAAAAAGGCACCACAAAAGTGACACCAACTCCAACACCAGAAGTAACAGTTACGCCAACTCCTGAGGCAACCCCAACCCCGACACCGGAAGAAACTCCGACTCCAGAAGTTACTCCAACACCAGAGGAAACACCAGCTCCCACACCAACACCGGAAGAGACTCCGGAGCCTACGCCGGAACCTACAGGACCATATATTGACGGAACTTATACAGGCTCAAGCTACGGATACAGTGGAAGAGTAAATGTAACCGTAACGATTCAGGGCGGTCAGATTGCTTCCATTGAACAGAGTAACAGTGATTCACCGGAGTACTTTGATTATGCATGGGAAACTATTTATCCTCAGATTATGGGAAATCAGTCAGCAGACGGAATTGATGCTGCAAGCGGTGCCACTTATTCTTCAGAGGGAATCCTTGGAGCAATTCAGAAAGCACTTGCCCAGGCATTGGTATAAAATTATTGTAAGAGAAAAAATCATATGCTCTGGCTATTTCTAACTTATAACGTAAAAATGGAGGACAACAATATGATTAAAACAACTGTAAAAGTAGACGGTATGATGTGCGGAATGTGCGAATCTCACGTAAACGATGCAGTGAGAAAAGTCTTTCAGGTAGATAAAGTTACTTCTTCCCACAGCAAAGGGGAAACTGTGATCATTTCAGAGAAACCTGTAGACGAAGCAAAGCTAAAAACAGCCATCAGCGCAACAGGATATGAAGTAAAAGGTATCAGTCAGAACCTTATGAAAAAAAGAAAGGTCTGTTTTCATTTCTTCATAAATAATGAGCATGTTCAGTAAATATCATTAAATCATAAACCTATTAAAAAACCAGGCAGAAATTTTGCAGATTATACTGCAGTTTTTGCCTGGCTTTCTCTGTGCCAACAAATTGATTTCTCGACAAATCTCGAATAATGGCGTTAAAAAGTCTGAAAAATTCCCAAAAATCAGTTGCTTAATTTGTACAAAACATGGTAGACTATTTGTAGTTAAGAAGCGGCAGAAATTTACAATTATTTAATCGATTCAGGAAAAGAGAATGATTATATCTGCCTGAATAATCTGGAGAGGAAGAATGAAAAGAAAAATAGAACTTGTCTGCTGGATTTTATTTACTGTATGTTCCGGTATTTGCCTCTTTATCAATTTTATGAGCAAACCTCCTGTAGACGATACACATAAATTTACCTTATATATGATCGGTGCTGCAACAGTATCTTTACTTTATCCGGTAACTATGTTTATCCTTGGACTGAGAAACAGTTATCTGTATGATAAATTAAACAAGTTTGCTAAAGAAAAGAGCGAGACGGAAACTGTCAAATCTACACAGATTTCAAAACCATCCGTATCAGGATATACAGTCTCTGATATGAAAACCCTTGTTAGCGCTCTAATCTCTGATAAGAAACTTACAGAGGAAGAGAAAGAATTCTTATTAGAATACATTAAGAAGAAATGATGTGATGTTTTAAATGGAACTATTAGTCTGTATGTCCATTTCAGGAAGCATTCCTGTTGTGATCTGTTTGCTTTTATATGTGATTCAGTGTGAAAATTATAATTATATTCTTGGAAGAAGATTACTACTGACAGGTGTGTTCTTTTATCTGGTACCTGTGCAGTTGGTTAAATATTTGCTTCCAAAAGATGCACTTCCAGAAACAATGTTAATTGGTAGAAAAGCTGATTCCTATCTGTCAGGTTCTCTGGCTTTCTGGAGTGAAAAGCAGGGTGAGTACATATGGATACCTCAATGGTTTAATCTATTTGCCAGAATCTGGTTAACAGGAATTATTATCTTTGCAATCTATGAGATTGTTAAATACTGGAGAGGTGCACATTCTATACGGAACTATATCTTTGAAAAGATTGAAAATCCAGAAGATAATCTCACCTATTATCTGATTCCAGATGAGATCTGTGGTCCATGTACCATTGGATTTTTCCGTCAGAAGATTGTGTTTCCAGAGAGTTTTCCTCTGCATCCTGATTTTATTATGGTATATAAGCATGAACATACACATTTGAAGAATCATGACAATTTAGTAAAACTTTTATGCCTTTTCGTTCTGTGTCTGCACTGGATGAATCCTGTGGCATATCTTTTACTTTTCCTTTACATAGATACAGCAGAAATAGTCAGTGACAGTGTAGCAGTTGATGGCTGCACAAAAGAAAAACGTCAGGACTATGCGAAATTGCTGGTATTAGAAGCCTCAATTTCTGATATTCGTCCAGCCGTGTGGAAAAATAATCTTTCCGGACATAAAAACAATAAAGAAGGAAATGATTTTAAAACATTAAAAAGGAGGATCAACTACATGATGAAGGAAAAGAGAAAAGGAATGTTACAGAGAGGAATTATGGTGGCAGTGTCGGCGTTGACAGTTGTGGCAAGTGCTGGGACGGTGATGGCATATCAGCCAACGCAATCATCTGATGAAAGTTTTGAAGAATTCATTTCTGATGGTTCAATATATGATTTTGGATTTGAAGATATGAACGATATTGCAACTGCAGCCATTGATTTTTCTCAAGGTGATAGTATATTTGTTGATTCAGACGGAAATCAGATAGTATACCAAGAAGAATCTTCAGATACTTATGCTTTATGTACGCATAGTATGGTTCCGGCAACTTTTTATACCCATTCAAAAAATTCTTCTGGTGGATGCACTGTTAAAATATATAAATGTCAAAGATGTGAAAAATGTGGATATAGTGCTAATGCCCAGTATGATAATACTATTACATATGCAAAATGCCCTCATTAATTAAATATTTATTTGTATAATGTGCAAAAATCTTTCAAATATTTAAGAACTATTTTAGATATTTGAAGATTTTATTTAATTAATTTGTTATCTACAAGCAAAATATATTAAACATAAATATAATCTTGATGTATTTCTGAAATACTTTCTCAATATCCTTCCAATTTCCCTCTTGCATTTTTATAAAAGTTAGAATATACTAACTAATAGAGTTAGATACAGCAAACTCTCGCGTGAATGAAATCATTTGAACTCCATCCGAAGACCTGCTGAATTCTTCGGAACACTGGATCAGATCTGTACTTGCTGAAATCACGGTTCTGCTGAAAAACCGTACCTCAGATATGATCCACCCGGTACATCCCAGTTGCGGTGTACCAGGAGTCCAAATGCAAAACCAGAAAGGGGATTTATCATGTACTTAGAAATTGAAAAAGTAATTGGAAGAGAAATTCTGGATTCCAGAGGAAATCCGACAGTAGAAGCAGAAGTATATCTGATGGATGGCACTGTAGCAAGAGGAACAGCTCCAAGCGGTGCATCTACAGGTGAATTCGAAGCTCTGGAATTAAGAGATGGAGATAAAGCTCGTTACCTTGGAAAAGGCGTACAGAAAGCAGTAGAAAACATCAATACAACAATCAACGAAGCAATCGAAGGTCTCGATGCAAGTGACATTTATGCAGTAGATGCAGCAATGATCGCAGCAGACGGAACAAAAGACAAATCCAAACTTGGAGCAAATGCAATCCTTGCAGTATCTATCGCATGCTGCAGAGCAGCGGCAGCTTCTCTTGAAATTCCGTTGTATCGTTTCCTTGGCGGAGTATCCGGAAACCGTCTCCCTGTACCAATGATGAACATCGTAAACGGCGGATGCCATGCATTATCATCCGGTCTGGATGTGCAGGAATTCATGATCATGCCAGTTGGGGCACCTTCCTTCAAAGAATGCTTAAGATGGTGTGCGGAAGTGTTCCACGCACTTGCTGCCATTCTGAAAGAGCGCGGACTTGCCACATCTGTAGGTGATGAGGGTGGTTTCGCACCTGCACTGAAATCCGATGAAGAAGCAATCGAGACAATCCTTGAAGCAGTTAAGAAAGCCGGATATGAACCAGGCAAAGACTTCAGGATTGCCATGGATGCTGCTTCCTCCGAGTGGAAGAGTGAAAAAGGCAAAGGATATTACAAACTTCCAAAAGCCGGCACAGAGTATACATCCGAAGAGCTCATTGAGCACTGGGCTAAATTATGCGAAAAATATCCGATTATCTCTATCGAAGACGGTCTGGATGAAGAAGACTGGGAAGGATGGCAGAAACTTACAGCCAGACTTGGTGACAAAGTACAGCTTGTCGGTGACGACCTGTTTGTTACAAATACAGAAAGGCTTGCAAAAGGTATCAGCCTTGGCGCAGGTAATGCGATCTTGATCAAATTAAACCAGATCGGTTCCGTATCCGAAACACTGGAAGCAATCAAAATGGCCCACAAAGCAGGCTACACCGCAATTTCTTCTCATCGTTCCGGCGAGACAGCAGATACAACAATCGCAGACCTTGCAGTAGCACTGAACACCTGCCAGATTAAGACCGGAGCTCCAAGCAGATCCGAACGTGTTGCAAAATACAACCAGCTTCTCCGTATCGAAGAAGAACTCGGCGCAAGCGCAGTATATCCGGGAATGAAAGCTTTCAATGTGAAACAGGACTAAACAGAACTATGGCAATCCGCGTAAATAATACATACCATAAATAAAATAAACCTGTAAAATGCAAAATGCATTTCTCATCTGAATCGTTTAGTGAGAAATGCATTTTTGTATATGAGACTTTATTATATTCACTCATCCGTATCAATACTGCCTGTTTCTTCCGGTCTCTTCAGATATCCCCTTACAGCAGGCTCAATCGTTTGTTCCATAAGCCGGTGCAGCAGTTCTGTCGTAATATTATGATCTCCCAGAAGCGAATTATACAGGAAGTTTCCTGACAGTTCTTCAGTAATAGAACTCAGTCCTGCCAGAATCATTTTTTTGCCGGGTGTTTCGTTCCATCTGATTTCAATTCCATTATCTTCATGAAAGAAAATGTGCGCCTTTCGTTTCACACATTCTTCGATAAAAGTAACCTCCAGTTTTAACACAGGGATATCGTTTTCATCTCTTGCAAATTCTCCCAGTGTAGCTACAAGGTAATGTTCTCCATGAAGATCAACACATCCATCCGCAGCCTTTCCAAATCCAACAGGAAGTTTATGGATCACCTCACCTTCGGTAAAAGAAACGCAAAAGTTTCCCGCATCATAAGTAAAAGAAATTTCAGAAATACCATCTGTCATATTATTGTGGAATACCTGCACAAACAACGGCGCAATTCCAATATTCTGCTGTTCCATAACATAAGTTCTGCCGCTTACAGCCCGCATAAAACTGTGATGATCAGATGGGCGATCAACGGCTGCTGAAATACGGTAGCTGTATTTTTTATCTGAATGCTTCCTTCTGGAAACTACATTTCTTTTCCATCCCCCGCGCAGAGAAGTACTTCTGTTATTATTTTCTCCATTTTCCAGTTCTCCGCACAACCGTTTCAGAAGACTATAGGAGAGCGGATTCTCAGGTAGAACATCGGCGGGATGATAATTAACAGGGAAATATTTCCGAATGATATTCAGCATGATACAGTCCTGAAACATTTCTTTATTTCCAGCATTTGTGACAAGAACCATATCCATATCCGGATAAATAATAACATTCTGTCCCAACATTCCGTTATATTCAAAGCTTCCCGGGCGCTGTTCCATCCATAGCTGATATCCATATCCATAGGTGTCATTCTGAGTTTTCAGATGTCGTGCCGTAGATATTTCTATCCAATATTCAGACACCAGCTGCTGACCATTCCATTTTCCCCTCTGAAGATACAGCTGGCCAAGTTTTGCCATGTCTTCTGCACAGAGAAACAGTCCCCAGCCGCCTTTTGTAATTCCTTTCGGACAGGTTTCCCAGTAATATTTCGTGATACCAAGAGGACCAAACAGTCTCGGAGTCAGATATTCGGTCAGGGTTTCTCCTGTACGTTTCGTCACGATTGCAGAAAGAACATAAGTATTCAGACTGTTATATTGAAACTCTGTTCCGGGTTTTCCATTGACAGATGCATTCAGAAAACTTCCAAGCCAGTCATTTCCGGACACGATACCTGATTCATTAAAAGTTACGCCGCTTGTCATGGTCAGCAGATTCTCTACTGTGATCACAGGGCGGAAAATCTTTGAAAAGGCATTTATATGATCCGGAAAAAATGTCATAAATATTTTCATCGAGTTTTAATTTTTCCTCTTCGATCAACATGCCGATTGCCATACCTGTGATGCTTCTTGCACATGGAATGTGTAATATGCCACATTCCTTTAGGGTATGGTGCAAAATT
>ENA-OQAN01001204-OQAN01001204.1-human-gut-metagenome-genome-assembly--contig:-NODE-1204-length-11802-cov-2.606424_pt1 | contig 11802 bp, 17 predicted proteins | sample MGYA00242735_ERZ504527 | MGnify/ENA primary metagenome ERZ504527 (study PRJEB26092, sample SAMD00036230) | human gut metagenome | host: Homo sapiens | study: EMG produced TPA metagenomics assembly of...
GGAAAAAGAACTGACGCTTACAGACCTTGTGGAATACAAAAACCTGATCCCAGGCAAAGAGTACAAGCTGACAGGAACACTCATGGATGCGGAAACCGAAAAACCTTTCGATGTGGATGGCAAAGCTGTGACTGCAGAAACAAGTTTCACTCCGGAAGAAGCTAACGGCAGCGTAGAGCTTTCCTTTACCTTTGATGCCTCTGCACTTTCCGGAAAAACGCTCGTGGCATTTGAAACAATGACTTTTGAAGATCACGAAGTAGCGGTACATGCGGACATCAAAGATGCCAACCAGACCATCTACTTCCCGGAAATCAAAACCACAGCCAAAGACGGCAGTGACGGGGATCAGGATGTCTCTGCTTCCAAGGAAGCGACTATCGTAGATACGGTCACTTATCATGGTCTGATGCCTGGATCTGAGTACAAAGTCATCGGAACCCTGATGAATAAGGAAACCGGAGAGGCTTTGTTAAAAGACGGAAAACCAGTTACCGCTCAGGCAGAATTTAAAGCAGAAAAAGCTGGCGGCTCTGTGGAAGTTACCTTTACCTTCGACGCTTCTGCTCTTGCCGGACAGGATGTGGTTGTCTTTGAAAAGCTCTACTATACAGACGGAAAAACCGAGCATGAGATTGCTTCCCATGAGGATCTGAAGGATGAAGGTCAGACCGTACACATGACGGAGCTTTCGAAAGAACCGGAGACGCCTCCGGTAGCTCCGCCTGTAAAGACCGGCGATGAGACGCCGCTTCTCCTGTATGCCGGAATCGCCATAGCTGCACTTGCAGGTGCAAGTGTCCTGGGCATCGTTTACTTCAAACGCAAAAAGAAACATCAGTAACTCATAACGAAGACTCCTGCAGGCAGCTCCCACATGGAACTGCCTGCTTCTTTAGTAGGTGATGAATATGAAACACCCCCACTGCAAGACAGAATGCCAAGCACATCCGTCATTTTCTGAACCTCTGTGAAGGGAACTGGCACTCCTGTATCTACGTCTGGTGCCGCACTTGTAACGCACAGGAAAGCTGTGAGAACTCTGGCTTTTTATTCCATCCGGATGAAACGGGAAGCCCCTGCATCCTCCCTCTTTCAGATGCAGCGCTTTTGTTTCCCCGGATACCGGAGCCAACCGAATGTACCGGAAGCATGAGCATTGCTGCTTTTACAGAGCTTTATCTGCCCTATCTGGCGCTCAGAAGCTGCCTTTAAAGCCATGTCCCATTCCGGCACTGCTCCGGCTTCAGGAGAACCAGCAATATGACTGGTAACAAAAGTTGCACTTTCAGGCTCTTATACGTACAGGATATGTAAAGAAAGGAGGCACTGCCTATGTTAAACGTAATTTCAATCATCCAATGTATCGATCAGGTCTTTACGAACCTGATATTTATTCCCATGATTTTTGTCCTGTATGTGAAATTCCGTCCGAAAAAGCCATGGACCAGAAGGCGCAGGAACACTTACCTGCTCTGTCTGGTACTGATCAGCTTATTCCTGCTACGGATTTTCTGTGAGAAGTTCATCTTTACACCGGTTAATTATCCACGTTTCACAGACAGCGGCTTATTCCCGCTCATCCGAGCAATTTTCTATCCCGGCATCTGAAAAATGGGGATTCGTGCCATTTAGTCCGAATCTGGGATCAGTATCCGCTTGCGTCCTATGGGAATTCATCACCTGCTTACTTACAATATAAGTATACAGTACGTACTGGTTATTCACGTACACGTTACGTATCGTGTATGTACAAGCGAGGTGAAAACAGATGAAGAAACCAAAAATCATCCGCTGCCCTTACTGCGGCGGAACAGCAATATTAAGAGATGCATCCTTTGTATATGGAACGCATTCTCATGGCGGACAGGTTTATGTCTGCTCCCACTATCCATCCTGCAATTCCTATGTCGGGGTACATCCGGGAACCAAGATACCAAAAGGAACGCTCGCCAACCGGGAGCTTCGTCAAAAGCGGATTCAGGCACATCGAATTTTCGATCAGATCTGGCAACAGGGCATCCTTCCAAACCGGAAGCATATCGCTGGGTGGCAGATAAGTTCTGTCTGACAGATAAGCAGGCTCACATCGGACAGTTCAGCAACTATATGTGCGACCAGCTCATTCGGGAATCCGCAGATGTTTTAAAGAACAACCATATTCCTTCCGCCTCCGGGCAGCCAGCTGAAAGGCGGTGATTGATGATGACCTTACCACTAAATAAAAAGCAAAAACAACTGGTGGAAAAATCCATGGATCTGGTTCCGATCATGATTCGTTCCATGACCCGCACCGCTGCCTATGTAACTGAGGAAGAACAACAGGAATTATGTCAGATTGGATATCTGGCTTTGTGCCGGTCGGCTGTCGGATTTGAGGAAGGAAGATCATTCCAGCCTTATGCCAAAACTATCATCCGTCATGCCATCTTTGACTACTGGCGGAAAATTGCCCGTGACCGCTCCATGCTCTGTTCTCTGGACGAAGCATCATCTGAAGATGAACATCTCCATTATCGTGATTTGTTTTCCTACGAGGATACACAAACAACTCACCCGGAAAAGGACACAAACCAGACCTTGCTTCTTGAGCATTTAACCCAGCTTGGCACCGGACAGTCCTCAACTATTCAGAAGGGAATTGTAGCCTCTATCTGCAACAGCAGGGATATACCAGCTTTGACTTGGCAAAACACTACCAAGTACCAGCCAATCGTGTACGGGCATGGCAGAGCAAAGCACGGAAACTATTACAGCAGGATGATGCACTCTATGCACTTCTGACTTAACCTTGAAGGAGGGAACTTTTATGCTGACACTTTATACTGCTGTCGGAACCTTAAAATTTCAAAAAACGACAGGCGGAAAATCCATTCCTCTTGTAATCAACGATGGACAAGAATATGGACTATCGGATGACGAGCTGCTGCTCTGGAGCTGTCTTGCCTTCCAGATTCTGACGCTCCATGAACTCCAGGATGCTATACCCTGCGCCAGATACAGAAAGAAGGTCCGAAAGGCTTATCCTTCCAACACTATCTGAACCGACTTTCCTTACGCGGTCTGGTTGTAAGCGGAATTGGACTGACAGGGGTGGATGCCTTATATCGCCTTCTCGGCAGTCTGACCATTATTCCCTTGAAGGATACCTTTCCCATCCGGCTCTTTGGCTGCGTTCAGCTTTATCTGGAAGGAACTATTGGTGCAAAAGAGTTTGGCAGATATTTAAAGAAGAAACCCTCTTCACCGATGGAAGATACCATTCTGAAGCTGGCTGATAAGGTATCCCTCACGACCGCTGAGCTTGTCACAAGTATGGAGCAGGAAAAAGTAATCCACAACGAATCGGATATTATGGATGAGTTATACACAGAACCGGAGACAACTTACCAAACACTTGTGGATGATGTCCAGATTCACCATACCCAGTATCCAGTGCTGCAGGCTATTGCTAATTTGTACCTGAATAAACAAATCACATTTCATACATGTTAAAGGAAGGAACCTTATGCCAAAACCATTTTTCACAAAGCTGGTTGCCATCAGTGCAATCGGCTTTTTCTGTGTACTTTTTGGGTGCATCTTCGGGATCGCCACCCATGACCGGCTCTTTATCCTCATGAGCCTCCTCATCGGAATCTGCAGCATCTTGCGTGCACTCAGTTTCTACCACCTGATCCATACACATGCTTATCTGTCACTGGACGTAAGCTGCACGAAACGGGAACAGACACTCTTCGGGAAAAACCAGCAATATTGGTTTGCCAGTGATAACGGAAAGGAATACGCCTTCTCACTGGAAAAGAATATCAAACTCCTAGAGGGACATCGGTATCGGCTGTACTTCCGGAAACCACAGCAGGGAACAGGGCAATCGATGCCATGTGCCGGAGATATTCTCGGATATGAAGAACTCACCGATCAACTGCCGGAACTTCCGGATACATCCGTTTAGATAGAAAATGAGCCGCCCGTACTGCATCACCTACAGTTCTGGCGGCTCATTTTATTATAAATAACCTCTACTTATTCTATCAAACAATAGTGTTTGTATCCGCTTCAATGCCATGAGCATTTGCTGATGTGTGATAAAGAAGTAATAGAAGTGTAAAAAAATTTTGCCGTTCCTATCCGGCGTTTGCGCATTGCGCCGGATAGTCGGGCGGTCATTCGGGCAGGTCTACCTTGCCAACGAAAGAGTAATAAATATCAATGTCCTGTCTGCGTGTGCCGTTCTCGTCATAGCTGCACTCATGCACAACGATTTTCTCCACAAACTCACGCAAAAGGGTAGGGGTAAGTTCTTCAAAGCTGGTGTACTTGCGGACAACATTCATAAACTTTTCTGCGTTTACCGTGGCTTCCTGCGCTTTGGAAAGCTCTGCCCGGATAGCGGCGGCTCTCTCTTTCAGTTCTTTCTGCTCGGCTTCATAGTCTGCCGACAGCTCCGTGAAACGCTCGTCTGAAATGCGCCCGGTCACGCTGTCCTCATACAGCCGCTTGAAGATAGCGGATAACTCGCTGATACGCTTCTCGGCGGCTTCCAGCTCCTTTTTCCTTGCGGCGTTCCTGCGCTTGCCCCGTCCTCGTTCTGCTCGATCAGCAGCTTCATAAACCGGGCTTCGTGCTTCGCTGCATAGCTGGTGACTTTCCGCAGATTGTCGGTCACTCCGGCGGTCAACAGGTCGGTGCGGATAAAGTGCGCCGTACAGTCACGGGTACGCTTCTTGTAGCTCCCGCAGATATAACAATCCTGCTTGCGGGTGGCGTTCTGGTAACGCTGCTGGTAAAGGACGCTGCCGCAGTCGGCACAAAAGAGTATGCCGGAGAATAAGCCACTTCATCATAGCGGTTCGGGCGTTTGCGCTGCTTGCGTAACTCCTGCACACGCTCCCACATCTGGGTGTCAATGATAGCTCATGGTGGTTCTCGAAAATCGCCTGTTTCTCAATGGGGTTCTCTACGCTGTGCTTGGTCTTGTAGGACGGCTTCTCCGTCTTGAAGTTTACCAGACAGCCCGTGTACTCCCTGTTTTCAAGGATATGTACCACGGTATTGGTCGCCCACTTGCACTCATAGCCGGGGTGGTAGCGGCGGGTGCTTCCCGTCCGACGGTATTCCAGCGTTCCCGGCGTGGGGATCTCCTGCTCTGTGAGCATACGGGCTATCTTGGTCGGCCCGTTCCCGGCAAGGCACAAGCTGTAAATCTGCCGCACAACAGGGGCGGCTTCCCCGTCAATGATAAAATTTTCGTCCTCGTCCATAAAGTAGCCGTATACGGGTTTGCTCGTGACGGGCTTCCCGCTCATACCCTTAGACCGTTTTACTGCTTTGATTTTCTTGCTCGTATCTCTCACCAGCCATTCGTTAAAAATGTTCCGCAGAGGGGCAAAATCATTGTCGCCCTGTGCGCTGTCCACTCCGTCATTGATAGCGATAAAGCGGACGCCTTTCTGTGGGAAAATCATTTCCGTATACATTCCCACTTGCAGATAGTTTCGCCCTAACCGTGACATATCCTTGACGATAACGGTGCCGACTTTTCCGGCTTCAATGTCCGCAAGCATGGCTTGAAAACCGGGTCTTTGGAAGTTCGCCCCAGAATAACCGTCATCTGTGTACCATTGCAGATTGGAAAAGCCGTTCTGCTTCGCATAGGTTTCAAGAATACGCTTCTGGTTTGAAATAGAATTGCTCTCACCTTGCAGCTCGTCCTCGTGGGATAATCTCGGATAAAGGGCGGTAATAAGGTTTCGGGTGGTCTGTCTTAACATAGTGTCCTCCATTTCCGACAGCCAGCCCCACTATTCCGTATGACTATCATACCACACGCCGGGGCTGGCTGTACAGTCCTTTCTGCTTCTTTACGTCCCGTCAAATTGCCGATTTTTGTGTAGCAGCTTCCGCTTCCAGCACTTTCAGCATTTTATCGGCGGCGGTGGCGGTGGTGTCCTGCTTGAAATAGCCGGAAACGACAAGGACAGAATTACCTATGCGGATTTCCGTCACGCAATCCGGGCGGCGGGTGCTGCGGTCATTCTTTGGGGTGTTGGTCATAGGCGGCTCTCCTTTCTGTTCATCAGCTTTTTCAGTTGTCCCATTTTCTCCTGCGCCGTGGCTTTTCGGAAGTTGCTCCCGGTAAAGCGGACAGGAGAACACATTTCAATCAGACGGTCATAAATGCGGGCGTGGGCGGTGTCCTCCGGGTGCTGCAAGTCTCCAGCGTGAGATTAGTCGTGACGATCAGCGGCCTGCCGCTGCGGTAACGGCTGTCAATCACGTTGTAGACCTGCTCTAAGCCGTATTCCGTTCCCCGTTCCATTCCAAAATCGTCAAGGATAAGCAGCGGGAAGCTGCAAAGTCGGGAGATATATTCATTCCTGCCCTCAAAGCTGGCGGCAAGGTCACCCAATATCAATGCAAAGTTTGTCATGCACACGGGGATTTCACGCTCCATAAGGGCATTTGCGATACAGCCCGCAAAATAGCTCTTGCCTGTGCCAACGCCGCCCCATAGCAGATAGCCAATGTTGCGCTCTTTCATGGTTTCCCAGTTCTCCACATAGAAATGGGCGTGTTCCATTTGCGGGCACTTGCCGTTGTCGTTCTCAAACGTCCAGCCCTGCATAGCCGGGTCTGTAAAGCCCCGCCGCTTCAACCGCTCGACAGTTTCAAGGTGACTGCGCTGTTTCTCTGCGGCTTCCCGTTCCTCACGCTCTGCCCGCTGGCAGTCACATTCTGCCGGGTGGCGGTCACGCCCCAGCCATGCGGCGGTTTCTTTGGGGAAATAGCCCTCTTTGGGCTTGTGGCACTTCCCGCAGTATAAAAGCCCGTCCTCGCCGGTGTAGTCCTCCGGCTCCGGCGTGGTGTCGGTCATATTCAAAATCATTTCATCAAATCCATTCGTCATAAGCTCTCGCCCTCCTTACAGGTATAATCGGGTATGCCCTTTTTCGGGGCTTTCTTGGCTGCGTCCTCCTGCGCCCACTTGAAAATCGTGGCTGCATGGCTCTTGTATTTCCTCCCGCTGGAAGCGATATGGCAGGATAGGCGGTCAATGTAATACTCCCACTTGCCGGGAAGCTCTGTTTTCAGCCCGTCAAGCTCCGTATCGGAAAGAATGACATTGTGGTATCTGCCATAGGCGGCGGGGGCGGGGTGTCCCGTTTCTAACTCTCTCTCTTTTTCTATTTCTATATCTATCTCTTTCTCTATCTCTATCTCTGGTGGACAAATGTCCGCTCGATATGGTGGACATTTGTCCGCCCCTGTCTGCGGCAGGCTTTTTGTTCCTGCAAAGCCAGCCGCGCCCTGCGCTTGCGCTCCCCCTCGGTAGAGGACTGGCCGATTAAAAGCTCAATGTTGCTCATGTAGAGTGCGCCGCTTGGCAAAGGCTCCACAAGCCCCAGCTTCATAAAGATTTTCAAAGCTCTCTCTACGGTACCTACCTGCTGGCGGGTAATGGTCGCAATCATCTGGGCGGTGTAGGGATATTCTCGTCAAGCTGCAATTTCCCGCCGTTTTTCAGCGATTTCAAGTACAGCTTCAAGAGAATGTTGGAATAGATAACGCCGTCCTGCATACTTTCCAGCAGAACGATTGCATCATCGTCAAAATAGCTCTCTTTCAGCTTGAGGTAGTAATATTTGCGGTTATCTGCCATAGGCTGCGTCCTCCTTTTTCCAGCGTTTGGAATAATAGCGAGGGCATAGTATGATAACCGCCCGGAAGCTCTGTTTGCAGTCACGGGTGCAGCCCCGGCATAGGTCGTTGTAAGTGATACGGTTGCGGTGGTTGAGGAAGAAAGACCATTCCAGCCGCCGCTTCTTGCTCATTCTCGGCAATGGTAAGCTCCTTTCTGCCGTTCCTATCGGTGTAGCGGGATAGGGGGCATTTTCTGTATGTTCTCGGTATCATTTTCGGGCTTTTTCTGCCCTGTAAGCCCCGTTTGGAAGTCGGGGAGTATTGCGGTAAGGGTTCATATCATACCTGTATTTTTGTAGGGTTTCGGTATCATTTCGGGGCGGTCTTTAACGCTCCTGTTCACGCTTTTTCTGCTGGCTCGGTGCGCCCCTTAAAATCTGGTCGATATTGCGTCTGACTGTCTGAAGCTCCTGCGCCCGCTGGCGTTTCTCCCGGTAGTCGTTATATCCGGCGTTCTTCTGGACGGTAAGCTGCTCAATCTCCCTTTGCAGGGCTTTGCTGGCTGGCAGCTTGGTTATTCCATGCTCCCGGAAATAACGGGCGGCTGTGTCCGCTATGATAAAATCGCTTTCGTGCTGTTCCCGGTAGGCTCTCCGGGCTTTCTCCGATTTCTGCGCTTTCAGACCGTCACGGGCGGGCTTCGTGCCGATATAGCCCAAAAGGTTGCGCTGCAATTCCTTTTTCTCCCGGATAGCGGCTTCCAGCCCTTTCAGTCCGGCAAGGCTCTCCTGCGTGGCGGTGTTGGCTGCGGAAATGGCAGCGTCCAGCTCGTCCGGGGAAGAAAAGCCATACTGCTGGTAGAGCATGAGGGTAGCGACATCTGTTTGAGGTTGTGCATGGTCGCCCACTTCTCATAGCCCCGTCCTTTCCCCTCGGCTCGCTTGGCGGCTATGTCTACCATGCGCTGTACAGCGTCATTGTTCGGGGCGTTTTTCGCTTCTTTTTTCGTCCGTAAGCGGTCTTTGATACTGCCGGGGTATTCCGCTATGGCTGCGGGTTTTTCGGCGGCTCTGGCGGCGTTCTGCTCCAAAACGGAGAGGACAGCAGCCCGGTCAAAATCGTCCCCCAGCTTCCGGGCGGTAATTGGCTTCGTCCTGTCCGGCGTGAGGTAACTTAGCCGCCCCCGGCTCTCCTTGACGGTCACACCATGCCGGAGAAGCAGGGCGGCAAACTCATCAAAGCCGGAAGCAGCGGCAAGGGCTTCCCGGATAGTCCGGCGCAGCTTCGCCTTGTCCGTTTCAAACTTGGTCTGCCGGGGCGCGATACCGTCCGCAGCAATAGGGGCGTTGGCTCTGTCAAGGGCAGCCTGTCCTTTCTTCTGCGCCCAATACTCACGCTCGGTAATGCGTTCTTTGCTGCCGTTCAAAAGGTCTATCTGGTAAAGCCCCTCGCTGTGGCACATCTCCATGACTTCGGCTTTCAGATAGTTCATAGCTGCGTCCGTACAGCGGTGCTTGCAGCCTGCTTTCCTGTCCGCTGGCCTGTCCATGTGGGGCAGCATGGGAACCTCCGCAATCCGCAGACTGTTAATGACGATATGCACATGGATATTTTCGGTGTGGCTGTGTCCGTCCGGGTGGGTGCAGACAAGGGCCTGGTGTCCGGGGAAATGCTCGGCGCAGAACTTCTCGCCCAGCTCCTGCGCCCGATCAACGGTCAAGCCGTTGTCCGGGCCGTCCCGTGGGTCAAAGCTGATGATGTAGTGGTGGCTCTTTACGTCCTCCCGTTTCTGGTTCTTGCCGTAGCGGAGATTGGAGCGCATACAGGCAACGGCAAAATCCTCCCCGCCACAATTCAGAGAGGATATGCGGTAGTCTACCCTCGGTATGAGCCGCCCGTCTGCGTCAAGGGTGGGCTTCATGGTAAACTCGTCATGCTCGAATGTGAGGTATTTTTCAGCGTCCCCGTAGTTGGCATTTTTAGAGCTGATATGTTTGAGTATCGCCAACGGCTTCACCTACTTTCTGCAAGACTTCAAACTTCAAGGCGGCAAGGTCGGCGGCGGCTCCCCGCACTTCCTTTTCCAGCCCCCGGTAGGGGCTTCCGTATTCGTTCAGGCTCCGGGCAATCTGGTTTAAGTTGCCGCCGATTTTCCCGTACTCTGCCGTGAGCTTGGAGAGGGCGGCAAGCAGCCCGTCATTGACCGGGGAAACGGTGACAATGGGGCGTATGGTCGCTTTCCGTATGGCTTGCCGGATAAACTCGGACTGGCTGATTTCATAAGCCGCCAGCCGCCCGGTGAAGTCGGCGTATTCTTCATCGGTCATGCGGGTCTTTACCACATGACGGCGGTGGGGCGTATTGTATTTCTTTCGCATGGTCTGTGACCTCCTTTCTCGCCCGACAGGGCGCATAGCAGGGTTTGGGGAAGGCACTCCCCAACAAGATTCCCGCAGGGGCAAAAATAAGCGGAGAGCGAATTTTGGCACCTCGGTAGAATCTTGCTCTGAAAAACTCCGGCGTTCCCCGGCTCCCGTCCTTTCCGCTAACAAAACGTTTCAAAAGGGCTTTGCTACCCGCTATTCCGGCTTATCTTGAAAATTTTCCTTTCACTACCTACAACACCACGCAAAGCAAAATGGACGGAGATTTTTAGAATTTCCCCTCTATTCCCTACAACACCACGCAAGCCGGAATAGGCGGACAATGGCAGTATTTTTTTCTTTGATACCCTCTACGGATAAGTAAGGGATTTTGCCAACTGCGGCGGCTATTTTCCCTTTTGTTTTTTCATACTGGGGATTTTCAAAAATGCCAAACAGGAACGAAAAAAAGCAGCAAATCTGTTGAATAGATTTACTGCTTTCTGGTTGCCGGCGAAGCGGCGGTTATTCAGTTGTAGGCGGTAGGGCTATCTCCCAAAGCGGAACTTGAAAATAGCTGTGAGAAGCGTCTGGGTGATGTAGTCCTCTGTATCTTGGTCTACCCGTCCATTCACACGGGCGGCACATTGTATGCGGCGGCGGTAATACTGCAATACAGTTCCCACCGCTTCCGGCTCCCCGCTGGCGGCTTGGACGATTGTTTCATAGGGGAGAAGCCTATTATTTCTCATATGCCATTCCCTCCATTTCCGCTTGGAGCTGCCGTAGGGCTTTTCGGATATGGTAGCCCGCTGTGCTGCGGCTGCGCCCGTACTGTCTGCCAATTTCGTGCTGTGGAATACGCTTGAAAAAGGACAGGTAAATCATTTCCCGCTCCCGTTCGTCCAGCCGTGACAGCTTCCGCAAGTAAACCGCTGCTGAAAATGACCGTATCGCCGCAAAGGTAAGTATGTATTCCTCGTCCGGCTCCGGGGCTTGGAAATATTCATCTGTCGTGCCTAAAGGGTAGTGCTTTTCGTCTGTGAGGTATTCAAGGGATATTTCTCTTTTGTGCTTCCTGCTCCGTGTCCTCGCTGCGTTGATCGTTGCATTTCGGATAACGACTTTGCAAAAGGCATGGAAAGTGTACTCGATATGTTCCCGATATTCTTCTGTACAGGTCATGGAAAATCCCCCTTTCCTCCCAAAAGGGCTGTGGCTGGTTAGTAGTTGCTTTTTATGATAGTAAGGGGCGGCAGCACTTTAGGCTGTCGCTCCTTGACTGCCTAACTGCAAAACCGGGCGGGGCTGTCAACGGCGGGCGAAGCCGTTCATCTTGACCGTTGACTGGCTCGGCCGGGTTTGCTATTTATCCGGCAAACTTGAATTTATTTTAAGCTATCACGTTTTACCTTTTTAAGCCTTACTATCATTACCATAGGAATTTCTTTATTGTTTTTGAAACATTCTTCATAAAATCCATCAATGACAAATCCAGCTCTGAAACAAAGGTTAAAAATATCTTGTATGGAACGATGATAATAAATCTGCTCCTCCGGCTGCCCTTCGATCGCTATATCATAGTAACTGTGCGGTGTCATATATTTTTCAGTCAATGTGATAAAACAAGGGTGCTGCGTTGCAAAGACAAAAATCCCGTTTTCCTCCAATAGTTCATAAACAGCCATAAAAAGCGGTTCAATATCCGTAATATCCATAATTGCCATATTTAGAAAACTGCTTTCGTAAAGGCTCGATTTCTTTTTTAATCCTAATAGCTTTCTCTATTGGTCGC
>ENA-OQAN01001205-OQAN01001205.1-human-gut-metagenome-genome-assembly--contig:-NODE-1205-length-11799-cov-1.795665_pt1 | contig 11799 bp, 13 predicted proteins | sample MGYA00242735_ERZ504527 | MGnify/ENA primary metagenome ERZ504527 (study PRJEB26092, sample SAMD00036230) | human gut metagenome | host: Homo sapiens | study: EMG produced TPA metagenomics assembly of...
GAGTCTAAAGGTATTACTCCATCGAAAATTCCTGATGTCCCGCCGCCTGATGTACTGGCAGGTATATCTGCACAAGACATCCGTTGCCAGTGAAAAAATGCTGATCAACACTCTGACACGAGCAAAGGAATTAGCTTTACGTGGCGTGGAGCTGTTCGCCTCACCCGCTTTAAGATTCTTTTTATACCACTCTATTGATAAAAAAGAATTTTATAACAGCCCGGATTGTCTTGAAAATTTTATTCAATTAGATGATAATGATATATGGACCGCACTGAAAGTTTGGAGCAATCACAGCGATGTGGTATTGTCCACTCTGAGCCGTGGAATGATTAACAGGAGACTATTCAAAGTAGAGGTGACCTCCTCTTCTATCACAAAAACGCGAAAAAGAAGAAATTCTTTCGAGGATAAGTAAACAACTGAATATCAACAAAAAAGAAGCAAAATACTTCCTATCTATATCCAGTATAGAAAACAATATGTATAAAAAGGAGGATGACAGTATTGAAATCATCTATAAAGATGGCAGCACCTGTGATATAGCCAAGGCTTCAGATATGCTCAACATCTCTCTCCTCTCCCGAAAAGTCAAGAAATATTATATATGTTACCTGCGTTCCGAAAACGACGGACATTAAATAATTAGCGAATTGTACGGATATATAAAAAAAAAATGCGTAATTTGCATAATTAATGATGTGTTTACACTAACATGTAACACGCAAGTAACAAAACTGAAACATTTAGAACATAAAGAATTAGACAGTATTATGGAGTTCTCAGCTAAACAAATTGCGGAATACATCCAGGGAATTATTGTTGGCGATGAAAACGCAACTGTGCATACTTTTGCTAAAATAGAGGAAGGCGTGCCGGGAGCGATTTCTTTTCTTTCAAATCCTAAGTATACTCATTACATTTACGATACTCAGTCTACCATTGTGTTGGTAAACAAAGATTTCGTTCCCGAGCAAGAAGTAAAAGCTACCTTAATCAAGGTAGACAACGCCTACGAAAGCCTGGCTAAATTACTGACGCTCTATGAAATGAGCAAACCTAAAAAGACCGGTATAGATCCGCTGGCATACGTTGCCCCCACTGCGAAGTTGGGGAAGGATGTATATATCGCTCCGTTTGCCTGCGTAGGCGATGGTGCTGAGATTGGGGACAACACTTCCCTCCATCCGCACGCTACTGTAGGAAGTCATGCCAAAGTAGGTAATAATTGTACACTTTATCCACATGCCACTATCTATCACGACTGCTTGGTAGGAAACAACTGTACCCTGCATGCAGGCTGCGTAATCGGTGCTGATGGATTCGGATTCGCACCTTCTCCCGAAGTACGAAAAAATTCCACAAATAGGCATTGCATCATAGAAGATAATGTGGAGATTGGTGCTAATACTTGCGTAGATCGTGCCACCATGGGTGCCACCATTGTACATAAAGGGGTGAAACTGGACAACCTGATCCAGATAGCACACAATGTGGAAGTAGGAAGCCACACTGTCATGGCATCACAGGTGGGTATTGCAGGTTCTACCAAAGTAGGTGAATGGTGTATGTTTGGCGGACAAGTAGGACTAGCCGGACATATTAAGATAGGTGACAAGGTAGGTATCGGCGCACAAGCAGGCGTTCCCGGCAACGTGAAATCCAACGAGCAAATTCTAGGCACTCCGGCCATCGACGCCAAGAATTTCATGAAATCATCGGCCGTATACAAAAAACTACCCGAAATGTACGCCACACTGAACGCCATGCAGAAAGAGATAGAAGAATTAAAAAAACAACTAAATAAATAAACCCCATGTTGAAACAGAAGACATTAAGAGGCAGTTTTTCTTTAAATGGAAAAGGCCTTCACACCGGAGTAAACTTGACGGTGACATTCAATCCTGCACCGGACAACCACGGGTATAAAATCCAACGAATTGATCTTGAAGGACAACCAATAATTGATGCCGTAGCAGAAAATGTAGGTGATACCACCCGCGGCACTGTGCTGATGAAAAACGGAATAAAAGTAAGTACAGTAGAACATGCTTTGGCAGCTCTTTATGCAGCTGGTATAGACAACTGCCTGATTCAGGTAAGCGGTCCCGAATTCCCTATTCTGGACGGCAGTGCTAAAGCGTATGTAGAAAATATACAGCGTGTAGGAATCGAAGAACAGAATGCTGTCAAGGATTACTATATTATAAAATCAAAAATCGAATTTAGGGACGAGGAAACCGGATCTTCCATCATTGTTCTTCCGGACGAAAATTTCAGTGTGAACGCACTGATCTCTTATCAGTCTAAAATACTGTCCAATCAGTTCGCCACACTGGAAGACATGGCTAAATTCCCCACCGAGGTAGCTTCCGCGCGTACCTTTGTATTCGTCCGCGAAATAGAACCATTGCTGGGTGCCGGACTGATCAAGGGAGCGATCTGGACAACGCCATCGTAATTTACGAAAAAGAGATGAGCCAAGAAAATTATGACAAGCTGGCCGATGTCATGGGTGTTCCCCACATGGACGCCACCAAACTGGGCTATATCAATCATATCCCTCTGGTATGGGACAACGAACCGGCACGTCACAAGCTACTGGATATCATCGGTGACTTGGCACTGATAGGCAAGCCCATCAAAGGCCGTATCATCGCCACCCGTCCTGGGCACACCATTAATAACAAGTTTGCCCGCCAAATACGCAAAGAAATCAAACTTCACGAAATACAGGCCCCATCCTATAACTGCAATGAATCCCCCATCATGGACGTAAACCGCATTCGCGAGCTGCTCCCGCACCGTTATCCGTTCCAGTTGGTGGACAAAGTCGTTGCCATCGGCGCGAACCACATTGTCGGTGTGAAAAATGTAACAGCCAACGAACCTTTCTTCCAGGGACATTTTCCGCAGGACCTGTCATGCCTGGTGTACTTCAAGTAGAGCCATGGCACAATGCGGCGGTCTGCTTGTTTTGAACTCAGTGGATGAACCCGAAAGGTACTCCACCTACTTCATGAAGATAGACGGAGTGAAGTTCCGTCAGAAAGTAGTGCCGGGAGACACTTTATTGTTCCGTGTTGAATTGTTGGCTCCTATCCGCCGGGGCATCTCCACAATGAAAGGATATGTGTTTGTAGGCGAGAAAGTAGTCTGCGAAGCCGAGTTTATGGCACAAATAGTAAAAAATAAATAACCACTAAAAAAACAACATGATTAGTCCATTAGCATATATACATCCCGAGGCAAGAATTGGTGAGAATGTAGAAATCGGTCCTTTTGTGTTTATCGACAAGAATGTAGTTATCGGCGATAACAACACAATCATGCCTAACGCCAATATACTGTATGGCTCACGCATAGGGAACGGCAACACCATTTTTCCGGGAGCTGTTATAGGCGCTATTCCCCAGGATTTGAAATTCCGCGGTGAAGAAACGACTGCCGAAATAGGTGATAACAACACCATTCGCGAGAATGTAACCATCAATCGTGGTACAGCGGCTAAAGGCAAAACCATAGTGGGCAGTAACAACCTGTTGATGGAAGGGGTACACGTAGCACATGATGCCATCATAGGCAGCGGTTGCATCATAGGCAATGCCACCAAGATGGCAGGTGAAATTATCATTGATGATAACGCCATTATCAGCGGTGCCGTATTGATGCACCAATTCTGCCGGGTAGGCGGTTATGTAATGGTACAGGGCGGTTCACGTTTCAGCAAGGACATTCCTCCTTATATTATAGCGGGGCGCGAACCCATCGCCTACGCAGGAATCAATATCGTAGGACTCCGCCGCCGCGGATTCTCTAATGAACTAATAGAGAATATACACAACACCTATCGCATTATTTATCAAAATGGTATGAACGTTACCGATGCCTTGGAACAAGTACGCAAAGAAATACCTATGAGCAAAGAAATAGAATATATTATTTCTTTCATAGAAAATTCTCAAAGAGGTATCATCAGATAACAAAGTTTTTTATAACTTTACTGCACGAAAAAAAAAAGTTATATAGTATATACAGTAAAATATATGATTTACAGATTTACAATAATCTCTGACGAAGTCGATGATTTTATAAGAGAAATAAAGATAGACTCGGAAGCAACTTTCTTTGATTTGCACGAAGCGATATTGAAAGCGGCAGGATATAAAGATGACCAGATGACCTCTTTCTTCATTTGTGATGACGACTGGGAGAAAGATCAAGAAATCACACTGGAAGATATGGGAAGTAGTTCGGAAGAAGACAGCTACATCATGAGAGAAACCCGCTTGAGTGATTTGGTGGAAGACGAAAAGCAAAAATTGCTGTATGTATTCGACCCGCTGGCAGAACGAGTGTTTTTCATTGAACTATCGGAAATCATCACCGGCAAAGACCTTGACAAAGCAGTATGTTCGCGCAAAGCCGGAGAAGCCCCTAAACAAACCGTCGACTTTGACGAAATGATGGCAAAAAGCAATAGCGGAAATCTGGATATAGACGAGAATTTTTATGGTGATCAAGACTTCGATATGGAAGACTTTGATCCCGAAGGATTTGATATGGGCGGTGCCTCCTCACCGGACCCTTATGAGCAAGAAAACTATTAATCTTAACGGGGGCGGACGTTAAACGTCTGCCCCTCTCTTTTTATAAACACCATGCCTGACACCCTTATCGTCCTTATCGGCCTACCGGTGTAGGAAAGACCGAACTAAGCCTTTCCATTGCCGAACACTTCCGGACTTCCATTGTCTCGGCAGATTCACGCCAATTATATGCAGACCTGAAGATAGGAACTGCCGCCCCTACTCCCAAGCAACTGGCGCGTGTTCCTCATTACTTTGTCGGAACATTACAACTAACAGATTATTACAGCGCCGCACAATACGAAGCAGATGTGTTAGCACAACTGGAAATCCTGTACCAAAACCATGACACTGTAATACTGACCGGAGGTTCCATGATGTATATAGATGCCATCTGCAAAGGCATAGATGATATCCCCACTGTAGACAACGAAACACGCCAGCTGATGCTACACCGTTACGAACAAAAAGGACTGGACACTCTTTGCGCCGAACTAAAGCTGCTGGACCCCGAGTATTACAAAATAGTGGATTTGAAAAATCCCAAACGAGTAATACATGCATTGGAAATATGCTACATGACTGGAAAAACTTATACTTCCTTTCGTTACCCGCACTCACAAGGAACGCCCTTTCCGCATCATCAAGATAGGACTAACTCGCGACCGCGAAGAATTGTATGACCGCATCAACCGCCGCGTGGACATCATGATGCAGGACGGCTTGTTGGAAGAAGCCCGGCAGGTATATCCTTTCCGGCATCTGAACTCGCTCAATACCGTAGGATACAAAGAAATATTCAAGTATCTGGATGGAGAATGGACATTGGAATTCGCTATCGGGAAAATCAAACAAAATTCCCGTATCTACTCTCGTAAACAGATGACCTGGTTCAAACGAGACAAAGACATCGTTTGGTTCCATCCCGACCAGCAAACAGAAATTATGCAATATATTCATTCAGTTAACCACTAATTACAATCATGAAAAAATTACTAACCTTCATCATGCTTGCGTCATCAGCCTGGGTGTAACCGCCCAAATCTCGAAAGAAGCATTTGAGAAATGGCATCAAAACAAGTATTCCATGTTCATCCACTTCGGTCTTTTATTCCGAACTGGGAGGCGTATGGGAAGGCAGCCCCGTCACCCGAGGATACAGTGAACAAATCCAGTCGTTTGCGGGAATCTTCAGTGATTGGTATGGAAATACCGCTCTGCGTTTTCAATCCACCTGTTCGATGCAGACGCTATTGTGTCACTGGCCAAAGAAGCCGGTATGCGCTCCATCATCATTACCACCAAGCATCACGACGGTTTCTGTATGTTCCGTACAGCCACCACCGACTATAATTCATACGATGCCACCCCTGGCAAACGCGACTTTATAAAAGAGATGGCGGAAGCTTGCAAACGTGGCGGAATCAACTTCGGCATCTATTTCTCACTGATAGACTGGCATTTTCCACAAGCCTATCCCATCTCCAGCCATAACTGTGATTTCATCACCCCACAACACCATGAATTCACCAAAGCACAAGTTACCGAACTGTTGACCAACTACGGTCCCATTTCTGAACTTTGGTTTGACATGGGTTCCAACACTCCTGAACAAAGCAAAAGAACTGTATCAACTAGTGCACAGATTGCAACCAGACTGTATGGTAAGCGGCCGGTTGGGCAACGATCAGTATGACTTCAGTGTCATGGCAGACAACACATATCCCGAAGGCTCTTTGCAGACCGCATGGCAAACAGCAGCTTCCATGTTCGATGAAACCTGGAGCTACCGTTCCTGGCAAAAAAGGGGGGACGTTCACACCAAAGCGATGGAAAAACTGCGCAGCCTGATCAATGTAGTTTCCCATGGTGGAAACTTCCTGCTGAACATCGGTCCCAAAGGCGACGGTTCCGTAGTACCCTTTGAAAGAGAAGTGCTGAAAGAAATCGGTATCTGGTTGAAGAAAAACGGTGAAGCCATTTATGGTACAGAAGCCTCTCCTTTCCGCGAGCAATTCGAATGGGGAACCATTACCCGCAAAGGCAATAACCTCTACCTCATCTTATCGGGCAACCGTCCTGCAGATGGTAAAATCACTTTGAACATACCGGGATGCAAACTGCAAAAAGCAGACATTAAAGCGATTCAGAAAGGACAGGAGATGATCTTCACACTGCCCGCCGACGCATATGGAAAAGATATCCAAGTGATTTGCGCCACGTTCGACCAACCGGTGAAACCACAACCTATAGCTGCACAGCGCACTCCTAATTATAGTTATTCCTGTTTCGATTATTACAGCAACTACCGCAGTACGGTGAGCTATCAATGGAGCATCAACAAATCCAACCTCAACGCATTGGAATTTACCTATACTCCGCAGGAGAACGGTAAGGAATTACTGGTTGAAGTAGATGGAACACCTTACACAGTAACCCTTGACGCAAGCAAGGCACAGGCACTAAACCTATCTTCCAAGGCCGTATGGGTCAGCGTTACTTCTGCGGGCCGGGCAGCGGATTGTTCGATGCTCCTGCCACCATCCATACTGATCCGGAAAAAGCACCGGTAAGAAAAGGACAATGGAAAGAAGTGAATGAGGAAAAAGCCATGTTCCCCAGCAATATTCTGGAAAGTTACTTCCTAATGCAGCAGGTAGAATCGCCCAAAGCACAAGATATTCTAGTAGATGTAGGTGCTGGAAACGGTATCGAAATCTATCTGAACGGCAAGTCTGTAATGAAACACCTCAACCCTTACCGCTGCAAGTTCCGTGAGGAAAAGGTGCTGCTACCACTTCAAAAAGGCAGTAACCAAATTGTGGTAAGAATATACAACCGCTTTGAAAAAGAAACAGGCTATCTGCTGCGCCCATCAGCGGAACAGGTTATCTACAAACAGAAATTCACTTTGCCGCAAGTGGCAAAAGGGAAAGTTCATACTGTTGTTGTAAAACAGAATAATCTGCCATCCATCCATAAGGACACAGAATTATCCAATCTGAATGTAAAGGCAAAATAAAACTCTGCAATAAATAAAAAGCGAAATGCCTCTCCCCGGATGTTTCTGTCATGAAATGTCCGGGGAAAGTTTTATATAAAGAAAACATCATTCTAGAATTTACTAATAACATTGACAGGTCACATGCATGAAGATCATAATATTCATAAAGTACCCTTCATACAGTCTGTTCCGATATTATACTTTCTTTCTGTCTGCTTGATAATTCAAAATTACCCCCAGTACCATCAGTACAGAAAGTACAATCCATGTAACATTCAGAAAGATTCCTTTCCATTCCTGCCGGGTAATGAACTGTGAATACAAAGGTCGTATAATCGGAGCTTGAGGATGGTGGAGTTTACAGCGGGACCGATCAATGGCCCTTTGATAATCATCTAAATCAAAAATACAACGCTCATAACATACAACGGCTTGTCCTTTCTCATGCCTCACCGGAATAACCCATGCCTTAACTTCCCGCTCCTCATACTTATGACGGGGCAATGAATCGGTAAATGCAGGAGCTACAGAGAAATGATATTGCTTCTGTTCCTTACGATAGCGGTGTCTGCCCATACTTCGTGTCACCTCACGAGTGACAGTCACACTGCTCCTTCGGGCATAATCCACCTCCAGAGTATCGAAAGTAAAATACAGAGCATTATTCCCCCCATTATATAAATCGGTAACAGCATGATAACGCACCACTCATCTGCCGAATGAAAAAGCCAGTTCTGTAAAGGAATATTAAAGGCCATACTGGCAGCCGCCATCAATATAAGAAAAGGAATTTTCCATCTTGAAGCAATGATAAAAGCCCCTCCGGCGAGAGTGAGTAACGGAGGGAAAGCATACGTCGTAATTTGTAACCAGCCCCCCGGATTAAAACCAAGAGCAACAGTGAACAAGATTCCTGCTAAAGAAGGAATGAAAAGTAATACCAATAACTTAACGACCCAGTTTTTCATTATTCAATATTAGTTTTGTCTTGCCAAAGATAGTAATATAAATCCAAAAAAAGAATCTGTAAATGCTTACAGCAGCTTACAGATCCTTTTCCACTTTATTCTTGCAAGACGAACACGTTCTTTATTTCTCTAATGCTTTTATTAATTCTTTTTTTACGGTATCCACTCCCGGGAAACCGGTGTATTTTTGAATAATACCCCTTCTTTATCAACAATAATATAAGTCGGAACCCCCTGTATGCTGAACTGCTTGCTCAGGTAATTCCACTGAGCCGCCGTTACTCGGTAATGCTCTCCATGAATATCCGGAATCATGTTATCCCACGTTTCTTTGGGCGAGTTCTCTCCGGCAATAAAAACATATACAATATCTTTACCTTCAAGATCTTTCTTCATCGGTTTCATCTGTTTCATAGCCATTTTGCAAGGACCGCACCAAGTCGCCCAAAAATCGACCAAAATCACCTTACCCTTAAATTTAGAAGTGATAGAATAAAATAAATCTTCATCTTTTACTTCTCCGGATTCATTAACAGTATAACCTTTCTTTTTCTTATTAGCTTCAATCGTTTCCAAAAGACGGTTGTTCATCCTTGTCAGTCTGCTGAGATAATAAGGATCACTCATCTTCCGTATCTCCTCAAAATCATGTATAGTCAATGGAGTGAAGTCACTGATTTTCTGAGCATATTTCATCATTTTCTGCAGATCGAAAAAAAGTCCTTGCTCTGTACCCAAATATCCGGCTATAATCTTTTTCAAGATATAGTCTTGCTGCATAGAACTGAATTCTTTAAACAAATCATCGTATTTTATTCGCAATTCTCCCATTTTTTCCCGATAGACAGATGTTTTTCCGGCATCTGTATTAGCCTTGAACTCACGTATTATCTCAGCATCTTCAACAGAAACTTTATCGGAAGAGAGAATAAACGCAAATATATCACTCAACTTATCATCCATCTTCACCCTCATATAGCCCATTCCTCTCACCAAATCAGCATAACCATTGGTATAAAGCATGACAGGCGAGTTCAGTATATTCAGCTGCCGGATATAGTCATAGAAATCATCACTCAATTCCGGTTGTTTAAACTTTTGATAAGCTTCACGAGCCGGTAATCCACTGCACTGCACATAAGCATAGGCTAAATTAGAGCTTACACGGTCAATGTCAAAGTACAAAGCAAATCATTCTGAGCCAATAAAAGATTCCGGTATGCCTGACTTCTTTTCTTATCGGAACAGATAGCAGATTTGGTTTCTTCATATTTTTTCAACCAATAAGCTTTATACTGACCGGCAGTCATATTATATAAATCATTCATATTCCAATGAACCATTCCCCATACATCCATCAAATGTTCATCATCGGTTATCATTTCATCATTCAAAGCCGCCATAGTACCTGAAAAATAGACTTTCTTTCCACCAGCACGCTTCCCTTTCAACAATTTGCTTTCAGAACGACTCAACTCACGCAAGTTGACAGCCATATCCAATTCACCACCGGGAACTAAAAATACATCAAAATAAATATCACGTCCCACAGAAAAACTGACCGTAGTCGGAGTACAAAGTTCAATCTCTGTCCGAAATGTTCCGTCTTCATTCACCTTAATTTCAGTATCCTCAAATTTAGCCGTCAACAAATCACAAGTCCTACAAGAAAACGGAAGTGCATAGTGCTTCTCATAGCCTAACAAACGACCGGTTATCACTGATTTGCCATCTTTCAATTCAGCCTTAGGCAACGGTTCATCGTAATTCAATTTCTGTTTCTTCACATCATCCGATAAATCTAATTCCGGTAATTTTCCATCCAAATGGATTCCCCATACCTTGAAACAATCTTCACAATCGCTTTCAATGAAATCAATCACTTTCACTGTGGGGGGCAATAACGGAAAAATAAGACTAAAAGAAGCTTCGCCGCTATCGGGCATCCAAAATTTTTCACCCAAAGTGATTCCATTACCGGAACGAATCGGATACTTCTCTCCATTATCAGCCAACAAATAACTTTCATTACTTATCTGAATCCAATTATGAGGACGGAAAAAGGCTTTTATATCCAATACGGTTGCCGTATCCGAAACCACCACTCTGTCTATCTCAATAGTAGAAGAACTACGAGCGATGAAAGGCGGCTGTTTAACCACCCGGTTTTTTGCCTGCAAAAGGCAGCAACTCACCATAGCAAGCAATAGAATACCAAAGTTTTTCATTGTATTTTTTTTTAACATACTTACTTATTTCCCAAGTTCCTATCCAAAATATTCTTTACTTCTTCGTATGCCTTTGTATATCCACGGACCAAAGTAATACCATCCGGAGAGATTAACATAAGAATGGGAACTCCTGAAAAATAAAGGTCTTTCACTATAAAGCCGTTACCCTCCTCCTCTGTGTAACTGTAGTCCACGGATGGCTTAGCAATCCCTGTACCCGTTCATCTTTCTTAAACTCTTCAGAACTTCCCTGCAACGATTTCAATAAATCATCACGTAAATCCCAATACCTCCAAACCTTTTTTCATGATATTTTTTGATAGAGATCCATTATTTTAGGATTTACCCAAAAAGTACCAGGACATAATCCCCAATGATAAATCAACACATATTTGCCTTTATAATCAGACAAAGACACCTTCCGGTCATCTTTATCTGTCACTGTAAACTCCGCTGGCGCAAAGCTACTTCAATATTCTTCAATACAAGCAATTGCTTGTCAAGTATTTGTCCAAAATATGAATTTTGAACCTCTGGAGTAAATTGTGCCAAACGCTCTTTCACATCCTTATAAGTAGCATCAAAAACAAAAGCGGATGCATACATAAAAGCGGCATATTCCATATCGTTCACTTTCAATGCCAGACTATCACGAACAGTCTTCAGTATTAGCGGACGATGATATTCATTATACATTTGCCCGTATTTTGCCACACTATCATTTTGCTTTGTATCCTGATATTTCAGTATCTGACTGAAGATATCAATCATTTCAGTATTGGAAGACGCAGTCAGGCTATCGTACCTAGCCACCAACGAATTGTCATAAAAACCACCCGAATGACGAACCGCACCCAAGTAATCCAAAGACCCTTTCAGTTTTATATCATCACCTACACGAGCTATAATCTCAGCTCCGCGAATACAACTCCGTAACGGTTCACCCATTTTAGGCTGATGCATCAATAAATAAAAAGTAGTATGTTCCATAGGAATAAAAGCCGAGA
>ENA-OQAN01001206-OQAN01001206.1-human-gut-metagenome-genome-assembly--contig:-NODE-1206-length-11799-cov-1.770391_pt1 | contig 11799 bp, 15 predicted proteins | sample MGYA00242735_ERZ504527 | MGnify/ENA primary metagenome ERZ504527 (study PRJEB26092, sample SAMD00036230) | human gut metagenome | host: Homo sapiens | study: EMG produced TPA metagenomics assembly of...
GTTAACAAAGGATATATTGATAGAAGATATAACAAAAATTGCAACATGTAGGCATATGATGGCATTATGAAAAAGCTGATTCGGATAGACAAGGATGGAACAGTAAATATTACTCAATGTTGTATGGTTGCCGGTTTAGGTGGAATCCGTATCGTGACGGAAGTTTTGAGTATTATATCAATGAACCGATTCGTGATAATGATCCTAAGGCTACCGGACCTTTTATCATGGGGTGTATCGAATTGAATAAATAATTTTTATTACGTAATAGATGAGGTTAAGTTGTTTATAATCAACTATATATTTGTGGATGTAGACTAAAATAATTAGGTCTTATGGAAAAGATAATAAAATATTTATTCTTGTCATCACTTTTTATAAGCGGTGTTTCTTGTTCTGATTCAGATGGACAAGGAGGTCAAATTGAAGTTGAAACATTACCTGTGGAATCAGAAGTATTGGCTTTCCCTTCTGCCGAAGGTTATGGTAAGCATACTATAGGTGGACGAGGAGGAAAAGTCTATGAAGTTACTAATCTGAATGATAGCGGAGCTGGTAGTTTGCGTGCGGCTGTAGAAGCCAATGGACCAAGAATTGTTGTTTTTCGTGTTTCTGGTACAATAAAATTAAAGAGTAAGCTGTCTATCCGAAATCCATATATCACGATTGCCGGTCAGACAGCCCCTGGTGATGGAATTTGTTTGAGAGATAATTTTGTCGATATAGGCGCCAATCAGGTTATAATTCGTCATATTCGTATTCGTTTGGGTGACGAAACAAATGTAGAGGGAGACTGTATTACTGGCCGATATGCGGAAAATATCATTCTTGACCATGTAACAAGCACATGGAGTGTAGACGAATGTATGTCTATTTATCACTGTAAAAATGTAACAGTTCAATGGTGCTTGGTAGGTGAAAGTCTATTTCAATCTGTTCATAATAAAGGATATCATGGCTTTGGTGGTATTTGGGGGTCTGATTACAGTTCCTACCATCATAATCTGATTGTCAATAATTCCAGCCGTAACATTCGTTTTGCCAATGGATCAGGTCATACAGATTATCGGAATAATGTGATATATAACTGGGGATATAATAGCTGTTATGGAGGATTTGGTACAGAAAACGAAACATACAATTCTGCTTATTTTAATGTTGTTGCCAATTATTATAAACCGGGACCTGCTACAGAACCTGGTAAGGTTTCTTACCGTATAGCTAATCCAAGTATTGCGGACCAGAAAGGAGATAAACTTGGCTTATGGTATATTGCTGATAACTATATAGAAGGAGCTTCGGAAGAAGCCGAACGAGTGCGTAAAGACAACTGGGATGGTGGTGTACAAATAGATGACCAGTCTTTTATGTCAAAGATAAAATTGGATGAACCTTGGAAAGTTACAGAACCTGTTACTCAGCATTCCCCCCAGGAAGCATATGAACTTGTACTCGAAAAGGTTGGTGCTACTTATCCTCAGCGAGATCCTGTAGATACACGTATCATAAATGAAGTACGTACGGGAGTTGCAACTTACGAAGGGTATATAAGGCAGTCAAGAGGGTTGCAGATGCATCCAAGATTTCTGGTATTATAGATACTCAAAAAACAGTAGGTGGATGGCCTGAACTGAAAAGTGAACCAGCTCCTTTGGATAGTGATCATGACGGTATGCCTGACGAATGGGAGTTGAGATATGGATTAAACCCCAACGATGCTTCAGATGGTAGTAAAAAATATGATGATGGTTATACGTATGTCGAAAAGTATATTAATAGCCTCTGTGATTGAAAATAAAAGATTTAATGAGAGAATATCTCTGAAAAAATCTTGATGACTTAGGAGAGTTCGTACGAATTTTCTTGAAAAAATAATGGAGTTTTTCGCTTGAAAAAAGCGAAAAACTCCTGCTTTTTTATTATGCTATTTATCAGCGTATTACGATAAATGTTATTTGATTTTTTTCTTGAAGAACATATTTGGTGTATCGGGAATAGGCTTCCTTTTTTATTTTACCTCATCATAAGTACTGAATAATGGTTGCAGTAATTCAGGAATATCTACTCCTTGTTTTTTTATTTCTTCCAGACAGTTTTTACCTTTTTCGGTCAATGTGAAATACATCTGACGTTTGTCTTGTCTGCCTAGATGTCTGGTAACCATTTCTTTTTTTCTATCAGGCTGATAGTCTTCGATGCATGTGAGGGAGTCATGCCTGTGCGTTCCACAATCGTTCCGGCAGTGACGGTTTCTCCTCCGATGCTACACAGTACCATAGCTTCGTTCAGTGAGATACCGTATGTATTTATAAGTTGAGTTTCTAGTTCAGAGAGAGCTTTGAGCAGCTCTCTCATGATGCATATACATTTTATTTTTTCCATGGGTTTAAATAAATAAATTTACATTGGCCTGCTCTGCTCGTTCCATGTAAGTAGCTACACCTCCTATGGTCACATTATCCAGCAATTCTTCTTTTTTAACTCCCATAACATCCATTGACATCTGGCAGGCTATAAATTCTACTCCGTTGTCAATAGCTTGCTGGCGAAGAGATTCCAAAGAGTCGATGCCCTTGCGTTGCATGATGTAGCGCATCATGCGGGTTCCGATACCTCCCATGTTCATTTTTGAAAGCTTCAGCTTTAATGAGTTGGAAGGAAGCATCATGCCAAACATTTTTTCCGAAAATGTCTTTCTTAACTTGTGGCTTATGTACCTTTTTGATAGCGTTCAGTCCCCAGAATGTGAAGAATATAGTAACTTTCTTTCCTGTAGCAGCAGCTCCATTAGCCAGCACAAAGGTAGCTAAAGTTTTGTCAAGGTCATCGCTGAACAGAATGAATGTTTTTCCTTCTTCGGTTGTGATTTCCTTGATAGCTTTTTCGCAAGAAGATGCTTTTTCAATCAGTACGCGGTATGTTCCGTTTGCTGATGATTTCTCCAGAAAATGGTTACCTGTACTTTTGCACCATGCTTCTGCGTCGCGTGGAAAACCGGCATCGGTAGCATGTATTTCAAGACGTTCACCCGGATTCAGGGTTTCCATGCTTTTCTTCAGTTTCATAATCGGGCCGGGACACTGAATACCACAGGCATCTACTTTTATAACTTTTTCTGTTGCAGGTTGGCAGCAAGATGCTGTAGTGTGACAAGAAGACGATGGCTGTTCTGGCAGGCAGACAGGAGTAGTAGCAGCTTTGTAGGTTTTGATTCCTCCGATAAGGTTACGTACATCCTGATAACCGTTGTCTTTCAGTATACAAGAGGCCAGGTATCCTCGTAATCCTACACCACAATATACATAGACTGGCTTGTTGGTCGGGATATCGCTCATGCGTTCACGTAGTTCGTCGAGTGGTACATTGATGGCTCCTGGAATTTTGCCCAGGCTGTATTCATCGGCGGTGCGTACGTCTACCAGTGTGACTTTACTTAAATTAGTTTGCTGAAGTTCATGCCAGTACAGCGGAGTCATTTTCCACTTAGGATATTACCAGCTACATAACCCGACAATGCAACAGGATCTTTGGCCGATGAGAAAGGAGGCGCATAGGCATGTTCCAGTTCTGTCAGGTCGTATACCGTTCCGTTTCGTTTGATGGTCAGTGCATATTCATCAATACGTTTGTCTACTCCATCGTAACCGACAATTTGTGCTCCGTACAGTTTGCCGTCGGTGGGTGAGAAGGTGATTTTAATGTCTAGCATAGATGCTCCCGGATAATATCCGGCATGTGAATTAGAATGGATCGTTGCCGACAAGTAAGGTATATCCATTTGTTTCAGACGCTTGGCCGGAAGTCCGGTTGAGGCAACGGTCAGGTCGAATACTTTAGCAATGGCTGTACCGATAGAACCTTCATATTTTATCTTGTTACCAAATACCATATTGTCTGCACGATACGTGCCTGGCGGTTAGCTGGTCCTGCAAGGAAATTCAGCCAAGGTTTGTGAGTGATGGGGTGCGGATATTCTATAGCATCGCCTACGGCATAAACCGATTCGTCGGATGTCTGCAAGTATTCGTTTACATAGATTCCTCGCATTTCACCTATTTTTAATCCGGCTTCGGTTGCCAGACGGGTTTCTGCGCGAACACCGATAGAAAGCAGCACCATTTCGGCATTTACTTTGATGCCCGATTTAAAGTTGACGGTTATTCCTTCTGCTGTTTTCTCGAATGATTCTACTGCCTGTTCCAGATATAACCGAACGCCTTTTTGTTGCAGATGCTCGTGTACCAGTGAGGCCATTGAATAGTCGATAGGTCCCATTACCTGATTAGCCATTTCTACTACTGATACTTCGATGCCACTGTGATGGAGGTTTTCAGCCATTTCCAGACCTATGAATCCACCACCTACGATAACTGCGTGTTTTACAGCTTTCTGCTGCATGTAACTCTTGATATGGTCGGTGTCATTTACGTTCCTCAAAGTGAATATACCTTCAGTTTCAATACCCGGCAGGGGCGGACGTACAGGCGATGCTCCTGGTGAGAGCAAGAGCTTATCGTAGGATTCGGTATATGTCTTTCCGGCAGTACGGACAGTTACTTCCTTTTTCTTTACATCGATAGCTGTTACTTCCGAACGGTACGTACATCGATGTTGAAACGCTTGCCAAACGACTCGGGAGTCTGTACGAACAATCGCTCACGGTCTGAGATGACTCCTCCTATATAGTAAGGTAAGCCACAGTTGGCATACGAGATATATTCACCTTTTTCGAATAAAATGATTTCAGTTTTCTCTGTATTACGGCGGATACGTGCAGCGGCAGTTGCACCTCCGGCTACTCCTCCGATGATAATGTACTTCATATGTATATTCTTTTATGTTGTTATTATTTTCTAATGGAAAATTTTTGCAAAAGAAAATAATTTATTCTTTATGGATAAATTTTTCATTGGAAAATATTTTTGTCTTTAATTGTTATTAACATGTTGTGGCTTTCATGAGCTGAAAGTAGAGGGAAAATTGTAGAATATGAGTTGGATTTGCTGTACAAGACGTATTTTTTGTTTATTTTTGACACATAAAACTTTTATATATAAAAACATACAGATGAAACCAATACATTACACACTGTCTGTCCTGTTACTTGCTTCGGCTTCACTTTGGCAGAAAACAATGAAGGATATAAGTTCGAAACAGTAGTTAACCAAAAAGTCACTCCGGTGAAAGACCAGGCTTCTACCGGTACATGCTGGTGCTTTGCCACAACTTCTTTTGTAGAGGCAGAACTGTTGCGTCAGGGCAAGGGTGAATATGATTTGTCGGAGATGTTTATCGTACGTCAGAAATATATGAATCAGCTGAAAGATAATTTCTTGCGTCAGGGCAAAGGGAATATCGGCCAGGGAAGCATTACTACAAGCTGGATTACGGCATTCAATCAGGTCGGCATTGTACCGGAAGAAGTTTATATGGGTATTAATTATGACTCAAAATTACATAACCATTCGGAAATGGTGGAGTATATGACAGCTATAGCCAAAGAGGCAGTTAACATGAAAAAGTCATCTCCTCAGTATGAGCAGCTGATAAATAGTTTGTTCGATATTTATTTAGGAAAAGTACCTGAGAAGTTTACTTATAAAGGAAAGGAATATACCCCTAAAAGTTTTGCTGAAAGTTTGGGCATTTGTACGGATGATTATGTGATGCTGACAAGTTTTACTCATAAACCGTATTATGAGCCGTTTGAGATTGAGATTCCCGATAACTGGGAGCACGACCGTATGTATAATTTGCCGTTGGATGAGCTGATAGAGGCTACCGACCATGCGCTGACCAATGGTTATACTGTGTGCTGGGACGGTGATGTAAGCGAACGAGGCTTTTCTTTCTCGAATGGAATAGCCATTAATCCGGAGGTGGATGATGTAGACGAATATAAAGACAGTGACCGTGCTCGTTGGGGACAGATGACAAAGCGTGATCGTCTGGCAGAGGTGTTCCAGTTTAAGCATCCTTACCCGGAAGTGAATGTAACTCCGGAAGTTCGCCAGCAAGGATATGAATCGTTTGCTACAACCGATGATCATCTGATGCATCTTACTGGTATTGCTAAAGATCAGAACGGAACAAAATATTATATTACCAAAAACTCTTGGGCTGCCGACAGTAATAAATTTGGAGGTTATCTGAATATGTCGGAAAGTTATGTACGTGCCAAGACTATTTTTGTGATGATGCACAAGGATTCACTTCCCAAGGAATTGAAGAATAAGCTGGGAATTAAATAAAACGGATTTCCGGTTGAATCCATAGTAAAATGCAGACAAAAGAAATCTCTTAAATAGAAGTGTTGAAAGTATGAATGTTATGCTTCTGTTTGAGTTTGGATAAAATGAAATGAGGCTACTTTTTTAAGGTAGCCTCATTTCATTTTATTGTTTTGATATCATTCACCATTGTTCCGATATCCGTCAAAGAATTTTTTGAAAAACAGCCATTGATAGTCTATTGAATTATTCCAATAGGTGCTGCTATGTTTCCCGGGACGGATGATAAAATCGTGGAAAATACCTCGTTTTTCCAATTCTTCATGAAATTTCTGGTTGACTTCCAGGAAGAAATCTCCTGTGCCGCAATCGATAATTAATGCCAGATCACCATTTTGAATTTTATCCAGCTGTGTCATTACAGTGTACTCATCCCATCGTTGACGGTTTTTGGATAGCTCTCCAAGTTGTTCTTTCATTTTCCATTCGTGAAGGAAACGGACGAATGTCTACACCGCCACTGGTGCTGCCTCCTGCACCAAAAACATCTTTATGACGAATAGAGAGCCACATACCTCCATGACCACCCATGCTAAGTCCTGTTACAGCTCTTCCTTTCCGGTCCTTTATTGTTGAATAATGTGTATCTATATACTTTACCAGTTCAGAGGAAACGTAATGTTTCATATTGCTGTCGGCATGGTAGGGCTGTCCCAGTACCAGCTGTTTTTCCCGTCCGGACATACTACGATAATTCCATCCCGATCTGCATTTGAGGAAGTTCTGGCTTAATTCCCAACCAGGTAAGTGAGTTGCCTCCATATCCGTGCAGCAGATATAGGGTAGGGCATTTTTTCCCTTCTAAAGCTTGATCGGCACAATGACTGCTACTTTAATCTCTTTTTTCATTTTAGGACTTTCTACCGATAATGTATCGATACGTGCAGCCATCGTATTGAGGGCAAATGATAAAATCCCCAAGCTGCATACTATAATTCTTTTGATAGTCATTTTTATTTTGTTTTTTGTTATACCATATCATCTCCTGTTTTGGCAAAGGTAACTCTAATTGTTTTATGGAAAGGTATAAAACGTGAAATAATGGCGATTATCAGAGTAATGATAAATAGCCACCCCAGTATCTCTTTTAATGCCAGCAGCAGACTCTGTTGCTGCAAAGTAGTATAGAGCGAGGTTGTTGCCAGTTGGGTAGCTTCACTATATTCGTGTCCCTGAGCCAGGCCGCTTGTAAGCGATTGTGAGAATTTCGAGGCAGCCAGAGGATCAGCCATCGTTATGGTCTCGGATAAAGAGTGCATGTATTTTTGCTGTAGCCTGTATAGCGTATTACTGTAAAAAGATGTAGCTATGATAGGAGCTAATACAGAACGGAATATTATCAGAAAGAAGGCATTCGAAAGCAGGAACTTCGGATTCAAGTCTTCTACGGCAAACAGAGCGAAGGCTATAATCAGAGCAAGCATGCCCAATCCACGCAGAAGATGGGAAAGAACAACATTTCGTATGTACTTTCAGGCGAAATACCGAAATAAAGGATGCCGAAGAAAATAGCGAAGCATGCCATACCTCCAGCAATGAAAAAACGGAAACGCCAGCGTTGCCATCTGAACCACCAGAAACAGATGAATGCTCCTAGTATATATCCGGGTAAAAGCCAGATATAAAGTACATAAGAATGTGTACTGTCTACTTTTAGAATAGATGTCATGTAGTTCGTCAGTAATGTGGTTGATGTACTGAAAAACATGATGAGCATCATGTAAAAATAGCCAACTATAGCTTTAGGCTGATATAAGGGAGCCAGATTGACATAAGGAGTTTCGGAATGATATTGCATCCAGACAAAAAAAAGCTATCAGAATCGGTGCTATGACAATGTAAGCGCAGATTTTGTAGGATGACATCCAGTCGAGTATTTTTCCGTAATTGATGACATACATCAGCATCAGCAGACCGATAGCGATTACGAACATCTCCCGCAGATGCAATTCTTCTATGGGAATTTTCTGTAACGGGCGGTTGTGGCGATAGCAGACTATTACCAGCAATATAGCCAATAACAGCAGAAGCATCATAAAATAATACATGTACTTCCAGTTGTAATGATAGGCAAGTTCTGCTGTGAGTACCATAGATATCTGGCCACTTCCATATACTAATGGATAGAAGTATGAGTAGAATTCGCTACGGACATTTTTCGGACTGAATATCTTTTGTGCATGTCGGATAAACCAAAGCATGAGGAATCCTTTCAGAAAGCCTATAGCAAAACTGGCAACAATCAGAATATCCGCACTTTGCGAGCGGGCGCATATCCAGCTTAATATAAATTGCAAAGCCAGATCGGCGAGCAAAAGAAACTTGACTGAGAAAGCAGACAGGACTTTCGGTACGATGGGATAGGCTATTGCCATGCCTGCCGAAGCAGCGTAATACCCCATTGTTATATCTTCTGTATTGGTACCTAATGTGTTGGATACCTCAAGCATACTTCCTGTATACGAACCGTTGAGCATCGTTATAGGAAGAATAATAATGAAAATACTTATCAATGCCAGCCAGTTGGGAACCCACTTACGTACGGGTAATCCCAGTTCTCTCATATTTGTCATTTGCGTAATGCTTCTGTTTCTACCATCATTCCGGCACGCAGGTGTTGTGCATCTTCTTCACTGATATTGATAATATCGATACGGACTGGAATACGTTGTTGTACCTTTACAAAGTTGCCGGCAGAATTATCTGTGGGAACAAGAGAATATTTTGAGCCGGTTGCTTCTGATATAGCTGTAACCTTTCCTTCAAACACTTTTCCAGGCAAAGCGTCTACTTTAATACGCACCGGTTGTCCAATGTAAATGTTTACAATCTGCGTTTCCTTATAGTTTGCAGTAATCCATTTATCTTTGCTGCGGACCAGGTACGAAATGGTTTGTCCTGCCTGTACAAACTGTCCGGGCTCCAAGGTACGCCGCCCCATATATCCATCGTAAGGAGCAGTCACAACAGTATACGAGAGATTCAGGCGTGCCAAGTCTAAGTCGGCTTCTTTGCGGAGGATAGCTGCTTCAGCGCTGGTATTCTTTTTGCTTGCTTCCGAATATTGTGACAATGCTACACGTTTTTGTTCGAGTAAAGCCTGATAGCGTGCTTGTGCTGCGTCGTAAGCAGCTTTGGCTTGTTCGTATTGCTGTTCGGGTACAGATTCCTCTTTAAGTAACCGTTCGAAGCGATGATAGTCCTGTTCCAGTTGCCATAATTTAGCTTTTGCCTCGGCAATGTTTGCTTCCTGTACGGCAATGTTCGTATGTGAGGTTTCGATGCCTGAGTGGAGTGCATCCTTCGAACCTTGAGCGTCGAGTAGGGAAGCTTCTGCTTCTTTTACCTTTATTTGATACTCACGGTTGTCGAGAACTAACAAGGTATCTCCTTGATGGACAAATTGATGTTCCTTAAAGCGAACTTCTTTGATATATCCTGTTGCGCGAATATTCAAGGGTATGACGTATTGATCGACAAAAGCGTCGTTTGTTACTTCATAATTTATGTACCGCCAGAAATAAGTGGCAGTCCACCATAATCCCGAACAAGCAGGATGATACAGATGGTATTCAAAATGAAAATTGCGAATACGCAGTTTTCTTTAGTTTTTTCTGTTTAATTTCTAGTTCAGACATAGTGTTTGGGATTAAGTTTGTGAATTACAAGCGTCCGCAGGCGCGTTCCAGTTGATAATAAGTATAAATAACCCGGGTACGCTGAAGTGAGCTGAAGTTCTGCATTCAGACGGACAGAGTTAGCATCCAGTAAATCTGTCAGTATAGCCAGCTGGTTCAGATAGCGGTTTTGCATGATACGATAGTTTTCTTCTGCCTGTTTGACAGAGAGTTTTAATGCTTCTACCTGTTGCAGTGCTTCATGATGACGAAGGTAGGCCGTACGTACATTAACTTTGATTTGCTGCACCTTTTGTTCTTCGATGTTCTGGCTAAGTCTTACCGCAAGTTTATTTTCTTTAGTCTTATGGTTGTTTTTGTATAATGACGAAAGAGGGTATGATACAGACAAGCCTATGTTCCAATTATTATTATACATGTCGGTCATTGTTCTCGAGATAGGACGTGCCAGTGTATTGGCTGCATAAAGCGATATGTTTGGCAGGTATTCAGCTTTTGCCAGACGGACATCGTTTTGTGCTACTTCCGTTTGCTTGCGTAACAGTAATATTCCCGGATCATTCATACAAGCTTGTGCTACGTAGTCATCGTATTTTTCAAGGGCAATGGAACGGTAGAGCAAGGCTGTATCTGGCAATAACAAGCAGTTTTCGTTAATTCCTAGTAAGATATCCAGTTGTTGAGATACAAGTGCGATACTATTTTCCGTTTCTGTAAGTGAAAGGCGGTCGTTAGTAAGTTGCATTTCGCTTCGAAGTACATCATTATTTGTTATGAGTCCCTCCTTTTTCATCTGCTTGATATCTTTCAGCCGACGTTCTGATTCTTCAATGTTTCGAGTTAATACGTCGTGCTGGCGGAATAAACTAAACAAGCTCATATATTGCTCCAAGAGATTGAGCTTTATATCAGCACGGTCTGTTACGGTCTGAAGAGAGGCTATCTCTTTTTTCAGATCTGCTTTATGTATAGCATATCGTATCTTACCTCCTTGATATAAAGGTTGAGTAAAATTTATGGCATAATTTTGTGACCAGTCGGGGGTATCTGGATAGGTTGCGTCTGATAAGCCATGCTGGAAAACAACGGGTTGTCCTATAACACCTCCGTTAAGCCCTATCTGTAAGTCGGGTAACAGTGAAGTACGTGCTGTCTTTCCCTGCTCGTGTGCCATTGATTCCTGTACTTTGTCCGCCTGGAGTTTCAAACTGTTTTCCACACCTAGACGGAACAGCTCATCCACGGTAAGAAACAATGAATCAGCTGGGGAAGCTATGCTTTTACAATAACTTCCTGAAAGTAGAAAGACAAGTAAGTATTTATATATTTTCGAGTACATCATATACGGATTTTAATTCGGACATCATGGTTCTGATGCTTTCAAGCCCTATTATTTGTTCTGCATTTACATATACTTGATCCAATATGGGCCGAATCTGATTACGGAATTCTTCGCCTTCTTTTGTAAGGTAAACCAATTTGCTACGCCGGTCTGCGGGATCTTCTTTACGACATACGTATCCTTTTTTTTCCAGGTTATTCATCAGATTAGTCAGGCATGCTTTGTCTTTGGCTGTTCGTTCCGCTAAAACTTGCTGGGTGATACCTTGCTCGTGCCACAGGCTACTTAATATTTGTAGCATTTCGAATGTGATTCCTGCATTATTCCTTTTTAAAGTTTCGTTGCATGGCTCTACGGAAAGACATGCGAGTGCGGAATACCTGCAGCATTAACTCTCTAAACTCTCCTCCTTCTCTCATGATTATCTTTTTACTTTTGAACTGCAAAAAGTTACGAATTTTAGTCTTATTAGTCAAATATTTGACTAATTATTCATTGCGCATGATTGGAGTTATATGTAGAAAAACTG
>ENA-OQAN01001210-OQAN01001210.1-human-gut-metagenome-genome-assembly--contig:-NODE-1210-length-11788-cov-2.786382_pt1 | contig 11788 bp, 16 predicted proteins | sample MGYA00242735_ERZ504527 | MGnify/ENA primary metagenome ERZ504527 (study PRJEB26092, sample SAMD00036230) | human gut metagenome | host: Homo sapiens | study: EMG produced TPA metagenomics assembly of...
AAATATATTTGTATACAGTAGGGAATCAGCCAGAGTGCATCACTTGCGCGGGTATGCCGGATGACCGGTTTCCTGTACATAGGATGCATCATCCGGTGTATCCTCATGTCCCGGATTATGTGTGAATTTCACAAGTGGAAGACCGCCGCCGTTATCTACCTGTGCTGACAGCATGAAACGGATCTTATCCAGTGCCATTTGGGGTGCAAGATGGATCACACCCTGGATATCCTGTACAGTATCACGGTATCCATATCCGTTACGAAGTCCGCAATAAGTAAAAGATGCTGCACGTGACCAGATAAATGTCATAAAACAGTTATATGCGTTCCATGTATTGATCATGGTATCGAATTCCGGACTTGGTGTTCTGATCTGAAAATGTGCAAGCTGTCCGTGCCAGTAACTGATCAGTCTTCAAGCTCCACCGCGCATGTTTTTTCACAGTCTGCATAATGTGCTATAATCTCCGCTGCTTCATTATCCTCCTTCATTCCTGCCAGAAAAGCCATTTCCCGACTTTCTCCCGGTTCCAGAGTAATTACAGTTGAAAGAGCTCCACAGCTGTTTTCATTATAATTTCCCTCATTACATAATACACCGGCTTCAACCCCTGACGGATTGTTGTATCCGTGATATCTTCCAAGGAATTTTTCCCTGTCACCACACCAGGAAGAAACCTTCTCTCCAGCCAGGCCGAAGAATCGGTTGAACACGTTCTTGTTATCAACCTCTTCCCCATCCTTAAGGCCGTCCAGATTCGCATGGATCATCTGACGTACACGATCTCCACAGAATACTGTTCTTGTAATATACTGGGAATACTGCAGATTCACCTGATCCTGTTCATAATTGCTGTTATTTGTAAACTCTGCATATCCAGTCACACTGATCTCACGTTTTCTGTCTGAGCAGTTGGTAACTTTCAGATTCCATACCTCGTAGGACTGCCCAAGCGGTACATAGTATCTCACCTCTGAATGTATCCCGCTGTAATCTGCCATCATTTTAGTATAGGCTGTGCCATGATGACATTCACTTTTATACTCACTGAGATCTTTGCCAACCGGCTGCCAGGATGCTGACCAATAATCTTTTGTGTCATTATCCCTGAGATAAATATATCTTCCCGGCTGATCAAACTGATTAAAAATATATCTCAGGATTCTGCCGTTCGCCCCGGATTTTGCAAAGCTGTATCCCCCTGCATTATTGGAAACGATTGCTCCGTATTCCGGCGATCCCAAATAATTCACCCACGGAGCAGGTGTGTCCGGCCTGGTAATCACATATTCCTTTTTTTCTTCATCAAAATACCCATATCTCATGCCATACAATCTCCTGTTCTGTATATTTTCCGTAACATTGTCTGTTGTTACCTATTTTCTACACTATAACTGATATGCAGATAGCAATATACAAAATAAAAGATTAAAATATCAGATTCATGACATAAGATATGGATATAATTCTTTACAATTCTTCCTCCGTGATCACCAGCTTCATGGCCCAGGCCGGGATATCCACATCCTCAGGCTCCTGTTCCATAAATACAAATGCTGTCCGGTATGGCGGCATCTTTGCCGGAAAAAGCCCGTATCCGTCTGTAAAATACACCAGGCCCTTCAGATTTTCAAACTCACGTTTTTCCATCAGCTCTTCCACATAAGCAAAAGCCGGACGGAAATCTGTACCTCCATCACCGTAAAGTTCCAGGCTGTTCATATACTCCTGCAATTCCTCTGCACCGGTGATCTTTACATCCGAATGCACCTTCTCATCACACTGGATAATGTGTATATTTACCTTCTGAAAAAAAATTCCCGCTGTCGCTTAAGATCCCATAGGTTTCCTCCAGAAATCTCTGTACCAGTTCTCCTGAACAGGACATAGAGGTATCGATCACAATGACAAATTCCGAAACTTTTTTCACTTCTCTGGTTTCCAAGGGTTCGATCAGCGGCATATTCCCGTAAAGGGAAAGCCCGTAGGTATAAAAATTATAATCAAAGCTGTCCGGATCTACAGTCAGTTCTTCCCGAAATACTGCAAACTTCCGCAGAAATTCCCGATAATCATATCGTTCCCGGTTCTCTATTTTCAGCTGGTCCAGAAAATCTCCGTCCTGCTCTCCTGACTCTCTGGAAAAAGTTCCAAGGTCTGTCTCGATCCCATCGCTGATATCTCCCCATTTTTTGCTAATCAGGGGATTGGGTTTCCGGTCGGGCTGCTGGTTTGCCCAGTATTTATGGTCGTCCACGTAGAACTCTTTTTCAAGCTGTGCCAGTTCTTTTTCCTTCAGAAATTCTTCTTTCAGAATCTTGTAGATTCTCTCTGCATTCAGCGTCTTCTTTTCCTTTTCCAGAAGACGGTAGGTTTCCCTCCGGAGAAGACTTCTGGAATATCGGACTGAGCGGTGGTAGATCCCGTCGATCATATGCTCCACTGCAATATCGCAGCTTAAATTCCACAAACGCTTCTCTATTCCCGGCTTCCCAAAGTGCCGGAAAATGCAGTGAAATACCATATGGAGATATCCTCGATTCACAAGAATCCTGTTTTCTTTATAAAGCCCGCCAAGCTGTGCGGATGGAAGTACATCACAGCCCCGTCTGTTCCAAACGGACTGACCGAACCATCCATCTGATAAATAAAGCTACTCAGCGCCACATCCAGAAAACGCATGCCAAGATACAGCTCGTCTCTTGCCGCCCGGAGGATGCTGCTGCCGATGTCCTGGAGACGCTGGGTTGCCTCCTGGGAATTGGATCCTGACCGGGCAGGAAGTTATTTTTTATTGTTTTCAGTTGTTTCTATATCACTCATAACTGAAACTTCTTTCTCCTTTAACAGGGCACCTCTCATTTTCTGTCTCCCCGGCCACCTTCTGCTCTTCCTTCTGCATCCGGCTGCGTTCATTCATCAGAAATGCGGAAATCTCCATATCCTTCTTCCCGGACGCCACATCAATACTATGTTCCAGGCCCTCTCTGTTCCAGAGTTTTTCCCGAGAAAGCAGCTCCAGACCATTTAGCTTCCGCTTTCCACCAGAAATTCCCCGATATCCTTAAGATTTCCCCGGATATATCCTCATACTGTTTCTTCGCCTTTTTACTCAGTTGCCACGGATGACAAAGTCGTCCGAAGCTCATATCCACCAGGACCTCCAGCTTATCCATTACCACTGCCATATCAAACAGGCTGTCATACTCTGCGAAATCCAGTTCTTTGCTGTAGAAGCATTGCCGGTAATTGGTCCCTGAGCCATGATACTCCGTAAACAAAATTCTCGCAGGCGTATTCTCCACCGCCTCATCATAATGCTCCGGAAAAACCATATGCGCACGTTTTCCACTTGCCTCACCATTTTCATACAGAAAATCCACATCGATCTTCTGCCACAGCTCACCGAGGATCTCCTTTGCACAGGACTTGAGCCCTTTTTTCTGATGGATCACAAGCTCCTTCAGCCCGCTGCAGCCCGTAAACGCCCCGGTTCCCACCTGCATCAGCGTATCCGAAAATTCCAGCCGTTCCAGTTTTTTGCATCCATAAAAAATATATCTTCCGATTTCCTTCAGTGTATCGGGAAAAACGATCTCCTGCACTTCCTCCCCGGCAAGAAGTCTCTCTTCTCCGAACGAAATTACATCTTCGCTCTCCCAGGTTTCTGCATCTTCTTCTCCATCCTTATGTGCAGAAAACGCATACGGCGCCGCACTGACTACCGGAAGACCATTGATCTCTTCCGGCAGCACGATCCGGTCATCGGTACCATAACACCGAACGATCTCTATTGCATTATTTTTAATTCTGTAATGTATTTTCATCGTACACTTTCTTCCCTATGTCACAATAATAAAAATTTCTGTTTCCTATTGTAGACTTATTCCAAACAAAAAACAACCCATCGGACCACTGATGGCAAGTCAGTATCCTGCGGGTTGTTCGTTTCTTTTATCATAAGGTTGGAGGAATTGCTATATTTTTATCGGTCTATACTTTGAGTTTTTTCTCTTCAGGATTTAAAGTTTCCTGTAAACTTCCATACCATATCCGGCTGTTCCGAAGATAGGTAACGTTAGGTCTCCAGGTCGCGATCACGGTATCTTTAGAATTGACCCAGAAGGAATACTCTTCCCTGTAGGAAGTGTTGAGCAGTCCACAGACAGATATAACGTTTCCTGATCCATTCCATAAGCAATGCTGTGATATCTCTTTGTAAAATCATCCGGATAAAGATCGTTCTGTTTCCAGCTCTTAAATCCTGCATAAGCAATCTTTTTCTCACCCTGGACTATCATTTCCAGACGCAGTTTACATCCTTCCGGAATGATCTTTGCACTTTCAATGTTTCTCGGATTTTCTGTAAAAATAATCTCCCGGTTAAATAATCCACTGAGTTCTTTTTCCGCAGTTTTCAGTCTGCCTTCCGGCTGTGGCAGAGAAAGGCTTTTTATTTTTGCTTCCAGATATTTCTCTCCTTCTTCCCGTTTTTCTTCCGGGCAAGGTATGGAAACTGCTTCCTTCATATATTTAAGGCAGATATCTGCCGCAAGATATTCTCTCGCACCTGCGGTAATGCCAATAGCAACCGGAAGTTCCCGGAAGCACACCAAATACTGTCCAAATGCTCCTTCTGCCGCAAAGATCTCTTTTCCTGCTTTGATGTGATATGCATAATGAGTCAGTGCTTTTTTCTCATCTCCGGGAATTACGACTCTTGACTGTCCCATCTCTTCGATCCACCACTGTGGCACCAGCTGCTCACCCTTCCAGTTTCCTTTCTGGAGAAGGAGCTGTGCCAGTGTGGAAATCTGATCTGCGGTCAGATACATGCCCCAGCCGCCGGTATTATGTCCCTCAGGACTTGTAAGCCAGTTGATCTTTCCAAAACCAAGTTTGTCAAAAACACGTTTCTGCATAATGGACAGACAGTTTTCACCCATAACTTTGGTCACGATCCTGGAAAGTGTATAGCTGCATCCGGAATCATAATGAAAAACTTTTCCGATATCTTCTTTCAGCTTAGGCTGTCCAAGCCAGTTCTTCTCCCAGTCTTTTCCAGTCTGGAAACCATACATTATTACAGCATTCCGGGGAACCGGCCTGCATGGTAAGAAGATCATATACGGTAATATTTTCCAGGGCTTCATCATATTCATCCGGAAGATCTTCTCTCACATAATCCAGAAATTTATCCTCCAGATGAAGTTTTCCCTCATCCACCGCAAATCCAACACAGATACTTGTTCCGATCTTTGATAAAGAATGCATCATCTGCGGCTCTTCCATTGAGAAAGGTGCCCAGGCTCCTTCAACAACCTTTTCTCCTTTATACCGTACAGAAATACTGTGTAATTCTACGGTGTTCTCAAGTTCCTCAAGCATTTTTGCCAGCTTGAACGGATTTAATTCATTCATTTTTTTCCTCCTCTGCAGGCTGCCATATGGATGTCTCGATACGGATTCCACCTTTTCTGGTGAGATATACACCAATCAGGATCAATGCAACCATAACTATAACAGCAGATACTGCATATACAAGTTTAATACTGAAAATTCCTTTTATAAAAATAATCGTGTAAATGATGATACTGATGGTACAGAATACGTAAAGTCCTGCACTGGAAAGGTGAAATTTGTTCTTCTTCCAGGTATCCGGATATTTCTTCGGAAGACGTGAAATTGCATACACAACTGTAACATTCATAAAAAATGTGATCACCTGGAAAATATTTGTGATCGTCACGATACTCATATCAAAAATGATCGGAAGCAACACTACGATCAGTGTGTAGGTATAGATCAGGTACGGTGCTCCGAAACGGTTTTCCTTCAGAATTCCTTTCGGCAGCCATCCATCCTTGGCAGCCTGAGCGATCGGATATCGTACATCATTAAATACACCATTCAAAGTAGTGATGATTGCCATGATCGGTCCACCGATCATAAAAAGTTTATACACAATACCAGGAAGGATCTCCTGTGCTGCCGGAAGGATTGTTTCCACACCTGCAACTTCATCGTGAGGAAGCACCCCACCTGTAACCATCGCAAGGCCCACATAAATAAAAAGCAGACATGGCACGCAGGACATTGCCGCAAACGGAACATCTTTCGTTGCTCTTTTCGCGTCTTTACCATACCACAGAACATTGTAGTAACCATTTGCGGAATTGATAAGAAGAAGTGCCGCCAGCATAAAGCCTTTAAAGCCGCCGGTAAACATCTTATCTCCTGAAAAATCAAAGATCGGCTGTCTGATCTGTGTAAGTCCGAAAACAACATACAGAACCATTGTGATCAGAAGAACCGTTGATAATATCTTGCTTACCTTTGCAAAAATATCCATTCCCAGAAGATTCAGAACAAACAGGATAACAACACCTGCGAATTGCCAGTGCTTTCACTGTAATTCCCGGGAGGAGATTATTCAAATACAATCCCAGTGCCAACGCAAAAGAACTGTTGAGGATCGGCGTTACCAGTTTCGTATAAGCTACCAGACCTCCGGTGCTGACTCCGGAAAGGTTCGTTACGATGGAATACGGGCCTCCTGCCACGCGCATGGTCCCACCAAGAATAATATACGGAAAAACCATAAAGAATCCCATGACAATCGCTGTCAGATAAGCAAGCCATACAGAATAACCGGTATAAGCCATTGCCGGTCCGATCAGAGTTACCATTCCGGAGCCGATTACCATTCCTACTGCGATCGCAAAAAGATCACCACGCTCAAGTATACCCGGTTTCGGTTCCGGCTTGTTCACAATTATGTTCTTGTCGTTCATTTCATTGCGCCTTTCTTTACTTTTTATTTTTTATTTTTTATATTGTATACATAAAGAATAGTGAAAAACGCCGTAACTGTCAATAACAATTAACAATTTCGGCGTTTTGTAAAAATTATCTGTTCTGTTTTTGTATACTTTTACAGAAAAATGGTAATTTCTACAGCCTAATTATACCGTTGCACAAAGTTCTCACAACTGCTTTTTATATGTTTCTGCATACGCAGATAACATTCCATAGCATCACCTTTTCGAATACTTTCTACAATTTCCTCATGCTCTTTCAGAGATTTTCTTACGTACTCTTCTTCATTTACCAGTACGCCTCTAGACAGTCCGTTCCACAGTTCTGACAGCATATTTTTAAGTTTATCATTTCCTGCTGCTGTCCATAATTCCATGTGCAAAGTCTGATTGAGACTTGAATAACTTTCAAAATCACCTTTTTTCTATCTCTTCTCTGGAAACCTTGAGGATCTGATCAATCCTCTGAAGATCGATCTTATTTTCACAACACAAAACACAGGCTTCACTTTCCAGTGCCGCCCGCACCTGAAAATGTTCGCGGATCGTTTTTTCATTCACTCCAAGAACTACTGCACGTTTATTTCGCTCCAGTTCCAGAAGTCCATCTCTTGCCAGAATCTGAAAGGCTTCTCTTGTAGGTGTAATGGACACTCCAAGTTCCTGCGCAGTACTTTCCAGTGTCAGAATTTCCCCCGCCGGAATTTTTTTTGAAAGAATTGCCTCTCTGAGATTCGCCGCAATCTTTTCTCTTATGGGTAAAGTCTTTATTGGTTTAAGTCCCAGCATGTATATACTCCTGTTCTTATAGATCTTTTTTATTTAGATGAATATTAACAGTATTCTATTCTAGCGTATTTTTACTGTATTGTAAATTACCATTAAGACAGGTACCCACATTCTTGCAGGAGACTTAATTGACTTACACATTTTATAAATACTGGCTGAACTCCACCTTCTCCTTATTCGGGCCTTCAATAGTAAAAAATTTCACACCATTCTCCCAGAACGGCAGAAAATGCACCTCGTCATTGGTGGTATTCAGTCCTGCTGCTGTCACCAACTCGTGGACTTTCTCCACATCCTTCACATCAATGGCAACATGGTCAATGGCGCCGGATTCCATTTTTGCTGCTTTGTTCTCGTAAGTCTCGATCACAAGATTTCCAAGCTTCAGGAAAGCAACCTTCTCATTGGCAGCCTCGTTCACCGTCTGGAAAGCGATCTTAAATCCCAGTGCCTCATAAAATTTAATGGTTGTCTCAATATCATTGGTTGGCACACCTACGTGCTGAACTCCGTTCATCTGATCTTTTAAATTCATTTCAAAACCCCATCCTTTCATAAATCTGACATACTCATAAACACAATCGCTTCGCAATTTAGATTCAACTCTGCTACAGTTTTATGAATACGATCACTTTGCAATTCTGCGTTCCACCTGTGCAAGCTCCGGCATTGCCGGGATCGCACCTTTTTTCTCCACGCAGAGACTGGCCACTGCATTGCCGAAACGGGCAAATTCCTTCAGATCCTCCTGGGTCAGCTCGTCCAGATGTTTCTCTGCTGTGCTGACTTTGTACAGGAAACCGCCCCAGAAAGAATCTCCGGCTCCGTTCGTGTCTGCGATCTGTTTCACTGCAAATCCCGGTACCATACAGCCGCCATCCTTGCCGTAAAGATATGCTCCTTCGCCGCCAAGTGTAACTGCCACAACTTTCACGCCCTGGCTGTACAGTGCTTCTGCTGCCTCCCGGACATCCTTATGATCTGTCAGAAGTTCTGTCTCTTCATCCGAAATCTTCATAAGATCCACATAGGGAACCAGGCTTCTCATATGCTTCTTCGCTGTCTTTTCATCCGGCCACAGAGATGCACGGTAATTGGGATCGTAAGAAATCACGCTGCCCTTGTTTTTTGCTCTTTTTACCGAATAAAACGTGGTATCTCTTGCAGGCTGATCCGTCAGGGACAGGGATCCAACATGAAAATATGGGTATGATCCAGCACATCCACATCCACTTCTTCCTTCTGGATCTTCGTATCCGCTCCCGGTTTTCTTGCAAAAGAGAAAGTCCTCTCTCCAGTCTCGCTGACTTCCACAAAAGCCAGTGTAGTAAAATAATTTTCGTCCAGGAGCATACCCTTGGTATCCACGTTTTCTTTCTCAAGAACAGATTTCAGGAACTTTCCGTGCATATCTTTTCCTGCTTTACCGATAAATGCAGTATGAGCTCCCAGTCTGCTGGCTGCAACTGCAACATTGGCAGGTGCACCGCCCGGATTTCTGGCATACAGCATCTGTCCATCCTCATTGATATCCTGAGATGTAAAATCGATCAGGATCTCACCAAAGGTTGTGATATCATAGATGGATCTTTTCACAGCATCTCCTGTGTCCACAATAAGGTTCTGATCAAGCAGCTGAAAAAGGATCTTCTCGCATTCTTTCTCATTATCTGTATGTATATGAAGCTCTCCCTCGTCAAACTCAGGCATACTTAAGACACCAAGCATAGACTTCGCATTTACAACATAACGGCCATAACATAATTCTACATCATAGGGGATGGATTCTGCAATACTTACCAGCTTTCTTGCATTCTGCATTGTGCCTAAAATTACTTTTACTATCATTTTTGTCTACTCTCCTATGCAAAATACTTACATAAACCGTTCTCGTAACCCTGGTTTTATTTTACATATTTATGAATAGTTGCCTTTACAGCTCCGGGTCCTGCGATCATCTCACGGAACATATCCTCGATCTTCTCTCCGACACCATCTTTATAAAGGTCTGTGAAGAACAATCTCTCATTGGAAAGGATCGGCTTCAGCTGATCCTTGAAGGTTTCCGGTTTTCCGATCACGATATCGCCAAGCTGCTCTGTGATCTCCTCATTCATCGGGTCCGGTGCAAGCTCAAATTTGTTTCCTTCGTCATCTACAGCCAGCATGTATCTCAGCCAGCCTGCGATTCCCAGCGGGATTGCTGTCAGTCTGGAAGCATCTCCAAATTTCTTCACATATGCTTTTACAGTCTCACCGAAACGGATACCTACCATCTGGGACACATCTACAGCCAGACGAAGGTTGGTATCTCCAAGATACTCATTCGGGAAACGGTCATTAAAGAGTTCATCCACAAATGCCTGCGGGGAAAGGATTCCAGGATCTGCAACTACCGGAAGTCCCTCGTCATAAGCAACCATACGGGCCATTTTCATCATATCTTCGTTCGTGTTCAGCATATGTGCAAACAGATCATAGCCAAGTACCACACCAAGAGGGCCGGTTGCGGAATGTACAGGATTCAGGCATACGGTTACTTTCATTCTCTCGGAAAGATTGACGGTATTTCTGTCCGCCATATATACGCCGAAGCCTTTTTCCAGAGCAGGGCGTCCGTTAGGGAAGCTGTCCTCGATAACAAGATACTGTGGCTTCTCAGCATTAACAAATGGTGCTATGTATGTCTTCTTTCCTGTGATCACCGGCTGCATGTCTTCAACGCCAAGCTTCTCAAGGTCTGCTGCGATCTGCTCGCTTGGACGAGGTGTGATCTTGTCGATCATGGTCCACGGGAATGCAACCACCTTCTCGTCCGTTACATAATCTACGAAGCCATCATCTACGAAGCCCGCTTTATGCCATTCCTCTGTCATAGTCAGCACGGACTCACGAAGCTTGGCGCCGTTCTGTGAGCAGTTGTCCATGGATACCAGGGCGATCGGATATTTCCCTGCTTTATATCTCTCATTCAGCATAGCCACAAGAACTGCCATTGCTCCCGTTGCCTTATCCGGTCCGTTCTTAATATCTGCTTCCACAAACGGGAACCATGTTCCGTCTGCTTTCTGGAGTGCATAACCCTTTTCTGTGATAGTGAAGGAAACCAGCTGCAGGGATTTAGCCGCAAAAATTTCTTTCAGGCGGTCCCATTGTCCAGCATCAGATGACTGTGCTTTCACTGCTTCTGCAAGCGCCCCAAGAACTTTGTATTCACGGTTCCATCACCGTGGAGAATGACATTTAAGCCAAGGTTGTCATATGGCGCGTAAATCTTATCTACTACATCATAATCAAAGGTCTCTACACATGTGATGCCTCTGTCAAGAACTCCCCCTTCCAGAAGACCATCTGCAATACCTCCGATAAATACACGGAAGATATTTCCGATTCCGAAATGTACCCAGCCTGGCTCCTTCTTCGCTTTCTCAGTAACTGCCTCTACATCGTATCCTGGAAGATTGATGCCTGCTTTCTCCCATGCTTCACGCTCTTTGATTCCTTCTCTTGTTAATTTCATGATAGAACCTCCTTTTTTTCGTTCATTTCGTTATTTATGTCTTTTACTTATGTTTATGTCTTAACTGTAAGTAGAGTATAAAACTTTCCTTTTTAAAAATCTATTGGCAAAGCGTCTAATTTTACTCTTATTTTTTTGTTTACTTTTACCCGTTCTCCCCTACATTGCATTTCCCGCAAATTTATACTAAAATACATTTAACAAATGTAGCAAGAATTCTCTCACCTCTTCAGGTGGTGAGATGAATTGCACATCGGAGCATGTCTGCTCAAAAAAATCTCTATAGTATAAAAGAAACACTTGTTCTCCCTTCCCTGATGTAGTATACTGAAAAGAACAATTAGTTCATAAATACATATCCGTTGATATAAGAAAAAGGATGATAAATATAATGGAGTTAGACCATGAAAGATGCATTCTGGGGTCAGATATTCTGTCTGCTCAGTGCAGGCGGAGCAACGATTGAAACGATACGGCAGTATATAGAAAGCCAGGGTGAGAAGAATGAACCGCGCCGTAAAAATAAGGATTTATCCAAATAAAGAGCAGAGAGTTCAGATAGAGCAAACAATCGGCTGCAGCCGCTTTATCTATAACCAGATGCTTGCAGATAAGATCAGCTATTACCAGAAAGAAAAAAAGATGCTCCGGAACACAC
>ENA-OQAN01001212-OQAN01001212.1-human-gut-metagenome-genome-assembly--contig:-NODE-1212-length-11779-cov-2.154909_pt1 | contig 11779 bp, 17 predicted proteins | sample MGYA00242735_ERZ504527 | MGnify/ENA primary metagenome ERZ504527 (study PRJEB26092, sample SAMD00036230) | human gut metagenome | host: Homo sapiens | study: EMG produced TPA metagenomics assembly of...
TCGGCAAAGGTCTCCTTCTTTGCGGGCGCAGCCGTCTCGACGGCATCCTCGTCTGCATCGGAATCGTCATCGACGGCAGTCTTCTTGGGCTTGACCGGTGCCGAAGCGGCCTCACTTACCGGATCGATAATCTCGGACTGAACAACGGCCGTCATCTTTTCCTGCGTCTCGCGGAACTGACGAATGGCACGGCCGATCGTGCGGCCCATCTGTGGGAGCTTATCCGGGCCAAACAGCAAAAAGCCGAAGACCACGATGATCGCGAGCTCACCCTCTCCAATACCAAACACACATACCTCCAAGGCTCGATGTGAGTCGAGCCCGCACCGCGCCATTCGGCCGGAACTCGTCTATTCATTCGGTCAAGTATAGCGCCCGGACGCCAAAACGTCCGAGCGCATCACAAACATATGCCAAACGGCACGCCCTTTTTGGGGGCAAAGATTATGCCGCGTGATCGAAATCTCCTGGTCGACGCCCAGCAGCTGAACCACGCGCATCACCTGGGGCTGCACATTAGTGCAGCTAAAGCGCTTACCGTGGTCGACCGCGTGGTGCGCGGCGCCCACGAGCACGCCAATGCCCGTCGAATCGATGTAGCTCACCTGGCAAAATCGAGCTCAACGGCCTCAGTGGCTGCTCGAGCGCCAGGTCAATGGCATTGCGCAGGCTATCGGCGTTAGAGATATCGATCTCGCCGGTCACCTTAATGGTGTAGATCTCCGGTGTGGGTTGGTGGAAATACCCAAATCCATGTATACGCTCCTTTACGTATCGAAAGTGCGGATAGTACTGGGCGCGGACTTGCGGGGCCCTAGGCGTTAGGCGCGCTCGGCACGAGCAAGCTCGGCAGCGACGAGCTTGACGGCCAGCACCAGTACGTCGAGTGCTGCCTCCAGGTCCTCGACCGTGGGATAGCTCGGCGCGATGCGGATGTTGGTGTCGCGCGGATCCTTGCCATAAGGCCAGGTGGCACCAGCCGGCGTGAGCCTGACGCCCAGGTCGGCACAAAGCGCGGCGACCTTCTGGGCCGAGCCCTCGGGGCCATCGAAACTCACAAAGTAGCCGCCATGGGGATGAGTCCAAGTGGCGCAACCCGTGTTGCCCAAGCCCTCGGTGAGTTTACGCTCAACGGCCTCAAAGCGCGGGCGCAGGAACTCGGCATGCTTTTTCATGTGCTCCTTGACCGCCTCGATGGTGGGAAGGAAGCGCACGTGGCGCAGCTGGTTGAGCTTGTCGGCGCTGATGAGGCCGGCCTTCAGGCGCTTGGAGAACTCCGCGATAACCGCGGGGCTCGCACCGATAAAGCCGATGCCGGCGCCCGGGAAGGTGATCTTGGACGTCGATGCAAAGGCCACCACGCGGTCCTCGGTGCCCGCCGCGCGAGCGAGGTCAAAGATGTTGGCGAGCTCGTCGGTCTCGTCGTACAGGTCGTGCACGCAGTAGGCGTTGTCCCAGAAGATGCGGAAATCGGGCGCGGCCGTGGGCATCTCGACCAGGCGACGCACGGTGTCCTCGCTAAAGGTGATGCCCGTGGGGTTGGAATACTTGGCACGCACCAGATGCCTTGATGGAGTCGTCGGCGGCAACCAAGCGCTCGATCTCGTCCATGTCGGGGCCGTTGTCGGTCATCGCGACGGGGACATTCTCGATACCCAAGTCGGCAGTGATGCCAAAGTGGCGGTCGTAGCCGGGAACAGGGCACAGGAACTTGACCTTCTTGCCGTCATGCGCGGCCTCATAAGCCTCCCAAGCTCGCTACCGCACGAGCCGCAGCGCCAGAACATGCCGGCGATATCGTGCTCGATCAGCAGGCTCGACGAACCCAGTACGAGCGTCTGCTCGGCGGGGCAACCCAGGAACTCCCCCGCCAGCTTGCGTGCCGAGGGAATGCCCTCAAAGCAACCGTAGTTGGAGCAGTCGACGTTGCCGTCGTGCAGATCGGCATCGGCATTGAGGATATCGAGCATAGGTCGAGAGATGTCCACCTGGGAGGGCGACGGCTTGCCGCGGGCCATGTCGAGCGCCAGGCCCTTGGCCTTGACCTCGGCGACCTCGGCTTTGAGCGCCTCGATGGCGGCATCGAGTTCGGTGGTTTCCATCTTCTGGTAGATCGTCTGCATGGGTGCGACCTTTCGCGAAGCGGTACGTTGCAGTTCGTCTAAGTATAGACCGCCACCGCCACAACGGTATGAAGCGTGATAGATTAAGTTCATCGCAATGAATTACGAATCGCCGCGCATGGCGGCGTGGGGCGCCCAAGGAGGCACTATGGAGTACGGATCGTTTAGGGCCGAGGAATTCGGCGACCTGCAGCGCCTGGTCGACGGGCTGTTTTACGACCGCCATGCCATCGACCGCCTGGACCTGATCGTACAGGCCGAAATCTTGGACCTGGCGCCCGATCTCATGGAAATCGTCAACCTGCTACCGCCCGGCTATTACGACCGCCAGTCACTCTGCGACCAGCTCAACTCCGCTTGGCCGCCCACGCTGGGGCGCGTCTACGGAACGGTGGAATAAGCCTCGAGGCCGGCGATTTGGCCCGCTTCCCGACCTTGGCGAGGCTTGCTTTAGGGCTTGTGGCCAAAAAAGGGCAAATATGAGTACTGTTACCTTTTTAGTAGCAGCGATTTTTGGTCGAAATCGGCAAAACTCGACTTGAAACTTCCTAATCACCGTCAGCTAGCGCCAAATTGGAAGTCGATGGTCACTCATTAACGTACAGTCTTATAACTTTGTTCATTATTTTCCGCACCTAAAATGATACGCCGTTTGTGACAGTACTCACAAACGCGTTTTTTGACCACTGGCGTGTCTGGCAGGCGGCAAGCACCGCCAGAATCCGCATTTTGGACGCGCCCGAATCGGTTCTGGAGCCGGTTTTCGCGCTCTTACTCGTCTTTGGGCGAGGGATGCTTGCAGACCACGCTCATGTAGATCATGCCGAGCACGGCTGCGGTGACCGAACCGGCGAGAATAGCGGCCTTGGCTGCAAGAACCTCAAACTGGGCCGTCGGGAAGGCAAGGCCGCTGATGAGAATCGACATGGTAAAGCCGATACCGCCCAGAATGCCCACGCCGGCAATCATGTGCCAGTTGACATTGTGCGGCAGCTCGCAGGCCTTAAGCTTAACCAGGGCAAACGTCATACCAAAGATGCCGATCGGCTTGCCCAGCAGCATGCCAAAGTACACGCCGAGCGTCACCGGATCGGTGAGCAGCGTGCTCATGTCCACGCCCACTAAACGAACCTGAGCGTTTACGAACGCAAAGATCGGCAGGATCACAAAGTTGACCGGCGTGGAGATCAGACGCTCCATGCGGATAAGCGGCGGGGTCACGCGGTGCATGACGCGTCGACCCTGGTGGTCGAGACGGTAAAGTCATGCTGGCCCAGGATGTGTGCCTCGTCGTCGTAGCGGTCATCAAGCAGCGGCAGGCACTCGCCCAACCAATCGGTGAGGCTATCGAGCTTGACGCCGCACTTGGCCGGGATGGTAAAGGCCAAGATGACGCCGGCGAGCGTGGCATGTACGCCGCTCTTGAACATGCAGAACCACAACAGCAGACCCAGTACCGAATACGGGGCAAGGCGGTAATGCTGCGTCTTGTTGAGCCACACGAGCGCGCAGGTCACAAGCGCAGCGGCGCAACCAAAACGGATTGGGCTCTGACCGTAGAAGATGGCGATGGCGGCGATGGAGATAAGTCGTCGGCGATGGCGAGCGTCGAGAAGAACACGCGCACGCCGTTGGGCACGCGGTTGCCCAAAAGCGACAGCACGCCCAGCGCAAAGGCAATATCGGTTGCCATGGGGATGGCCCAACCGTTGCGGGCGCCGGCATGGTTAAAGATCAGGTAGATGCAGGCGGGAACGACAACGCCGCCCACGGCCGCCAGCATGGGAAGCATGGCCTGACGCGGATTCTTGAGCTCGCCGACCGTCATCTCGTACTTAAGCTCAATGCCCACCAACAAAAAGAAAAACGCCATGAGAAAGTCGTTGACGAAAAGCTCAACGGTGAGACCGGCCGTAAGGTTGCCCAGACCCACATACAGCGGGGTCTCCAAAAAGTGATGGATGGCCTCGTAGGCATCGGTATTGGCGCAAATGACGGCGGCGATGGCGGCGAAGACCATGACGGCGGCGGAAATCGTGCCGTTCTCGGCGATGCGCTCCCAGATGTCGTGACGCTCAAAACGCTTGCGCTCACGGACGTTGAACAGCTGCTCGGGTGCTGCCATGGGCGGCTCCTTTCACGGGAAGGCTCCCGTCTTAAAAAAGCACGGCCCGCCCAAGTGGCGGCGCCGCGCTCTAACGTATTACGCTTGCATCTAGCCTACCCTGCACGACAAGCACGCAGGCGTGGCCGAAAAGCGGAACCACAGGTTGAACATTATTTGCCCAACGGCACGGGCACGCCTGTCCAAGAGACGACGCGGCGCCATGCACAAAAAACGACCGGAGCGCGGGACGTCCGCGATCCGGTCGTGGCGTTTGGTCAACTAAACCTAGCAGGCGGCCATGATGGGGGCAGCGACCTGCTTCTTACGGGAGAGGACACCCGGCATCCAGACGCCGTCGTGCTCGTCGGCAATGCCCAGGCCCTTCTGAGCGGCCTCGGTCTCGCCCTCGAGCAGGACCTGCGAGCCCTCCTCCATGATGTCGGTGATGCACAGGACAATGCCATCGGCACCCTTCTCGGCGGCGTAGCGCGCATGGCCTCGCGAATCTCGTCGATCATGCCGAGCGCACGACTCTTGTCGACGGTCTCGTACTGGCCGATGAGCAGCTTCTTGCCGGCGGGCTCGAACATCTTGATGTCGTTGCGACCATCTCGGCTGCGGTGAAGGAGCCGGACGGACGGGTGAGGAAGACTCCATGCCAAACTTGACCGGGTCGACACCCACCTGCTCGCCGAGCTTGGCGGCGACAGCGCGGTCGACATCGGTGGTGGTGGGGCTCTTGAGCATGAGCGTGTCGGTCATCATGGCCGAGAGCAGCAGCTTGGCCTGGACGTCGGAAAGCTCAACGCCGAGCACGCCGGCGAGCTTGGTGACGATGGTGCAGCTGGAGCCCCAGGGCAGGCAGATGTAATGCAGCGGGCCGGCGGTCTCGAAGTCGCCGATGCGGTGATGATCGACAACGCCAAAGACCGTGGCGTCCTTAAGGCCGGCGACGGACTGGGCAGACTCGTTGTGGTCGGTGAGGACGACGAGCTGACCGGCCTCGACGGACTCGATCACGCGGGGCTCGGCGATGCCGGCGTCGGCGAGCAGCTTGGCGGACTCGGCCGGAAGCTGACCAAGGGCGCAGGCCTCGTAGGTGTTGCCGGCATACTCAACCTGGTTGAGCAGCTGGGACAGGACGACGGCGCTCATGATGGCGTCGTTATCGGGGTTCTGGTGACCAAAGACAAGAACGTTTGCCATGGATATCCTCCACTTGATATGTGTACTTGGACGTAGCTATGGTAGCACGCCGATGCCGAGCTTCGCAGACGGAAGGGCTACGGCATATTTTGGGGCAGGCATGGAGGCCAAGGCTGTCCCTTTTGCACCATGTTGGTGCAAAGTAACCTGGCCCCCTTGCACCAGCTATTTGCCGGCGGCGCGCAGGGCTACGTAAGCGGCACCGATGATGCCGGCGTCGTTGCCGAGCGAGGCGACCTCAATGGGCGTCTCGCGCGAGGCGGAAAGCGCGTAGTGCTTAAAGTGCTCGCGGACCTTGTCGAGGTAGACGTCGGCCGAGGCGGAGGCGCCGCCGCCGATCAGGAACATCTCGGGGTCGACCACGTTGGCGATAAGCGCCAGAGCGCGACCGAGATAATCGGCCATGGTATCAGCCGCGGCCAGCGCAAGCTTGTCGCCCTCGCGGCAAGCTTGGAACACGTCCTTGGAATCGGAGGGGCCGGTGAGCTCGATGGCTCGACGCCCGCCTTCTTGCATTCGGCAAGGTAGTTGCTCACCACGCCAGTGGCGCTGGAATACTGCTCCAGGTGCCATGGCCGCCACAGCCGCAGGTGCGCTCCTCGTCGGGATTCAGGCACATGTGGCCAATCTCGCCGCCGGCGCCCACAACGCCCGACACCACGTCGCCGTTGACGATAACGCCGCCGCCCACGCCGGTACCGATGGTGACCATCACCACGTTCTGCACGCCCTTGGCAGAGCCGAGCCAGGCCTCGCCCATGGCAGCAGCGTTGGCATCGTTCTCGTACTTAACGACCGCGTCGGGGCAGTGCTCCTGAATGGCGATCCTAAGCTCGGGCAGGTTAATGGCAATGTTGGCCTTGACCTTGGCATCGCCCGAGGCCGGGATGGGGCACGGAACGGCCAGGCCAATGCCAGCCACAAAGGCACGCGGAATCTGCGCCTTGGCGACCACCTGGTCGATAGCCTCGGTCACCGCGGCCAAAGCCCGCAGCGTCAACGATGGGAGGCGTGGGTACGCTGCCTTGGCAAGCAGGTTGCCGTCCTCATCGAACAGGCCCTCCTTAACCGAAGTGCCGCCGACGTCGATGCCGATGTAGTACTGCTTAGGTTCCATGGGAGCCCACCTTTCTCGTTTAAACATTGCCTGTATGGTACCGCTCCTAAGACAAAAACCTGCCAAAAAGGGACAGGTTTGTTTTGGCAGGTTTTATCTGGGAAAATGCGAACGCCCGCTCATCAGCTCGCGCAAGGCCTTCGCCAAATATAAAGGCGCCGGAAGGCGGAGGCTCCCGGCGCCGTGAAAGGGACTGAATTGTCTGGTGGGCCGAACGGTCCGTCGCGGCGATAACGCCGACTAGGCCGTGCGCGCCTGCAGCAGCTTGTGGACCTCGATGAGCTCCGTGGCCATGACGCGCATGGTCTCGGTGCCTGCCATCTGGTCCTCGGCATGCAGCAGAATCAGCGGGGCCTCGCCGTTACGCTCGCCATTGGCCTCCTTTTTAAGGAGCCCCATGTGAACATCGTGACCACCGTTGTAAGCCTCGTCACCCTGCTTGATAAGCTCCTCGGCGGCGTCAAAATCGCCCTCCTTGGCCTTTTGCACGGCATTGATGTACATGCTCTTGGCGGTTCCGACGAACTGATGATCTCAAAGCAGGTCATCTGCAGCTCGTTCATATCCTCCATGCGCTGCACCTAGCCCATCACGCTGACGCAGTGTCGATGATGCCAGCAGCGTTCATGCGGCCGTAGTCGACCATGTTGATGACCTCAACCGGGAAGCGGCCAGCGGCCTCCTTCTCAAAATCGCCCTTGGTGTAGCCAATCTGCGGGCCGAGCAGCAAGATATCGCACTCGTCCAGGTGATCGTGAGCCTCGTTCATAGGACGGGCCTCGACCTCGATGTCCAGACCACGGCTTGCGACCTCGGACTGCATCTTCTGGACCAGCAGGCTCGTGGACATACCGGCATTGCAGCAGAGCATGATCTTCTTCATGGTTTCCTCCTTATAACTGCGCGGCGCGCAGACGACAACTGGTTTTATTCCTTGCGGCTACTGTACCCACCCCCTGCGTCTTTACGCAGGGAGAGCCGCGAGCACCGGCACCGCGTACCGGCGCCCGCAACAATGAAAGGGAAAACGAACCGTTTAGGCGTTCTGCTCGGCAAGGGCCTCCTGCTTGGCGATGGCCTTCTCGGAGATCCTCATAAAGGGCAGGTAGACAACCATGCCGATGACAAGCTCGAGGGCCTGCCATACGCCGGCGCGCCAGTCAAAGCCCGTGGCAAGCAGGGCGTTAATGACGGGAGGCATGGTCCAAGGCACCTGGGCGATGCAGGGGCTGATGATGCCCGCGCAGGTCAGGCCATAGGTGATGCCGATGAACAGGTCGGGAAGAAGCACGAACGGAATCATGAGCGGCAGGTTGTACACGACGGGGTAACCGTAGATGACCGGCTCGTTGATGTTAAACAGGCCAGGAACGATAGCCATCTTGGCAACGGTCTTGGAAGCCTTGTTCTTAGAGAACAGGAAGGTATCGAGCAGGAGCATGAGGGTGCAGCCCGAGCCGCCGATAAGGGCGAAGCTGTTGACGATCTGCATGTTCATGTAGTGATCGGGCTGGATGGTGCCGCCGGCGGCAAAGGTAGCCATGTTGTCGACGATGAGCATGGTCAGGATCGGCTCGACGGTAGCGCCAGAGATGGTGGACTGGTGAATACCGACGCAGAACAGCAGGTTAGCAAGGGTGTAGATGAGGATAACAGCCCACGGACCGGCGTTCATGATGCTCTTGAGCGGGTTGGAGATGCACGTGGAGATGATGGTGCACAGATCGGTGCCGGCGCACACGGCGAGCAGGGCTGCGGCAAGAGCGAAGATCGCGAGGTTGAGCAGCATCGGGATCATGACGTTGAAGGAGTTGGAGACCGCGGGAGGCACGCCCTCGCCAGCTTAACCTTGAGCTTCTCGACGCCAGAAATCTTGATGAAGAGCGAGACGGAAAGCAGGGCGATGATAATAGCCGAGAACAGACCGTTGGTGCCGGTGTTGGCAGTCGAAAGGGCGCCCGTGACCTCGGCGGAGGTGATCTTGTCGGTGAGCAGCGGGCTCGTGGCGGCAAGCGAGGCGGTGATCTGCTGCGGCATCATGATAACGAAAGCGGAGATGGCGACGACCACGCAGGCAAGCGGGTTATCGAAGCGCTCGTTCTTAGCGAGGCTGTAGCCGATCAATCCGGCCAAGACAATGGCAGAGACGTTGAGGGTGCCCAGCGTAATTGCCGAACCCCAGGTCTGAAGATTGGCAAGACCCGCCGCATCGAGCGGGAACAGAGGGAACACGACGTTGTTAATAAGAACCGCGATACCCGCAAGGATATAGAGCGGCGTGATGGTTGCGAAGGCATCGCGCAGGGAACGCAGGTGAACCTGGTTTCCCACCTTCGCAGAGACCTCGGCAAATTTGTCGAGGAAGCTCTTTCCGTTTTCACTGGCCATGATTGCTCCTAACTATCAAATCCGGCCTTTTCCTATGCGCACGGTGGTCTGTCGCCCTTTGCCACCAGATGTGCCATGTTTTGCGCGCGGCGGCGCGCGGTCTGGGCGCTCGCCCGGTCGCTAGTCAACCACGTGGGTCGTTGCGACCTGCTTGAGCCAAGCTGCAGACTTTCTTAAGGCGGCGCTTGTAGCCGTCCATGAGGTCGACCTCGACAAAGCCGTAACGGTTCTTAAAGGCATTAGCCCAAGACCAGTTATCGATGACGGCCCAATAATGGTATCCGCGGCATTTGGCGCCCTCGGCGATTGCTTGGCAACCCACTCCAGGTGCTGGCGCACAAAGTCGACGCGGTAGTCGTCCTGAATGGTCCCTTCGGCGTCACGGTTCTTGTATTCGTCCATGATGCCGATACCGTTCTCGGATACAAACCACTCAAGATCGGGGTAGTTCTTAGCGCAGTCCATGCCAAAGTCGTAGAGGCCCTGCGGGTAGATTTCCCAGCCGCGGCTCTCGTTCATAACGGCGTCGGGCCACACGTACTCGTCGGCAAAGTGCGGCAGACCGTACTGGTCGATCTTGCTCGCCGGCGCCTGAACGCGCGTGGGTGGTAGTAGTTGCAACCGAGCCAGTCGACAACACCCTGCTTAAGAATCTCTTGGTCGCCGGCACGGAACGGAAGCTTAACGCCGCCCTCGGCCAGGCTGTCGAGCACGTCGGCGGGAAGCTCGCCCTTGGTAATGAGGTCGAGCCACCAGCGGTTGTTGATGCCGCTGGTCATACGCACGGCCTCGAGGTCCGCCTCGCTGGGGTTCTCCTTGGTGTAGACCGGGGTAAAGCAGTTGATCATGCCGATCTTGGCATCGGCGCGAATAGCGCCCTCGTCATAGGCGCGACGATAGTTGGCCACGGCCAGCGCGTGCGCCAGCGAGATGTGATACTGCACGGTGCGGGCGCGGTTGAAGTCGTGGAGCTGCGGGAACCACACGCCCTCCTGATAGCGCTGCTCGGGCTCGACGATGGGCTCGTTAAAGGTGAACCAGTACTTAATCTCCTGGCCAAACTCGTGGAAGGCGACGTCGGCGTAATGTGCGTAAGCCTCGACAACCTCACGGCTCTCCCAGCCGCCACGGTTAAAGAGGTAGGTGGGCATGTCAAAGTGGTACAAGTTGACAAACGGCTCCAAGCCGGCTTCGCGAGAGGCGCGGAACAACTCGTGATACCACGCGGCACCTTCCTCGTTGAGGTTGCCGTCGGCATCGAGCAGACGGCTCCACTGGATGGAAGTGCGATAGGTATCCAGACCCCAAGTCCTTCAAAAATGCGAAGGTCTTCCTGGTACTTGGCCATAAAGTCATTGCCGGCGTAAGAGCAACGCGGTTGTAGAACGAACCCAGATCCTGGATGGACCAGGTGTCCCACAGGTTCTCGAGCTTGCCGCCCTGGTTCCACTGACCTCAGTCTGCGGGCCGGACATAGCAGCGCCAAAGAAGAAGTCGTTGGGCAGCTGATACTGTGCCATCAAAGTCCTCGCTTTCGTGTTCTAGAGCTTCCGGTTGGAGACGGGTTTGCTTTGGCAGGTTATCCGGCGCGGGCGCGCACCGGCCATACCGATATCCAACCCGCCAAAACAAAACCGTCCCCAAACAGTACAAGCAAGCGCCAATGCATCTCGCTTGTTGTCTGTAACTATAGCGCTCTAATTTTCTATGTAAAGCGTCTTTTTTATTTTTCTTTATCGAACTTCTTTCATGAAAGCCATATGGATGCTTTTTAAGTAGGTATACTTTCTAAATATCGACGCAAATATGAAGGGAGGATTGCATGATTCCCAAATACGAGGCGATAGCTGCAGATATCCGTCGAAGTATCGAGGATGGCGCTCTTAAACCGGGCGACAAGCTTCCCACCGTCGTTGAGTTCTGTGAGCTCTATAGCGTTTCCAAAATCACTGTCAAACGAGCTATCGAGCAAATCACCGAGGAAGGTCTAATTACCAGCGTCGTGGATCGGGTACCTACGTTAAGGACACGGCGGGGCTTCCCGGCCAGGCGTTTTTCCAGGGCAAAAACGACCGTGCCAGGGTTTTTCGTATGAGCACCGCGGGGAGAAGGTGACCTCGGTGGTCTACGATTTCTCGATTGTTAATCCACCAGCGGACATCGCAGCCCAGCTGGGAATTGCCGAGGATGACTTTGCCTATCACATCGTCGCGTGCGTCAGGCCGATGAGAAGCCCATCGTTATCGAGTACACCTACATGCCGCTCGAGCTGATTCCGGGCCTTAAAAAGAAGGACCTGTACGGATCGGTCTACCATTTCATCCGCGAGCAATGCGGGCTGAAAATTTCGAGCTTCCACCGTACCATTCGCGCCGTGGCAGCAACCAAGGAAGAAGCTGAGCGCCTGGACACCAAACCTGGCTCTCCCCTGCTCGAGCTCAAGCAGATTGGCTTTTTGGACAGCGGCGCGCCTTTGAGTATTCGGTCTCGCGCAACGTTGGCGACCGCTTTGAGTTGCACAACGTAACGTTGGCATAGGTTTTTGCAGTCATGCGGGCGCTCGTTTTGAACAGTTTTACGCAGCGCCCGCGCAACACAATGAGGTATGAATATGTCCGATTTGATTAAACTGACGCCGATCTTCCACGAGAAGATCTGGGGCGGCCGCCAGCTCGAAACCGTATTTGGCTACGACCATTCCCGATGGCCCCATCGGTCGAGTGCTGGGCCACTCTCGCCCACCCCAACGGCGACTGCCAGATTGCGGAGGGCCCGTATGCCGGCCACACGCTGTCGTGGCTGTGGGCCGAGCATCGCGAGCTCTTTGGCAACTGCGAG
>ENA-OQAN01001214-OQAN01001214.1-human-gut-metagenome-genome-assembly--contig:-NODE-1214-length-11776-cov-1.318053_pt1 | contig 11776 bp, 21 predicted proteins | sample MGYA00242735_ERZ504527 | MGnify/ENA primary metagenome ERZ504527 (study PRJEB26092, sample SAMD00036230) | human gut metagenome | host: Homo sapiens | study: EMG produced TPA metagenomics assembly of...
TCTGCATCACGACGCGGATCTCTTCTAATTGATGGAGCACGGGGACAATGCGCTGGCAAAGTTCCTTCCCCGGCTGGGTGAGACCTACCTGTTTTCCCATACGGTCAAAAAGACGCACGCCAAGTTCCTGTTCCAGCCCATGAATTTGTACACTCAGGGCGGACTGCGAGTATCCTAAATCTTTCGCTGCTTTTGAGAAACTTTGCAATTCCACAATTTTCAAAAAGCTCCTCAATTGTCTTAGTTCCATTTTATTTCCACGCGCCTTTCGCTTTCATATTTTTTCATTGCTCATTTTAATTTTATTAATTTGATTTATATTATACCATATAGTATAGTGAAATTACAGAAAAATCAAAACGTGATGTTCCTGACCGATGGAACCAGTTTGATTCATTTACAAAAGGGGAGGATTTTATTTCATGAAACTCGGTCTTGTTCCAAAAATCATCATTGGTATCATCCTAGGTACCTCATCGGGCAGTACATGCCGACAGAGTCTGCCGCCTCGTTGTCACCTTATCGGGGATCTTCAGTAACTTCCTGAAGTTTGTCATCCCGATGATGATCCTGGCTTATGTCACGATGGGGATTGCTGACCTGACCAAGGCGCCGGCAAACTGCTTCTCATCACGGCCCTTTTGGCCTATGGTTCCACCCTCATTGGCGGCACGTTCTCTTTTTTTCGTCGCTGACAATCTTTTTCCTTCTTTCATTAGCAGCAATGTTACGGAACAGCTTCCAAGGTCGCAGGCGTTACTCTCGAACCGTTCTTTCCATTTCCATTCCACCGATCCTTGACACGATTTCCGCTGTTGTGCTCGCCTTCATCCTGGGTCTGTCCCTGTCCGCCCTTAAAGGCAAAACCATTGGCGACACCCTCTATGGTACTGTAAAGGACTTTTCCGGCATCATCGACGCTGTTCTGACCCATGCCATCATCCCGTTCCTTCCGCTTTATGTCTGCGGAACCTTCGTCGATATGACCAAATCGGGCAAAACCTTTGTTATCCTGGGCGTTTTGTGGAAAGTCTTCCTTGTGGTCATCGCCATGCACTTCATCCTGCTCTTCGTTCAGTTCATGGTTGCCGGCACCATCGGCCACAAGAACCCCTTCATGCTCATGAAGAACCAGGTTCCTGGCTATACCACCGCATTGGGGACCCAGTCTTCTGCCGCCACCATTCCGGTCAACCTGGAATGCGCCAAGGCAACGGTGTCAGTGAACAGATCCGTAACTTCGTCATTCCGCTTTGCGCCAACATCCATATGTGCGGTTCCATGATCACCATCACAGCCTGTGCCACGCAGTCTGCCTCATGAACCAGATTCCTATCCATCTGGCACGGTTGTTCCTTTCATCATGACCCTCGCATTGCCATGGTTGCTTCTCCGGGTGCTCCTGCGGCTCCATCATGACGGCCTGCCTTTCCTTGGATGATCTTTGGTAACAGCTGGGTGACCCAACGGCCCGATCTGCGCCCTCATGGTTGCCCTTTACATCACTCAGGATTCCTTCGGCACGGCCTGCAACGTTTCCGGTGATAACGCCATTGCCGTCGTCATTGATAAAGTTTATAAGACTTGGATCGAAAAATAAGCATTTCGCTTTCATTTTGCCAAGGGTGCCACTCCAATCTTGAAACAACGTCTTGCTTCATTGGATCAAAGGGGCACCCTTCCCTTTTACCCTAAAGGAGGGTTATCATGAACGTATTTGACATCATCGGGCCGATCATGATCGGTCCTTCCAGTTCCCATACAGCCGGTGCTGTCCGTCTGGGCCGCGTCGCCAACAAGGTCTTGAACCAGGAAGCACCCAAGGAAGTCATGGTTGAACTGTCCGGGTCCTTTGCCAAGACCTATCGGGGCCATGGCACGGATCGGGCGCTCTTAGCAGGTATCATGGGCTACCACAGCTATTCTGAGGAAATCCGCGACATTTTTTCCATTGCCGATAAAGCCGGCATCACCTATCGTTTTGTGCCCACCAGATTCCGGGCAGTCATCCCAACAACAGCCCGCATCCACGTCAAGGGCGTCAACGGCACCCCGGTTGTGTCCAAGGGGCCAGCATCGGCGGCGGCAATATCCGTGTCGACTCCATCAATGGCATGGCCGTTGACTTCAATGGGGAACACAACACCATCCTGGTCCCCCATTACGACCGTCCGGGCGTCATTGCGGAAGTCACGAACATCATGTGGCAAAAATACAAAGACGTCAACATTGGAAACTTCAAGCTTTCCCGTCCTGTCAAAGGGGCATTGCCATGATGACGATTGAAATCGATGGCATGCCGCCGGAAGCATGATTGAAGATATCCGGACCGTGAAGAACGTGACCAACGTCTTTCTCATCCGTTCCATCTAATTGCCGCGTAAAGGAGAACCACCATGTTAAGTTATGATTCCATTGCTTCCCTCGTGGAAGCTGCTGAAAAAGAAGGAAAAAAAATCAGTGAAGTCGTCCTTGCCGATCAGGCTGCTGATATGGGCCTTTCGGAAGAAGAAGTCTTCGCAAAGATGGACCATGATGTCGATGTCATGATTGAGGCGGTCCAGTTTGGCAAACAGAAGGATCAAAAGTCCACGAGCGGTCTCACCGGCGGCGAAGGCTACAAAATGGATGTATACAGCACAGAAACCAAGGGCGGCCTTTCCGGCAATATTGTGAGCCGCGCCATGATGCGGGCCCTTTCCGTATCCGGCTGCAACGCTTCCATGGGGCGCATCGTGGCTACGCCGACGGCCGGCAGCTGCGGCATCATGCCTGGCTGTCTCCTTACCCTCATGGAAGATAAGGGCATGGACCGCAAGGATGTGGTCATGAGCATGTTCACGGCGGCAGCCTTCGGAATGGTCATCGCCAAGAACGCCTGCATCGCCGGCGCCCAAGGCGGCTGCCAGGCAGAATGCGGCAGCGCGGCCGGCATGACGGCCGCTGCCATGGTCGAACTGTCAGGCGGTACGCCTTCACAATGTGCTGACGCCTGTGCCGTTGCCATCGCCAACCAGCTCGGCCTTGTCTGCGACCCTGTCGCGGCCTTGTGGAAATTCCCTGCGTAAAGCGTAACGCCGGCGGCGTTGTCATCGCTTTCTCCTCTGCCGATATTGCCCTTGCCGGCATCGGCTCCTGCATTCCCGTTGATGAATGCATCATCGCCATGAGAAACTGTCGGCAATGCCCTTCCTGCCAGCCTTCGAGAAACAGCAGGCGGCGGTCTTGCTGCCACGCCGACCGGTCGCCGCATGAAAGAACAAGTTTTTGGCAAAGATAAGGAGTAAGAACGTAAAAGACCTTCCAGCTGCCGCTGGAAGGTCTTTTTTGTCAGATGGCCTTTTTCTCCCGCTTGACTTTTTTGATTGTATTTTTGGCTCAGCTCGTTTATAGAAGCACCCTTCATCCAGTCTTCCACGCGTCTGCCGCCTTTTCCAGGATCTGGCAATCGTTTCCCGATCCGTTCCCTCAAATCGATGCAGGACATGGGAAACTACAGCTTCCTGGACACGCAGGGGATGGCCGATGCCCACTTTGATGCGAGGATAGTGTTCACTTCCCAGCGCCTTTTCAATGGACTTAAGCCCATTATGGCCGCCGGATGTTCCCTGTTTACGGATCCGGAGCGACCCTACGGGAAGGTCCATATCGTCCTGGATGACTAGGACGTCTTCCGGCTGCAGATGGTAGAAACCTGCAAAATCACGGACGGCATGCCGCTAAGGTTCATGTATGTTGTGGGTTTGATGAGAAGCACTTTTTCCGGGACCCGTTTTTCCAAATAAAAGGCCCGTTCTGCCTTTCTCCAATCCCCTTCCATACCCCAGCGCCGGGCCAGAATATCAGCTGTCATAAAGCCAATATTATGGCGCGTCATCGCATATTCCGGACCAATATTGCCGAGGGCAACTACGAGTTTCACTCCCTGTTCCTCCTTTTTAGGTGACAAAAGGAGCTGCTGCAGAGTGTGCTGCAGCAGCTCCCGAATGGCCCCAAAGCTCACGTTCCTTACTCCTCGAAGAGCTGGCTGATGGACAGCTGATTGTAGATGCGAAGGATGGTCTCCGCCAAAATAGGAGCCACGGAAAGTTGGGTAATCTTCGGATGTTTCTTATTCGGAGGTCAGGGGAATCGTGTTCGTAACGATCAATTCCTTGATGTTGCTCTTGGCGATGCGGCTGAGAGCCGGATCGGTCAGGATGGGATGGGTGCAGCAGGCATAAAATTTCCTTGGCACCGAACTTTTCAAGGGCTTTGGCCCCTTCCGTCAAGGAACCTGCCGTATCCACAATGTCATCCACCATGATGCAGATCTTGTCCTTGACATCACCGATGAGGTTCATGACTTCTGCCACACCCGGTTCCGGACGGCGCTTGTCGATAATGCAATGCCGCAGTTGAGGCGCGTGGCAATCTTGCGGGCACGGCTGACACCCCCTAGATCCGGGGAAACAACAATCATGTCTTCATGGCTGAACCCTTTTTCCTTAATGTAGTCAGCAAGGATTGGGCCGCCAGGCATATGGTCTACAGGGATATCAAAGAAACCTTGGATCTGGGCAGCATGCAGGTCAATGGTGACAACGCGGGTAATACCGGAAACAGCCATCAGATCAGCCATCAGTTTTGCCGTAATCGGTTCGCGGCCGCGAGCTTTGCGGTCCTGACGGGCATAGCCATAAAAGGCACAACGGCCGTAATATGTCTTGCGCTGGCACGTTTGAAGCGTCGCACATGATGAGCAGTTCCATGACATTGTCATTGACGCTGGGTCCGCAGGTCGCTGGATAACAAATACATCCTTGCCGCGGACACTTTCATTGATCATGACCTGAACTTCGCCGTTGTTGAAACGGTTGATGACGGCATCCCCTACTTGTGTGCCCAGATACGCGGCAATTTCGCGTGCCAGATCCGGATTGGCGTTACCGGAGAAAATCTTCATGTCATCGCCTGTCTTATTACCCAACATTCTTATACCCCCAACTATTTTGTAAAAAATTTATCAGTACGCTACCAATAGGTAAAGTATACAACGGGAGGCCGTCAAAAACAACCTCATTTTTCCCGATGCTTCTTAGCCCAACCCTCGAGGTTCACCTGTTTGCCCCGCGCTACGGCAAGTGCGTCTTCCGGCACATTCTTCGTAATGGTCGATCCGGCCGCGACATAACTTCCCCGACCAACGGTAACCGGCGCCACCAGGTTGCTGTTGCAGCCCACAAAGGCGTTGTCCTCGATGGTAGTGCGGTGTTTTTCCTTACCATCATAGTTGACCGTGATGGTGCCGCACCCCATATTGACGCCACTGCCAATGTCGCTGTCACCGATGTACTGAAGATGGGGCAGCTTGCTTCCTTCGCCGACCGTGGAATTTTTCACTTCGACAAAGTTGCCGACCTTGACATGATCGGAAAGCACCGTATGGGGGCGCAGATGATTGAAGCAGCCCATCGTCACTCCATTTCCGACACGGCAGTCATGAGCATAGGCAAACTGGATGGATGACCCATGCCGACGGTGACATTCGTAAAGCGAACATTGGGCCAATGACGCAGTCCTCGCCGATTTCCGTCTCTCCTTCGAGGAGGGTAAAGGGATACAGGACCGTATCACGACCCACCTTGACCCCTTTTTCCCACAAAGGTCCGTGGAAGGATCCATGATGGTGACGCCTTCATCCATGAGACGGCCCACAATGCGCTCATTCATGACGCGCTGGGCCTGAGCCAGCTGGCGGCGGGAATTGATGCCCATGACCATGTCAAAGTCCTGGGTCTTGATGCCGCACACATCGCGCCCCGTTTCAGGCATTCGGCCAAGATATCGGTCAAATAATATTCCCCTTGGGCATTGTCATTGGACAAGTTTTCCAGAAGGGTAAAAAGCAGCGGCATTTCCACGCAGTAAATCCCCGTATTGATTTCGTGAATCTTCCGCTGGGCCTCACTGGCATCCTTTTCTTCCACGATGCCCGTAACGCGGCCTACACTGTCACGCAGAATGCGGCCATAGCCGAAGGGATTGGGGGCGTCTGCCGTAAGGACACTGACGCCGGCACCGCTTTCAAGGTGCGTCTCATAAAATTTCTTCAGCTCCGCGCCTTCCAAAAGGGGCGTATCCCCGCAGAGGATGAGGGCCGTTCCTTTTTCCCCGCCCAAAAGATCCCGCGCCTGGAGAACGGCATGACCCGTTCCCAGCTGTTCTTTCTGGATGGCCACACGGGCCCGGGTTCCGAGGAACTCCGTGACCTTTTCCGAGCCAAACCCGACAATGACGATCTCATCATCGACACCGGCCTCCCCTGCTGCGTCAAGGACGTGTTCCAGCATGGGTTTTCCCGATAATTTATGTAGGACCTTAGGGAGTTTGGATTTCATCCGCGTTCCCTTTCCTGCCGCAAGAATTATGGCAGCAAATTCTGACATGGTTCGATAGCCTCCTCATGGATAGGCCGCATAAATCGTTAGCGGACCTCGATAGTATATCCTGCTTGGCGCAGCTCTTCTTCAATCTCATTGACATGAGCTGCGTTCTTGGTTTCCAGTTCGACGGAAACGAGGGTTTCACCAAGAAGCAGGCTGCGATCCACCCGTTCGTGGGTGATGGACAGGATGTTAGCCTGCATTTTTTCCAGGTGTTTGATGAATTTTACAAGTTCGCCCGGCCGGTCAGCCATTCTCGTTTCTAATTTCACGCGGCGTCCCGTCCGCATGAGCCCCGTTTCGATAATCCGGGAAACGGTGTTGACATCAATGTTGCCGCCGCTGATGACAAGGGCCGTCTTGCCCGGTGTAGGGATAAGATGCTGCAGGGCAGCCGCAACCGGCATGGCACCGGCGCCTTCCATGACCAGTTTGCCCCGTTCGAGGACAAGCAGCATGGCAGCTGCAATATCTTCTTCCTTAACCAGAAGCATATCATCGACATACTTTTGGATCAAGGAAAAAGTCAGTTTTCCCGGCATCCCAACAGCACAGCCATCGGCAATGGTCTTGCCCGACGGATGACTGACCCATTTGTTCTGCTTCTTACCAAGATAAATGGCCGGGCTTTTCACTCTGCACGCCATAGTACCTTGACATGGGGCGCCTTGTTCTTGACGGCCGTGGCAATCCCGGAAAGCAGTCCGCCGCCGCCAGCAGGAACAACAATGTTTTCAATATCAGGCACTGTTCAAGGATTTCAAGCCCTACCGTCCCTTGACCGGCAATGACCATGGGATCATCATAGGGATGAACGAAATAAGCGCCGGTTTCCTTTTGGATTTCCATGGCCTTGGCCAAGGATTCGTCGAAAGTCTTGCCGTGGAGGACAACATTGGCACCATAGCCCTTGGTTGCCTGCACCTTGGCAAGGGGGGCGGCTTCCGGCATGACGACCGTGGAACGGATAGCGTTCATGGTCCCGCCGAGGCAACGCCCTGGGCATGGTTGCCGGCAGAGGCTGCAATGATTCCGCGCTCTTTTTGTTCCGGGCTCAAAGTCATGATGCAGTTAGAAGCACCGCGGATCTGAAGGAACCTGTGCGCTGGAGATTTTCAAGTTTCAGGTAGGTTTCCCTGTCTGCCAAAGTGGTAATCGTGTGGGACATGTCAAGGGGCGTCTCATGGACCAGACCTTTCAGACGGGCTCTAGCTTCTTCAATGGCGTTGAGTGTTACACTTGCTTCGTTCATGTTTGGTTTTCCTCCTTAAAAGAAAATCTTGAATGGGATAATGGGGATGGATTCTTATAACATTTCGGGAACGATGTCAACCGCTTTACTGGTTTCATCGACACCCCGAAGCGTCAGCAGGGATGCATATTCACGAACAAGTTTCTTGGCAGGTTCTTGGCAGCAATGAAAAGATAGACGCCGACGACTTCCGCGCCCACTTCTTCGGCAAGTTCGCACAAGCCGTTGGCTGTACCGCCGGCACGCATGAAGTCATCGATGACAAGGACGCGGGCCCCATGGGGCAGGGCTTTTTTAGGAAGCGACATGGACTGGATCTTCTTAGTGGAACCAGACAGATAGCTGATGCTCACGGCCGGGCCTTCCGTAATACGCGCTTCCTTGCGGGCCATGACCATGGGAATATTGAACGCTTGGCAGCAGACAGGCCCAAGGGAATGCCTTTTGTTTCAACGGTCATGATGTACTGGGGTTTCAGTTCGATGCTGCGCTGCATGATGATTTCTCCCAGACGCGATACAATCTGGGGATTGAGGATGAGGTCATTCATATAGATCATGCCGCCCGGCAGGACGCGGTCCGGTGAATTGAGGCGTTCACAAAGCTCACCCAAGAATTGATTGTCCGATTTGGCCGTGTGGTAAGGAATGAAACGGACGCCGCCGCTGGCGCCGGCCACCGTCTCAATGATGCCAAGGTCATAGGCAGCAAGACCGTTGCGAACAGTCTGCACATCCTCACTCAGCGTGGATTTGGCGACAGTGAATTTGTCGCAGAAATAGGAAAATGGAAACAGCTGGAAAGGCTTATCCGTCAGTTCCTTGGTCAGGGCCACGATCCTTTCCAAACGTTTTTACTCTAGCCATAAGATCCCCTCTACTTTCTGATGCATGACTTGCGCTTATTTCTTTTTATGGTTCGTGTTTCTTGGTTGGTACCAGGTGCTGTTCTTCAATGACGCGGAGCAAGGTTCGTTCCGCATTTTCCATATGGGTCTTGACGGCCATCTGGCTTTTTCCACGTCCCGCTGGGCAATGGCATCCACAATGGCGCGATGTTCCAAAAGCATTTCGTCAAGACGGCCCGGGTAAGGCATGCTCCGTTCACGGATGCTTGTGATCTGCTGCCGAAGGGTGCTGATGATGTTCATGCAGCGTTTATTGCGGCTGGCCTTATAGATGACATCATGGAAAGCCGTATCCATTTCAACGATTTTTGCATAGTCAAGACGGCTCACATACGTCCTTGTGGCAATGAGATATTTATCCATTTCCTCGATTTCAGAATCCTCGATGCGCTCTGCCGCAAGCCCTGCCGCCAAGGTTTCAAGGGCCGTACGAATCTCATAGACTTCATTGATGTCATGGATTGATACGTCGGCAACGTAAGCACCGCGCCGCGGAATCATGACCACAAGGCCTTCCTGTTCCAAGTTGCGGATGGCTTCCCGGATTGGGGTCCGGCTGACCCCCATTTCGTCAGCAAGCTGCAGTTCCGTCAGACGCATCCCGGCGGGAAAATCCCCGCTCAAGATGGCATCCCTGATATTTTCAATGACCACTTCCCGAAGCGGTTTTATAAGTATCCAGGGGAATCTGCCTCAAATGTTTAACCATAATACTCCTCCTCCGTACAAGCCACATCCAGAAGCAGGTCCTGGGAAAAAAATTTCCCGGAGCTTTTCCTTCAGTCGGCATGCCGTTTCTTCATCTTTTACAAGACCAAAGACGGTAGGGCCGCTGCCGCTCATCATGGCCTTTTCCGCACCTAGACGAAGCATCGCCTCTTTCAAGGCAACCAGAAAGGGAACCTTTTCCAAGGTAACCGCTTCCAGGTCATTATTGAGCGCAGAAAGAAGGGCTTTCGTGTCGTGGTGCTCGAGTGCGGCCACACAGGCATCGGTATCCGTTTCTTTCCGGTCCTTTACGCCGTCCAAGGCGCGATAGACCTCTGCCGTCGAAACCCCTAGGGCCGCTGGTTTGGCAAGGACCATCCAGAGCGTAGGTGACGGAGGCAGCGGTCTCATCAATTCCCCTCTTCCAAGGGCGCGCTGCGTCCCACCGGCAATACAGAAAGGAACGTCACTGCCAATTTCAGCAGCCGCTTCTTCCAATTGCCCCCTTGTAAGGGGCTTTCCATAGTACCGGTTGAGGATGCGCAGGACCCCTGCTGCATCTGCACTGCCGCCAGCAAGACCGGCAGCAAGATAAATGCGTTTTTGGATGTGGATGTGAACCGCCGGCTTTATTTTTGTCCATTTTTCAAAAACAAGGGCTGCTTGGTAAGCCAGATTGCGTTCATCACAAGGCAAGGCTGAGCTATCTATGGTCAAGGTAAGGGTAGGAACTTCTTCCAGCGTAATCGTGTCCGCAAGGGAGATACTCTGCATGACCATATCGACATCATGAACCCATCGGCACGGCGCTTTCCAACGCGCAGGGCCAGGTTGATCTTGCCAGGGGCGAATTCCTTCATGTTCACTTTCCACCTCTTTGTATTTTGTATTCATTGTACCGTGAAACGCCAATAAAAACAAGTAAATTGTGAACATTCGCAAGAATATTTTCAAAAAACGTTCTTGTTCAAAATGTCCATCTGTCAAAGTACATGAAAACATGATAGAATAGGACAAGCAACGAAAAAGCAAAACTGAATGAATGAGATAAGCACGGACTTAAGATGCATCCATCCTTTCCTGTGCCCGTTCCTGATCAAACAAAGAAGGTGACCTCCATGAAAAAACACATCATCAAGTATCTCCATTTTGCCCTGGGCTGTTTCATCATGCCCTTGCCATCAACGTTTTCCTCGTCCAGCACCATTTCCTTTCCGGAGGGATTGCAGGTCTTGCCATGCTGATTTACTATATTGCAGGCTTCCCATGGGCGTCACAAGCTTTCTGCTCAACGTGCCGCTCTTTTACATGGCCTATAAATTCATGAGCCGCAAATTCCTCGTGGATAGCCTCATTGGAACCGCGCTCTTTTCCATCTTCCTTGATGGGACGGCCTTCCTCTCCCACACAACCTATGTCACAGATCCCCTTCTTACCTGTATTGCTGGCGGAGCCTTGAAGCATTGGTGCGGCTTTGGTCTACCGTGTGGATGGATCGACGGGCGGCGTCGATATCCTAGGGTTCATTGCCAAGAAATTCTACAACATTGGAATCAGTACAACCAACTTTATCTTCAATGCCATTGTCGTTACTTGCGCCCTCTACTTTGTCGGCCTTGAACCGGTCCTCTACAGCCTCGTCCTGTTCTTCCTCTGCTTTAAGGCCACAAACGTCGCCATGGTGGGCTTTGACTACAAAAAAAGTGTGCTCATCATCACCCAGCAGCCTGATACGATCCGCAAGCTGGTCATCAGTGAAGTGAACCGAGGCATTACCATTCTCAAAGGGGCCGGCGGCTATACGGGAAAAGACAAGGAAATCCTTCTTGTCGTCGTAAAGATTCGCCAGTTGGGACACCTGCTGAAACTCATCGAGCGCGTCGACCCTGCTGCCTTTGTCCTCGTCCAAGACGCAAACGATGTCTTTGGACGGGGCTTCACCCAGCCCGATGTCTACCTGCCGCCAGCAGAAGGTGAAAAAGAAAAGCACGCATAAAGAAAGTCAGCCAAAGAAAAAAACGGCTTTCCATAGGTAAAAGAGCCTATGGAAAGCGTTTTTCCCGTTAGCGTTTTTAGGACGTCCCATGCTGGAGCACCGTGCCAGAGCCGTTATGTCAAGGGCCATGGAGCAAGAAAAAAAGCGTCCATTCCTTTTTCCTTTATTTGGATGGCCTCAGATTCCCTTTTCTTCCCTGCCATAGGAGCATCCAAAGGGCCAAGAAAACCGGATCAGAAGCGGGCTTTCCTTGTTCCTCCGTCTATTCGAAAAAAGGGCTGCCCGCAGGCAGCCCTTTTTTCTGGTTCTATAATAAATGTTGGGGTGAGGAAATATTCTTTCCTCACCCCATTTTTGCATAAAAAAGTGGACATAGACGGCATCCACTCTTACAATTAAATCGCCAAACCTAAATGAAAGGAAGATGGCCTATGTCCACATTTGATTATATAGCAAATTCCTTGAATGTCAAAGGTAACGTAATAAAA